>Ga0164290_1000820_pt1 | contig 75759 bp, 64 predicted proteins | sample Micstemetagenome_FD_108782 | JGI IMG/M metagenome (GOLD analysis project Ga0164290, IMG submission 108782) | Contaminated culture microbial community from soil near Moab, Utah, USA - Microcoleus steenstrupii SON62 (Illumina Assembly) | ecosystem: Environmental > Terrestrial > Soil > Soil crust... | reverse complement strand
TGGTGTGATCGTCGCCGTCGGTAATGCATTCACTGTTATGGTTGTCGGCGCTGAAGTATTTGAACATCCATTGCCATCTGTAACCGTTACACTATAAGTTCCACTTGTTGTAATATTACTGATTGATGATCCATTCGTAGCATTGCTCCATAAATAACTGTTACCTGCACTCGAAGTGAGGCTCACACTTCCGCCTGCACAAAACGTGACCGGGCCACTTGGCGTAATCGTTGCGGTTGGTAAGGCATTGACTGTAACAGTCGTTGCAGTAGAAGTAGCAAAACAACCTGTACTTGTATTCGTGACTGTTACCGAATATGTTCCACTACTTACAATATTTGAAACAGATGATCCCGTACTTGCATCACTCCATAAATAACTCAATGTTCCTCCCGTATTCGCATTCAACGTTACCGAACCACCTGCACAAAATGTAGTGAATCCACTCGGTGTAATCGTTGCAGCAGGTAACGCATTCACTGTAACAGTTGTTGCAGTAGAAGTAGCAAAACAACCGGTACTTGTGTTCGTGACCGTTACAGAATAAGTACCGCTACTTACAATATTTGAAATTGATGACCCCGTCGATGCATCGCTCCATAAATAACTCAAGGTTCCTCCCGTATTTGCATTCAGGTTTACTGACCCACCAGCACAGAAGGTTGTTACCCCGCTCGGTGTAATTGTTGCAGCTGGTAACGCATTAATTTGAAAAGGTGCAGTACCTGGATCGCTTTCACAACCTGTCGCTGCATTTCTAACTGTTAATGTTCCTGTATATGTTGTTACCTGAGCCGTTGCTGTAGGAACAGCAACAGTTAAAGGCGAGCCTGATGTAAAGTTGTTTGACGCATATGCAACATTAGTAAACCCATCTGTAAGTGCCGTAGGACTCCAGTCAAGTTTATATTCTGTTGGGCTATTAGAATATGTAAGCGTTACATTAAAAAAGCTTGATCCATAACAAATCGTTGGGGTTGATGGTGAAATAGTTTGAAATACTGGTTTAGGGTTAACGGTAATAGAAGATGAAATTCCCGTAACACCTTCAGACAAAGCTGTATTATCAACGATTGTTAAAATATTATACGTAAATGTGTTTGCTGATGCAGTATTTACAGAAAAAGTTCCTACACCTGCTCCATTTGTATTTATAAAGAAAAAGCCTGATCCGTTAATATTATAGTAAATAGTGTATGGCGCTACTCCTCCAAAAGCTTGAATTGTAACAGTTGCTGTACCTCCTTGACAAACAGAAGATGGATTGGTTATCGTTGCTGTTAACGCAAGATTAGTCCCAATTAATCGTTCAATTGTTTTTTTGGGGCTAGTTAAATCTCCCTTTATGTTGATAATCTTCTTCTCGTTTGAAAATTCATCAGACCTAAAAGCATTTGCGGAGAAGTGAAAAAGAGAAAGAAATAAAAAAAGTGCTATATATCTAAGGCAGATATATCCCCCCCGCACTCCATGCACAGGCATACCAATATTGGATATGATCTTTTTCAAACAGCTCATCCGGGGGATATTGAACTTTGACTTAAAGATATAGAATTATGATAATCAGCCGTTTACTGATGGTAAACTTCATCCACTTTTAACCTTAGTATATACGTTAAAAGACAGGTTTTGGTATCCCGGCGCTGCTGTTTTTTTAAAAAATGCAAAGCCCCGGGCTTGGCCGGGGTCTTTGCTCAGGGTTTGGTTTCAGAAACCAATTATCAATGTCGGTTATTAAGCAATATGAATATAAGACTTATACAGAAATCAGAGATCAGCCATCAGACATCAGAGATTTCTTCCCGCTCATCCATTTTTTTCGCTTCACTATGCCGGTAAAATATTTATTTTTACCCCGCCTGATGACCAATAATGCTTCAGGCTATTCGCACCAATACTGGTTTTATGAACAACTAAGCAGGGTACGCATCATTTGATTCTGCTACCCCTTTTACTCCGCAACCCTTATTAGTTACGCCTCAGGCGTAATGATTTTCTATTTAATTTATTCCAACAATGACGAATATTCAACCAACACATACGCCCAAAAAGGGCTTTTTCAGTTATTTCCGCGAAGCACTCAACAGCGAGCACCAGGATTTTACACAGGGCAGTATCCGTAAAGCCGTATTCATGCTCGCCATTCCCATGATCCTTGAAATGTGCATGGAATCGGTGTTTGCCGTAGTAGACATTTTCTTTGTAAGTAAACTCGGCGCCGATGCAGCCGCCACCGTAGGCCTCACCGAATCTTTTCTTACCCTCGTATATTCCATGGCCATCGGCATCAGCATGGCCGCAACCGCCATGGTGGCCAGAAGGGTGGGAGAGAAAAATCCGGATGGTGCCGCTCATGCCGGCGCTCAGGCACTCATACTGGGTTTTGGCGTTTCGGTACTCATCAGCATCGTAGGTATTTTCTTCGCCGGTGATGTATTACAACTCATGGGCGCCGGTGAAGGCGTAATTGCCATCGGTACCGATTATACACGCATCATGCTCATCGGTAACCTCGTTATCATGATGCTCTTCCTCATCAACGGTATCTTCCGTGGCGCAGGCGATGCGGCCATGGCCATGAAAAGTTTATGGCTCGCCAATATCTGTAATATCATTCTCTGTCCCATACTCATTAACCAGTTTGGTTTAACCGGTGCGGCCATGGCCACCACTACGGGCAGGGGCATCGGTGTGCTCTACCAGCTCTATCATTTGTTCAGGGGCAAAAGTGTGGTACGCATCCTCAAACAACATTTTGTGCCAGATGCTGCCATCCTTAAATCCATCGCCAATATTGCTTCCACCGGCACACTGCAGTTCATCATTGCATCTGCCAGCTGGATCGTGATGGCCCGCATCATCACCGGCTTTGGCAGCGATGCGGTGGCCGGTTATACCATCGCCATCCGTCTGCTCATCTTTTTCCTCATGCCCGCATGGGGACTGAGTAATGCCGCTGCAACATTGGTCGGACAAAACCTCGGTGCCAATCAGCCCGACCGGGCCGAGCAATCGGTCTGGAAAACGGCGCGATACAATGCTGTTTTTATGGCATTTGTATCTGTACTCTTTGTGGTAGGTGCCGAATTTTTTGTGGGTCTTATTACACAGGACCCGAATGTGAGTGCTACGGCCACATCTGCCTTGCGCATTGTAAGCATCGGCTATATTTTCTATGGCGTGGGGATGGTGATGATCAACGCCTTTAACGGCGCCGGCGATAGCCGCACCCCTACCTGGATACACCTGTTCTGGTTCTGGATTTTCCAGATACCCTTTGCCCTCCTGCTTTCACAGGTACTCGATTTCGGTACCACCGGCGTATTCCTCGCCATCGTCATCACCGAAACCTGTGTCAGCATTACCAGCGTGATATTGTTTAAAAGAGGGAAGTGGAAACTGGTCAAGGTGTAGGAACAGAGAAATAGGAAATAAGAAATAAGGAATGTGAAAATAGTATACGCTTTACTTTCTTATTTCTTATTTCCTATTTCCTTTTCCTTATTTTCCTCTGTTCTAAAACCACCCTCTCCGCTTAAACAGCACCAGCATCCATACCGGTACAATCAGCATGAGGCCTACGGCGATGAAGAAACCGTATTGGTGATGCAGATAAGGAATGCGGTCGAAGTTCATAACAAAAATACCACCGATAACCGTGGCAGGCGCCAGTAAACAGGTTACAATGGCCATTACTTTCATCACTTCATTGGTCTTGAGGTTTACATTACTCAGGTAGAGGTCCTGTAAGTTCATCATCATATCCCTGTAATTCTCTACATGGTCGCTGGCCTGGAGAATATGGTCGTATACGTCTTTGAAATATTTGGTGGTTCTTTCTTCGAGTAAATCGCTCTCACTGCGTATAAAGCCGTTGATGAGTTCTCTCACCGGACTCACATTTCTTTTCAGTACAATCAGTTCTTTGCGCAGGCTGTTGATGACGGCCAGTGTGCGTGTATTACTGCCACGAATGATTCTTTCTTCTAATTGTTCAATACGATCACCGAGCTTTTCCATCACGAGGTAATAATTATCAACGATCATATCGAGCATCGCATAACAGAGATAATCAGCACCACTTACCCTGAGTTTACTACCCGCCATTTTCAGTTTATCGCGAATGGGATTGAATACATCTCTGCCTGCATCTTCCTGAAAAGAAAGTACAAAACCCTTACCCAGTACAATACTGATCTGTTCTGTTTCTACGGCACCTGTCTGTTCATTGAAATAGAGCATATTGAGCAGGCAGAATAATACATTGTCCATCTCATCCATCTTCGGTCGCTGACCCACACTCATAATATCTTCTACAATGAGGTAGTGAATACCAAAATGGTTACAAACGGCTTCCACATCGGCTTTGCGTATACCGTCGACATTGATCCAGGAAATATGGTTGTTATCGCGGTAAGTAAAGCAGTCCTGAATACAGTTCAGTTGTGTTTCTGTAAATTCAGTGGCAGTATAGTCGTATGCCTTAACCTTTATCTCTCTGGCTTCCACCCTTTCCGGAATCACCGTAGGGTTTACATGAAAGATATCGCGCGTACGTTTGGTATCGAACAGCGTAAGCGGATTCAGGTATTTGAGGTATTTGGCGCCGGTCATACAATGAAGATAAGAAAACAGAGAAATAAGGAATAGGAAATAAGGAATAAGAAAATAAAGCAGGATATAACTTTCCTATTTCCTGTTTCCTATTCCTTATTTCGTATTAAGCTGCTCTACCGCATCCAATTTTATACTGCAGGTATACTTCTTTTTCTCCTCTCCCTGTATATAGGAGAATGTAAGTTGAATGGATTGATTGTCTTGTCTGGTAAGCTGTATACCGGAGGGAGCATAGAGGTCTTTAATAACAAAAAGCGTTTGTTTGGGATACTCATCAAATTCCGAAACGGCTATATAAATATTATCGGTAACCTCATGGCTCTCCGGCCGTTTGGCACTACCGCTTTTATTCGATACCACAAATATTGTCACATTACAATCGCGTGTCTCAGCTTTATGTGTTGACCTGATATTATTCAACACATAAGTGAGCGTAGTATTTTTTATTTTCTGTGCGGATGGTTGCTGCGAATAGGCAGCATGACAAATGAGAAACAACACAAAAAGAACCAGTGATTTTTTCATACCCAAACTTAATAAAACAGCAGAATAATGAATAATGAATTTCGAATGATGAAGTTAGCAGTATTTATTTCACCATTCGAAATTCAATATTCAAAATTCATCATTCCTTCCCCTCTTGTTCTGCTTTCAGTTTCAGTTCTGTGAGCCAGATATCATGCAGGCGCTTTAGTTTATTACGCTGGAAGGTTTTTTCCAAGAAAGTGAGCCATCCGTTCTGCGACTCATCGGTAATAACCCTGCAGCCATTGGTAGTGGGGATTATCAGCCAAACATGATAGCCCTGTATACTTTTCTTGACCGACTCCCAGGCCAGCAGCCGGTAAGGTTCGTACGCTTTTATGGTAGAGCGGAATGTTAATCCCATCGTTTGCCAGTTCATGACGGTATTGGATTGCAGGAACCGCTGACTGGTATCGGCAAAGCGGATATTCTTTGCGCCTTTATACCAGTTTTCCCATTGCAATGCATCAATCAGTATACGCCATACTGTTTCGGGTTTTGCATTGATGTCTATTTCATTGTGTACATAAAACCGGCTTTTGGAAGGATGGTATTTTTCGGGCCATTGAATACTATCATTTGCGGTTTGTGCCGATACATTTAACTGCAGGAGCAGCAATGTTGCCAGTAAATATTGCATGGTTTTGTCTTTACCACAAAACTATTCCGGCCAGTAGGGGTGAAACGATAACAAATGTTTAGAAAAAGCACAATATTGGACATTCGATATTTCTCTGTTCACCCCTTTTCTTTGGGGAGGTAGAAAGCAAACTCGCTTCCTTTGCCGTATTCCGATACCAGTTCCATCCTGCCGCCCTGGGCCTCAATGAATTCTTTGCTGATGCTGAGTCCGAGGCCTGTACCTTCTTTTTTGTTGCCGGGAATACGGAAATAGCGATCGAAAACCCGGTTCACATACCTGGGTTCAATACCCTGTCCGGTATCTGTTACACTGAAACGAACCTGATCATTTTCTGCGCTTGCGCTGATGACTACCGTGGCATTATCGTAACTGTAACGGATGGCATTCGACACCAGGTTATTCAATACCCAGACCGTTTTATCCTTATCTGCCAACACAACAGGCACTGGATCGGATACCTGCACCAAGAGTGTAATTTTTTTATCGTCGGCCGCCAGTTTATTGGTCTGGATGGCATAGTCAATCATTTCTGTAACCGGTGTGGGCATAACAGACATCTGTATGGAGCCTGTTTCAACCTGTGTCATATTAAGGAGTTCTCCGGTTATTTTTAAGAGCCGCGTAGTATCTTCTTTAATACTTTCCACCATATTTTTTTGTTCGCCATTGAGTTCACCGAGTTGTTTGTTTTCAAGCAGGTCGAGGCTAAGACGAATTGAGGAGATCGGTGTTTTGAGTTCATGTGAAACCGTGGCAATAAAATTGGTTTTGGCAAAATCCAGTTCTTTGTAAGGTGTAATATTTTGCAGCAATATAACATTACCAATCAGCTTCTCCATTTGCTCACCGGTGGGAATGATTTTAATGGGTATGATTTCTTTTTCAAAATAACTCTCTTTGTTATCAGCATAAATTTTAACGGGTAATTTTGTTCCGGTTGCTTCTTTGGGTTGTTCAAATAATTCCTGTACCAATGAGCGCATGAGGTCGTTATTCAATGCCACCTGTTCTGCTCCTTTTCCTATCACCTGTTCTGCGTTTAAACCGGCTATCTTCAGCGCCATATGGTTCATGAACAGTATTTTTTTGTTTTCATCCAACCCTATCACCGGATCGGTCATATTATTGATCAGTGTTTCGATCCGCTTTTTTTCCATCAGTAGTTTCTGCACACTGCTGGCCTGGTATTCTTCGAGTTTTTCGGCCATGGTATTGAATGAAGCCGCCAGTTCACCAAATTCATTGTTTTTATTGAAATGAAGTCTTCGCGAATAATTTCTTTCGGCAATATCCCTGATGCTGGCAGTAAGCTCACGAACCGGATTGGCAATATTACCCGGCAGGTTAAACAGCAGTGTAAAAGCAATGATGAAACAGATGGTTCCGATAATACTCACCCAGAAAATGGCATTATCAGAACTGCGTTCTGCTATTTTATTTTTCCTCAGTATGGCCTGCATATTGAGTAACATGATATTAGAAAGGTCTCTTCTGATGGTTTTTACCTGATGTGTATCTGATCCGTTCTGTTGTAGTAAACCGAAATGCAAGGCCAGGCTGGCGGTTAATTCTCCTTCTCCGGGTTCTGTTATATTTTTTTGCTGAAGCTGAAGATTGGTGATAAAGAGCTGCTGGTTTTCCGGTAGACGAATATCATTGTCGAGGGCCATCTGCATCTTCCTCGAATAATCGAGCGTATTATAATTGTCGACCAGAATATTTTTGGTATCGTTACTCAACCGGTTGATATAATAAACACTGATAGCTGCCAGTAATAATATCATGGCAAAAAGCAGTCCCATTCCCAGTTGCAGTTTCTGTTTAATTTTCATCAGCTTAAAATTACAAGGTCAATATCACTGCTCGATAATTTTTTGAGTAACTCATTAAATACATTCGTGGCCAGTATGAGGCGAAAAAGACTTAAATGTGGTTTGCCGATACAAATGGTGGTGATCTGTCTTTCATCACACTGTTCCATAATGGCTTTTGCAATATTGGGATTTTCTGTTTTGATGATTTCGGCTCCCAGTTCTGTGGCCAGCTTAAAATTGTTGATCAGGTGTCTTTGTTTATCCAGTGCTATTTTATCGGTGGCCTCGGCGGGCGTCTGTACATAGAGTACATACCACTTGCTGTTATAATAATTGGCCAGTCTGGCCGTTTTCCGGATTACGGTTTTAGCCGTCTGGTCATTGGAGCTGATACAGGCCAGGAATTTTTCGTGTTTAATGGCATTCACTTTGGTAATCTCCGTCTCCACTTTTCTTTCTACCTGTGATGCTACTTCTTTCAGTGCCAGCTCCCGCAGTTGCAGGATATGCTCACTTTTAAAAAAGTTATTGAGTGCTGTTTCAATTTTTGCGGGCTCATAAATCTTCCCTTCTTTCAAACGTGTTACCAGTTCATCTGCTGTAAGGTCGATGTTCACTACTTCATCGGCCTGTGCCAGTACACTGTCGGGTACCCTTTCTTTTACTTCTACTCCGGTAATCTGTTTTACTTCTTCATTCAGGCTTTCAATATGCTGAATATTTACGGCACTGATGACATTAATACCCGCATCTATAATTTCTATCACATCCTGCCATCTTTTTTCATTTTTACTGCCTTCAATATTGGTATGTGCCAGTTCATCTATAATCACCACTTCAGGTCGAAAGTTGATGACGGCCTGTACATCCAGTTCCTCCAGTTCTTTCCCTTTGTAAAAAAGTTTTCTGCGTGGGATAACCGGCAGCCCGTGCAGGAGTTCATGGGTTTCTTTCCGGTTATGCGTTTCAATATAACCGATCTTCACATCAATCCCGTTTCGTAACAGCGCATGTGCTTCCTGCAGCATGCGATAGGTTTTACCTACACCGGCACTCATGCCGATATAAATCTTAAACTTCCCCCTTCTCGATTTTTTGATCAGGTTGAGGAACTGTTGTACTGTCTGGTCCTTATCTGGCATCAGAATGAAATGGCTAGTGCGGTGGATACAAAGAAATTACCCTTACTCATGTTTCCGTTCTTCTCAAAAATCCTGTCTTTGGATGAAAACCCTCTTGCTTCTATACGCCATAAAGCCTGGCTGCTGATGGCATGATCGTAGTTAATGGAATAGCCCCATGTTTTAAAACCATTAGGCGTAGCTGTACCAATGATTACACCCTTGGCATCGCTGTAATATTCAAGCCGTGTGGTAAAACTATTTTTACTGTCTGCATTTATTTTCGCCATTAATACAGGTGTGTACCAGGTATTGTATTGACTGCTTCCTTTTTGTTGTTGTTCGAAACCTATATCGAAACCGGTAGTAATGGCCAATGCATCTGTTAGCTGGTATATGCCATAAAAATTATGGAAATAGCGCATCTGCTTTACACTATCAGGTTTATCATTACCAATAAACGAACTGCTGTTCAGCGTAATTTTTGCATTGGGTTTATAGGTTAACTGGTGCCCGATACCCAGGGTACTATTTCCGGGTACACGCTGCATACGCTGCCAGCCATTGAGTAATAAACCAGTCATGACCCATTTTTCATTGGGTGAGGTATAGGTGAGTTTTACACCCGATTCGTAATAAGGAGAATTATCGGCGAGTATACCACGCGTAAGTGACCAGCAGTCTTTGCCGATGGCACTTTCAAAACCAATATGAGAGGCAAAAATGCCTGCATCGATCCAGAGATTGGAGGTCTTTGATATTTTAACACCCGCATTGGCCTCAAAAATATTTTTTAATACCCCCGGTTCTGCTGCGAGATTGGCGTTCATATAGGTTCCGGCAGCAAGGGCGAGGTTGGCCCTCACACCATTTTGCTGATAGGTCGCTTTTATCATGCCCAGGTTGAGGTTAAACTCGTTATGTCTGTTATGCGAATACACAAAAGAGGGCCTGTTCTGTAAAGCTGGTTTACCGAAATCATAACTATAATAAGTTTCGAGGTAACCACTCAAACTAAGTGGATTGGTTTCCTTTTTTTCCTGCGCTGTTGCTGAAAGCAATGCAGAAAAACCTATAATCGTCAAAAATCCTTTTTTCATCTTGTTGTTAATTTAATTGATCTAACGCAATATTTAGTTGTAAAACGTTCACTGTTTTTGGACCCAGCGTTGGTTGGCTCGTATACGTGCGTACCAGTTCGAACAGATTGGCCTCAGGAATATTGCGGATGGCTGAGATACGCTTCACCTGTATTTCCGCCGCTGCTACTGAAATATGTGGGTCGAGTCCACTGCCACTGGCCGTTACGAGGTCAACCGGAATATCTTTTTTATCGATACCAGGATTATGCACCAGGAAGCTGTCGATCCTGGCCTTAACCAGGGCGAGGTATTCCGGATTGGATGGTCCTTTATTGCTTCCGGCAGAACCTGCAGCATTGTAATTCACAGCGGACGGACGGCTATAAAAATACTGGTCCTGTGTAAAAGCCTGACCAATATTACTGTAATACTCTTTACCATTGACTGTTATCAATTCGCCCATTCCTTTCTGTGGTGTAAGCTTAGCCACACCCCATATAAATAGCGGATAGATACCAGATAAAACAATGAGTAATACTATGGTAAGTTTAATGGCGGGAAAAAAATGTGTTTTCATAAACGATGTTTTATTAACATAAGAAATGATCATGAACGACGCTCTGTTAGCTCCCCTTCTCCCTTTCTCTTTGTAAAAAAAGTCATTAAATTCAGGTGGCCTTTATTCTTTGATTTGATTAACAAAGAGAAAGGGAGAAGGGGAGTTATTATACTATCATTGATTAATAGCATAATGACACTACGATATCGATTAGTTTGATGCCGATGAAGGGAACGATGATACCGCCCAGTCCATAGATAAACAGGTTACGTCTGAGCAATGCACTTGCACCAATCGGTTTATACGCCACCCCTTTCAAAGCCAGCGGTATCAACAACGGAATGATAATGGCATTGAAAATAACCGCTGAGAGTATGGCCGTTTCCGGACTTGTCAGCTTCATAATATTCAATGCCTGCAAAGCGGGTATAGAACCCACAAACAATGCCGGAACAATGGCAAAATATTTGGCCACATCATTGGCAATACTGAAAGTGGTGAGTGTTCCTCTTGTCATAAGTAACTGTTTTCCGATCTCAACAATTTCAATCAGTTTGGTGGGGTCATTGTCGAGGTCAACCATATTGCCTGCTTCTTTGGCTGCCTGCGTTCCGCTGTTCATAGCCACACCTACATCTGCCTGTGCCAGTGCGGGCGCATCATTGGTTCCATCTCCCATCATTGCCACCAATCTTCCTTCCGATTGTTCTTTACGTATATAGTTCATTTTATCTTCCGGCCTTGCTTCGGCAATAAAATCATCTACACCCGCTTTTTCTGCGATATACTTTGCGGTTAAAGGGTTATCACCCGTTACCATCACTGTTTTGATACCCATTTTACGTAGTCGTTCAAAACGTTCCTGTATGCCGGGTTTAATAATATCCTGTAGTTCAATTACACCGATAACCTGTTCATTCTCTGCCACCACTAATGGTGTACCACCATTGGATGAAATTTGTTTTACCCGCTGTTCCACGATCTCAGGAAAACTGTTCCCTTTTTTTTCACAGAGATTCCGGATAGCATCGGAAGCACCTTTCCTGATTCTTGTATCACCAATATCAATACCTGAACTCCTCGTTTCTGCGGTGAATTTGATGAAGCGGGGTTGTTCCAGCTTATAAGATGAAGGTTGAATACCTGCCAGTTCAACAATCGATTTCCCTTCGGGTGTATCATCTGCCATAGAACTCAATACCACTGCTTTAATGAAACGATCTTCCGCTATTCCTTCTGCCACATAAAAATGAGTAGCTTTTCTGTTTCCGATGGTGATGGTTCCTGTTTTATCGAGCAGCAATACATCAATATCACCCGCTGTTTCCACTGCTTTGCCACTCTTCGTAATTACATTGGCCCTGAGTGCCCTGTCCATACCCGCAATACCAATGGCAGAGAGTAATCCACCAATGGTGGTTGGAATCAGGCAAACAAATAAAGAGATAAATGCGGCAATAGTAATGGGTGTTTGTGCAAAATCGGCAAAGGGTTTTAGTGTTACGGTTACAATAATGAACACCAGCGTAAAGCCTGCCAGTAAAATGGTCAGTGCAATTTCATTGGGTGTTTTCTGTCGGGATGCCCCTTCCACCAGTGCAATCATTTTATCCAGAAAACTCTCTCCCTGTTCAGTAGTCACTTTTACCACGATGCGGTCGCTCAATACTTTTGTTCCACCGGTTACACTGCTTTTATCACCACCCGCTTCTCTGATGACCGGTGCGCTTTCACCTGTGATGGCGCTTTCATCAATCGTAGCCAATCCTTCTATAATTTCACCATCAGCAGGAATCATATCTCCTGCTTCACATACAAAGAGATTACCTTTTTGCAATTGTGAGGAGGGTATTGTTTTTATTTCTCCCACAAACATTTCACCAACAGCCTGTATAAGTTTGGCGGGTGTTTCTTCTCTTGTTTTACGTAAGCTGTTGGCCTGTGCCTTGCCTCTCGCCTCTGCAATCGCTTCTGCGAAATTGGCAAACAATAAGGTTATAAAAAGTATGCCAGTAACAATCAGGTTGTACAGCAGGCTTCCCTGGTTTTGTTCGCCCATGGCTACCCATAGGCTAACGCCAGCCATCACCCAAGTACCAATCCATACCATGAACATAACCGGGTTACGAAACATTTTAGACGGACTGAGTTTGATAAAAGAAGCTTTGAGTGCCGCTGTTACCAGTGCTGATTGAAATAATGTATTTGAATGTTTAGTTTTCATCTTGCTTGTTTTAATGCAGGGTAAAGAATTCGGCAATCGGACCCAATGCCAGTGATGGGAAGAAAGACAAAGCCGTTATAATCAGTATCACTGCAAAAATCATGATACCAAAAGTGAGTGTGTCGGTTTTCAACGTTCCAGCTCCTTCGGGAATATGTTTTTTGGAGGCCAGCAAACCAGCTATGGCAACAGGTCCGATGATGGGTAAGAAGCGACCGAGTATGAGTACAAAACCTGTACTGATATTCCACCATAGATTATTATCACCCAGTCCTTCAAAACCACTTCCGTTATTGGCAGCCGATGAAGTGTACTCATATAGTATTTCACTGAAACCATGATAACCCGGATTATTCAGCCAGCCACCATAGACTTCAGGATTATTCACCAGCATATAACTGGATAAAGCAGTGCCTGCCAGTATGAGCAGGGGATGCAGAAGGGCAATGATCATGGCAATTTTTATTTCTCTTGCCTCAATTTTTTTACCCATGAATTCCGGTGTACGGCCCACCATTAATCCGCTGATAAATACTGCGAGGATGATAAAAATGAAAAAATTAAGCAACCCTACACCACAACCACCATAAAAACTATTCACCATCATGGCCAGCATTTCATTCATACCACTGAGTGGCATAGTGCTGTCGTGCATGGCATTTACAGAACCTGTAGATATTACAGTGGTTACAATACTCCAGAAGCCAGAAGCCGCTGCTCCAAAACGTACTTCTTTTCCTTCCATGGCACCCAGGCTGTTATTAATGCCCATTGTAGCGATGGCTGGATTACCATTTATTTCCTGGATAATATTAGGTATGGCCAATAGCAGAAAGCCAACGGTCATCACCCCAAAAATCATCCAGGCCAGTTTTTTTCTGTTGATAAAATACCCGAAGGCAAAAATCATAGAAAAAGGAATGATCAACTGTGCGATCATCTGAATGATATTGGTGAAATAAGACGGGTTTTCTAATGGATGTGCACTATTGGCTCCGAAAAAACCACCCCCATTGGTACCTAAATGTTTAATGGGAACAAAAGCAGCCACTGGACCTCTTGATACCTGTACCGAATCGCCTTGCAGACTTACAAAACTGTCTTTCCCTTCAAAGCCCATGGGCATACCATTCAATAAAAACAAAATGGCCACGATGATGGAGAGGGGTAATAAAACACGTGTGATAGCTTTTACAAAGTACACATAGAAATTACCCAGTTCAGTGGTTGCTTTTTCTTTTAAAGCCCTGAATAATACCACTGCAGCAGCTATGCCTGTTGCTGCGCTTACAAACTGGAGAAACATGAGGTATAACTGACCAAAATAACTCAATCCGCTTTCGCCTGAATAGTGTTGAAGGTTACAGTTCACCACAAATGAAATAGCGGTATTAAAAGCCAGATCGGCACTCATATCAGGATTGGCATCCGGGTTAAGTGGCAACCAGCTTTGGTTCATCAATACAAACATGCCCAGTAAAAACCAGATCAGGTTAATAAACAGCATCGCTACTATATGCTGTTTCCAGTTCATTTCTCTTGTTGGATTAATTCCGCTTACACGAAACAATAATTTTTCAAAGGGGCCCATTACCCGGTCGAGCAGGGTAGACTGGCCTGCAAATACACGGGCCATATATTTTCCCAGTGGTATCGCGAGTAATAAGCTTGCGACAAACATGAGGACGATACCAATCATTTCAGCATACATATACTAGAATTAAAATGTTTACAATGAATTATCGGTTGTGCTGCTGAATCTGATCAAAACTTTTCAGGTTTTATCAGTACATAACACATGTAACAGAATACTGCAATGGCAATGATGAATAAGTACAGCATAGTTTAAAATTTTTCGAAATAATTAATGGATCGGAAGAAGAGCAGGAAACAGGCAATACCTGCCAGGGTAAGAATGGCTATCAGCATGGGTTAATTTTTAAAAGTTCTGTAAATGATCCCGGCAATAACAATAATGGAATAAAAGCCGGCTACTAAGTGCCAGGACTGTAATCTGATGTTGGGTTTCATGACGACATCTGTTGTTGATGCTGGAAAGAGGCAATTCAAATGCCTGAAAGCATGTGATTCGGTGGAATCTAATAACAGCAAGGGTTCCAGGTTTTAGGTAGAAAACCTCACAATAAAAAACCCTTTCATTTTGAAAGGGTGAAGGCTATCGTTTTGAAAGGGCTTAGTTCAGATTGAGACCAATAAAAATACCGACCCAAGGCTTATGTTGGTATACCCATTGTTTCCTGTTTCTGTCTGTTAGAAAATCAAAACCCACAGAAATGCCTGTACTGAAATTTTTCAGCCCAAGTAAAACTGCTACACCATAATCAATTGCTACAGCATCATATTCGTAATCGATATTATTACGCATGGAGATCGGGTTAACAAAGGCGGTACCTACACCTACAAATCCTCCTATACCAATTCCGGTTTTTGTAAAATAATCTCTTGATAAACCATCAGGCAGCGATCTTCTTTTAATGCTATACCGATCAGTGCGGTAGCCAAGATAAAATGAGCCATTAAAATTGGTATTGAGTTGCTGTGGTAGCATCGTGGTTGCCGGTCTGAATTTGAACGGGGTAGTAAAAACATCAAAATCAAAACCCGATTGATACAAAATCATCGGTTGATGATGATCTGGTTTGAGTTGAATAGTTCCTTTTATCATAGCATCAGGTACCAGAAAATACAGAGAGTCCTCATGGTATAACTCTATTGTACGTATGGTATCTTTCTGCAACAGTTGCTTAGTAGATAAAAAGCTACGATCCGATTTTGCGGATACAGTATACTTTCCTTCGGGTAAGTCTTCCAGGGCATTTTTTTTAATGCTGGTACAACCTGTCAGCATAACAAGTAATACCACACAGTATTTCATGATAGAGCCAAGTATGGTTTTAAGATAGCTTGTATTCATCAATTTTACGGTATAAAGTGGTGAGGGCAATATTCAGTAGTCTGGCGGTTTCTGTTTTATTCCCCTTAGTATGGTTTAATACTTTCTGTATATGTAATTTTTCGGCGCTTGCCAGGTCAAAATCAGAAAGCGGATCATTACCAGTTACTGCCTGCTGAAAATCTCCGGGAAGACTATCGGGTGTTAACTGATTTGAATTGGTCAGGATCATACTTCTTTCAATCACATTTTTCAGTTCCCTGATATTTCCTTTCCATGGGTGTGCTTCCAATGCCTGCAGGTAGGCTGTTGATAATTGAACTTCTTTTTTATTGAGTTTACCGGCCAACCGGGCCACAAAATAATGCGCCAGTTCTTCTATATCTGAAACCCGTTCTCTCAACGGTGGTAAATAAATCTGGAATACCGATATCCTGTAAAAAAGATCTTCCCTGAAATGCCCCTGTTTAATTTCTTCCTGCAGGTTGCGGTTGGTAGCAGCTATGATGCGGAGGTTGACGGTGGTGGATTTACTGTCGCCCACTTTTAAAAACTGACCTGTTTCGAGTACCCGTAATAATTTGGCCTGCAGGTCAATGGGCATTTCACCAATTTCATCCAGGAACACGGTTCCGCCATTGGCTTCTTCCAGTATGCCCTTGGTATCTTTTATGGCACCGGTAAAAGCTCCTGCTTTATGACCAAAGAGTTCATTCTCCAGTAACTCTTTACTGAAAGCTGCACAGTTAACCGCAATGAATGGTTGTTTACTTCTGCCACTGTTATTATGAATGGCCTGGGCAAATACTTCCTTACCGGTTCCTGTTTCTCCATTCAGCAATACGGTGGCATCGGTTACAGAAACCCGCTCAGCTGCATCGATAGCCTGTCTTATGGCTTTTGACTTTCCGAGTATGCTGTTAAACGAATATTTATTCCCTAATTGTTTTTCCAGTTGTGCCAGCCGTTTTGACAACGCTCTTTTTTCCACCGCTTTATACAGTAAGGGAATGATGCGGTTATTATCATCGCCCTTGGTGATATAATCGAAAGCTCCGTTTTTAATGGCCTGTACACCGTCGGGGATATTACCAAATGCGGTAAGCAGGATAACTTCTGTTAATGGATATTTTTCTCTTATCTGTGCAGATAGTTCTACACCATTGGCATCGGGCAGCTTCACATCACAAATCACCACATCTACTTCCTGCTGTTCCAGTTTTTTGAGTGCCAGTTTTGCATTGCCTGCCTGCACTACTTCAAACCCTTCCAGTGAAATGATCCTGGAGAGCAGGGTACGTAATTTTTCTTCATCATCAATAATAAGAATGGTGTTCAACTGCGGGAATTTGTGTGCGTACAAAGATAGCAGGGAAAGAACAGAGAAATATTGAATAATGAATATTGAATGTTGAAGTAAAGCACAATATTCCCTTCATCATTCATTATTCGATATTCTACATTCATCATTCCACTATCCGCAGTTTGGCGTAATTCAGCATAATTTTTTTCTCGCCATTCTTCTCAAACTGAATAGTGGCTACCGGATTATGTGCAGAGCCTTCTACGCTTGATACCGTACCAAAACCAAATTTCTGATGCTCTACTTTTTGTCCGGCCTGTAACTGAGAAGTATCACTTGCCACAAAATCGGCCGAGGGTACATGTGCCACTACTTTGGGTGCTACGGGTTGTACCGGCAGGTATTCTGGTTTGGCCGATGGCTTACGGCTGGGGGGCGGACCATATTTTCTTTCGGCAGCTGCGGCATTGCCGCCGCCAAATCCAAATCCACGCTGCATGCGTTCAAAGGCGCTGCCCATATCGCTGCCGGCATTGTTGCGGGCACCACCACCGGCATAGGTTTTATCGATATACTGCTCGGGCATTTCTTCTATAAAACGACTGGGATCGTTCTGTACCAATTGTCCAAATCGGTAACGTGCGTTGGCATAGGTAAGCCATAATTTCTGCTTGGCCCTGGTAACTGCTACATAAAACAAACGGCGCTCTTCTTCCAGTTCTTCACGGGTATTGATCGACATACCACTCGGAAACAATGTTTCTTCCACACCTCCTACAAACACACATTCAAACTCCAGTCCTTTGGCCGCATGTATGGTCATCATTTTCACGGCATCCTGTTCACCTTTATCATCATCGGCATCAGTAAGTAAGGTAATCTGCTGCAGGTAAGAGCCCAGCGATTTATCGCCCAGTTCACCATCTTCATTGCTGGGGCTTTCTGTCCACTCTTTAATGGAGTTGAGTAATTCCTGTATGTTTTCGTAACGGGCAAGTCCTTCCGTTGTTTTATCGTTGAAGAGTTCTTTTACTAAATTGGTATGTTTACCAACCTGAACCGCTACATCATATGCATTGGTACTGGTGAGCATACTCTGAAAATAGCGGATCATGGTATGAAAGTTCTGAAGTGCTTCCAGTGTACCCGCTTTAAAACCAAATTCTGCAGCACGCGATACTACTTCATACATCGAAATATCTTTTTCATTGGCGGCAATCACACATTTTTCGATGGTGGTTTTACCGATTCCCCGAACAGGATAATTGATAATACGTTTCAGTGCTTCTTCATCCCTGGTGTTGGCAATTACACGCAGGTAAGCCAGGAAATCTTTTACCTCTTTACGCTGATAGAAACTTACACCACCATAAATGCGGTAGGCAATACCCATTCTGCGCAGGCTTTCTTCAAATGAACGGCTCTGGGCATTGGTTCGGTAAAGAATGGCGAAATTTTTATTGTAAAAATGATAGCGCAGTTTCTGTTCCTGTATACAGTCGGCCACAAAACGTCCTTCATCATTATCGGTCATGGTACGAACGAGCACAATCTTATCGCCTTCCTTGTTTTCTGTCCAGAGATTTTTAGGGATCTGTCCTTTGTTGTTTTTAATCACTTCATTGGCTACATGAATGATGTTCTGGCTGCTGCGGTAGTTCTGTTCGAGCTTCACCACTTTTACATCATCATAATCTTTTTGGAACTGTAAAATATTTTCGATGGTAGCACCACGGAAGCTGTAAATACTTTGTGCATCATCGCCCACCACACAGATATTTTCATGCACAGCCGCCAGCAGTTTGGTAATCTGGTACTGAACGGCGTTGGTATCCTGGTACTCGTCTATGAGTATGTATTTAAACTTGTGCTGGTACTTGTGTAATACTTCGGGGAAGTTTTTGAGCAGCTCATACATTTTGAGGAGCAGGTCATCAAAATCCATGGCGCCGTTTTTAAAACAACGGTTGGCATAGGCAGCATAGATCTGTGCAATGGCCGGTCTGTTGGCACGCATATCTTCCTGCTGAATATAGTAATCGGTGGCATATTCTGCCGGACCTACCAGTGCATTTTTTGCTGATGAAATGCGGTTGCCTACTACATTGGGTTTATAGTGTTTATCGTCGAGGTTCAGTTCATTCACCACGGTTTTAATGACTGAACGACTATCGTCGGTATCATAAATGGTAAAGCTGTTGGGATAACCAATTCTGTGTGCCTCGGCCCTGAGTATGCGTGCAAAAACACTGTGAAAAGTGCCGATGTATAAATTACGTGCCTCCGAGTTACCCAGTATCCGCTCAATACGTTCTTTCATTTCGGCGGCGGCCTTATTGGTAAACGTGAGGGCGAGTATATTAAATGCATCCACCCCCCGGTTCATCAGGTGGGCAATACGTGTGGTTAATACTTTGGTTTTGCCACTGCCGGCGCCGGCCACAATCATCAGCGGGCCATTCATATGCGTTACTGCCTCGCGCTGGGGTTCATTCAGTCCATTCAGGTACTCTTGCATGGGCGCAAGTTAATCAGTTGATCGGGTATGAGATGCGGTCGTGAATAAGTTGGGCAGGTTTTATACGAGGGTATCCGCCCGCTTTTTACCGGTTTTCTTTTGTTGAACAGGAAGACCCGTTTTTTTTCGCTTAGCCAGCTGCTCCACTGCAACAGACCTGCCCAGGGCATAAAGTATTTTATGCCATACTTTCTGCGAAATGCCGATCAGTTGGAGATGGGAGGAGGAGGAAGAATGAATCATATCAAATGTTGTTCCCTAAAAATAAGGACAAAATCAACTGGCATATGATCATACGCCAAAACTATTCTGAAATCAGGTGACCTTGTCGCCGCATGGATAGGGATTCCGTATTAGAGGCATTTGGCAGACATCTGACCCGAATCAGAAAAGAGCGCAGGCTGAGCATTCACCAGCTTGCCCTGGCCTGCGATATGGAATACAGTCATTTACAACGCATTGAGAAAGGAAAAGTAAATATTGCCCTCACCACTTTACTCACTATTGCACAAGGACTCGATCTTTCCGCCGAGGAATTACTCCACCAATTCAAGACCCCGAAATAGCCGGAAAAACCCTCTTCAATCCATAAAAAAGAGTATTTACCACAGCAAATAGAGTAATTACCACATTAGTTGAGACATTTCGCTTTGCTTATTTCACACAGGACAGAACCACACCTGTATGGAATACCAAAAAATAAAGCTCATGATTGCCGATGACCATGTGATCTTCCGCAAGGGTTTAAAGAAAATACTGGAAGATGTACGTTCACTCAGCATCGTAGGTGAAGCCTCCAATGGCGTTGAATTATTATCCCTTGCCCATCAGCTTAGGCCCGATGTGATACTGGTAGATGTATCGATGCCTGTTATGGATGGTGTGATGGCCGTAAAAGAACTCTGTAAACGCCAGTTATCGCGGCGCATCATTGCGCTGTCTGTATTCAGTCAGGAAACCCATATCATGGAAATGCTCGAAGCGGGCGCCATCGGGTACCTCACCAAAGGAGTGGGCAAAAGGGAAATACTGGAAGCCATTGAAGCCGTATATGAAAACCGTCCTTATTTCTGCCAGGAAAGCAGCAGACAGGTAACCGACCTCATTGAAAAATACCATACGGGTTACCGGAATCACTTAGTGGTTTTTACAGAAAGGGAAAAAGACATTATCCAGCTCATCTGTGAGGGCGCCACCAGTAAAGATGTGGCCCGTAGTTTATACATCAGCCAGCGCACGGTGGAGGGTCATCGTACCCGCATCATGCAGAAAATGCGCGTAAAAAGCATCGCCGGACTGGTGGCTTATGCCTGTGAGAAGGGGTTGTATAAGGGGGAGTAGGGGGGGCTTCAAGCTGCAGGCTACAAGCTACAAGCTGATGGTGCAATAAGCAGGCTTTACTATTTCATGAAAACAGATACCCCCCGCAGGATCTGCTTGAAGCTTGCAGCCTGCAGCTTGAAGCTTTTTTCCTTTTCCCGTAATTTTCCCCCCTCTACTGCAACTTATCTGCAGGAAACCACATCATTTGAGCGAAGCACAATTTCTGGAAGCGGTTAAAAACAGCCAGGGCATTATTTATAAGCTCGTTGGACTGTATGCCAATGATGCAGAAGAACGTAAAGACCTGTACCAGGAAGTATTATTACAGGCCTGGCGTTCCTGGTCGTCGTTCAGAGGAGAAGCCAAGTTCAGTACCTGGCTGTACCGTATTTGTCTGAATACCATTCTTACCCAGAAGCGAAAAGTAAACCGTATAGAATATGTTGAATCAATGGAACCAGTTGAGCACCTGGCCACCGATTCAACCAATCATAAGAAAGAAGAAATAGACAGACTAAGACGCGCCATCCGCACACTTTCTGAAACAGACCGTGCCATCATTTCCATGCACCTCGACGGGTATGAAAATGGAGAGATTGCGGATGTACTGGGTATTACCATTAATCATGTAGCCGTAAAACTGCATCGCTGTAAACAACAATTGGCCAATCTTTTAAAGCAATAGCAGATGAGTATAGAAAAAACCTGGAAAGACATAGATGAGCAATCGGATGAGGCGCTGGTGGCTTTGCTGAAGCCAGAGGTAGTGAACCGACTGCAATCGAAAAATCCATTGGCTACCATCAAAAAAAATATGCTGATCAACAGTATCTGGGCTATGCTCATTGCACTGGGTTACCTGTTTATTATCGTGTATTTCCCCTTCTGGCAGACAAGACTTTGTATCGGTTTTCTTTTTGTCTTCACCTGCTGGGCTGCTTATTCAACTTTACGGGAATACAAAAATATCACGCTTCTCTCACCCGCTAATTCAGTACTGGAGGAACTGGAAAAACATTATACCAATATCAGCAAATGGATGCAGCAGCAGAAAAGAGCAGGTATCTACCTGTATCCCGTTAGTGCAGCCGGTGGATTTATGCTTGGTGGTGCGATGGGTGCCGGAAAAACGGTGGATGAAATAATGATGAAACCCGTGATGTGGATTGCACTACTGATTGTTACCGCCATCCTCGTTCCCTGTGGTTTTTATCTCGCCAAACTACTGAGTCACCGCGCATTTGGCAGACACCTGGAAGCATTGAAAAAGAATATTGATGATTTGAGGGAGCAGGGGGCTTGAAGCTTTAAGCTGCAGGCTACAAGCTACAAGCAGAAGTGTGGGTGAGTATTTTTTTGCGTGTAGTAATTTTGGGGGCTGATATGCCACTTATAAGAAAAAGACAATCATGGAAGCATCTGCAAAACCAAAACCGGTGAACAGGAATTTGAATAGGGTAGCTTATGCTGTTTTTGTGCTGGCAGGTATCTATTTCCTGATCCGGAAAGATTTCAGCTCCGCATTTACATTCTGGGCCCTTGCACCCATATTTGATCCTTTTGATGTAAACACGCCTTTCAACAAAAGACCTACCTACCAAAAAGTCTGGCTCGTTGCACATGCAGCTTTGTCATTGGTAATATTGGCCATGATTATTTTCTGGTAATTTTTGAGCCGCAAGCTTCAGGCTACAAGCTGCAAGCAAATACTACTTTTCAGCACCATCAGCTTGCAGCTTGTAGCCTGAAGCTTGTAGCTTAAAACACAGCTTGTTAATAAGATAATCACCCCCATGGGTTACCATTGGCAGGTTTTTGTATTAAGGGCAAGCAAACAACCAAACATGATTCAGAAAACCATCTACAAAACAAAAGACTACTGTAAAGTAAAATTCAACCTCGATATACAGGATAAAGAAACAGCTTCTATCCTTGGATTAAACGGCGACTGGAACAACCCTGTTCCGATGAAAAAGAAAAAAGACGGCAGTTTTACCGCAGAAATACAATTACCTAAATCATCACAACACGAATTCCGCTATCTCCTCAACCAGTCTGAATGGCTCAATGAACCAGCAGCGGACGGAGAAGTAGAGAATAGTTTTGGAAGCAGTAATAGCGTTCTTAGTTTATAAGAGAGCAGTTTACTAGCTACAAGCTGCAGGCTTCAAGCTACAAGCAGATGTTGCTGGTATAGGATTTTTTCCTTCAATCAGTAAACACAGTAGTATCTGCTTGAAGCTTGCGGCTTGCAGCTTGTAGCTCACAGCTCAATTCTTTTATAAAATTACTTGTAGCTTGCGGCCTGAAGCTTGTTGCTAATGCCTCTCATCACCCAAAATATCAGCTCAGTAGCAGAAAGTCTGTCGAAAGAAGAAGTAGCTGCTATTCCTACAGAAACCGTGTATGGTCTGGCAGGTAATATTTATAGTGAGAAAGCCATCCGCAACATTTTCCGGATTAAACAAAGGCCTTTGTTCAATCCGCTGATTGTGCATTTGCCTGATGCTGGTGCCATAGACCAAGTTGCCAAAGAAGTACCACCCATGGCAAAAGCATTAGCCCATCAATTCTGGCCCGGACCACTTACTTTGCTGTTACCCAAAAAAGAAACGGTGCCTTCGCTCATCACTGCCGGCAAGGATACCGTTGCGGTTCGCGTGCCCAATCATCCGCTTACCTTGTCTTTATTGCAACAGATTTCCTTTCCATTGGCTGCACCCAGCGCCAATCCGTTCGGGAGTATCAGTCCAACCACGGCCGAACATGTGGCCGGATATTTTAAAGATGAGTTCCCTTTTATACTGGATGGCGGCCCCTGCACCAGTGGTATTGAATCAACCATTATTGGTTTTAATGAAGAGGGCGCCATTGTTTACCGGTATGGATCACTCGCTATTGAAGAAATTGAAAAAATTACGGGGCCCGTTCAGGAATATATCCGCAATGAAGAAACGCCCGATGCACCGGGTATGTTATTAAGACATTATGCGCCTGCGACTACCACCATACTAAGCAATGATGTTGAAGAAACGGTGAAAGAACATGCCGGAAAAAAAATCGGGTTGATGGTGTTCAGTAAAGCGATCAAAGAAAACAGTATTAGCGTACAAGAAGTTTTATCATCATCCGGTTCATTAGAAGAAGCCGCTTCCAATTTATATGCAGCCATGCACCGGCTCGATGAGCAACAACTCGATATCATCATTGCTGAACGTTTTCCTGATATAGGTTTGGGTAAATCTATCAACGACCGTTTACAAAGAGCTACACATAGCTGAAGATTCGGGGTCCTATCTTTTTTTTATTTACTTTCACCGCGGTCATGAATGAGCATACAGAAAATTTATTGCGTGTTGAAGCGGTGTGTAAGTCGGAAGCCGGAAACCTTGTATTACATCCCACCAGCTTTCAGTTAGCTGCACAGAAGAAACTGGCTATTGTTGGTGAAACCGGATCGGGAAAAAGTACACTGCTGCGCATGATTGACGGACATATTGCACCCGATGCGGGCAGTATTTTTTTTAAAAATAAAAGGGTATGGAGCCCGCCTGTAACTTTATTACCCGGTCATCCCGGAATTGCTTATTTATCGCAGGATTTTGAACTCCGTAATAATTATAAAGTTCATGAGCTGCTGGATTATAAAAATCTCTTATCGCCCGAATCGGCAACTCAGCTCTACCATGTTTGTCAGGTTGATCATTTAATGAACCGCAAAAACGATGAGCTCTCCGGCGGAGAAAGACAAAGAATAGCTCTCGCTAAACTACTCGTAGGTGTACCAGATCTGTTATTGCTCGATGAACCTTTCTCCAATCTCGATCTGCCCCAGAAAAAAAACATCAACGCTGTTTTACATGCCATCAGCAGCCAGTTAAAAATTACCTGTATCATGGTATCCCACGACCCGGTAGATACATTGAGCTGGGCCGATGAGATTATGGTACTGAAAAATGGCTGGTTAATTCAGCATGCAGTACCACAAGATATTTACCAGCAACCTGCAGATGAATATGTAGCGGGTTTATTTGGTTCCTATAGTGTATTAAAAGGTTTTTATCATCCTTTCAAAACAAAATGGGGGCTCAATGACCAACAACCTCTTTTATTTGTCCGGCCCGAACAATTAATACTTACCAACGATCATGAACATGCGGTTGACTGTGTGGTAACACAGGTGCTGTTCTGTGGCGCTTACTGGTCTGTAACCGTAAGTAACGGTGAGCAATCATTGATTATTCATACAAACCATTCCAGCATTCAGAAAGGCGATCTGGTATGGGTAGCGTATAACCACTAAAAAATAGCGGCGGCTTTGAGTTTACCCCATAACTCATTATCGAAACTCGATAAGGCTAATTGTGTTTGTCCGGCAGACTCGCCCATTCGTATTACCACTAATTGCTGTGAGGGTACCACATAAATTTTCTGGTCGTCTTTACCCAATGCCGCATACATATCTGCCGGTGCATTGGGAAAAAGATTTCCCGAAAATACAAACTGCAGGGTAGGTAACATATAAGAGCCCTTTCCATTGAGCCAGGTAAGATAGCCATAAGAGGGATTCAGGTTTTGTGAAGTAGTGGTTTGTGTATGGATATAATTGGTATCGGCCAATATAGTAGTCTGGTCCCATTTTCCTTTGGCCAATAATAACAAACCAAAACGCGCCATACTCCTCGCTGTGCTGAAATATACATTGTTATATCCGAGCTTCATCCAAATACCATTCATGCCAATACGGTCACGGATTTTCTGTTGGAAATACTGGTTATAGGTAAGTCCGCTGGCGCTTTCCACTACTTTATCAAGCAGTGTATAGGGTGCATTATGATACGCCCATCTGGCTCCTGCATCTGTTTTGTATTGCAGACAGGAAGGTAAAGTACAATCAACATCTGCCACACCATCATCCAGTCCGGTGGTCATGGTGAGCTGGTGCTTCACCGTAATCAGGTTCTCTTTTGCCAGCGGAAGAGAAGTCCAACCAGTTCCAATGTATTGCGATGTTCTGTTGTTGATATTGAGTATACCCTGTTCCTGCGCTATGCCCACCAGAAAAGCTGTCATGGTTTTACCGGCCGATGCCCAGTACCAGTTACTGTCTGCCGTAAATGTTCCGAAATATTTTTCGGCCACTATTTTTCCTTTTTTAAGGATGATAAAGGCTTTGGTATTTTTTTGCTGCAGGTAAGTGTACACGTCATTCAAGCCCGTTTCATTCCAACCCAGGCTGGCGGGTGTTACTGTTTCCCAATTATTACCGGAGGGAAAATAAACAGAAGGGTTTACTGGTGGTAAAACTGTACTCTCCGATGCTTGTTTAGAACAGCCCCAAAAAAAGAGTAAGAATATCCATATGTAGTTTTTCAGCATATGCCTAATGATATGTGTAATAAGACTAAGATTTCTCAAAAGGGTTTAAGCCAAAAAACCTTCTTTCACTGTAAGAGGCAACCATTCAGAAAAAAATTTTCAGTTTTCTCAAAAAAATTTTAAAAATAAGTTTACGTCTGTTTGTAAAACATAAAGGGAAATTATTTAGTAAAACAGTAAACAAGAAATTGTTTTTATAATCTTTTTATAAGCCTCTTCTACCAAGGGTTTGAACCATTTTAAAAAAGCTTTTGTTTTACTTAGACAGCGCTGCGGTTAAACAAATTTTTTTCAAGCAAAAACACAACTATGCCACAAAACTTGCTCAATGCAACTGTCATTGCCAGTGACAATTATGTTGCATTCACCTTTTTCATCGGCACTATGGCCATGATGGCTGCTTCTGTTTTCTTCTTTTTTGAATTAAACAATACCGACAAAAAATGGCGAACATCATTACTGGTATCAGGTTTAATTACTTTCATTGCAGCCGTACATTATTACTACATGCGGGGATATAACCTGGAAACAGGTGAGTCACCAACCTTCTTTCGTTACGTAGACTGGATTTTAACTGTACCCCTTATGTGTGTTGAGTTTTACCTCATTACCAGAAAAGTGGGTGCTACTCAGGGACTACTTTGGAAATTGATTTTTGCTTCGCTTGTAATGCTTGTTACAGGTTATATAGGTGAAGCTATTTATGGTACTGAAACACAGAGTTGGGTTTGGGGTGCCATCAGTGGTATCGCTTACTTCTATATTGTGTACCTGATCTGGTTTGGAGATGTTGCCAAACTTGCTGGTAATGCTGGTCCGGCAGTAGCCAAAGCCAATAAAGTACTTGCCTGGTTTGTATTGGTAGGTTGGGCTATTTATCCTCTCGGATACATATTGGGTACCAATGGTGGTTTATTCGGTATGCAATTAGTTTCAGACCCTAAAGCAGCTCAGGCTTCTATGGATATCGTATACAACATTGCTGATGCCATCAATAAGATTGGATTTGGCCTTGTAATCTATTCGCTGAGCAGAAGCGAAGAAAAAGCATAACTCATTTTCTTAAACGGGTTGATATAAACACCATATCAACCCGTTATTTGTATGTCTGAAAAAAACTATGATATTATAATTATAGGAGCCGGTTGTGCAGGCATGCAATTAATGAAAGCATTTCTGCATCATCCGTTATACCGAAACCAACGTATGCTTTTGTTGGATGATGGTAAATCTATCAGGCAACAAAAGTCATGGTGCTTCTGGTATCGGCCCCATTTTCACCCATATCAACATCTCATCAGCAAACAATGGGAGCATTTGTCTATCGGTTCGAAAGGAGGAGTACAAACAAAAAAAATTTCACCCTATGTTTATGCCTATATAGACAGCAATGATTTTTTTGATTATCACCTTCAGCTGATTCATGATAATCCGCAGGTAGATTATCGGGAAGAACAGGTTTTATATACTGCAAAAAATACAACCGGCTTTTATGTCAATACAAGCAAGGGCGCTTATTATTCCCGCTATGTATTTTCCAGCTCCTGGAATCAGAAAACGATCGTGGAACAAGCTTCGGTTTATTTGCAACAACAGTTTTATGGTTGGGTTATTGAGACCGATAATGCCGTTTTTAATGATAATGCGGCAACCCTGATGGACTTTCGGGTTGATCAGCTACAGGGTGTTAGCTTCACATATGTATTACCCTTTTCGCCTCATTCAGCATTGGTAGAATTTACCAGCTTCTCCGATAAACCGTTTGACAACCTGTATTTTGAAGATTCACTTTCCAACTATATTCATACTCATTTCGGTTCTGCATTCAGTATTAAAAAAAAGGAACAGGCTGTTATTCCAATGACAGACTATTGTTTCAACAGATTTACAAGTGAGGGTGCTGTTGCCATTGGTACGGCAGCTGGCATGATAAAACCCACTACCGGCTATGCCTTTAACAGAATCATGCGCGATAGTCATCATTTAGCAGAACAAATACTCAAGGGAAAAGAAATTACTGGCTTTGAAAGATCCCGTTTTCATTTCTATGATCGTTTGCTGTTACAACTGCTGCAGAAAAATGCACAGGAAGCCGGTGATATTCTTCAAACTTTATTTAATAAAATTTCATATCCGTTAACCCTTAAATTCCTGGATGAGGATACTAGCGTTTGGCAGGAAGCATTTATCTTTTCGAAACTTCCAAAAAAATCATTCATTCAAACGATTCCTGAATTATGGAAGCAGCCTCGTTTCAGAAATATTCCGGCAACCCAAGCTTAGCTAAGTTCCTTTTGTACGGAGCCTTTTTGCTTATATTAATACATAGGCTTATACACCCAATTCCCGAAAATATACAATGGGCTCTCTTTGCAATTACCATGCTTTTTACTGGCATTCCACATGGAGCCCTCGACCATTTGGTAGCCAAACAAAACAGTGTGTTACAAAATCGTTCTTTTTCAAGTATACATTTTTATACCGCTTATCTTTCCCGGATGGCAGCATACGGAATATGCTGGTATTTTTTCCCCTCCTTTTCACTGGTATTTTTTATTCTTATCTCTGCTTTTCATTTCGGGGAAACAGATATTGTAATAATAGATACTCATCGCCACTTATCCATTTTATTCCTGCAGGCAACATATGGTTTACTGATTGTATTAATACTGATTCTTACGCATACAAAAGAAGTGCTACCCATTCTCGCCATCACTGGCCATAATAATTCTTCGGTTATCACCGGTATATTTGAACCCAAGAATAGACTTCTATTTTTATCAATCGCATTTGTATTAATGCTTTTTAGCTTATGCTGGCTACACATAAAACGTTCGCTAACATTTACCGGGTATCGTAATTTTATTGTACAAACAGCACTTCTTATCTTACCTGTTATTCTTCTTCCTTTACCCCTTGCATTTACATTTTATTTTGGTTGCTGGCATTCTTTACATTCGCTGGAGAATATTCGTCAACACCTTTCAAAAGCTGAAGGCAACGAAATAAGCTTTATCAGTATTTTAAAAAAATGTATTCCATATTCTCTGGTTGCATTTGCTGGCATCGCTGTATTAATAGTGCTGGTCAATTATTCCGGAAGCCAGTATTTATTATTGTTTATTTTTTTTATTGGCATTGCGATTCTTACCGCACCTCATTTAGAAGTGATGAGTCATATGTATGCACAAATACGAAAAAAAATACCTGAATAAAATATGATTGCTTTTTCTTTACGTGACATTGAATCCTGGAACAGGTTTTATCGTGCCAACTTCATTAACAGTTTAAGTGGATTCAAAAGTGCCTGTCTTATCGGAACCCGGAGCAAGAGCGGTGTAGCCAACCTTGCTATCTTCAGTAATATTGTTCATCTGGGAGCCGATCCTGCGCTTATTGGTTTTATTAACAGACCTAAAGCTGCGGCTCCAGACACCATTTCCAATATAGAAGATACGGGTGTGTATACCATGAACCATATTCATCCGCATATGATTGAACAGGCCCATCAGACCAGTGCAAAATATGATTCGTCTGTTAATGAATTTGAAGCAGTGAAGTTGAATATGTTATGGCGGGATGATTGCAAAGCCCCTTTTGTTCAGGAAAGCAGAATCCAATATCGCCTGTCCTTAGCAGATATAATTCCGATTCCGCGCAACGGAACTTTTTTAGTAACAGGTTATATTGAGGCTGTTTATTTAGCAGAAGACCTGATAGATGAAGATGGTTTTCTGCCGCTGGAAAAATATGAAAGCATTACTTCACTGGGATTAGGCAGCTACTATCAACCACAAAAACTAATGAGCTTGCCTTATGCTAAACCTTAAATAAAAAGAGGATCACCAGAAATGATCCTCTTTTTATGTATTTAAAACTCAACAATCAGCCCGAATGTAGGTGTTACCTGCACTTCAGCATTTGATAAAATCAAGGGAATAGCATTACTTCCATTGGCTGCAATGGGTTGGCCATTGGTGGTAAGAAAAGACTTGTTATCCGCTGTCCGCTGAAAAGTATACTGTGGCATGCCGCTTACAGTAGCACCATACCAGTTGGTGATATCGATAAACAGGTTCAGCGTTGTTTTTTTATAGTTCCATTTTTTATCGATGCGAATATCACTTGCATGAAAAGATGGTAGACGGTTGGCATTGTATTTTGTATAATCCAGTACACCTGTACCCAGACTAAGATAATTAAGCTGAGAAGCTGCAAGGTCGAATGGTGTTAATGGCGCTGCACCCTGGTAACGGAATTTCAAACCCAGCTCCCAATTGCGTGGCAGTTTATAACCCATGGTAATGCTGAGGAGCTGCCCATTATCCCAGCCTGCCGGTAAATATTTACCATTAATGCCGCTGAATTCAGATTTGTATAAGGTATAACTGAGTATACCAAAGAACCGTTTGGTGAGTTTTTGCTGTAAGAAGACTTCCATACCATAAGCTCTTCCTTTTCCATTTTGTGTAACGGCTTCATTACCGATGCTGCCAAACTCTGTTCCTTTATTGGCCAGACTGATCCCTTCAGTAATACTGACGGGGTATTGACCATAGCTTTTATAAAAGCCTTCAACCGTTAAACGGAAACTACCTGATGGCAGGTATTCAACACCTCCGGTATAATGTGTGCTTTGAATATAGTTACCTGAATTCTTTATGCCCGAACGCATAAAAGCCAGTTGTGTGTAGGATGGAAGTTTATAATAAGAACCTACACTGGCATTCAGGTTCCACTTAGGTGCCACTGCATAACTGAGAGATACCCGCGGCGACAACTGCTGTAATGGATTTGATTCACTGTTCGACAATGTATTGGCATCCATCCTGATACCGGCACTGATCGCCACACGCTCATTCCATATTTTCTTTCCTGCCTGTACAAATGCACCATACCTGATAAAATCTATATTACTGTTGGCATTGATGCGTACCTCAGGTTGAACTATGTTTCCATTCTGGTCACGTAACTCTTTCCGGTAGAGGTTTTCAAAGCGATTCATAAAATCAACATACTGTAGCACAGTTCCATAACTAATTTTCCAGCCTGCATTGTTAACGGTAACATCAAACCTTAATTTATTTTCTGTTTCGCGGCTGTCTGTTAATAAAGTTTGTGTGGCAGGAGAAGGTTTTTCATTGTCTTCATATTTCTCTACCGAATTATTCAGGGTATTCCTGCTCAGTGCCAGGTTCCAGAATCCTTTTGACGTAAGCTTTTTCAAACTCGCACCAATGGTATAATTCCACTGGTTAATACTGGGATTGCTGTTGATGACATATAATTTTTCAGGCGTGGCTTTTTTTGGTGCGGCAAACCTGAATTCATCGATGGCGCCCAGTCCGAGAAAACTGAGTGTGGTAGTCGGGTTAATCTTTGTGGTGGTTTTAAACTGCAGGTCCCAGTAATTGGGTCTGATGGGCAGGTCGATAGCCTGGAACAATAACTGCAGGTAGCTCCTTCTAATGGAAGCTAAATACGTTGTTTTGTTACTCAGGGGACCATCGGCTGTTAAAGCCAGTTCGGTGGCACTCAGAATAATATTGCCCTGGGTGCGTTTATCGTTCCCTGATTTTTGTTTGAACTGTAATACGCTACTCAGTGCATTATCGTAACGGGCATCAAAAGCACTTGAACTCAGTTTTACTTCTTCAATAAAATTGGCATTAAGAATACCCTGCGGACCACCGCCACTTCCCTGTGTACTAAAGTGATTGATCACCGGAATTTCTATACCATCGAGGTAGTACACATTTTCATTTGGTGCCCCGCCACGTATAATAATATCATTACGGAATCCGCCACCACCCGGACCACCACCTACACCCGGAAGCGACTGGATGACTTTACTGATATCAAAATTACCACCGGGGTTTCTTTTGATTTCTTCAATGGTCATTCTTTGTACACTTAGGGGTGTTTCTATACTTGCTGCTCTGGCAGTGGCTCTTCTCGATGAAACAGTCACTTCACCCAAAGAAGAAGAGACGGGTTCAGCTTCAACGGCCACTACATTAATATTACCATTGGTAATGAGAACATTATTCAGGCTAATGGGGTTATAACCCAGTGATTTGATGCTGATATTATACGTACCTGGAGTTAGGCCCGTAAACCGAAAGGCACCAACAGAATCTGTAAGGGTTGATTTGTTGGAGGGACTAAGCAAAATAGCTGCCCCTGTTACCGGGCGCTGTGTATTTTTGTCGACCAGGGTACCCGATAAGCTGCCCTGCTGAACAGCCTGGGCATTGACAGAGCCTGAGAAAGCGATAAATAAAGCGGTTAAAAACACGAAAATCTGACTTTGCATATTGCTTGCTTTTTTTTGGAAAGACAAAGAAATAAAAAAATTGTTCAAAATTGAAATAATATTATTCCAAAATTGTAATTTTAAGTTATGAAGAGGATTGATCACCTGTGGAAAAGCTTTGAGAAACAGCACCCCAACGGGTCACTGACAGATTTTGGCGTATGGCTCATTAAACACGATGTTCCGGAAAACCGGGAGCAAAAACAAGCAAAGGACCAACCGAAAGCACCCATTAAGAAGCAGGTTGCCGGAAAAATGACGGATACAGATATGGTAGGTATTTTTATTTCCCGCCTGTATCGTTTTTTAAGAATGGCCAGTAAAGACCTGCTGGCGAAACATGAGATTGCTTCCATAGATGAATTTGCTTTACTCGCTACGGTATTGGTACACCCGGGTATGACCAAAACCGAACTACTCAAACAGAACCTGATGGAGATTACAACAGGCAGCGAAATGCTAAAGCGGTTTGTAGGACGCAAATGGTTACTGGAACAAAGAGATAAACAGGACAAAAGAATTACCCGCCTCGCATTAAGCGCCAAAGGACAACAGGTTATTTTCGGCTGTATGCAAACACTCGATGAAATTGAAGATATCCTGTTACCACTTAGTAAAGCAGAACAGGGCACATTGTACGACCTGTTGAATAAATTAGACGCCTATCATTCTGAAAAGCACCAGGTGAAACAGGTCTCTGCTATTATTGCTTAACGGGTGCTTTCACTAATGTAAAACAATACTCTTATCCATATCTTCTAAAGCTACGCCTTTTGTTTCGGGCATGAGTTTCCACACATAAAGGAGTTGCAGTACCATCATGAAAGCAAAAAAACCGAAGATATAAGTACCTGCCACATTCGCTGCAAAGAAAGGAAACACCTGTGCCACGAGTGCCGCAAAGACCCAGTGTGTTAATGAACCAAACGATGTTCCGCTGGCCCTCACCGAATTGGGGAACAGCTCAGAGAGGAATACCCAGATAACCGCTCCTTGCCCCACTGCATGTGAAGCAATAAACATGAATACATAATAAATGATCATGCTTTTATCGGCACTGTTAAATGAAAACGCAATCAATGTGAGTGAAGTAATATAACCGATAGATCCGATATACATTAATACCCTTCTCCCAAAACGATCTATCAGGTACCAGCCTGTAATGGTGAATAACAGGTTCACTGCTCCTATTCCAACTGTTGACAACAAGGCACCGCTTCTTTCAATGCCTGCCATTTCAAAGACTTTGGGTGCGAAATAAATAATGGCATTGATGCCAGATAACTGGTTAAAGAATGCGATGAGAAAAGCAAGCACTAACGGTGTATAGAATTTTTTAGAGAAGAGTTTTTCTTTTTTGTTGGTTACAGACTGTCTGATGGTGTCAATCATTTCATCGGTTGCCTCACCGGTCAATGCCATTACTTTTTTGGCGGCGGCTATATCATTTTTATACAACACTAACCACCTGGGTGTTTCGGGTGTAAACAACATAAGTACAGAAAACAGCAGCGATGGAACAGCCACTACACCCAGCATCCAACGCCAGTCCTGTTCGCCACCGATACCCTGTAATAAATAATTGGAGAAATAAGCCAGCATGATACCGGCTACTACATTTAATTGAAAAGATATGACCATGCGGCCACGGTATTTGGGTGGTGCAATCTCTGAAATATAAACAGGTGCCACCACCGATGATGCACCAATACTCAAGCCACTTAAAAACCGGAAGAACATAAATGTATATACATCCTGCGCAACTGCTGCGCCAACAGAAGTAACGAGGAAAACAATGCCAATCCAGAACAGTGTTTTTTTCCTGCCAATGCGGTTGGCAGGAATATTACCAAGGGCCGCACCAAAAACAGTTCCATACAATGCCATGGCAATGGCAGTTCCATGCATCCAGTCGCTGAGGTTCCATAAAGTTTGAATGGCCTGCTCGGCACCGGAAATAACGGCTACATCTAATCCGAATAAAAGTCCACCCAAACCTACGGTGATCGACCACAAGGCAAGTTTCTTATTCATGGCAGCTGATGTTGGTTGATTAAATATAAGTAGGAAGTCCGGAAGTCGGAAAGACCGAAAGTCGGAAAGAAGATAGATTTCAGCATAAATCCTCTGTGTCTTTCTGTGTCATCAGTGGCATTATATGTTGCCACTGAAGACACAGAAGAGCACAGAATTTCTTTCGGACTTCCGGTCTTCCGGACACCCCGACATAGGGGGGCGGACTTCAATTTCCTGCTAAAAAAAGACCCGCCTCATAAAAAGCGGGTCTGGGTTGTATTCAGGGGGGTAAGGGCAAATAGATAATAATCCCCCCGGACTTTCTTTATCGCACCTCTACCTACTGAATGAATTTTTCACAGGGCATCAGCAGGAAGCGAATGTATAAGCATTCAGCTGCCTGCGAAAACTGGTTTGATGAACGCCTGTTCTGCGTAGATAACCAACTACAAAAAGTAGATGTACCGTTTGCTGACCCTTTATTTGGCTGGAGTTATGATGATATTGCGGTACTCTACAGGACCATGATCGCCCTGTAACAGTATCGGTCCGGGTTCACCTTCTTTGCTGTCGATGGCACCACCGGTAATGCCGGGTATAATCTGGTCTACAATAATGGCTTTGCCATTGGCAATTACGGTTACTCTTCTGCCAATAAGTGTAATATCAAAACTTTGCCATTCACCGGGTGCTTTGGCTGCCATTTCATTGGGTGTGAGAAAACCATAAATACCACCGAAATAAGTTGAGGAGGGTTCTTTGCCTGCATTATCCTCTACCTGTACTTCATAACGACCACGTAGGTACACACCACTATTGCTTCCTGCCGGATAACGGAACTCGATGTGCAGTTTAAAATCGGTAAACTTCTCAGCCGTCATCAGGTTACTGCCCGATTTAGGGCTGGTAAGTACACCATTGATATTTTGCCACTGGTTGTTTTTTCCCTGCGCTACCCATCCGTCTAAATTGGTTTTGTTGAGCAGGTGAATGGGTTTACCCCAGCTTACCGGTGCTGTTCTTTTTAACAGTGGGGCACGTTCGCCGGTAAACGTATAGGTTCTGCCATTACTTGCATAGATGGTTCCTTTTAACTGATCGTTTTCCAGTGTGGCTTCAAATACCATTTCTTTATCTGTGCGTTCCCATTGTGCGGGTATAGAAAAATGAATCTTTCCTTCCTTCACTTTTACCTGTGCAATGGGTCTGGCACTACCGCCATCGGCAACAAACTGTCCTACCAGTGTTTGTATACCCGACAGTTTTACTTCCAGCCAGGAGGGTGCTATACGGTCTCCCATATTCACGGTCAGGTCCCAGCGACCAATGATATCATTGTCTCCGGCGGCTGTTGTTTTGTCGGTAAAAGATGTGGTAGTAAGCATGGCTGCACTTAGCGCCAATAAAAAAAAGGAACGGATGATGCTTTGTTTCATATGGCAGGTTTGAGTGATGAAGATAAAGAAACTATCATATTTTTTTGCCCGTTTTCATTAGTGCTTCATACCGCTGCAAATACAGGAAAACCTTTAACCTGTTTTTTTAGCCAGCAGCATGAGTCCATTTCCTGTTTTAACAGGTAATATAAAATCAAGTACCATACAGGTTAAGATGAGCGGATAAAAAAGAAGCAATGAAATAGCGATGAGTATTTTTATAAAAAAAGAATACGCATTAAACAAGATGAAGTGTGTGTTCAACAGTTCATTACTTAATTTACCAAAGAAGCCATACGTTTTTTTTGTTTCGATTATCATAAAGCCAGCATCTTTCAAAAGCTTTAACAGCAACTGTTCTGTATATACCCGCTGGTTTTGCTGAATGGTTTCATAGTTGTCGAAGCGTTGCAGGATCTCCCTGTAAAAAGGTAACACGGTGTTATTATTAACAGGCACATAAAGAAACAGTTCTCCACCGGTTTTCATAGCATGGTATACACTGGTTAAAGAGGTGGCATCATTTTTACAGTAGGGCAGAACTGAAATACATAACACTATATCGTATGTATTTTTCTCTTCCATTTCCTCCATCTCCATTACTTCAAACAAAACATGGTTGTAGTTTTTGTGCAGTGCATAGCGGTTACAAAAATGAATATTAGATTTTTCGCGGTCTATTCCTTTGAAATAAGATTGTCTTCTTTTCTCTGTAAAAGGAAATAAATACTGACCCTCACCACATCCTGCATCCAGTAAATGAAAGGGCGTTTTTTTTGAGGCCAGCAGTGTATTGAGCTTTTTGATGATATACCATTTTCTCAACTGTAACAGGTAATTGAGGGCATAAATCAGCCGTATGAGTTGTGGATACCTGATTAACCAGGAAGGGTACTGATGCGTAAAAAAATCCTGGTGTTGCTTCTTTTTCAAAACATGCTTTAATTGTCTAAGTTAAAGAGACCCGCTGCATTGAAAAAAGAAAACTGCCTAACTTATACTATTAACAAACGGTTATGAGTCTGTAGGTTCCTGTTATGATAATGCTTCAACGCAGGTCTGGTAAACCATACCCACTTTTATTCTCTGTTATTTTTTTCTATTTTTTTACAACCGGTAATTTAATCAGTGATGGATACTGTGCAGAATGGTGAATTTTATTCTCCACTTTTATGCCGGTCGCTTCATCGTAATTGTTGCCGCCGGTATTCATGTTTCTGTCGAAGCGTGGAAAATTGCTGCTCGATACTTCGATGCGTATACGATGTCCGGCCGCAAAGAAATTACTGGTAACCATAGGGGTAAGGTCTACTTTATATACTTTGCCCTTTTCCATGAATACTTCTTTATCATAGCCTTCTCTGTAACGGAGGCGCTGTATGGTTTCATCGAGGTTATAGGCTTTACCATCGGGGTGTACATCAATGAGTTTGATGGTGATATCGGTGTCCGGACCTGTGGAAGAAACGTATAAAGTAGATTCAATAAAACCACTTACTTCTATTCCTTCTTTCAGTTCATCTGATGTGTACACGAGTATATCATCACGCAGTTCCATCTTCGACTGATCGAATGAACCGCCCTGAACGGCATTACCGGTACAACAAACATTACCACCATAAGAGGGAACGGGATTCATCGGGTCATAGGTAAATGCATCGGGTTTGTCTTCTTTGGGTGCGGTGCTGCTGAGTTGTCCGTCTCCATTTCTGGTATTCGCTTTTCCGCCACTGGTAAGATAGAAGGTCTGCATTTCGGCACCGGGAGGTGGAAAGCTTTCGGCCTGCTGCCATTGATTGCTGCCCATGGTATAGTAACGTACCCTTGGTTGTTTTTCTTTGAAATCGTTTTTCTCTCCTTTCAGTAACATATCAAACCAGCCCCAGGTAAGTTCATCGTAGTTGAGCCTGGCATCGCCCACACTTCTTTCTCCCACGATGGTATTTTCAGTGGCACGCTTATAAGAACAATGCAGTACGGGTGCAATTACCAGGTACTGGTTATCGGCAGTGGCTTTGTCTTTGGCCGCTTTACGAACATGGTTAAAGAGGGCAATATTGGGTGCCGATGATACATCGTACCAGGAAACAAACCAGTAAGCAGGTACATTCAAAGGCATATTATCGTGGTACAAGCCCCCTTTGAACCATTTGGGGTCATTGGGTTTTCGGCGGATCATGTCTTCATACACACCTTCCTGACCCTTGGCATTTTTAATGATGTCCTGCACGGGGAGGTGACGAAGACCCACCGACCAGTCTACCCTTGGCATTTCGGTAGACATATCATAAAAGCGTTGTAAACGCTGCAAATCTTTCTGCTGAATATTTTTCGGGAAGCTGGGTTTGAATTTATCGTTCTGGGTGCCATAGAGCCAGGCGGTAAAGAGCATTTGCTGTGCGCCGCCACGGTACCAGTTACCCTGTTCCATAAACTTACCCACCCTGCCCACGCCGGCACCAAACCCTTGCGCCACCATGGCTGTAAGGGCGGGGTGGTTTTGTGAGGCTACGGCCATCTGCCATTCGGCAGTGGAAGAACAGCCGATCACACCAATTTTTCCATTGCTCCAGGGTTGTTTGGCCATCCAGGTAAATGCATCATAACCGTCGGTAATGGGGGCACCGAGAATATCCCATTCCCCTTCCGAGAAATAACGACCCCTTTCATTTTGCACTACATAAGCATAACCCCTCGATACGGCATTATAGGCTTCCTCCATGGTACGGGTAGTCATTTTACCATCTACCCAGGTATTAAACTGGTAGGGGGTTTTGGAGAAAACAATGGGAACTTTCTGGTTACCCTTGGGGCGGTATATATCGGTGGCTAAGCGGATGCCGTCGCGCATGGGCATTATCACTTTCTGGTCTATAATGGCAATCTCCTGCAATTTAAGGTAGATGGCGGCGGTATCCTGTGCAAAGGATGTTATGACCAGCAGGCTGGTGGCCATAACAAGGGCTATTTTTTTCATGTGCATATAGGAAAGGTAAGGGTTTCTTAAAAAATTTGTATTGAAAGAAGAGGATGCCACACATTGACCAATTTGCAGCATCTGGTTTTTGGGAGGTCTGTATTAAAAGCCGGTCTTGATAAAATTCTCCATCAGTGTGTTGCTTTCATTGGTGGGTACATTCAGAAAACCGATAATCTTAAGCCCGTTTTTGTTGCCATATGTTTTTTTCGCTGCCTGCATGGCAGAAGGCTGGTCTTTGCCACGACTTACAGCAATTTTGGTACAGGTATAATTTCCGCTGGTTTCCTTCCACTCGACAATAATACCCACTTCTTTATTTGTAACCTTATAGACGGCGATGTTTCTGGATTTGTCTCCATCAAATGCAGCTTTTGCATGGGCATACATTTCTTTTGATGTGGCAAAGTAAGCTGGCAACATCATGGCATCTTCACAACCAATGCCTTTAATTTTTTTCTTGTTCTTTATCACCACTACATGAAATTGTTGCGCATAGCTAATTCCACTTATGAATAACACTGTTAAAAAAAGAATACTCCTTTTCATTTTTTTATTTTCAATATACGGATTGTTGGTTTTGAGTTTTCTCTACAGCAACTTTTACCTATTCAGATAAAATCTTGTTTCAGCTAATTTTATTCTTCAAAGAATTTCTTTCCCTCTGGGCGGGGAGGTACGTAACGAATTTATCTTGTTGGGAACTCACCAAGGAGAAGGATAAGTTCAGGTGATGACGAAGCATTGATGTATCATTTACAAAAGCGATACATGGGTTTCTTTTTTTATTGGTACGGATAGATGCAACAATAATTATTTGTATATATAATATACTTGTTAATTATCAACATACGCGTTTTTATACTTTTTCTGCGTGTTTTAGTAATAAATTTTTATGCTAAAAAACAGCGGCTATTGCATATCTGAAGAAAGTTTTACATATTTGTTCTGTTCCCCCCAGGTTTTTAACTCCCCCATATTTCAGCAATTTAAAGTTGCGCTGGCATAATGATTTAAAAATCATTGCCAGACGCTTTTGTAATCATTTAAAACACTTTCTGCTTTATGAAAAGAATTGGGAGTTTATCCATTTTGTTCTTTAGCTTTTTAACTGTTAGTGCACAAAATCAGATAGATGTAAGATATAATGAAATAGAAAACAGCATTCAGTTTGTGCTTAGTAACGTTGTTAAGAAATCTTATTCACTTACAAAAGCGCCGTATGCATTTTCAGAAAAAAATTTTACTGATTTAAAAATTGCGTTGCAAGCAGACAGCTCTCTGGCTAATTTAGCTGAAATCAGAAAAAAATGGGACCCGCTTGTTCCCCCATTACTAAAAAAATATTGGCAACCACTGATACGAATTGATACGGCTACAGAAACTGCAGTCATAACTAATATTCCCGGCATACAATACAGCCTGAAAGAATCTTCCCGACAATCTTTTACCATGAAACTCTGTATCAGCAATGCCCTGGTCGAGCAATGTGTAAAAGACGATGGGTTTTCCAGATCAATCAGTAAGCGTGAATTTATTACTTATTATACCCGGCTGGTCGATTCTTTCGCTCACCATTTTGGGAACGATGAGCTTCATTCTATTGGTCAGCAACTTGCTTTGTATGCTGATACACTTTTCATGACTTATGAAAAAGGGGCGAAAAAATACGACCAGGTGCTTAATAAAATAAATATTAACAAGCTCGCATATAATGATAGTGTTTCTGCAACTATTTCCATGCAGCGAACATTGCCTTATTATCGATTGATGAATGGAGTCTATAAACAAGCCGGTATACTTGAATTACAGAGAGGAAGTATTTATATAAATGACGGATTTATTTATAATATTGATTTTTCATTAAGCAATGAAAAAGCAAGAGAGCTAAATATAATTCCTTCTCAGTCATACGGTACAAGATATAATCTCAAAAACAACTCTTTCGTAGGGTATATGTTGTCCAGATCTAGCAGAGTAGAAAATGGTCGTTTAAAATTAGAGACGCCTGTTATTCGCCACACAGATTTTATTAAAGTAAATAAACGTATGAATGTACTCGTGTTAGCCCGTGATAAAAGGGGTATTGAAGACAGTACAGATGTAAAAGATTCCGGACGGTTTGTTATTTTTCCTCACGAACTAATTCATTATAAAACGCCAACTAAAGCGCCCAATACTACATTTACCGCCAAAGAAACCCGTCTCGATTTCCCTGAGCCTTCTTCTTTTGATACGGTGCGCATCATAAATGAAAAATCACTTTATTCTTTTATTAATCTTGATCTCTTCACCGATCTCATCGGTCTTTTTGGTGAAGAAAAACCTAACGGATTGTTACAGACAGAACTTAAAATCAATTTTTATGGTTTCCGAAGTCCATTTTCGCAGAAGTATCCTTCCCGTGCACGAATTGTTCCCTTAGACAAGGGGGAGCTCTTTTTTCGTCTATCTAAACTAGACAATAATCTTAGGTATCTTGATGTATTCACAGACGCCACAACAAACATCCGTTATATACATGGCATTAATCTGCTTCAGTATCAAAGTGTTTATGCAGGGCTTAGGGGTAATCTTTTAGACATTGAATATCGTGGTGGCAGTTCTTCTTTGCAAGGGGAAGTAGCATTTATCCGTACACCCATTCGAGATACTATTTCAGAAACATCTGGCAGTGGGTCTGTGACGAAAATTCCTAAGGAGTATGGCATCAATTCTTTTTCGTATAGTATAGCAGCAAATTTCAAATTTAAAGGTGCCAGCTTTTTAGATATTGACATAACACCCAAACTTATTTGGATAAATCCCAGAACAACCAATGTTAAGCTTAGTGGTTCTGAATATTCAACTTTGTATTCCAACAACTACACCGCAATTCCAAAACAGAGAGCATTTATTTTTTTATTACGAGGGATGGCTACCGTCAACCTTAACGACGATAAGACACAAAGACTTATTCTGAGGGGCGAACATTATAACGATATTGATAACCATGCCAACAGTTTCTGGGCCATGCAGGTTGGCTATTCTGCCGATCTTAATAAGTTCATTAAATTCAAATAAATCTTATGTCTTTTAATCCGCTTTCTTGGTTGGTTGCATTTATCAATAATACACTATTGCCTAAAATCGGCACATTCCTGAAAGAGTTATTCTTTCTTTATGGTCAAGTAAAAGATCACAGGTCTGCATGGAATGATATCCTCTTTGTATCCAGGGCTTTTTGGTTTTATCTTTTATTAAATCTGATGGCCATTGCTTTCTTTTGGGTATTACCACAAGGAACCGATATTCTCTACGCAATGATTGAAGACTTTTATAGTCGAAAACCTGCTGGCTTATTTATGCTTTTCTTTGGAACTTTTATCTGGAGTTTAATTGCCGAATTTGCTGCCCGTTACCGGATTATGGTAATTGACAATTCCGGAAACTTTCTAAGCAATGAAAGGGTAAGATGGAGAAAATTTATACAGAAGTTTTTTGTAAAACTCTTCCTTCTTTTCCCATTTCTTATCATGATTATTGGCGTATTTCTTGCCTCCCTTCGCTGGAAAAATGACATCTATCAAGCCTTTACAAGCGCCAGCCTTGTTATACTAATATTAATCAGTGGTTTTTTACTTGTATATAACCTATACTTTGGAAAACTAAATCGTATTTGGGCTAAACTTTTCAAAAGAAATGGCACTTATTTCATTTCGGATGAATTCAGGATTAAATCTTTTTTATTCGGGATTTACAACGATTATGTATTCCGATACCATAATGGATACATTAAGGGGGGAAACAGTTCAATTCAATATGGAAAATTTTCCATTGATCCGCAATGGTATAATAAACCGCTTGATGAATTGCCTCATGCTATCAAAAACTTCCCTTTCAGTGATGATGTTCCTGAATTTATTCGGCCGCATAATCATGCAATATTACGTCGTATCACTTTTCCGAATTACCAGGAAGAAGAAGTGGTTGAAAGAAAAGATGTTTATATCCGATGGGAGTATGAAATGCCTTTTTCCATTTATCCGATTTTAAATAAAGAGATTTCGCTTGTAGCAAGCCTTGGATTTTTTATTTTAATCGCTGTTTCAGCCATGCCGATCAGCTGGTATCAGTTTATTGGCTCGTCTGCATTGGTTGCTTTTGCTTTTGCTGGGTGGATTGGTGTAATTACGTTTTTATTGTTTCTGGATAAAGCCAATCCTTTCAGGGGTAAATTTTTGTTTCTGAACCATATCCCCTGGCGGTTAAGTATTTCCTGCTGGATTTTACTTTGCTCATTGGTTAACAACGATCATGAAGTAAGAACCCTTTCTAAAGGCCCGGATCCCAGTCTTGCACACAGAATAACCCTCGGTACGCATTTTAAAAAATGGGTAACAAAGAAACAACAGGAATGGAGGGTTTTACATGCCGGACAGAAACGTGTTGGGTCAGACTCCACGCATACTGAAAACGATGGCTGCAAGCCCCAGGTTCCTCTATTGCTTGTATGTGCGGAAGGTGGGGCACTTCGTACTGGAGCTATGGCAGCACTACTGATGGCCAAACTGGAAGATAAATATCCTGATTTTAAAGATCACATATATGCGTTTTCCACCGTTTCAGGCGGAACAGTGGGAATTGGTTTTTATAATGCAATCTCATTTCGTTGCAGAAATGCAAAAAAAGATATTAGTGCCGATTCTCTTACCAAAGAGTTTTTCAAAAAAGATTTTCTCGCACCTGTCATTGCAAAATTGTTTTATGGTGACCTGTTTCATCTTTTTAGTTTTCGTCACTTTGAGATTTTTGACCGGGCAGTGGCACTTGAAGAAAGCTGGGAACAGGCTTTTCATAATATTTCATTGGGAATGGATGCACCAGAAGTTTTTTCAAAACCATTTCTTGATAGTCCGGATTCGATTGCCCAAAACCCCGTATGGTTTATTAATACAACGGAAGTTGAATCTGGCAACCAGGCATGGGTTACCAATATTGTACCAAATGGCCTTGCATTAAGTAATGCCAGGGATGTACTTTCAAGGGTGCAGGGTACAATCCGTTACAGTACTGCTATTAATTTCAGCAGTCGTTTTCCTTTGATTTCACCTGCAGCAGCTGTTGGTGCAACAGGTCTTGATCGCTATCACTTTGTAGATGGGGGATATGTAGAAAATACAGGAGCACAAACCATGTTAGAAATGCTGATTTCTCTTCGAGAAGAAGATGTTTCCCTGTTCGAGCAGATAATACCTTACGTATTAATGATCCGTTTTGGTCCGGATGATAGCAACAGACGCCCACCTACCGTTAGTTTCGGAAACGAGTGGAATGAAATCATTACCGGATTATATAATACACGAAGTGGTAGAGCAGAACTGGCCACACATCATTTACTCAAATTTTGCAAAACCATAAGAGAAGCAAAAAAAATAGATTCTTGTACAGGCCGTTTTCCCTACCCCAATGATAAGGAAGTTCGTTTTACCATTGACCTGAAAAAAGTGCCAATGAACTGGTTGCTTTCAGATAATAGCCTGAATGAAGTGAATGATTATTGTAAAAAGATTGTTGAAGATACCAGTACACTCAATTTCATAACCGCATTATCTATGAAAGAAAAAAGGCATAAATGAATATATTGTCAGCCTTTTCAGTCAATGACAAAAAACAGGACCAATACTACAACCCGGAATATAGCTGGTAATATTATCGTATGACCTAAGAGAAAAAGACCCCAACAGAAATGTTGGGGTCTTCGTGGTGTGGGCCGGGATCGAACCGGCGACACAAGGATTTTTCTTCGCAGGTTGTTCTTTTCTTTAACGTTCCCTAAGATGTCTTTCGCCTAAGCGGAGACTTTTCGAACGCTGACACATTGGCAAGTTAATGCTTACTATTTGTCTCTGAAAACACATACAGAATTGTTCAATGTTAAACCTAAATAATAAACCCTGGCTCTGTAACAAACAGAGTCATCTGGCGAGAGATATCTAAAACGAACTTGTTTTGATTCGCACACCCAGCGGCGAATGAATTAACTACTGTTTGAAATAATTTTTACTCTTTTATTCGTCATACGTTTATATAATAATTACCTTAAGAACGAAAATGCTAATCTGAATTCATAAACCCATTTTTTATGTGCAATTTCATGGGAGTTAGAGTTTCTAAAGTTGAATATATCCGTTTAAAAAAGATAGAGAAGGAATTAGGCACTGTTGCAGCAATGAAAGAATTGGAATTAATGAAAGACGGTTTTAAATATTCGAATACCATAATCATAAGAAAAATAGAAGGAGTTGAGGATATTGAGATTGTTTCTGCTCATTGGGAATTTATACCTGTTTGGATAAAAAATATGGAGGAGGTAAAAGCTGCCCGCAAACAAGGTATTCCTTGGTTGAATGCTCGTTCTGAAACGGTGATGGAAAGTAAAATGTTTGGTAATGCTGTAAGGAAACGCAGGTGCCTGGTATTAGCAACCCATTTTTTTGAATGGAGACATTTTAAACCGGAAGGTGAAAAGAAGCCTATAAGTTATCCTTATACCATTGGTGTTAATTATGCTGAGTACTTCTATTTAGCAGGTATATGGCAACCATGGACCGATCGTGAAACTGGTGAAACGATAGATACCTTTGCTATTATAACCACACAGGCCAATGAGTTAATGATGCAGGTGCATAATACAAAAAACAGAATGCCTACTATATTGCCAGAAGATTTAGCTTATGAATGGATTATGGAAGAATTAAGTGAAAACAGAATAAAAGAACTGGCCTCTTATCAGTTACCCTCTGAACAAATGTATGCTTATACTATACCTAAAGATTTTAAAATTTTGGAAGAGCCATGCGCACCTTATGAGTATTCAGAGCTTCCCGATTTAGACATTGCTTTATGAAAGAATTTACACTGCATGTAACTTATCAGCTTAAAAGTTATGCACTGAAAGCAATAGTTGAATATGAAAGTAACCAGATTATGCGCATCAGGGTTACAGGTACCAAGCGATCGCTTTTACTTGAAAACAATTATCCTTTACTAAAAAATACAAACAGTAAAAAAGGGATACAGTGGAAAATCAGGGAAGGAGACTATGCCATGAAAAATGAGCAGGACAGCCGTTTGTTAATGAGAATATTTGAGCTGTTAGAATATGAGATAAAACATCTATAAAAAATTGGTTTATATAGTATGCCAAACAATTAAACCTTCTGTTCAACGAGTAATAACCTTACATCTACCTGAAGAATCTTTGCTATTTCAAATAAGGTTTCAATCTTAGGTTGTTTAAAATTTCTACACCAGGTTGAAACCGCCCCTTCTGTAATCCCCAGTTTTTCGGCCAACTCTTTATTGGATATACCCTTTTCAGCCAACACTGCTTTAATCCTATTGTATTTGGTTTCAGCCATTTTAAAATTCTTGATTTATAAAATTAAAGGATTGAAAGAAATCAAATTACAGTCTTATGGAATTAAATAAAACCCTTTTAGACTTAAAAAAAGGCCTAAAAGCTTTTTATTTAATTCCTAAAGAACTATATTTGAGTCTTATAGAATTATTTATAAATCTTTTACAACCATTAATAACACTAATCTTATGCATCATTTAAATGTACATCCGGATATTCAGGCTGATCCGGTACAAATTTTACAGACTTTTAAAAAGTTGTACAGCCTCGATGAAACTAAAACGCGTCTGGCAGAATGGTTGGAAGTGGCAGTTACTACCGACAATATGCCTTATGACGACAGCAAAAGCAGGGAAGAACTTTATAAGTTCTACCATATGCTTGTTGATGTAACAGAAGCAATATGGTTTTTAGAAAAAAATCACTGAAATCTGCCTGAGTTCGGTACATTCTATCAACTACAGATAAGAAATTATTCTTTCTGTATTTGATAGAATGTTTTAAATAAAATAGCAACTGTTAAAATCTTCAATAAGCCATACTAAACGCCTGTTAAATCCATAATAATTCGATAGTGGCTTTGAGGTTGAATTTATTCAACAAAAAGTAATTTTACATTTACAGGTTATTTCTATTACATAATCGATATCAAACTTTTGTAATAAACTCTTCTCTTTCATCATTCCAGATGATCTTATCTATATGCCATTTAATTAGCTTGCCGAACTGTGAACGGTTTTTCTCTAACTTTTGAGCAATTATTGTTCGTTCACCATCGGTCCGAACTGTAATCATTCCATAAGTCGCTACAATTCGTTGTTTAATTTTATCATTTTTAAAATTCTTTGCATTTAGTTCAATAAACTCAGGAGAAGACCTTGCCAATTCAGTACTAAAAATCAGCGGTCTGCTGCCTCTGCCATACTTACCAATTGCTCCTAAGGTTTCGGGACGTGGGTGGCAATGTGATTCTTCATCTCCACTTGATATTATGGTTGCAATTGCATTGATACTTTGTAAAAACTCATCTGTAATATCATGACTTCCGTGATGGCAAGATTTTGCAATCTCGGCCTCAAAATAAACTCGAGCATCCTGGATGGCATTATTAATTTTCTTAGCAATTTTAACCTTGTTTAAAAGATCTGCAGATTCGAGATCGGTTCGTAGTTTACGTAGGTCCGCCCCAGTATATTTTTCCATAAGATAATCCGCCGATTTCGAATTCAGATCGCCACCCAACATGATTTTTATTTTACCAATCTTCGCCATCAAAATAACCGAATGCCCGTTTTTGGTTTTACCCACTCCATCATGTTCATCAAACCATTTGAGCATTTTCTTACCTGAAATAGTTTCCGTTACGGGTCCCAGAATTTCAAGTTCTAGTGCATGGTCTTTATATAGCAAATTTTTTCCGGTGCTTTTACGATATACAGCTTCTACTTTCAGCGATGGAAAATTGGCCAATGCTGCAATCAGAAACTTTTCATAATTACTCTTTGATGTCTTTTTTTGCAAAATTGTCTTCAGTTTTGCTTTGCTGTCAACAAATTCGGCTAAGTATTTTTCATCATTATATACGGTTTCTTTACCGAGTTTTTCTGTGCTATTGCGCTGAATGATTCCATTATGGTAAAATATTTCAAATTCAATTTGTTTGGGCTGGTCTGCAGGTGGCTTCGATAATAACCATTGAAAGCCCTTCCAATGATCCTGATCGGGATGTGAGGCCAGGGCATGGAATTTTGGTAAGGTTTTGCCTTTTTTAGAAAGGTTAAAACGCCAGCGCAGGTACCGGTACATATTATCTGATTCTCCGGCATCAATAATAAAATGTTCGTCTGATGGTGTTACCATATGGCAGCCATCGCCCTGACCAATATCAACAAAATTCACCTCAAGCAAACGCTCCGCCTGAATATCATCCAGTTTAATCCAGCCTTCTTCCTGTCGGCTTCTTACCCTAAGCCATGTAGTTGTCTTTTCTCCTTTTGTAGTTTCTGCCATTAAACTGTTGCCCCATTTCATATAGGCTTTGCCCGTGCTGGTTTTTGGAGGTGTAATATAATCGCCAAACAATAGGTGTTGTATGGCTTTGCCTTCAGGTTCATCATATATCCAAACTTCAGGAAATACGGCAAAACCAAAGCCCTGTTTTGTAATTTGTTTGAGTGTTTTGTGCATGGATTTATTTTTTTCAAAAAATAAAATTCATTTGTTACCTCATCATTAAATAATAGTTAGCAATTATTCAGGTTCGTTAGAATTTATCATTTCCAAACCTGATTATCTTCTGCTGGCTTGCACCAATGAAAAAAGAATACATAAAACCGTTTGGCACTCATCGGAACGGCAGCACCACTTAAACCCCATACCAACAGCAGCAGTAATATAATTTCCGTCACAACAGCAAATGAAAAAATGGTTGGTATTTTTAGCAATACCCATAAGGCATTACTAAATACCAGCCACACAGGCAGGTTCACTAACAACAAGTTCCATCGAAAGTAACGGCGGGGGAAGAGGGATAACCAGTGCTGTGCTCTTTTTACCAGGGTTTCTCGCAGCTCAATTGCTACTGCTATAAACGCATTTTGTATGCACCAGCAGAAAATAATACTTACATCGTTCCACAATAGCATTCCTTCTATCAATGTAGCACCCACTATTGGTAATAACCATTGCAAGGCAATGTGTAAAATACAGAGTGCCAGTAACTGAGCAGCCATCAGTGAATAACTGTATGGTATTTGTAGCAGTGCCATTGAGCACTATAATAGACATATTTCTACTAATGGTCAAGCGTAGAACTACGCAATCTTTTGGTGGTAAATACTCTTTTTCTGGTGGCAATTACTCTTTTTGACCAATGGTATAAAGCACTTAGTAAACAATTCGCCACAGGCGAAGTAATCAGCTACCTTCTCATCAACCTATCCGCTATTTATGGAAAAACCCGGTTTATTTACTGTAAACGAACAGTTGCTTCAGGTAATAGAAGAAACCCCCAAACTAAGCAAACAACAGGAGCAGGCTTTACTAAAAGAAACCAGCAAACTCAGCATCAGCTTTATCAGACAAGCATGCAAACAGGTTGCTGAGCGGTCTATAACACACTTGGTTCATGGTGTTCAGTACCTGCTGTTCTGGCTACTTGAAAAGATCCATGAAAAACAAGTACATAACCATACCAATTTCCGCGAAAAAATTGCGGAACAGCTATGTTCCTTTCTTGGCTTTTTACAAAACAACAGCTCTGGGTGGTTTAATATAGATACCCCTATGCCACATTATTTGTGGTTGCCTATTCATGAAACCATTCATGTTTATTTACAGAAAGGGAGAAGCTTTGTTCTGGAACAAACAGAAGAAGAACTGGTACAAATTATGCAGGAAGTATACAGCCTCACCACAGAAAAGCGTACACCCACTTACCGTGTGGCAGCTTATTGGCAAAAGTTAACATCGTCGTTACAACTGAATGCGGAACATCCTGAAAACGATCATACAAAAACGGTGTACACATTGCTGAGGTATAATTTCAACCACAGCCTCTTTGTGCAATATGTATTCAGGTGTTATATGCAGGCTATTACAACACCTGAAAGTACCAAAACCCACTGGCAACATGCTTTTCAGCACATCAACCGCATCATACCAGAATCGGGTTTAAAATTGCTGACGGATGAAGAAGACTGCACAGCCCATCTGCTAAAAATGATCAGCAATGAAATGAATGCTGAACTGTTTTCGAAAGATGCCGAACATTTACTTCAAAAGCATATCCCCTATCAGTATAATCTTTCTGTAGCACAACTGGCAGTTGCATTCAGAATTCAAATAGAAGCGGGCATCATACAAACAAATAATGTAAGGGAAATGCTTCGCTATTTTGCAGACCATTGTGTTACCAGGAGAGCTGATACAATTGGTATAAAAAGCTTGTACAACAACTATCACCAACCCGAGAGGGCTGCGCTTAAAATTATGCTGGAATACAACAACCGCATGCGCAATGTGCTCATTTCACTCTTAGACGGTTAAGGTTACCTCTGCAGCAGTTGCTATACTCCTTCAGTTCTTCGATGTTTCTTCGGCATGTATTCGATGCGGCTTCGGGTTTTAGCCATGTTTTCTTCGGGTCAGCTTCAGGTGTTCTTCGGAAGTTCTTCGGAAGTATCCGAAGAACTTCCGAAGCCGATCCGAAGAAAACCCGAAGAAAACATGGACAAAACCCCGGCAAATACAAACAAGTACCGAAACCCTTCCGAAGGATGCCACCCTTTTAGCCCCATTTCAGGTTGAAGCAACACTATTTTTTGGTGACTTCTTATTCATTTTCAAATACTTGCATGGGGTGGTGCCACCCCTGCCACCCCCTGGGCCTCTTATTGCGCTATAGGTTTGCCATTGTTATGAAACACCGGTGTACCTGTCTGCAGCAGGCGTAACGAGGTCAACAATTTTTTAAAACAACAAAAACAAATTTTATGTCCGTTTTATCACAAGGCATACTTGGTGGGTTCTCAGGAAAAACAGGCCCGGTAATCGGTAGCTCCTGGCGAGGTAAACCAGTGATGAGGGCCAAGCCCGTTTACAAAAAGAACAGAACCTTTTCTGAACCGCAACTGAAACAGCAGGAGAAGTTTAAAATGATGACCGCATTTCTCCGCAGTATAGATTACTTGTTAAACCTTTCCTATAAACGGGGAGGTAACAGTAAATCTGGTTACCAGGAAGCATTTGCGGAGAACATTAAAAATGCCATTCTGGGTGAAGAAGCACCATTTGCTATTCATTATGAAAGGGTGAAGATTGCGCATGGCAGTATTCCGTTTTTATCTACTATCAGTTGCGAGGCAGCTACCGGCAATATGGTAAAGTTTAGCTGGAACCTGGTATTAGACCAGAGTAAAAAAGCCAGTGAAGCCGACCGTGCCATTGCTGTTTTGTATTGTCCGGAGATGAGCCAGTTTCTGACAAGCGATTTTAACCACCGCAGGAATCAGTTGGAATTACTGATCGATGCCTCCTCCTTCACAGGTAAGGAAGTGCATAGCTGGTTCTTTTTCCTCTCAGACAATGAGACGATGGCATCAGAAAGCCGTTACACGGGTCCTGTAACCGTAACCGGATAATGATGCAATTAAAGCTCATTCGCACTTACGGCGAAAAGGGCGTTAATGGTACACTATACCTGCATGATCAACGGGTTTGTTATACCATAGAGCTGCCCTGGAAAAAAAATCAGCAACAGGTTTCCTGCATACCGGAAGGAAGCTACCTGGTTCTTAAAAGATACAGCAAGCGGTTCGGATGGCATTTGCATGTGCAAGATGTGCCGGGGAGAAGTATGATTCTCATACACCCGGCCAATAACGCCAAAAAAGAACTCCGGGGCTGTATTGCACCGGTAACATCCATTACAGGAGAAGGAACAGGAACGGCTTCCGTTAAAGCTATGCAGCAACTCATGCTGAGGGTAAAAAAAGCCATCAGTAAAAAAGAAACCCTATTACTCACCATAAGCACTGAACCACAGGCTTATGTAAAAAGGAAATATGAAAGAGGTCATAAACCGGGCCAAAACGGCCCCGCCTCCTTTCTTCCGCAGGCTCCGTAATATAGGTGTGGCCCTGGCCAGTATTTCTGCCGCCATACTTACAGCTCCGATATCACTTCCGGCCACGCTGGTAACCTTTGCAGGTTATGCAGCCGTTGCAGGTGGGGTGTTGGGTGCGGTGAGTCAGTTGGTGAAGAAGGAAGAGGTAGAATGAAAGAGCGCGCTCCGATGAGGGGCGCGTTTTTTATTCGCAGGGTATTCTTTTCTTGAACGTTCCCGGCAGATGTCTCTAGCTAGATGTTCTTCGGACTTCTATTGGTTGGGACACCCTGCTGAGAAGGAAGTTTCGATTTACACATATAAGCATATCTTTATTTAGTTACCCCTTGGCTGTACAGCTACTTCTTCTGGAAGGACAATATGTAAGAAAGGAAAGAAATACGCTGCAGCCATGAGTAAATAATTACTAACCTTAAATTTAAATCGATGTCGAAAAAGACAGCTGAACCTAAAAAGAATAAGCCTACTAAAAAGAAAAGCTCTGCACAGAAGAAAGCAGATCCAAAGAAAAAAGCACGGTAAGGTCAAAGACACTGAGTGCCCGGTTCGTTGAGCCGGGCTTTTTTATGTCGTTTAGAATTTTGGTTTATGACTATAGCGCAAGTTCATTCTCCGCAGATATCACTCGAAGGTCTTCTCAAAAGTCTTAATTTTTTTCTCCGCAGGGGGTTCTTTTTGTGAACGTTCCCCGCAGATGTCTCTCACCAGAGGTCCATCGGACCCCTTGAAGACTCTGCGAACGCTCACATATAGGCTAGTTAATGCTTACTTCTTATCTCTGAAAATTCATACTGAACAGTTCGATGTTAAAACTAAATAATATACCTCCGGCTATGTAGTACGCAGAGCCCCCTCGGGCCTCGGGAGACGTCTGCGACGAACTTCTTTTGATTAAGTACTCCCTGCGGAGAAAAAATAATACAATGTTCTTAATTGGTCAACAATAAGTAGCAATATAGGCTGGTTTTAAAGTAATCGAATCAAGTGTTTATTATATCTTACTTTTCCGATATTTACTTTCCGATTTGGTTTAAGTTTCTCAAATTAACATTGTCTATGAATTCTAAATTTTGTTCAATACTTGCAGCGAAAGAAGGAGAACCAATTTACGGTAGCGCTCCTGAGAAAAATGCGGCGATATTCCTTCCAGTTCATAAGACAATGTGGCATCACATTTCTGCGAAAGAGCATCTAGAGAGTTTTTCTAAAACTTGTGATTTAAATACAACTATATCATTATTTAAGCACCCGCTAATTGTCTTTTATTCTCCAAATGAACAAACCGGAAATTATATATTCGTTAGTGATCCATCTGGAATCAAATCCTTTTCTAATTCAGGTTCAAAGACAGAAAAGGAAGTAAAATACATCTATGCTACTTGTACTGACGGAGTAAAAGATGCCTGCTGTGCAAAATTTGGAATTCCGATAGCAAAAGCTTTCTTTAAGAAATGTATAGAAGACCCGTTCGCCATTTCCTTTGAGACATCTCATCTCGGAGGTTGTAGATTTGCGGCAACTGCCATTTGTTTTCCATCGGGAAACTCATACGGTCGAATAACTTCAGAAGATGTTCCACTGATAAAACGCTCAGAGGAAGATGGATTAATCGTTCCTACGCTTTTTCGAGGAAACATTTATGTTTCTGAAATCCATTGCTGGGTAATGCGCTATTGTATGGAAAATTTCGGCTATGTTCCAAGTGAGACCCAAACGCAAGTGGTTAAGGAAGAAGATCGCTTTCATATCAAAATCACCACTGAACAAAGGCACGAAATCAAATTTAATTTACTTCATCGCGATGTCCAATTAACGCTATTTTCAGGATGTTCAAACATAGAGTCTGGTCGTTCGACTACTAGAACCGTTTATGATTTCTCTCATTCTGATGACTTATTAAGATGATTAAATTTAACTACACTATAGATTGTGAGCGTGGTAAAATTTCAAATCACAATGATGTTAAAGAATTTTCTGAATCAATGCTAAGCATACAACATCTGAACGACAACTCTCAACAGATTTTTGTATGGAGTGGTTTTGGAAGTGAAATACCTGCCGAATTATTCGATAATAGCACTTGGCCACAAAATTTCGTTGGGCTGTTCGGTAATCAGGAAATTTGGCCATGGAAATTTAAATTCACTAGAGATGAACCAGATCATTTGGGAAACCAAGAATTATTTGACGCTCTCGCATCTCCGTCGCGCGATGTCCTAGCCTCATTGCGAATTCGTGATTTTAATTCAGACGATAAATTTCAGGGTTCTCTGGAATGGTTTGATGATATTACTGAGTACCTGAACGATGAATACTCTGATGGTATGGTAGTTATCGGTCATATAATTAAAAGTCTCCGTATTGCTAGGGAGGCAGGAATTACTCTATTCTTAGAGAAAATTTCGTTAATAGTAAATTGTGATCCTAATAATTCAATCACCCTTACCCCTCATCTACACAGAGATGGAGCTTATGGACATTTGGAATCTTCCATAGTATCATTTTATTCAGAACGTACCACCCCTCATTCAAGTACACTATTTTTTCCTGACCTTAATTTCGAGACTGCTTCTCATTTGAAACCGATTACTGCTGAAAAAATATGTATCAATTTTCCAAGTGTATCAGCCTATAGTTTAAAATCTGGAAGCCTGGCTATATTCAGTGGTAAACTAGGAAATGATGGTTCAAAAAGTGATCTGCGTGGAGCACTTCATATGTCACCAGAAGGTTTTTTCCCGACACGTCGTATAGTATTTCTTTTTAGATCAAAAATTTCAAACCAAGGGCGTTTCTATGATCTCTTTTAAAGTAATAAAAAAATTGTTTTCCTATCCACCAATTACCGGTCTAAACAATTTAGTTATAGAGGAAGTCCCCCTTTTCTTTACTCAAGAGATGCGATCTTGGATTGAAGACGTTTTGGAAAAGAACTTTAATGATAGTATTAAAGATCTATTACAACACCGTATAAGACCTTGGAGTCAGATTTTTAAGGTTAATACAGTTCGAGGTAAGTCATTTTTTTTTAAAATACCCGCAGCCGAATTTTCTTCAGAAGCACAAATTCTAAACATCATAGGCAGCTTTGATTCAGGAAATACAACCAAAATAATTGCGCAAAATGAAGCTAATGGATCATTCTTAATGGCTGCACTTGAAGGAGAGACATTACGCGAAAAAGAAAGAAGAAATTTCGATCCATTACCATTGTTTGATTGCGCAAACAGAATTGGTGAGTTTCAAAAAAAAGCGAGAGAACATATTTCTTATTTTGAGAAACTCAATGTTCCAAAGTGGACATCGAATAATATTATCGAAGATTGTAAATCTCTCATTCAAAAGGATCGATTTTTATCAAATACCGGTTTATCAAGCAAAAGTGTGGTTGAATTTAGATCGCTATTGCCTTTTGTCGAACTAAAACTCAATATATTATCTGGTTTGGACAAGGGTATGTCAATTGAGCACGGAGACTTTCAGGATAACAACATATTCATTTCGGAGGATCAGGTCATTTTCATGGATTGGGCTGACGCAAGTATTTCAATCCCTTCATTTACTATTGCAACCTATTGTCACTCGATCCTACTTGCACATCCAAGAATTCCAAACAAGCCGAAATTACTTCAAGAAATATTAACTAAATATTATTCTAAATTACTTGGTTTAGAATACATTGAACTTCATCAGTTTCATTTATCGCTTGTTCATACTTTGTATCCTGTCGTATGTCTACTTAAGGTGGCCAGACTCTTAGATTTGGAAGAGAATCTAGTTGACAAATATGCGACTACACTTATTGACTATTGGATTAGAATAATATTGTCATTCTCTGAATCTTATTGCGATAAGTCCTTGTGCAACGAGATCGTTTAAGAATTGTATCCATTCATCTTTACTATATTCGCTCTCACCGCAACAAATCTTCCAAGATTCTAGAACTGAAAGTTCTTGATCTTGAAGTTTAATAACTAATTGGTGTGCAATTTTAGGAAGGTTCCATTTGAGATTGTTGGCCTCAACAATTAGGCCCACTTTGTCCTCTTTTATATTCAAGATTGATGGAACTAATTTAATTATTTCATTGCCGTCAGGCAGATAAGTATTATTAATTCCATATGGTAAAGAGAAGTAGGGATAAGCAGGTACTGAACGCCTTGTATCCTCAATAAAGCTATCCACTAGATCGTTTTCGAAAAATTCTAAAATAACGTTTTTGAGATCATTTAAATAATTCTCAAGCGCTGCAGGTTGGTGAAGAGGAAAATCCTTTCGTAGAAAGTCGTTTTGGCGTCCGACTTCTTGCAACCATACAAGAACATCTAATCCAGTCGGAGGAGTAACTCCAAATGTCAGATGGAAAGTTGGCTCACCCTTACCAACTACGTCATGCCAGCATCCTCTCGGAACGTATAGCAAAGAACCAGGGGTAAGTTCGATGGTTTCCAAAATTTCACTCGGCTGAAAATGCTTATCGTGAAAGTCACGATGTAAAGGAGCTGTCCTAGTATTACCGTACAAATGCCAAGTCTTATTTCCGTAAACCTGAACAATAAATACATCGTGATCGTCCCAATGTAGGCCAAAGCCGCGTGATTCACTAAATGTAACATAGCCGTTGGCTTGAGATTTCACAAAGAAAGTTTTAGTTAGCGACGAGGTTATTCGCCTCACACTCGGAATAGCAATATCAATTGCATCTAAAACCAATGTCGATCCTAATCGAAGATTGTCATAGATTCTGTTTTGAAGAGTATCGTAAACCAATTCGCCTCTCAATGACGCTCTCTGGTTTAATATCGTTAATTCATCGGTTGTTGAGCCTTCGCGCGACATCCTAACTCTAGGATGCGACAGCCTATGATTTGATAAGAAGGAGTTTAAATCTTCCCAACTGGGTAGATCTTTGATCGCTTGACCAGTCAAAATTGTATGAAACCACGTCTTTCCCTGAATATCTGAGAAGAATTTTTCTTTGCTTATGACATTGAAAAGATTTTGCGCAAGCCAGTCTGATTGAGAGTGCATAAAAAGCCGTTGTAGGAATAAAGACCTAATTCATATTTGACAACGAGTCCATCATACGTTTTAGGCTTTTATTGGATTTCGTAAGCGGACTAACTGCTTGTGTCGTTACTATCTCCGCGACCTCCTGTAGAATCAGACATAGTCAGAGCTCCTCTCACATAAGGTTTAGGTAAATCTGATACATGAGATTTTAAGGGTTTCTTTATGCTCGTTTTCTTTTTTTTCATAACTATATGTTTATGGCTGAATAATATGTCTAATATATAAATTTAAGATGATAATTCCAAATTTAAAAGCCAGATATCGACGGTTATATATGCTTGACTTACTAAACATCATCTTGTCGCTGTCAGTATACCTTCAAGCATTCTTAGAGGCGTTTGCAGCAACCAATAAGGCAATTCTGCGAAGGCGAAGGGCGTATACCTAAGCCTTAGCAATCAGTCAATTTATGGTTTTCTGCAGTTATTCCAGATTTGAAATATCATGTAGTTTTCCGATCTTTATTACTCCCCCTCCATTATTCCTGACGTTGTTTGCTATAGAACAATGTCAGATAGTATTGTTTGATTTCATTGGAAAATACAATTTGTGCTAAAAAAGCTTAACCTTGACGGAACCAAAACGTATGAAACTGCACTTGCCTGTTCAGAAGTATGCACCATGCTTGACGCCTTACTAAGTGGCCGAACATGCAATTCTTATATTGGAAGCGAACAAGGCGATATTCCGAAATGGGATGATCTTATTATTGAAGAGCCTGACGGGTCATTGATCCATATTCAGGCAAAAAGAAATAACACAAATTTCTCTACGCATTCCCCTACTCGTGGTACAATTACCAGCGGAAAAAATGCGGGTAAAGCATATGACCTCTCGCCGTTAGACGAATCCATGAAAAGTTTAGGTGACTGGGTAGCGGCTAATACTACTCAGCCATCACCAATGCGAAAGTTCCGGCTTGAAGTGGCCGATGGCGGTGTTAAAATAAAAGACGGCATTACAATTAACCAATTTCGTGTACTCTGCAATGAACAGATAAAACCGATAACTACTGACGATGCTTTCGACGCTCTTGTCAAAGCAAATAAGGCGGCAGAGAACATCTTAGAATGGCTTATAAGCTGGTGCGGCTTTACCAGCAGTAATCACGTACTATCTGCATTGAAACTTTTAACTGTCACCCAAACGGGGAACGTTTCAGATATTGAACAACGTTCGATTCAGGTTCTTGCAACCAAGTTCGCTCAACCAGGCGATGTCTATAATAAGCTGAAAGGCTTCATTAATGACAACTCGACCTTCACTACTGCTATAACACCTAAAATTGCTTTGGAACAAATAAAGGATTCTCTGCTGCCTGGCATCGTAAACTGGACGCAGTATCAGCATGACAATGCCAGATATAAGAAATACGGTATTCAGGATCTGAGTGTAGGGAAAATCGAGTCTCCTTCGGTTGTAGTTCCTAATTTATGGGACTCTACTAAAAAAGGCTTACTGAAAATTGATGCGCCAGTAGGGCTTACTGAAAAGTTACCTCAAGCCATTGTCAGATTAGCGCTGCATTTGCAATCAGGAACAATGGCTCACATGACGAATCATGCAGGCTGGAGTGAAGCCATGAAAAAAGCAGTTGGCGGAACTTTAGGGATTGATAAAACTGATTTTGATTCAATTAATTCTACTCAATGTACCGGCGTAAGCATCAGCAATGATTTTGCTAACCTGTCGACGCTGACTGAGCAAGAAACTGAGGCCGATGCACTGAACACCGAAATGCAGAATGTCGTTTGGAACATCATTTGTGCAAAAGTACAAGCAGAGATTTCCTCACACAATGCCACACCACTTCGCACTGCTGTAGAGACGCGGTGGAATAGCTGGCGGGCAGCGCTTGCAACTGACATGACTTCGCAAAAGCAACTATGCTTATCTATGCTGCATCCGGTTGCTGAAGGAGATGATATTTTGGGTCATCTCCGTGTAGGTCAAAAAACCGCAGGACTAATCAGCAGAGGAATATTCACTCTCCTGGTTGTATCGGTTTGTCTAGTTGGAACCGACGATAATTGGAAGGAAGTGGGATCTACTTTATCAGTATCAACCAATGCATTGAAATATTGGAGTGGAGCCTCTGGAGAAGCGCGAAGACCGAGAAGATTAACCGAAAACGGCAGGGATAAGCTCTTAGCTGCGGAACCGGCAAAAATATTGATTCTTTCAGAGGTCGAGGCCGCACCATCGGAATTAAGGTCTAAGACGTTGGCTGACGAAGGTGGAGCGGACAAAAACTTGGCAGCAGTTCATGAACCGCAAATAATTGTAACGATGTGTCCCAAGTTTTCGGATCTCGTTCGCCAAGGGAATATACAGAACATCAGAGACTATCTCGAACTCCAAACCCCAACTAACTGAGTTTTATGGACAAAGTAAATCCCACGGAAATTCTTAAGCAATTGCTTGTCACAGTGCAAGAACGATATTCGTTGCAAGAGGATTTAGGCCAAAGTGATGGGTTCAAAACATTGTTTCCCGGTGAAAAAGAAAATGTGCATGTGTTAAGATTAAAGCGTAAGGATGCGCCCCTAGCTTCGTGGAAAACACTGCTATTTGTCTTCGAGGCTGATCAAAGAATAATGCCGCAATGTTTCACCTGGGCTGCCTCTGTACAAGAAGAACTCTTAAACAATGAGTCATCGGACCTGTACCTTTTTATTATACCAAAGGCTTCAGATAGAATTCCGATTGAGAATTGTATTTATATCGAGTCCAGCGATCAGTTTTGTAGAAAGTATGTAATGCGGCCAGAAGAAACTTTTCTTGATTTAATAAATCGAACGTTTCTGTATCAGACTCAACATAACACACAAATAAATGAAATATCGGACCCGTTAATTGCCGCACTAGATAAAACGGGTAACAGCCTGATGACTTTTACTCCAGAAGAACAAAATGTCTGGAAAAATATTCTTCTCTCAGAAAAACCAGGAATTGAAACATTAGAGGCGCTTATGAACGCATCACTTGAAAACAAACAAAATGACCAAGCTTAATTCTATCTCAATAAGTAATGTGCGTCGTTTTAGCGATGATGTAACTCTAAATGTATCTAGCGGCGCGACAATTATATTAGCTCCCAACGGTACCGGTAAAACGTCGATTTTTGAAGCTATTGAGTTGGCTTTGACCGGTGCTGTTAGACGTTTAAATCAGCCACCGGACGCGCTTATACGAGATGGGCTTAATAATGCTAAGATACGGCTGGGTTTCGACTCCGCTCAATATTGTGAAGCCGTATTCAATCGTGGGCATAATCCACAAATCGACATCCAGCATAGCAGCCTTTTTGGAACGGTAGAAAGAGACAACATTCCTTTTTTGCTTCGTTTAACGCACTTGCTAAATCAAAATAGCAAGGATTGGTTTGTACAATCGACTGGAACAGAAGCTGCACAACAACTTGATAGTTTAGCAATCGGCAAAGATGCGCAATATGTTTTTGGCAATATCACAAGCCTCAAACGGTCATCGACTCTCCTATTGGATGGAGTACAAAAAGATTTTGACATAGCAAATCAGAAGTTGCAATCGTGGCAGGCATTACTTGATCGCAAGTCATCTGTGACTGCCGTTTCCGACACGGGACTTCTACCCAAAGCGGAGTTGATAAAAAGGATTCAGGAAATAGACGGGCGAACAACTCAAAAAATATCAGAGCAGGTTCCGGCAATAAGTGCTTTTTTAAGTGAGATCGATTTACGTCTTCAACAAAGCCAAGGATCTCTCAAAAATAAAACCAGCACTCTTGAGTCATTAAAAAGCGCTATTCAATCGTACTCTCAAGTATTTGCAGCACTACTGCAAGCTCAACGAAGCGTAAAAGACAAGAATGCTGAGATTGAAAAAAAACAACTGGCAATCCAAAAATTAGCAGCGAAAATTGATGAGGAGATAAAACTTCGTGACGAAGCGAACAATGGCATTGTTATTCATCGGAACAGTTTATCTAATCTCGCCCGATTTAATGATGCATCCATTCTCCTTCAGGGTCTTCGTCAAAATCTGAATACACTAAACGAACAACTCAAAGTTTCGATTGAACAACTACAGGCCGCAGAACAACTCTTTCAACATCGTTCTGAAAAAAACAGAATAGCGAAATCAGTACAGGCTCGCAAAGGTGTAGTTGAAAAACAGAAAAATGAATTGTTACCATTACGGTCTATCGCAGAGGAATGGATAAATTCAGAAACTCTCCTTGAACAGCAACGGACATTACTAGCGAATGCAGAGCAAAAGGTAAGTAAGGCAGAAGAAGATCTTGCAACTTCGGATTTTGCTACAAAATCAGCAAACGAAGCAAAAAATACCCTTGAAGCTCGGTTGAAGAATTTAGCAGAAACATCCGATACAATTAAGCAGGCCGTTACTATAATTGTATCGAACGTTCCTGCCACCGAGAAAAAGTGCCCTGTTTGCTTGACGGAATACCCACCGGTTGATTTACAAGAACGGATGGCGCGTGCTGTAACTTCCATCAACGCAGAGATTGCACCAATAAATGATGCGCTGCAAAAATCCAAACACGAACTTGAACGGTTGTTAAAAACGGCCAATGAGTCAAAATCTGCTTTGGATTCTTTAAAAACCGAACGCAGCACCATCCAAAAGCAGATACTTCAAATTTCGACCAGGGCTATATCATACAAGGATAAGTTCGTATCGGCCACTGACGGCAAAGCCGCACTGGCTGAATTTGAAAGCAGATTGAAAACCCTCAACGAATCAGAAGAAGTAATTAATAAGGAATTGCTCGAATTAAAAGACATACCTTCTGATGCAGATGTGGCATCGGCTGACAGTGATTTCAGGGCCAAATCTGGCAGCAAGTCCCAATTAGATGCAACGATCGCATCTATTAACATGCAAATTGAAGATCAGGAGCGGATCGTCGCAAAGTTGCAGAAAGACATCAGTCCTACTGAAACAAAAGAAAACATAGAGGGGCAAATCTATCAACTTGAACAAAAGTCTCGGACACATGAAGAAAGTCGAAAAGATCTTGCATATAAACTAGCGCAGGAAAATGAACTTCATGAAACATACAAAGGGCAACTTATTGGCCTCCAAACCAATGTTCAGAATCTTGATTTTAGGAAAAGTGAACTTCTGAATTTATGGCATCAAGCTGGCATGATAGGTGAACCTAATTCAACTGAGCTTGAGAAAGAACAAAAAGAAGCCGAGGAACAGTTAAAGAAGATTCAGGAAAACCTTAAGGTCTTGGAAAACATTTCGCCAGAATTGGCTAAATGGCAGGCTTATGAAGAATACTTCAAATTTGAGAAAGAAGTTAAGGATCAAGCGGGTGATCTTTCTGAACAAGACTTTACGAAGAAACTTACGGACGAGTTAGATGCTACTCAAAGAAAGCTCACAACTGTTCAGAATAATAACGAAATACTGATCATTTTTTCTAGGTATCTAGATAATGAAATCCAGACAATCAATACACGATTAGAAGCAATTAATCCGACATTAGGTCGAATCTTAAAGCGCCTAACAGTTGATCCTCGTTTTGCAAATACCAGTATTTCAAGTTATCAATATTATAAGAAGAACCACGCAGATATAAAAGTTCCATTACATGGCTCAAGCGCATTGGTCGCTCACGTGGCAAGTGAGGCGCAAATCACTGACGTACAGTTTAGCTTCCTTCTTGCGATGGCACAAACCTATCAATGGAGTCCTTGGAAGGCTTTACTGCTCGACGATCCGACACAGCACCACGACTTAGTCCATGCAGCAAGCGTCTTCGATCTCTTAAGAGATTACATTGTAGATCATGGGTTCCAGGTTGTATTAGCAACACATGATTCTGTCCAAGCAAAGTTTTTTATGAGAAAACTAGAGAATGACGGCATCCCCTGCTCATTATATAATTTACGTTCCACTAAATTAGGCGTAATCGCTGAGGTTGGATAACAACCATTACAATTAGAATGAGATATCCCTCATTATATAAGCAATAACTGCAAACTGATTCAAGCTTGTTTGACCGAGCATTTTTTTATTGGCCATATCCTCATTTATCGCTATACTTGTTTCACGGTTTTTGGCAAGCCTGCTCGTTCGTGCAAAGATTTCATCAGCCATTAGATAAATAATATAAACCTGCCAGGGTTATTATCTAACCAGATTACGAACGCATACTTCAGATAATTAGCTTGGCAATAAAAGGTTATATTATGAAACTTATCGACTTCTTTCGGCTGCAAGCCAAAAATCTTTTCAGAGATTTCAAAACAAAAAAACTTTTACCGGATGATGCGGATGCTCTTTACGAGTACACTCCCAAATATTTCGACATCGCCTGGGTAGTTATTGACTTCAACATTGACGAGGACACGTTCACTTTAATGAAGGCTCAGCACACAATTGCTCAAATGGTCGGGTTTTACAAATGGGCGCACTTAGAAAAAGCATCGGAAACCGAGCTTGAACTTGCAAAGCTTCTTTTTGACAATATGCACAAGATCAGTGCAGAGGAATGGCAAATGTATATTACCGGGGCTGAGAGAGACAATAATACGTCTTTCGATTCCGAGGTGAGATTAGACATCTTTATGCAAGTGTTTGCCGAAGACGATGGTCACGAGAGCTATATGTATGATTATCGCCTATTAAAGTAATACGCCCCTAATTACCAAACCTATCCCGGATGAATGGAGTACAATGTATAAGCAATTGTTGTACCTATATTGTACCAAAAGAAAAAGGCTTCCAAGCTGATTGCTTGAAAGCCTTATCTGGCTTGTGGTGTGGGCCGGGATCGAACCGGCGACACAAGGATTTTCAGTCCTTTGCTCTACCGACTGAGCTACCGCACCATGCCGGTGAAGGGTGAAGATAAAAGAAGCGTTAAGCATCTATCACTTGCAGCTTGTGGCTTGTAGCCTGCAGCTTAAAGCTCTTCTCCCTTTCGGGGCAGCAAAAATAGGGGGTTTTCACATATAATCCACATTCAAAGCCATTTTTTTGCTCATTTAGGGGAGGGAAGCTTTAAGCTACAAGTTGCAAGCAATAGGTTGATCAATTCTGCTTGCGGCTTGTAGCTTGCAGTTTAAAACTCACAATTCTTCGGCGTCCTTGCAAAAGCAATTACGTCGCGGATATTTGTCATACCGGTAACAAACTGTACCATTCTTTCGAAACCTAATCCGAAGCCGGCATGCGGAACGGTTCCGAAACGGCGGGTATCGAGGTACCAGCTCATTTCTTCGAGTGGTATATGCATGGCCTGCATACGGGCTTCCAGTTTATCGAGTCTTTCTTCTCTTTGTGAGCCCCCCACAATTTCTCCGATACCCGGTGCCAGAATATCCATGGCGGCTACGGTTTCTTTGCCAGGCTCACATCCATCATTCAACCGCATATAAAAGGCTTTGATGGCAGCAGGGTATCCTGTAACAATCACCGGTTTCTTGAAATGTTTTTCTACGAGGTAGCGTTCATGTTCACTCTGCATATCAATACCCCACTTCACATCGAACTTGAATTTCTTTTTCTTGTAGGCTGGTGAATCCAATAATATGTCAATGGCTTCTGTATAAGTGATGCGCTCAAATTTATTATCTACCACAAATTTCAGTTTCTCCAGCAGGCCAAATTCCTGACGTTCATTTTGTGGTTTCTGTTTTTCTTCTTCGGCGAGTCGCTGGTCGAGAAATGCCAGGTCCTCGGCATTGTGTTCCATTACATAGCGTATCAGGTATTGAATAAACTCTTCGGCTAAGTTCATATTGTCTTCAATATCATGAAAAGCCATTTCGGGTTCAATCATCCAGAACTCAGCCAGGTGGCGCGTAGTGTTGGAATTCTCCGCACGGAAAGTGGGACCAAATGTATAGATCTCACTAAATGCCATGGCGCCCAATTCGCCTTCTAATTGTCCGCTCACCGTGAGGTTGGTGCTTTTGCCAAAAAAATCTTCTGCAAAATCAATGCTGCCATCTTCTTTGCGGGGTGGGTTATCAAACGGGAGTGTGGTTACCCGAAACATTTCACCCGCACCTTCAGCATCACTGGATGTGATGATGGGTGTATGCAGGTACACAAAACCCTTTTCATTAAAAAATTTGTGTACGGCAAATGCCAGTGCATGTCTCACACGAAACACGGCACCAAATGTATTGGTACGGAAACGCAGGTGAGCTATTTCACGCAAAAACTCAAGGCTGTGTTTTTTGGGTTGAAGCGGGTATTTTTCTGCATCGCTGTCGCCGAGTATTTCAATCGTGGCTGCTTTCAGTTCTACCGTCTGACCCTTTCCCAGTGAGGGAACCACCGTTCCGGTTACTTTTAAAGAAGCACCAGTGGTAATGCGTTTCAATGTAGCATCATCTAACAAACCCAGTTCTGCTACCACCTGTAAATTATGATTGGTACTACCGTCGTTCAATGCAATAAACTGGTTGTTGCGGAATGTACGCACCCAACCCATCACAATAATTTGCTGCCCGGTTTCTCCGCTGTTCAGCAGGTCCTTGATTCTTGTTCTGTTATTAAACATTGCTTGCTCTTGCTTGATTTTATGGGCAAAGATACAGAAGAAGAAGCTGCAAGCCGCAAGCTTCAAGCTGCAAGCAAAATGCTGCTTTAGCTTGCAGCTTGAAGCTTGTAGCCTGCAGCTAATTTTTTCCCGATTACTATTGAAATTGTATAATTTTAAACGCTTTATATCCAATCCGCATGATCCAACCATCCTTGTTCCAATCACTGATTGAACTCACCACAGAAGCGGTGTTTATTGTGCGCGTAGAGGCGGGTGGAAAAGAGTTTGTGATGGAATATGTTAACCCCGCCTATCTCAAAAAATTCGGCGTTACAGAAGCATCGGTGGTGGGTAAGGAATTTAAAGACATGCTTCCTGCCAGCATTGTAAATGCCATCCGTATTCGCTTTATTGAGTGCGTGGAAAAGGGCCACAGCATCAGCTTCGAAGAAGATTTTGAGGACCAGAGCGCAAGTCTGAGCGAGCTTTTTCCTATTAAAGACGATGATGGCAGGATCGCTTATGTGGTAGGTATTTCAAAAGACATATCTGAACTCAGGAACAAACGCGATCAGATTGCGGCTTCGGAAAAAACACTTCAGTCCATTATTAATAGTTCAGATAATGTGCTCATTTATATGAGCAAAGATTCCCGAATTAAATATGCCAACCGAAGGGCTCAGCAACACGCCATTAAAATGTTTGGCCGGCCCTTTCTTATCGGTGAAAAGCTGACAGACTATTATACAGATGAAGAACGGGCCCAGGGGCTGGAACATGCCCGCATATTGGCCGATCAGAAAACCACTATTTCACATGAACACCTGGTAGAATACCCTGATGGAGAAAAATACTGGTTTCTACGTCGTTATTATGGTGTTTTTGAAGAGGATGGTGAATTATCGGGCATCGTTATTGCTTCCATCAATATTACCAACCGGAAGGAACAGGAGCTACAGATCCAGAAACATGCAGATGCGCTCAAGGAAATTGCCAAAATTCAGTCGCACGAGATCCGCAGACCCGTGGCCAATATTATTGGTTTAACCGATCTGATGGATTTTGAGCAGAAGTCGATGGAAGAAAACGAGCAAATATTACAGTATTTGAGAATGAGTGCGCTTGAACTTGACCAGATTATCAGCAAGATTGTAGATAAGACACAGTTTGAAAATAAGGAGCTTATTGATTAGGATGGGGCTTTGAAGCAGGTATTTTAGCCACAGATTCACAGATTGGAGTACTATAATCTGTGAATCTGTGGCTAAAATCATCTCCCACCACCCCTGTTCTGTATGAATTTTTTGTTTTGTTTTTGATTTTTTTGGCTTAACATTGCACTGGAAACCAAGCTGATTTAGTCCTTTCTGTTAGCTCTCGACGCATCAGTTTACCTTCTTTCCAATCAATTAACAATACCCAAGATTTTCCGATCTGAGCCTGCAATTCCTTAGACTGGATTTTGAACGATGACAATTTGAATTTTCCCCATTAATAGAATTTATGTACGACATTTTGCAATTAAACGACATGCTATTGCCCGAACTGCTAGATATAGCTGAGCAGTTAAAGATTACAGGAGCCAAAAAGCTGGATAAACAAGGGCTTATTTATAAGATTCTTGACAACCAGGCTGTTCAGGCTAGCGAGTCGAAAGATGACCCCAAGAAAAAGACCGCCCGTGCCCGCAAACCGGTAACGGTGAAAACCGCTAATGGCACCGAAGAAGCTGAAGTAATGGAAGATGCTCCGGAAAAGCAGGCCCCTAAACGTGGTCCGGTTAAAAAAGCGAGGAACGAAAAGCCCGAACCCGCTACTGAAGAAACCAATTCATCAACTCCGGAAAACGCTAATACTGAATCAGATCAGCAGGCGCCCGAAAATGGTCTTCCCCAGGAAACCCCCAGTCAGCAGCCGCAACGCCACCAAAGAAAAGAACCCAATTTTAATATTGAATTTGAAGGTGTAATACTTGGTGAGGGTGTGTTGGAAATGATGCCCGATGGTTATGGTTTCCTTCGTTCTTCTGATTATAATTATTTATCATCTCCAGATGATGTATATGTATCTCCTTCACAGATCAAATTATTTGGTCTGAAAACAGGCGATACGGTGAAGGGCGCTGTTCGTCCACCCAAAGAAGGAGAAAAATATTTCGCCCTGCTGAAAGTGGATCATATCAATGGTAAACGTCCCGATGAAGTTCGTGACCGTGTTCCTTTTGATTACCTCACACCTTTATTTCCCTTTGAGAAACTGAATTTGTTTACTACTTCCAATAATTACAGCACACGTATTATGGACCTGTTTACCCCGATTGGTAAAGGTCAGCGTGGATTGATTGTGGCGCAACCGAAAGTGGGTAAAACCATGTTGCTGAAAGAAGTGGCCAATGCTATTGCCGCCAATCACCCAGAGTGTTACCTGATGGTGGTGCTGATTGATGAGCGTCCGGAAGAGGTAACCGATATGGAACGTAGCGTTAAAGCAGAAGTGATTGCTTCTACTTTTGATGAGCCTGCTGAAAAACACGTGAAAGTATCTACCATCGCTTTACAAAAAGCAAAAAGACTGGTAGAGTGCGGTCATGATGTGGTGATACTGCTCGATTCTATTACCCGTTTGGCCCGTGCCCACAATACAGTGGCCCCCGCCAGTGGTAAAGTATTGAGTGGTGGTGTGGAAGCGAATGCCATGCAGAAACCCAAACAGTTCTTTGGCGCGGCCCGTAAAATTGAACACGGTGGTTCACTCACCATCCTCGCTACGGCGCTGATTGAAACCGGCAGTAAAATGGATGAAGTAATCTTTGAAGAATTCAAGGGTACCGGTAATATGGAATTATTGCTCGATCGTCGTTTGGCCAATAAGCGCGTGTTCCCTGCGATTGACCTGGTGGGTTCTTCTACCCGCCGCGATGATTTACTGCTGGATAAAGAAGTATTACAAAGAATGAATATCCTCCGTTTGTATATCAATGATATGAACACCGAAGAGTCGATGAATGAATTGCTGAAACGCATGAGAGGAACAAAAGACAATGAAGAGTTCCTCGCTTCGATGAACAGATAATAAGTAAAAAATCAAAATTAAAAAGTCAAAAGCGGCGAGTGTTTTACTCGCCGCTTTTTTTATTGTAGTAGAATTCGCTTGAATATTATTTCGCTCTTTTCTGCTAACTCGTTTGCGGGGCTACGTAAGAATTCATCTTCTTTCCGACTTTCGGTCTCCCCTGCTTTCTGACTTCTCCTAATAAGTATTCGTCATATCCTCATCCACACAGATAATAAAATCTGCGCGGCCGATATGTTCGGCATTGAGTTTATGGATATCTTTTTGTGAGACGGTGCTGATGGTTACAATTTTCAGTGTAGGGTTTTGTTTTTTGAGGTACCAGTTCAGTCCATCATAAAAATCGGAATGATACGAACCATTATAATGAATGAGTAATGATCCGGGCTGGTAATATTTCAGCATAAAATGAGCCATCGTTGCGTCTTTGAGGGCCTGTGCTTTGGGTAGGTTTTCGCCTCCATGCCCGCCCATCATTTCAATCATTTTTTTGTAGCCGGGTAGTTCTGCATCGTATGCAATGGGCAGCGGGGCCATCCAGGCTTTTTCTCTGGCTGGTAAAGTATCAAGGACCGCAAATCCCCCGCGAGATACCATCGACGCATAACGTCGGGGAACATTGCTTGCGGCAAATGGTATTTTATTTTCTTTGGCAAAGTTTACCAATGGCGCATAATCGGTTGGATAGTTTTTCCATAGCCTTGCCATGGAATCTAATTGTTTTTGTTTGATGGTTCCGGCTAAGTATAAATCAAGCGCTTCCTGGTTATCCTGTTCAAACATTTCGGCACCAAGTACCAGGTTGCGTTTTTCTTTGAGGTCTTTGGTTACTTCTAACTGCAGCCAGTGAGCAATAGCGTTGTTGTGAAATTCCCCAAAAAGGAGAATGTCTTTATCAGCAATTGCTTTCAGCATTTTCTCATAACTCAGCTTCTTGCCTTTCGCATTGTAAAGTATATAAGGCTGTTTCTTTTGCGCAACTGCAGTAAAAGAAACAATGATGAATAAGGCGAGCAGTGTTTTTTTCATAGTAGGGCAATGTTAGTGATTTTTTGGCTGCAGGAAACAGGCTACAAGCTGCAAGCCTCAAGCTGCAAGAAAAATTTCTCTACCTTGCAGCTTGTAGCTTTCCTACTATCTATTATACTCACTCAACCAATGAAACTGTTTTTCTGCGAGGCGGTATTGTTTGTTGGTTCTTTTGAGACGTACAAATAATGTATCTCCTTTTACCGGACCCCTTAACGTGATGGTGCTGCTGTCGGGAATATGGTATTGCAGGCTGAATAAACTATCTGATTTTGCACCACCCCAGCGGAAGGTCATCTGTTGTTTTACGGTGTCTACAAAATAACCGAAGTAAGACCTTCCATAAGCTTTGCGGAACAGGGTGTCTGAGCTGATCATACTACCCGTGGTACCCGGGTGGAAGATCATATTCGTCCATCTTGTAGAGTCGCCAATGATGGCGGGAATTGTGTCTTTGTTGATGACAAAATCAGCTACATCATAAATGCCCGATCGGATGGGTTGCTGGTCATTTGCTGTATTCATATCCTGATACCTTGTGTATGAATTGTAAATGGGAAGGATAATAATCAATACCACAAATAAACCTTTCAAAATATAGCGGGTAATCTTTTGCCATTTTTTTGTGAGGTTAATCTCGTAAACAGTACTGGTTGCTGCCGGTTGATTCATGACAAAAAAAGCTGAAATGCGTTTGTGCTCTTGTAACACGAGAAATAAGGACATCACCACCAGGTGTGTGGAGAATAATTTCACCGGGATATCATAACTCAGGTTCATGGCCATTACATTGGTAAAAACGGCCAGACCCATCAAAGCGCCTGCTGTAACTGTTTTCCGGTTGAAGAGCAACAGACCCACTATTACTTCAGCTGCGCCTGAAAATACCTGATAGGGGGTTGAGTAGCCGATAAACAACCAGGAGAAGCGCATGGGCAAATATTCACCCAGCGGAGTGGCAAGCTGACTCAGCGAAGGAAATATCATCTGTAAGGCAAACAGTTTGATGATGCCATAACCAAATGATACCATGGCCACATGGTATCGGACAATGGTTACCAACAGGTAATTCCATTTTGGATAGGCTGCTTTGTTTCTGTCGCTCACCGTCCATACCATCGCTACCAATAAAGAGAAGAGTGTAAAGAACCAGACATGTGTCCAGGCCCAGGAAGTATCGCCGCTTCCATTGAGTGGAACAAGTTCTTTGTATGTTTTGAAAATGTTCTTATTGGCCAACTGAACGATCTGATCCTGTAACCAGTACCAGGGAACGGTAGCTTCTGCTACATAAGGAATATTTTCGAGCCAGGTCCATGGTGCGATGGAGATCATGAAATAGATAAAGAAAAAGCGGAAGAAGAATTTTTGGAGAAAGCTCCATTGGTTGTTGGTGTTCATACGAAGAGGGTTGAGATTGGTCGTATGAATTTATTGAATGTTTTTATAACAATACCTACCTCAAAAAGAGTTATAATAGGATTCTGCCAAAAGCATTACTCCTTTTTACCACTTAAAAAAGTAATCGGTTATTCTTTTACGGTCTCAAAAAGCGACCGCAAATCAGTATGGTTATCGGTTGCCTTATCTATATCGCTTACCAACCAATCCCATAATCCTCCCCATGGTTACTGCTTCCTCCCCAAAAACTTCCATGTTTCCAATCAAACCAAATGGCATTGATGGGGCCGCTGGTGCGGTCTTCGAAGCTGAGGGTATAGCCCATTCCTCGAAGTTCTTTTCGTACCCAGTCGGGTGTATTGCTGTGTAGTAAGAGGTTACCGGCTCTTGGTGCCCTGTCTGCGGTTTTATTGCCGCCCAGTGATAACCATAACTGGTTGGTATTAATATTAGCCGCTTCACTGGCTTCCTGTACCGTCATACCAAACTCTACCATATTCAGGAAAAACTGTAAGAGGTTCTGATCCTGGGTATCTCCGCCCTGTACAGCGAAAGAGAGCCAGGGCTTTCCGTCTTTTAATGCCATAGATGGTGTGAGCGTTACACGTGGTCTTTTACCGGGTGCCACTACATTAAATGGGTTGATGGTTGAATCCAGCACAAAACTCTGCATACGCTGACTCATACCCACCCCGGTTTTTCCTGCAATACAGGCCGGCAGCCATCCGCCACTGGGTGTTATGGATACTACCCATCCATCTTTATCAGCCGCTTCTACTGAAGTGGTGCCCATCCACAATGCGTCTTTGTATTCCGCATCGCTCAGCATAGCCATTTGGCGCTGATCGTGTGTGGGCGCAAAACCTCTTTTGCTGCTGGTATCTTTTACATCATAACCACGGCTTTTTAATAAACCGATATATGGATTTGTTTTTCCTTCAAAAGGATAGGGGTCACCCGGACCAGCATTCGCATCGTTTCTATCCATTCTAATCTGAGCTGCCCGCTGTTTTGCATAGGCTTTACTCAACAATCCTTTCATAGGTTCTTCGGGAGCAAAATAAGAATCGCCATAATAAAAATCGCGATCCGCGAAACTCAGGTTCATCGCCTGATAAATGGTATGTATGTATTTAGCTGAATTATAGCCCATGTTTTTGAGGTCGAAATTTTCCAGTATGTTGAGGGCCTGTAATAAAACAGGGCCTTGTGTCCACTGCTTCAGCTTGTATACTTCTATGCCTTTGTAATTGGTTTGCAGTGGTTCTTCCTCTATGGGTTTCCAGTTGGCCAGGTCTGCTTTGGTAATGAGTCCGCCCTGTTCCTGTGCTCCTCTTACAAATTCATCTGCTATATCTCCCTTATAAAAACGGTCATATGCCGCATAGATGGCTTCCTTCCTGTTTTTTCCTGCTTTCAGTGCCTGCTGTTCGGCTTCCACCATCTTTGTGAGTGTATTCAGTAAGTCTTTCTGTACAAATATTTCTCCCGCTTCCGGTGCTTCTCTTTTTTCTCCGGGGTGCGTTAAGAATACCTGTTTACTGTAAGGCCATTGTTTGATCTGGTCCTTTCCCCTTTCAATACTGTTGGCTGTCTGTGCCTCAATAGGATAACCCGCTGCCAGGTCCATGGCTGGTGCCAACACTTCTTTCAAACTCATGGTTCCATATTCTGCCAGCATATAACAGATACCGCCCGGTGTGCCCGGCGTAGTAGCTGCCAGCGGACCATACTGCGGCGGAAAATTCATTCCCTTACTCTTGAAAAATTCCGGTGTTGCTCCGGTAGGCGCCACACCCATGGCATTGATGGCTATTACTTTTTTTGTTTTAGGATTATAAATAAGTGCCTGTGTTTCTCCTCCCCAGCTCAATACATCCCACATGGTACAGGTGGCTGCAAGCATGGCACAGGATGCATCTACTGCATTACCTCCCTTCTGAAATATCATCGATCCTGCAGTAGCCGCCAGCGGCTTACCCGTAATCGCCATCCAATTTTTACCATGCAGTGGTGGCTTCTGTGTTTGCTGAGCGAATGTGAAGGATGAAATAAATAGTGTTGCGAAGAGAAGTTTTTTCATGTGAGTTATTTATAGTATCTAAAGATATTGAAACAGAGAAATAAGGAATAGGAAATAAAAAATAAGAAAGTGATATCCTGTAAAATCAGCATATCACTTTCTCATTACATGTTCCTTATTCCTTATTTCTCTGTTCCCTACGCCATTACCGCCAACATAGAAAGAAGATGTTCTCCTGCCTGCTTGTTACCATGAATCCTGATACCGGCTTCTTCCGGTTTTATTCCTTTGGTGAATAACCGCCAGGCTATCTCAGGATCAATGCTGATGAGATTTTCAGTAACTGCTATTTCTTCTACCTGCATCCATTTTTCGCCGTTGTGATAGAGATGCCATATACCTCCTGCATCTCCTGTTATTTCAAATGATAATACTTCTGCTTTCTTCCCTGGAAAATTTCTGTAATGATATGCCAATGCCCGCATCGATGTTACTAAATGCGGATGATACCATTCTCTTGTATACAATTCTTTCTCCTTTCCCACAGCGAGTCTGATCTGTTGCTGATGGTGCCATTTCTCTGTATACTCTCTCGCCCAGTGAAACCAGTTGGCCGATTCTTCTTCTCCCGCCCAGGCCACAGAAAATAAGGCAGGCGCAAATGGATCTATGGTTTGTAAATAATCAGCTACTTCTTTATTTGTTTTTATGAGTAAATCGATGACCAGTTTCGGACTCATTCTTTTGGCCGCTTTTATCCAGTCGGCATTGAGTTGATTGAGGTAAGCGAGTAAATCATTATAACTGTTTATATTCTCTGCTGGTACACCAAAATACCTGTCTCTTTGAATAGATAATGTTCTGATATTTCCATCGAGTAAATGCAATACCACATCTTCCACTTTCCATTTCGGTGCAATGGTTTGTTTTTTCCAGTCTTCGGGAGAAAGCGTTTCTAATAGTGCTATCAGCATTTCATCAAGCGGCGGAATACGATCTATAATCAATATCGGATCAGGAAATTTCACTACGGGAAGATAGTTAAACAGAGAAATAATAAATAGGAAATAAGGAATAAGAAAGTATATGATACAAAAGATCATTTTCTCATTTCTTATTCCTTATTTATCTGTTCCTTATTTACTCATCCTATAAGCCCTGCTGCTTTACTGATCTCGAGCATTCTGTCCATGGGTTTTTTGGCGGCTAAACGAAGGGTTTCATCCATGGTAATTTCAGGCTGCTCGTACATCATACAGAGGTATAATTTTTCGAGGGTGTTGAGCTTCATATGCGGACAATCGTTACAGGCACAGTTGTTATTGGGTGGTGCCGGAATAAAGGTTTTTTCCGGACTGGCCTGTTGCATCTGGTGCAGAATTCCTGTTTCTGTGGCAACTATATATTCTTTACTGCTGTCGGTTTGTGAATATTTTAAAAGCTGTGTGGTACTGCCAATATAATCTGCTACGGCCAATACTGCTTCTTCACATTCGGGGTGTGCAATTATTTTAGCCTGGGGATGCCTTATTTTAAGTTTGGTGATTTTTTCTAAGCTGAAAATCTCATGTACCATACAGGCCCCGTTCCATAAAACCATATCCCTTCCTGTTTTCTTTGCCAGGTAAGCACCCAGGTTTTTATCGGGTGCAAATATGATGGGTTGGTCTTTCGGAACACTTTCAATAATCTTCTCCGCATTACCACTGGTACAAATAATGTCTGACAGTGCTTTTATCTCCGCTGTGCAGTTGATATAGGAGATCACGATATGATCCGGGTGTTTATCCTTAAATGCTTTAAAAGGTCCTGCAGGGGCACTGTCGGCCAGAGAACAACCAGCTTTCAGATCGGGAAGGAGTACTTTTTTGGAAGGATTTAGAATCTTGGCTGTTTCGGCCATGAAGTGAACGCCGGCAAATACGATAATGCTGGCATCGGTTTCGCGGGCTTTCTGGGCCAACCCAAGACTATCTCCAATATAGTCTGCCACGTCCTGTATATCTGGTTCCTGGTAGTAGTGAGCGAGTATGACCGCATTTTTTTCTTTCTTTAGTCGCTCAATCTCGGCAAAAAGATCCAGACGGGGATTTATTTCTATATCGAGGAAGCCTTTTTCCTGTAATTTGTCTTTCGCTGTTGAAATGTTCATAATCACGGTAATAATATTTAATAATACTTATTTATATAAACCACTTATTACTATTACGGGTGTGGATTTCGGGATAACTTATTTATCCCCAGCAGGCAAAGTTAACCTGTACAGGTTTATCCACCAGAATTAACATGTTTTTCCACGGCTTAACATTCCGGTAATATTGAAAAAACGCATTTATCCCACATCCGTTGATAAACCAATACACATTACCCGTTTTTCACTATTCACTTTTATTGCACTGTGCGTTAACACGGAGGAAAATGGTAAAAATTTCTGATGTCGGATGTCTGATGTCGGATTTGAGGGTATTTGTTCGAACAGTTTCCACAAGTGAAACGATAAAAAGGGCAGTTTTCCACCGAAAATGGAGTTTATAAACAGGGGGGTGTGGATTTAGGATATCTGATGTAGGATGTAGGATGTCGGATTTAATATAATATCCGACATCCTACATCAGATATCAGCCATTTCTAAATTCTGCTTTCTGCAAGCATTGTCCTGTCTGCATTAAATTAGGTTTTCCACAATTTGTTCAAATGGTTTAATCCCCTATTTTTGCCTCCCGCCGATGTGGCGGCTTTATTTATTATACCAATTAAACTGATTTATGTCTGTTATTCAAAGAATTCGTGACAAAGGTGCCTGGATTGTTTTTGCCATTATTGCATTGGCCCTGATTGCTTTTATCCTCCA
>Ga0164290_1000818_pt1 | contig 75983 bp, 62 predicted proteins | sample Micstemetagenome_FD_108782 | JGI IMG/M metagenome (GOLD analysis project Ga0164290, IMG submission 108782) | Contaminated culture microbial community from soil near Moab, Utah, USA - Microcoleus steenstrupii SON62 (Illumina Assembly) | ecosystem: Environmental > Terrestrial > Soil > Soil crust... | reverse complement strand
CGCAGCTGGTCGCGGTCGTAGAGGAGCGCGGTGCGCAGCACGATGGGCTGCTGGACCAGGCGGGCGAGCATCGAGGACAGGCGCTCGGAGCCGGCGGCCTCGAGCAGGACGCCGTGGAAGCGGTGATTGCTGGCGAGGAAGGCCTCGACGTTCGGGCGGGATCCCGCCAGCGCCGCTTCGATGGCCGCGTTATGGCCGTTCAGCTCGGCGAGCTGCGCCGGGCCGATCCGCAGGGCCGCGCGCGCCGCCGCGTGCCCCTCGAGCATGCAGCGCAGCGTAAAGATCTCGTCGACCTCGTCGAGCGACCATTCGGAGACGAAGCTCCGCTGCGAGTCGCTGCGCCGCACGAACATCTCGGCCTCGAGGCGGCGCAGCGCGTCGCGCACGGGCGTCCGCGACACGCCGCAGATCGCGGCGAGCTCCTCTTCCTTGAGCTGCGCGCCGGACCGCAGCGCCCCGGACAGGATCCGGGCGCGGATCTCGTGGTAGGCCCGATCCGACGCTCTCGACATGCCGCACACCCCGCCCGCGATCCAACCTCGCCAATGTATACACGGGCAGGGCCGGATTTCCAGATGAGCCGGGCGTCAGGAGAAGGCCTGCAGCCCGGTCTGCGCCCGACCCAGGATGAGCGCGTGGATATCGTGCGTGCCCTCGTAGGTGTTCACCGCCTCGAGGTTCATGACGTGGCGGATCACCTGATACTCGTCCGACACGCCGTTGCCGCCGTGCATATCGCGCGCGACGCGCGCGATGTCGAGCGCCTTGCCGCAGTTGTTGCGCTTCAGGAGGCTGATCGCCTCGGGGGCGAGCTTGCCCTCGTCCATCAGGCGCCCCGCCTGGAGGCAGGCGGTCAGCCCGAGCGTGATCTCGGTCTGCATGTCGGCGAGCTTCTTCTGGAAGAGCTGCGTCGCCGCCAGCGGCCGGCCGAACTGCTTGCGGTCGAGCCCGTAGCCCCGCGCCGCGTGCCAGCAGAACTCGGCGGCGCCCATCGCGCCCCAGGCGATGCCGTAGCGCGCGTTGTTGAGGCAGCCGAAGGGGCCCTTCAGCCCCTCGACGTTCGGCAGCAGCCGGTCGGCCGGCACGCGGACGTCGGCCATGACGATCTCGCCCGTCACCCAAGCGCGAAGCGAGAACTTGCCCTCGATCTTCGGCGTCGAGATGCCGGCGTCGCCGCGCTCGAGCACGAAGCCGCGGATGACGTCGTCCTCGCACTTCGCCCAGACGACGAACACGTCGGAGATCGGCGAGTTGGTGATCCACATCTTGGAACCGTTCAGGACATAGCCGTCGGCGGTCTTCTTCGCGCGGGTCTTCATGCCGCCGGGGTCGGAGCCCGCGTCGGGTTCGGTGAGGCCGAAGGCCCCCACCCACTCGCCGGTGGCGAGCTTGGGCAGGTAGCGCTGCCGCTGCGCTTCCGTGCCGTAGGCGTAGATCGGGTACATCACGAGCGAGGACTGCACGCTCATCGCCGAGCGGTAGGCCGAGTCCACGCGCTCGATCTCGCGCGCGATGAGCCCGTAGGCGACGTAGGAGGTCCCGGCGCAGCCGTAGCCGTGGATCGTGGGACCCAGGAGCCCCGCCTCGCCGAAGGCGCGCATCAGCGAGCGGTCGTAGGTCTCGTGTCGGTTCGCCTCGCGCACGATCGGCACGAGGTGCGCGTCGGCGAACGCCCGAGCGGTGTCGCGGACGAGCCGCTCCTCCTCGGTGAAGCTCGCCTCGAGGAGCAGCGGATCGGCCCAGCCGAACTTCGGCCACGCCTTGACCTTGGCTTCCGGCGCGGGGGCGATGGCGATGTTCATTCGGTCACTCCTCGGTCAGGCACGACGGCGGTGGTCTCGATCTCGATGCGGGCCGCCGGCTCGACGAGCCCCGAGACCTGCACGACCGCCATCGCGGGATAGTTGCGCCCCATCAACTCGCGGTAGGCGGCGCCGATGGCCGGCAGATCGCGCTTATACTCCTCGATGTCGACGACGTACCAGGTCATTCGCACGACATGTTCGGGGCCCGCGCCCGCCTCCGCGAGCACGGCGAGCGTGTTGACGAGCACCTGTCGGAACTGGCCGCCCACGTCGGGCGCGACGAAACGCTCCCGCGCGTCCCAGCCGACGATGCCGCCGGTCATCACGAGCCGCCCCCGCGCGGCGACGCCGTTGGCGTAGCCCTTCGGGCGCGGCCAGCCGGCGGGGAGCAGGGTCTGGTGGATCGTCATGCCGCTTTCTCCATGCTGCGCCGCAGCCGTTCCCCCCACTCCGGCGGCCAGGGCACGGCGCGCGCCTCGGCGAGGTTCATGAGCACCTGGCGGTACGCGACCTCGAAGCGCTTCTCGCCGCCGCACGCGACGTCTGCCGCCAAGCCCACCGAGCTGCGCCCAACCGCGGTCACCGCGACCGCGATGTCGAGCGCGTCCCCGAGCCGGCTGGGCACGGCGAATTCGGCGTGCAGCGACACCGTCGGCAGGCCCAGCCCCATCTCGAGGTGCATGACGCGCCGCGGCACGCCGAGCACCTGTGCGGTCCAGTCTTCGATCGCGGCGTCGCAGATCTCGAAGTAGCGCGGGTAATAGGCGATGCCGGCGGGGTCGCAGTGGGCGAAGCGAAGCGGGTAGGTGCCGCGGAACGCGGTCATCCGGCGGCCTTCGCCGACGGCGTCGCCTCGGCCGCCTGCGCGAGATGCTGCCGCGCGATCACCACCTTCTGCACCTCCGAGGCGCCCTCGTAGATGCGAAGCGCGCGCACCTCGCGGTAGAGCGTCTCGACGGGCACGCCGTGCACCACGCCGAGACCGCCGAAGATCTGCACCGCCTTGTCGATGACCGCCTGCGCCGAGTCCGTGGCGTGGAGCTTGGCGAGCGCCGCTTCGCGCGTGTTGCGCCGCCCCATCGCGTCGCGCGTCCAGGCGGCGCGGTAGATCAGCAGTGCCGAAGTATCGACGTCGAGCACCATCTCGGCGAGCTTCGACTGGGTGACGGGGTTGTCGGCGAGCGTCGCGCCGGCCAGCCGCCGGGTCCGGGCGCGCGCCGTCGCCTCGTCGAGCGCGCGGCGCGCGAAGCCGAGCGCCGCCGCGCCGACCGTCGTGCGGAAAACGTCGAGCGTCGCCATCGCCTGCGCGAAGCCGCGCCCCGGCTCGCCGAGGAGCGCCGAGCCCGCCAGGCGCATCGCGTCGAACCGCAGCGTCGCGAGCGGATGCGGCGCGATCACCCGGATGCGCTCGGCGATCCCGAGGCCCGGGGTGCCGGCGTCGACGACGAAGGCCGAAATCCCCTTGGACCCGGGCCCCTCGCCGGTCCGGGCGAACAGCACGTAGAAGTCGGCGATGCCGCCGTTCGAGATGTAGGTCTTGGCGCCGTCGACCACGAAGGATCCGTCGCCCGCCCTCGCGGCGGCGGTTTCCATGTTCGCGACGTCCGACCCCGAGGCGAGCTCGGTGAGCGCGAAGGCCGCGATCTTGTCGCCGCGGGCGACGGCCGGAAGATAGGCGGCCTTCTGCTCCGGGCTTCCGAACAGCGAGATCGTGCCCGATCCCAGCCCCTGCATCGCGAAAGCGAAATCGGCGAGCCCCGACCAGCGGGCGAGCGTCTCGCGGACGAGCGCGAGCGACCGCACGTCGAGCGTCTCGTGCACCCCGCCGTAGGCCGCCGGCACCGCGTAGCGCAGCCACCCGCCGTCGCCCAAGCGCCGCACGAGGTCGCGGCACTGCCCGTCGACGTCGTCCTCCGAATGCGCGTGCGACAGGTTGGCGGCGCACCAGTCCTCGAGTTCGGCTGCGAGCCGGCGGTGAGAGTCGTCGAGGAAAGGCCAGTCCAGGAAGCTGCGGTCGGCCATTATCGTTCCCTCGCCCGGGAGGCGAGAAGGTGGCCGCCGCAGGGGCCGCGACCGCCTTTCGTCGTGGGCGCCATCCTAATTCCCCTCGAACACCGGTTGGCGCTTGTCGGCGAACGCCTCGAACGCGCGGCGGAAGTCCTGCGTCTGCATGCAGATCGCCTGGGCCTGCGCCTCCATCTCGATCGCGGTCTCGAGGCTGACGTTCCATTCGGTGTTGAGCTGCGTCTTGGTGATGCCGTGCGCGAAGGTGGGGCCGGCGACGAGGTCGCGGGCGAAGGCCTCGGCTCCAGCGAGCAGCCCCTCGGGCGCCACCAGCCGGTTGTGGAAGCCCCAGCGCTCGCCCTCCTCGGCGGTCATGACGCGGCCGGTGAACAGGAGCTCGCTCGCGCGGCCCTGGCCGACGATCCGGGGCAGGATCGCGCAGGCGCCCATGTCGCAGCCCGCGAGCCCGACCCGCGTGAAGAGGAAGGCGGTCTTGGTCCGCGGCGTGGCGAGGCGGATGTCGGAGGCCATCGCGATTATCGCACCGGCGCCGACGCACACGCCGTCCAGGGCCGCGATCACCGGCTGCGGGCAGGCGCGCATCGCCTTCACGAGGTCGCCGGTCATGCGCGTGAAGCTCAGGAGTCCGACCATGTCCATCTCGGTCAGCGGCCCGATGATCTCGAACACGTCGCCGCCCGAGCTGAAGTTGCCGCCGGAACCCGCGACGATCACCGCCTTCACCTGCGGCGCGTAGACGAGCGCCCGGAAGGTGTCGCGGAGCTCGGCGTAACTCTCGAAGGTGAGCGGGTTCTTGCGCTCCGGCCGGTCGAGCGTAATCGTCGCGACGCCGTCGGCGAACGACCAGAGGAAGTGCTGCGGCTGGAGGTCGGTCGGGTTCACGCGGGCGTCTCCTCGTCGAGGTCGGGGTGGCGGGCGAGCGAGGCCTTCACGACCCCGAGCAGCTCGTAGAGCCTGTCGCGCTCCGCGGCGGCGAGGTCGCCTAGCATGGTGTCGATCCAGCCGTGGTGCGCGTCGGCCAGCTCGGCGAAATGGGCGCGCCCCTTGGGCGTCAGCCGCACGATCGAGGCGCGCCGGTCGGCCGGCGCCGGCATCATCTCGACGAGGTTGTCCGCCTTCAGCGACTGCACGAGCCCGGTGACGTTGCCGTTCGACACGAGCAACGCCTTCGACAGCTCGCTCATCATCATGCCGTCGGGCCGCCGGTCGAGCGCCGCCAGCACGTCGAAGCGCGGCAGCGTGGTGCCGAACCGGTCCGCCAGGCCCCGGCGCAGCCGCTTCTCGATGACGGTGGCGCAGGACAGGAGGCGCAGCCACAGCCGCACGCTTTCGAGATCGGCGAGCTCGCCGTCGTGCTTCTCGCGCAACCCACCCCGCATCACGTCACCTCCCCGCCCGCCACGACGATCGACTGGCCCGTCACCGACCGGCTGCCGTCGAGGCACAGCCAGACGACCGCGTCGGCCACCTCGGCGGGGTCGATCAGCCGCCCCTGCGGGTTGAACCTCGCCAGCTCGGCCCGCGCCTCGTCGGGGCTGCGCCCGGTCCTGGCGACGATGCGCTCGACCGACGCGGCAACGATCTCGGTGTCGGTGAAGCCGGGACAGACCGCGTTCACCGTCACGCTCGTGCCGGCCAGCTCGAGCGCCAGCGCCCGGGTGAGGCCGATCGCCCCGTGCTTCGCCGCCACGTAGGCGGAGGTGTAGGCATAGCCGCGCAGGCCGGCGGTGCTCGCGACGGTGACGATGCGCCCGGCCGGCACCGCCTTCAGATCGGGGAGCGCCGCCTGGCAGCAGTGGTAGAGCGCGTCGAGGTTGACCGCCATGGCCTGGCGCCACGCCGCGAAGCCGAGCTTGTGGAAGGGCGCGCTTTCGGCGGCGCCGGCGTTGTTCACCAGGATGTCGACCGGCCCGTGCGCGCGGCGCGCGGCCTCGAAGGCGGCCGCCACCTGCTCGGGCACCGTCACGTCGGCCGCGGCGGCGGCGGCACGGGGCAGGTCGCGCGCCACCGCCTCGAGCGGTCCGGCGCGGCGGCCGACGAGGGTCACCGCCGCCCCTTCGGCCGCGAGCGCGCGGGCGATGGCGGCGCCGATCCCGGTGCCGCCGCCGGTGACGAGCGCGTGTTTGTCCCGGAGCCGCATCACGCCTTCAGCATCGCGGCCTGGTCCGCGGCCCGCTTGAGGTTGCGCGCGAGTTGGGCCTGACCGCCGAGGTAGGGCGGCGGCACGAACACGTCGCGATAGTCGTGGCTCGCCGCGGCGCGCAGCGTCCACATCGGGTCGACGAGGTGGGGCCGCGCGAGCGCCACGAGGTCGGCGCGGCCGGCGGCGAGGATCGAGTTGGCGTGGTCGGTTTCGAAGATGTTGCCGACCGCCATGGTGGCGACGCGGGCCTCGTTGCGCACCTTGTCGGCGAACGGCGTCTGGAACATGCGCCCGTAGACCGGCCGCGCCTCCGCCCAGGTCTGGCCCGCCGACACGTCGATGAGGTCGGCGCCCGCCTCGTCGAAGGCGCGGGCGATCTCCACCGCCTCGTCGGGCGTGACGCCCGCTTCGCCCATCCAGTCGCTCGCCGAGATGCGCACCGACATCGGCTTTTCCGCCGGCCAGACGGCGCGCATCGCGCGGAACACCTCGAGCGGGAAGCGCAGGCGGTTCTCGAGGCTCCCGCCGTACTCGTCGGTGCGCTTGTTCTGGAGCGGCGTGATGAAGCTCGAGAGCAGGTAGCCGTGCGCGGCGTGCATCTCGACCATGTCGAAACCGGCGTCGGCCGCCATCCGGGTCGCGGCGACGAACCGGTCGCGCACCGCGTCCATGTCGGCGCGCGTCATCGCCCGCGGGCGCTGGTTCCGCGGGCTCCACGGCACATCGGAGGCGGCGACGAGCGGCCAGTTGCCCTCGTCGAGCGGCTCGTCCATCCCCTCCCAGCCGACCTTGGTCGAGCCCTTGGCGCCCGAGTGGCCGAGCTGGAGGCAGATCTTCGCCTTGCTGTGCGCGTGCACGAAGTCGGTGACGCGCCGCCACGCCGTCACGTGCTCCGGCGCGTACATGCCGGTGCAGCCGGGCGTGATGCGCCCTTCCGCGGAAACGCAGGTCATCTCGGTGAAGACCAGCCCGGCGCCGCCCTGCGCGCGCGCCCCATAATGCACGAGGTGGAAGTCGTCCGGGGTACCGTCCGTCGCCGAGTAGGTGGCCATCGGCGAGACGACGATCCGGTTCCGGAGCTCCATGTCGCGGAGCTTGAACGGCGCGAACATCGGCGGCGCGGCGCGGTTGACCGGGCGTGCCGTGGCCTTCTGCCAGAACCAGCGCTCGACGCCCTCGAGCCAGGCGGGGTCGCGCTCGCGCAGATTCTCGTGGCTGATGCGCTGGCTGCGGGTCAGCAGCGAGTAGGTGAACTGGATCGGGTCGAAGTCGAGGTAGCGGTCGAGCGTCTCGAACCATTCGGTCGAATTGCGCGCCGAATTCTGGAGCTTGAGCACCTCGACGGTGCGCTCGGCCTGATACTCCTCCAGCGCCCGCTCGCGCGAGAGCCCGGGCCGGTTGAGAACCTCGGCGAGCTTGATCGCGTCCTCGAGCGCGAGCTTGGTGCCCGATCCGATCGAGAAATGCGCGGTGTGCGCGGCGTCGCCCAAGAGGATGATCTTGTCGTGGGCCCAGCGTTCGCACAGCACGCGGCGGAAGTTAAGCCAGGCGGCCGAGCCGCGCAGGTGCGCGGCGTTGGTCATCAGCGGCTGTCCGTCGAGGTACTTGGCGAAGATGCGCTCGCAGGCGGCGATGGTGTCGGCCTGCTCCATCCGGTCGAAGCCGAGGCCCCGCCAGGTCGCCTCCGAGCATTCGACGATGAAGGTCGAGAGGTCGTCGTCGAACCGGTAGGCGTGCGCCCAGATCCAGCCGGCCGGGGTCCGCTCGAACGCGAAGGTGAAGGCGTCGAACACCTTGCGCGTGCCGAGCCAGATGAACTTGTTGGCGCGGACCTGGACGTCGACGCCGAAATGCTCGGCGTAGCGTTCCCGCACGCGAGAGTTGACGCCGTCGGCGGCGATCACGAGGTCGTAGCCGCCCCATTCCTCGAGTTCCGGACCGAATTCGGTCTCGAAGCGGAGCCGCACGCCGAGTTCGCGGGCGCGGTCCTGGAGGATGTTGAGCAGCCGCTTGCGGCCGATGCCGATGAAGCCGTGCCCCGACGAGCGGTGCGTTTCGCCGTGGACGTGCACCTCGATGTCGTCCCAGTGCGCGAATTCGTCGGCGATGACGCGCCCCGACACCGGGTCGTTCCGCATGAGGTTCTCGACCGTCTGATCGGAGAAGACCACGCCCCAGCCGAAGGTGTCGCCCGGCCGGTTGCGTTCGAAGACCTCGACCTCGTGGCCGGGATCGCGCAGCTTCATCGAAATGGCGAAATAGAGGCCCGCCGGCCCGCCGCCGAGACACGCGATGCGCATGGGTCCGCCTCCGATTGCCGCAGATACTTTAGGTATAAAGTATAAGCGGGAGCCCCAGGTCAAGGCGTGAATTTGAGGAATAGCGCCAGTCGCCGCGCGACTAGACCGCCGGACGCGTTCAGGTCCCCGGCACGGTCTTCCCGGGGTTCATGATGCCGAGCGGGTCGAGGGCGCGCTTGACGGCGCGCATAACCTCGAGCGCGCTACCGTGCTCGGCCTCCATCATCCCGAGCTTGTGCAGCCCGACGCCGTGCTCGCCGGTGATCGTGCCGCCGTGGGCGAGCGCGCGCGCCGCGATCCCGGCCGCCAGCGCGTCGGCGCGGGCGCGCTCGTCGGGGTCGTCCGGGTCGAAGAGCACGAGCATGTGGAAGTTGCCGTCGCCGACGTGGCCGACGATCGGGCAAAGGAGCCCCGACGCCTCGGCCTCCGCCTTGGTTTCGGCGATGCAGCGGCCGAGCGCCGAGATCGGGACGCAGGCGTCGGTGGCGAAGCTCTCGCAGCCCGGCTTGAGCGCGCGCGCCGCCCAGTAGGCGTTGTGCCGCGCGGTCCACAGCTTCGTGCGGTCCTCCTGCGCCTTGGCCCAACGCAGCTCGCCGCCACCGAAGTCGCCGACCACGGCGCGGACCTGGTCCACCTGCTCGTCGACCGCCGCCGGCGGGCCGTGGAACTCGAGGAACAGCGTCGCCTTCGCCTCGAAGCCTTCAAGCTTCGAGTGGGCGATGCAGGCGCGCATCTGGACGTCGTCCAGAAGCTCGATGCGCGCGAGCGGGATCGCCATCTGGAGGATCAGCGTGACCGCGTCGACCGCGCCTTCGAGCGCGTCGAACTGGCACACGGCGGCCGCGATCGTCTCGGGGATGCCGAACAGGCGCAGCCGGAGCTCGGTGACGACGCCGAGCGTGCCCTCCGACCCCACGTAGAGCCGCGTGAGGTCGTAGCCCGCCGACGACTTCCTCGCCCGTCCCCCGGTGCGGATGACGGCTCCTTGCGGCGTCACGACGGTCAGCCCCAGCGTCACCTCGCGCATCGTGCCGTAGCGCACCGCGTTGGTGCCCGACGCGCGCGTCGCCGCCATGCCGCCGAGCGTGGCGTTGGCGCCGGGGTCGAGCGGGAAGAACAGCCCCCGGTCGCGGACGTGCGCGTTCAGGGCCTCGCGCGTCACGCCCGCCTCCACCCGGCAGTCGAGGTCGGCCGCGTTCACTTCGAGGATCCGGTCCATGCCCGACAGGTCGAGGCTGATACCGCCCGCCACCGCCTGGATCTGGCCTTCGAGCGAGGTGCCGACGCCGAACGGGATCACCGGCACCCGGTGCTCGGCGCACAGCGCCACGGCGGCCGCGACCTCTTCGGTCGAGCGCGCGAACACGACCGCGTCGGGCGCGTGGAGATCGTGCAGGCCCTCGCCGCGGCCGTGCGAGGCGCGGACCGCTTCCGACGTCGCCACCCGATCGCCGAAACGGGCGCGCAGGCGCTCGATCGCGGTCTCGACCGGGCCGGCGGCGAGCGCGAGGTTCACGCCGCCGCTTCCGCCGCGCGTCCGCCGTGGTAGGCGCGCGGGTCGAGCTTCCTCAGCACGCTGTCGATGCCGTCGCGGTTGAAGCCCTTGTAGCCGTCGTTGCGCTCGATGTTCTCGAGGTGCGTGACGATCGAGCCTTCCATGCGCAGCTTCTCGGCCTCCTCCGCGCCGATGTGGCCGCCCGCCTCGAGCGCGTCGACGCGCGCCGGATCGACCGCGGCCCAGTCGCCCGTGGTCAGCTCCTGATAGAGGTGCGGCCAGTCGGTGAACGGCGACATCATCTTCAGCCCGCGCGCCTCGAGCTGCCCGCGCAGCAGCTTCTGGTCGTAGAGAGCGGCGACGTGGTTGAGCCCCGCCTCGAGGATCGACTCGCCGAGCAGCGCGGACAGCAGGCCCGCGCGCCGGTGCTTCGGCAGCTCGGGCAGCAAATCGTGCGCGAAGTCCACCTGGAGCTCGTGCGGCGCGAGGTCGACGTCGGCGAAAATCGTCGAGCCGATCACCGGCTGCTCGAGCACTTGGCTGCCCCAGCCGGCGAGTTCGCCCGCGTAGAGCATCTCGCGCAAGCGGTAGCCGAGCTTCTCGAGGATGCGGATCGTGTGGCGGAAGTGCGCGCGCGAGCCGTCGTAGGTGTGGTGGTCGATGTTCGACCAGCCGATCCCGACCGCGTCCTGCCGCGCCTTCTGCAGCCGGCCCGCCGGGCAGCGGCTCATCCAATATTCGCGCTCGGCCTTGAGCCACAGGTCGCAGGCCCGGTGCGGACCGATGTCGGCCACCGCCGCGTCGACCAGCGCCTCGGTGTGCGCGAGTCCCGCCTCGACCGTGTCGAACTGGCGCCGGCGCGCGCGGAAGGCGTTGTGGTGCAGGCGCGCGCGGCGGACGTCGGCATCCGAAGCGTCGGGCACGTCGAAACCCGGGTGGCCGTTGCGCTCGACGACGCCCACCCGCACGCCCGCCGCTTCGAACGCGACCGCGCGCCGCATCGGGGCGTGCGCCGTGCCCTCGATCGCCACGGACAGGCCGTTCGCCCGGACAAAATCCGCCGCCGATTCGACGCGCAGCCACACGGCGTCGGCGTCGCGCCGCACGAAGACGGGGAAAAGCCCGTCGGGGTTTTTCCACGCGCCCTCGCCCATGGGCCGCCAGCCGGCGGCTTCGATCCGTTCGATGACCGCCGCGTCGGCGACGTCGACGTGGTCGACGATGTCGCGCAGGCGCACGCCGGCTTCGGTCAGGAGGCGGTCGGCGTAGGCCTGCGCCTGCGGACAGCGCGCGAGCGCCGCGTCGAGGATCGCGCGGTATGTCGCCTCCGCCCGCGGCTGGCGCTCCCAATGCCGGTCCTTGTAGGTCGCGTGCGTGCTCATGTCCCGGTCCCGATCTGTCGTCGCCGTCGCGACCCTGCCCGAAGGACGCATCCCGCGTCCCCATCAATCGCGGCGTGGGGCCCGTCGAAAATGGCATGGACCGGCCACCGGGGCATTGCCGCAGGTTGCCGCGGTCGTCGCGCAATTCGTGGCGGGCCGGTCCCGCGACCGGCTAAGCTGCCGCCGATGACCGATCTCGCCGCCCGCCTCGCCGAAGCACGCCGCACCGGCAACGCGCTCGACGCCCCCGCGTCGCTGTCGCTCGCCGACGGTTACGCGATCGCAGAGGCGGTCGTCGGGCGCCTGGGAACGCCGGTCGGGTGGAAGATCGGCGCGACGAGCGCCGGCGCCCAGGCCGCGCTCGCGGTCGGCGAGCCGATCTGCGGGCGGGTCTTCGTGGTGGGAGCGAGCGGCGGTACCGTCGCGTTGCCGGGCGGCCGCGCGGCCGAGGCCGAGCCCGAGATCGTCGTCCGTCTCGCCCGCGACCCGGCGGACGTCTCCGACGTCGCCGAGGCGATCGCCGGCCTGCACCTCGGCATCGAGATCGTCCGGCCGAGCCGCGACGACGCGCTCGCGCTCGGGGCCGGCTTCATCGTCGCCGACAACGCGGCGCACGTCGCGCTCGTCGTCGGGCCGGCGCTGGCGGCGGGCGCGCTCGACGACCCGGCCGCGCTCGCCGTCGAGCTCCGGCGCAACGGCGAGCCGCAGGGGACGGGCAACGCGGCGTCGGTGCTCGGCCACCCGCTCGAGGCGCTGCGCTGGCTGGCCGGCGCCCGCCGGCTCCGCGCCGGCGATTGGATCGCCACCGGCGCGATGGCGCGCGCCTGCCCGCTGGTCTCCGGCGACGAGGTGGTCGCCGATTTCGGCGCTTTCGGTTCGGTCCGGGTCGCCCGCTCGCCCGCCGCGGCCTCGTTCGTCGAAGTTATGCCCGCCGTTGGCGAATGAAGGGGAAAGGCGCCGGTCGCGCTCTCTACCCTCCGGCGGAACTCAGGCTGGGGTATCGTCGATGCTGCTCGACCGGATCGAGGACAAGTGGATCGCCACCTTCGAGCGCGCCTTCCGCCTCTGCCGGGTCGGTGAGGGCGACGAGGTCGCGATCCTGTCGGAGACGCAGACGCGGCCGGTCAACCGCCACCTCGCCGAGCTGGCGCTGCTGCGCCTGGGCGCGAAGCCCTTCCACATCGTCATGCCGACCCCGCCGCACGAAGCGCCGGTCGCGGTCCGCTCGACCGGCTCCTCGGTGGCGATCCAGCGCTCCCGGCCGGTGATCGAAGCCCTGAAGCGCGCGCCGTTCATCGCCGACCTGACGGTCGAAGGACTCATGCACGCCGAGGAGACGCCCGAACTGATGCAGGCGGGGACGCGCGTCCTCTACATCTCGACCGAGCACCCCGAGCTTCTCGAGCGGTTGGCGCCCGACGAGACGCTCATCCCGCGGGTGCTCAGGGGCCGCGAGATGATGGCGGCGGCGAAGGCGATGCACGTCGTCTCGGCCGCCGGCACCGACCTCGCGATCGGACTCGAAGGCGCGCGCATCGGCGGCAACCTGGGCGCCGCGTTCAACCCCTCCTCGCTCGCCACTTGGCCGGGCGGCATCTGCTCCTGCTTCCCGGCGCGCGGCACGGTGAACGGCACGCTCGTGCTCGACGAAGGCGACATCAACCTCACCTTCAAGCGCTACCTCGAGAAGCCGGTGAAGCTGATCATCGAGAACGACTACGTCGTCGAGGTGGAGGGCCGCGGTTTGGACGCCGACCTGACGCGCGAGTATTTCGCGTCCTGGGGCGACCGCGAGGCCTACGGCACGAGCCACGTCGGCTGGGGCATGAACCACGGCGCCCGGTGGGAGTCGCTCGTCATGTACGACAAGGCCGAGACCAACGGCATCGAGCAGCGGGCCTTCGCCGGTAACTTCCTGTTCTCCACCGGCGCCAACCCCTTCGCCAACCGCCACACGCTCGGCCATTTCGACCTGCCCGTGCGGCGCTGCACCGTCGCGCTCGACGGCAAGCCGGTGGTGGTGGCGGGCAAGCTCGTGCCGGAGCTGGCGTGACGGCTGCGGACGCCGTCGTCCGACCGCGCGTCGAGCGGGTCGGCGCGCCGCCGCGACTCGCGGTCGACGTCGCGGGCGACGGCCCGCTGCTGCTCTTCCTGCACGGCGTCGGCGGCAACCGCCGCAACTGGACGCGACAGGTCGAGAATTTCGGAACGCGCTTCCGCGCGGTCGCGATCGACGCACGCGGCTACGGCGACAGCGACGACTACGACGGCGCGCTCGCCTTCACCGACTTCGCCGACGACGCGGTGCGCGTCATCGACCATTTCGGTTCGGACAAGGCGCACGTCTGCGGCCTTTCGATGGGCGGGCGGGTCGCGCTCGACCTTTGGCGACGTTACCCGGACCGCGTCGCGAGCCTCGTGCTCGCCGACACCAGCGCCGGGTCGAAGGAAACGCAGGACCCGGCGAAGGTGGAGGCGTTCCTCGCGGCGCGCCGCAAGCCGCTACTCGAGGGCCGGACCACCGCCGAGATCGCGCCGCAGGTGGTCGAGACGCTGATCGGCCCCAACGCAACGCCCGCGCAGCGTGCCGAGCTCGTCGCGAGCCTCGCGGCGCTCCGTGCCGGTCCCTACCTAAAGACGCTCGAGGCGGTGACGCGCTTCGTCGACTTCCCCGACTTCGCGTCGATCGACGCCCCCACGCTCGTGATCGTCGGATCGGAAGACCGGGTCGCGCCGCCGCACATCGCGCGGGCCATGGCGGGTGCCATCCCCGGCGCCCGGCTCCACGTGCTGGAGGGCGCGGGGCACATCTCGAACGTCGAGGCGCCCGCCGCGTTCAACGCCGCGCTCGACGCCTTCTTGGAGCGGGCGGCGTGACCGCGCCCGCGCAGATCGTGCTGCGGCGCTACCCCGACGGCGCGCCCACCCCGTCGGACTTCGAGGCGACAGGGCTGGACGTCCCCGAGCCGGGCGACGGCGAGGTACTGGTCGAGGTCACCCACCTGTCGATGGACCCGTTCCCGCGGCTGCGCATGCAGCCCCGGCCGCCGGTCGGCCCGCCGCTGCCGCTGGGCGAGGCGGTCGACGGCCGGGGACTCGGCCGCGTCGTCGCCTCGCGCTTCGCCGGGCTCGCGGTCGGCGACATGATCGCGGGCGACGTGGGCTGGCGGACGCACGCCGTGCTGCCGGGCGACAGGGCGAAGCGGCTCGACCCGGGGCTCGGTCCGCCCGAGCGGCACCTGTCGGCGCTCGGCCCCTCCGGCATGACCGCCTACTTCGCGATGCACGTCGTGGGCGCGCCCGAGGCCGGCTCGACGGTGGTGATCGCGCCCGCCGCCGGCTCCGTGGGCTCGCTCGCCGGGCAGATAGCCGGGCTCGCCGGTGCCCGCGTCGTCGGCATCGGGGCGCGGAGCCAGGCCGCGGCGCTCACCGGCGCGCTCGGATTCGACGCGGCGGTCGACCACCGCGACCTCGCCGCCGGACTGGCCGCCGCCTGCCCGGACGGGGTGGACCTGTTCCTCGACGGCGTCGGCGGTCCCGCCCACGACGCGGTGGTCGCGCGGATGAACCCGCGCGGTCGCGTCGTCCTTTTGGGCTTCATCGCGGGCTACAACGACGGCGGCCCGCCGGCCTACGGCACGGCGGCGCCCATCCTGTTCAAGCGGCTGCGGGTCGAGGGCTTCCTGCTCGCCGACTGGCAGGCGCGTTTCGACGAGGCGTTGCGGCAGATGTCGGCGTGGCTGGGCAGCGGCGAGCTCCGGCCGGTCGAGCATGTGTGGATGGGCCTGGAGCAGGCGCCCGCCGCGTTCGCCGCGCTGTTCGGCGACGCGCCGCCGGGCAAGCAGATCGTGCGGGTGCAAGCGTGAGGAAGGCGGATATGGCGACGATGACCGACGAGGCGCCCGCGGACACCGGGGAGGCGCCCAAGACGATGCGGGGCGTGGCGATGACGGGCTACGGCCCGCCCGAGGTGCTCGAGGTCGGGCAGGTGCCGCGTCCGCGGATGCGGCCCGACAACGAGGTGCTGGTCGAGGTGCACGCCGCGGGCGTCAACCCGTTCGAGACCAAGCTGCGCCGCGGCTGGCTCCACATGCTGTTCCCGCTCGAGCCAGGCCACGTGCTCGGCAACGACGTCGCGGGCGTCGTCGTCGATAAGGGATTCGACGTCTCCGAGTTCGAGGTCGGCGACCGCGTCTACGGTCTGATCGACACGCTGCGCTCGGGCGCCTACGCCGAGTACGTCGCGGCGAACAGCTACGCGTTGCGCCGCATGCCGGCGAACCTCGGCTTCGAAGAGGCCGCCGCCGTGCCGATGGCGGCCTGCACCGCCTGGTACGGGCTGGTGAACCTCGGGCGGGTCGGCCCCGGCAAGCGCGTGCTCGTCCAGGCCGGGGCGGGCGGCGTCGGCTCGTTCGCGATCCAGATCGCCAAGCACTTCGGCGCCTGGGTCGCCGCCACCTGCTCGACCGCGAACGTCGACTATGTGCGCTCGCTCGGTGCCGACGAGGTGATCGACTACACGAAGCAAAAGTTCGGCGACGTCCTGTCGGACATCGACATCGCGCTCGACGTCATCGGCGGCGAGGTCAACCTCGACTGCTACAAGGCGCTGAAGCGCGGCGGCACGCTGCTCGTGGTGCTGCGCGGCGACCCGGTCGAGATGGCGAACCGCGAACGGCTGATGGCCGAGCACGGCGTCACCACGAAGGTCGTGGCTTTCAGCGCGCAGCCGCAGATCCTCGACGAGCTGCGCCCGCTGTTCGAGAGCGGCGCCGTCCGGCCGCCGCAGCTCAGGGTGCTGCCGCTCGAGGCGGCGGCGGAAGCGCACCGCCTCGTCGAGACCGGACGCACGCGCGGCAAGGTCGTGCTCAAGGTCCGATGATCGGTTTCGAACTCTCGGAGGAGCAGCGTCTCCTGCAACGCACCGCGCGCGACTTCGCGAAGGGCGAGATCCGCCCGATCGTCGAGCGCGTCCACCGCGACGGCGTGCCGGGCGACGACCCGTGGCCGCTCGTCCGCCCGGTATTCGAGCGCGGCGTCGGGCTCGGCTTCACCAAGCTCCTCGTTCCGGCCGGGCGAGGCGGTCTCGGGGGCTCGTGCGTCGACGCGGCGATCATCCTCGAGGAACTGGGCGCGGCCGACGTCGGCGTCGCGTCCGACTATTTCTCGCTCACCGCCACCATGCCGCTGATGATGCTGCGCGCCGGCGCGCCGGCGCAGGCGGCCGGCTTCCTCGACGCGTTCCTGCGCGCCCCCGCGATGGTGCTCGCCGGCGCGCAGAGCGAACCCAACGTCGCCGGCTCCGAGTTGATGGCCGCCGGCCCTGATCCGGCCTACGGCCCGAAGCTCGCGGCGCGCCGCGACGGCGACGGCTGGCGCCTTTCCGGCCAAAAATCGGCGTTCATCACCAACGCCGGCGTCGCCGACCATTATTTCATCATCGCTCGCACCGATCCGACGAAGCCGGTGACGGAAGGCCTCACGATCTTCCACGTCCCGGCCGGCACGCCGGGGCTGAAGGTCGGCCGCAAGACGCCGCTCATCGGCTGGCCGCTCACCCACCACGCCGAGCTCGCCTTCGACGACGCGCGCCTGCCCGCCGACGCGGTCGTCGGGCGCGAGGGCGGCGCGGCGATGGTGTTCGCCTCCATCCCCGAGATGCCGGTGTGTCTCGCCGCCTGCTTCGTCGGGCTCGCGCGCGCCGCGCTCGAATACGCGCTCGGCTACGCCAAGGCGCGGCAGAGCGTGGGGCGCCCGATCGCGCAGCACCAGGCGGTGGCGCTGAAGCTCGCCGAGATGGCGACCGAACTCCACGCCGCGCGCCTCATGGTGTGGGACGCCGCGCGCGCCTGCGAAACCGACCCGATGGCCGCCGGCATGTTCAAGGCGCCCGCGGCCAAGGCGAAGGCGGTCGACGTCGCGATCCGCAACGCCGAGCTCTGCATGCAGGTGCTCGGCGGCTACGGCGTCACCCGCGAGTACGAGGCGGGCCGCCTGCTGAACGACGCGATGGTGGGCTATTCCTGCGACTTCACCAAGGACGTTCTCCACCTCGGCATCGCGCAGTTCCTGTAGATCGCTCAGGCCGCCGCCACCGCCGCCATCTCCATCCGTCCGCTTTCGCCGGCGACCGCGCGCAGCACCTGGACGACCTCCATCTTCGCGGGGTCGGCGAGCGTCCGTTCCTTGTAGGTGATGCTGATGTCGGGCTCGAAGCGATCGAGACCGTCGACCTCGATCGGGGTCAGGCAGCCGTCGGCGCCGACGAGCTGACGCGGGAGGAAGCTCAGGAAGTCGCTCCGACGCATCAGCGCGACGAGGTAGCCGGCCGAGTTGCTCGTCACCACCGGCTTGGGCGGCGACAGTCCCTGCGCGAAGAAAAGCTCGTCGAGCGCCTGCCGCCAGCGTTGCGTGGCGGGCGGCAGCGCCCAGGGCTGCGCGAGGAGATCGGTGAGCGCCACGCGGCGTCCGGCCAGCGGATGCCCCTCACGCGCCACGACCTCGATCACGTCGCGCATCAGCACCTCGGTCGCGAAGGCGACGTCGGCGACGCGCGGCCAAGCCCCGATCGCGACGTCGATCTCGTTGCGACGCAGCGCCGGAATCAGCTCGTCGACCAGCCCTTCGGTCACCGTGAGCTCGATGTCGGGCTGCAGGCGCTGGAGCATCACGGTCGCGGCGGGCATGAGGTTGGTCGCGACCGACGGGCCGACGCCGATGCAGACGTGCCCCTTGGCCTTGCCCTTCAGGCTCTTGATCGCGGCTTCGGCCTGGCGCACCTGCGCCTCGATCGACTTGGCGTGCATCGCCAGCGCGTTGCCGTAGACGGTCGGCACCACGCCCATCGTCGTCCGGTCGAACAGGCGCACGCCCAGTTCGTCCTCGAGCTGGCGGATCGATTTCGACAGCGCCGGCTGCGTGAGCAGCAGCTTCTCCGCCGCCTGGCCGATCGAACCCAGTTCGTAGGTCGTCAGGAAGTGCCGCAACCGCCGCGATTCGAGCATTCGCCCCTCCCCAGGGAAGCCGGGATGCTCCGCCCCCGCGCCGTGCCTGTCAACCCGCGCCGGGGCGGCGGAATCGGGCATCCCTCATAACCTCGCTTCACCCCCTGGCCCGCCGATTTGCGCTTGGCGGCGCGCGCCGGCGCGGCGATGCTCCGCCGCGATGAAGCTCGCGACCTACGCCTACGAGGACGGCATCGGCATCGGCGCCGTCCTCGGGGAGGCCGTCGCCGATCTTCGCGCGGTCGCGCCGACGATGCGCGCGCTTCTCGCCGATCCCGACGGCCTCGCCCGCGCCGCCGCGGCGATCGGCTTGGCGCCGCGGCACGCGCTCGACCGCGCCCGGCTGCGCGCGCCCATCCCCGACCCGCGCGCCTTTCTCGGCATCGGGCTCAACTACCGCGACCACGCCGCCGAAGTCGGGCGACCCCTGCCCGAGACGCCGGCGGTGTTCGCCAAGCTGGCTGCGAGCGTGGCGCCGCCTTATGGCAGCATCGAACGCCCGGGCTGGTCCGAGACGCTCGACTACGAAGGCGAACTGGGCGTGGTCATCGGCCGGCCGGCCGCCGGGGTGACCGCCGCGCGGGCCCCGGCGCACGTCGCCGGCTACGTCGTCGTCAACGACGTCACCATGCGCGCGCTCGCCAAGCCCGACACGCTGGTCCTGGGCAAGAGCGGTCGCGGCCACGGCCCCTTCGGCCCCTGGCTCACCACCGCGGACGAGGTGCCCGACCCACACGCGCTGTCGATCCGCACCTGGGTCAACGGCGAGCTCCGGCAGGACAGCTCGACCGCGCAGCTCCATCGCGGCGTGTTCGAACTGGTGGAGATCGTCTCGCGCGTCGTGCCGCTCGAGCCCGGCGACGTGATCGCCACCGGCTCGCCCCGCGGTTCGGGCGTCGGCTTCGCGCCGCCGCGCTGGCTCGTGCCGGGCGATCGGGTGCGCGTCGAGATCGAGCGGCTGGGCGCCATCGAGCACCGCGTCGCCGACGCGCCATTACCCGGCTGACGGACCACCCAAACGCTTTTCATAGCCGCCCGGATCGTCACGCGCGTTACCATCCTCGCACCACCACCGGGTCGCGGAGGAGGGAATGGCGTTGCACGATCCCGCGGGCGGGCTTCACCCGGCCTACGACAGCTTCGTCGCCGATCGGCTGCCGCCGCCCGACCGGCTCCCGGACTATCTCTTCGCGCTCCCCGAGCTCCGCTATCCGGAGCGATTGAACGCGGCGGTCGAGCTGCTCGACCGGGCGGTCGCCGAAGGCCACGGCGACCGCGTCGCGGTACGCAACGACGCCGGGTCCTGGACCTACGCCGAGCTCAAGGACCGGTCCGACCGCATCGCGCGTCTGCTCGTCGAGGAGGAAGGGCTGATCCCGGGCAACCGCGTGCTGCTGCGCGGGCCGAACGGCATGATGCTGTTCGCGGCGTGGTTCGGCGTGCTCAAGGCGGGCGGGATCGTCGTCGCCACCATGCCGATGCTACGCGCCGCCGAGATCGCGGTGATCCTCGAACGCGCGCAGGCGAGCCACGCCATCGTCGACGCGCGCTGCCTCGCCGACTTCGAGCCGGCCGCCGCGCAGACCGGCACGGTCCGGTCGCTGCTCGCCTACGACGGCGACGCCGGCACCGGCGCGCTCGAGGCGAGGATCGCCGCGACCGCGCCCGGGTTCGAGCCGGTCGAGACCGGGCGCGACACGCCCGCGCTGATCGCCTTCACCTCCGGGACGACGGGCAAGCCCAAGGGCTGCGTGCACCTCCACCGCTGCATCCTCGCCTGCGCCGACAGCTTCGCGCGGCACGTGCTCGCGCCGCGGCCCGGCGACGTCCACTGCGGGTCGCCGCCGATCGCCTTCACCTTCGGGCTGGGCGGCCTGCTCATCTTCCCGTTCCGCTTCCGCGGCACCACGGTGACGATCGAACAACCCAACCCCAAGGCGCTGCTCGACGCGATCGAGCGGTACCGCGTGACCACGCTCTACACCGCGCCCACCGCCTACAAGGTGATGCTCGGGCAGCTCGAAGGCCGGGACCTTTCGAGCCTGCGCACCTGCGTGTCGGCCGGCGAGCATCTGCCGGCCGCCACCTGGGAGGCGTGGCGGCGATCGACGGGCCTGCGCCTCGTCGACGGCATCGGCGCCACCGAGATGATGCACATCTTCATCTCCGCGGGCGGCGCCGACATCCGGCCCGGCGCCACGGGTCGCGCCGTGCCCGGCTACACGGCGACCGTGCTCGACGACGAGGGCAACCCGCTCGCGCAGGGCACCGGCCGGCTGGCGATCAAAGGGCCGACCGGATGCCGCTATTTCGACGATCCGCGCCAGGCGCTCTACGTGCGCGACGGCTGGAACGTGACCGGCGACACCTACCGCCTCGACGCCGAGGGCTATTTCTGGTTCGTCGCGCGATCGGACGACATGATCGTGTCGTCGGGCTACAATATCGCCGCGCCCGAGGTCGAGAACGCGCTCTACGCCCACCCGGCGGTGGCCGAGTGCGCGGTCGTGGGCGCGCCCGACCCGGCGCGCGGCAAGATCGTCAAAGCTTTCATCGTCCCGGGCCCCGGCCACGAACCGGGCCCGGCGCTGGCCAAGGCGCTCCAGGACCATGTGAAGGCGACGATCGCGCCCTACAAATATCCGCGAACGATCGAGTTCGTGAGCGCGCTGCCCAAGACGGCGACCGGCAAGCTCCAGCGCTTCGCGCTCCGGGAGCGGGCGTGAACGAGGCCGTCGAGCGGCTGGTCGCCGAGGCGGAGATCCGCCGGCTGATCTACACCTACTCGCGCGCCGCCGACCGGCTCGACCGCGAACTGCTGCGCACGATCTTCCACGAGGACGCGCGGATCGAGCTGGGCGCGATCCACCGGGGCGGCGTCGAACCCTTCCTCGACGTCGCGATCGGGTTCATGGGCTCGATGGCGGCGACGCGGCACGACGTCGGCAACATCCTGATCGTCCACCACGACGCTTCGCACGCGTCGGCGGAAAGCTACGTCCAGGCCTGGCACCGGATCGAGACGCCCGAGGGGACGCGCGAGCTCACCGTCTACGGCCGGTACCTGACCCGCTTCGGCCGGCGCGACGGGCGCTGGGCCATCGCGTGGCACAGCGAGATCATCGACTGGGGCCGCATGGTCCCCGCCGACGCCGGCTGGTTCGACGGCAACGCCGAGATGGAGAAGGGCCGGCGCGACGCGACCGACGGCTCGTACCGGGCGCTCTCGGCCGGCTGAAACCGGCTATCCCTTCGCCTGCACCTCGCCCGCGACGTCCTTCAGCCGGTTGACGAAGCGGCGGGTGGACTGGAGCATGACGCCGCGGCGGCGGTAGGTGACGCCGACGGTGACGGGCGGCCAGATCGGCTCGGCGAGATCGAGCGGCACGAGGTGCGCGTAGTCGGCGTCGAGCGCGATGAGCGCCTTGGGCAGGTAGCTCAGGAGGTCGCTGTCCTTCAGCAGCGACGCCATGAACACCGACGAGGCGGTCCGCACCGCGCAGGCCGGGCCGTCGACGCCGGCGCGCTTCATCGCGCGGCTCAGCCGGTCGCTTTCCGCTTCGGGTCCGTCGGGCAGCACCCACTTGTGCCGCGCGAGGTCGGCGAGGCCGAGCGAGCGCCGGCCGGCGAGCGGGTGCGCCCGGTCGGCCACGACGACGACGTTGTCCTCGAGAACGACCTCGTGGCGGAGATCCTCGTCGGGCTCGGCGGTGAGCGAGCCGATCATGACGTCGATCTCGCCGCGCCGGAGCATCGCGAGCAGGTCGGCGCGCAGCCCCTGCCGGAAGGTGACGCTGCCGCCGTCGGCCTGGTTCATGAACAGGCGCACCGCCTGCGGCATGAGGTACTTCATCATGCTGGCGCCGGCGCCGACGCGCACCACGCCCTTGCCGCGGCCCTTGAGCTCGTTGAGCTCCTCGACCGCGCGTTCGAGCTCGGAGGTGATGAGCGTCGCGTAATCGAGGAAGACGCGGCCGTATTCGGTCGGGGTCACGCCGCTCGGATGGCGTTCGAGCAGCGTGAGCCCGAGCGAGCGCTCGAGGTTGCGGATGCTCTTCGACAGCGCCGGCTGCGTGATGTGCAGCTTGTCCGCCGCCTGCCCGAAGCTCGCGCAACGGACGATTTCCTGGAAGTGACGAAGCTGACGCAGTTCCATGGGCGCCTCCGGACTCTCCCGAGACTCTGGAGGCTGCCACGGAACGGTCATGCCCGCAAGTTATAAACTTTAGACCTAAAACAAACAGCGACGGTAGAAGCTGCCGGCCTGCTCGATCGCCCAGCCGCCTTCGTCGATCATGTCGGCGAAGTAGGGCCACTCGTGGATCATGCCGACCCATTCCTGGAACAGCGCCTCGCGCCCGCCGGCCCGCAGCGCCTCGGCGAAGCGGCGCGCGTCGTCGAACAGCACCTCGTCCGACCCGACCTGGACGAGCGTCGGGGGGAAGCCGTCGGTCGGGCCGAACAGCGGCGACGCCCGCGGATCCTTCGGGTCGACGTCGCCGAGGTACGCGCCCGCGGTGCCGGGCATGGTCGTGGGGTCGACGAACGGGTCGAGGTGCGCGCGGCTCGCGACCGTGCCGCCCGAATGGGTGAGGTCGAGGTAGGGGGACAGGAGGCAGCAGGCCGCCGGAACCGGCTCGGCCGCCGCCGCGCGCGCCTGGACCGCGCCGGCGGCGAGATTGCCGCCCGCCGAGTCGCCGCCGATGCCGACGCGCTCCATCGGATAGCCGATCGTCTCCAGCCAGCCGACGGCGTGCCGCGCGTCGACCGCCGCGGCCGGGAACGGGTGCTCGGGGACGAGGCGGTAATCGAGCAGGAACACACGCGCCCCGCTCGCGCGCGCCAGCCGCGCCGCGAAGTGCCGCCAGCTCCGCGACGATCCGAGGAAGAAGGCGCCGCCGTGGAGCCACAGGATCGCGTGCCGGTCGGAGCAGCCGTCGACCCAGACCCATTGTCCCGACAGGTCGTCGCGCAGGCTCGCAGGCTCGGTCCGCAGATCGGGCGGTAAGGCGAAGGCTTCGGCGTTGCGTTCGAAGCGGGCGCGGCGCTCCTCGAGCGTCAGGTCGTCGGGGCGCGACCGCAGCATCGCCGACACCTTCGCCACCTGCTCAAGCGACATCGCGTTCCCTTTCCGCCGCCAGGGCCTTCAGCGCCTGCTTGTCGACCTTGCCGACGCCGGTGCGGGGCAGCCGATCGAGCAGGCGGATCGCGGCCGGGCGCTTGTACTTCACGAGGTGCTCGGCGCAGTGGGCGTGGAGCGCGTCCGCCGACGGCGCCGCACCGGCGCGCGGCACCGCGAAGGCGACGATCGCCTCGCCGCGGTAGGCGTCGGGCACGCCGACCGCCGCCGCCTCGAGCACGTGCGGGTGGGCGGCCAGCACCTCGTCGATCTCGCGCGGGTAGACGTTGAACCCGCCGACGATCGCCATGTCCTTCTTGCGGTCCTCGATGAACAGGTCGCCGTCCGCGTCGAGCCGCCCGATGTCGCCGGTGTAGAGCCAGCCGTCGCGCAGCGCTTCGGCGGTGGCCTCGGGCCGGTCGAGGTAGCCCGACATGATCTGCGGGCCGCGCGCGCGGATCTCGCCCTGCGTTCCCGCGGGCAGGACCGTCGACCCGTCGACCGGATCGACGATCTCGATCTCGGTGCCGGGCAGCGCCCGCCCGACCGAGCCGATCTTGGTCGGGCGCCCGGGGCCCTGGTAGGTGAGCACCGGCCCCGCCTCTGACTGGCCGTAGCCTTCGTAGATCGGCACGCCGGTGGCGGCCTCCCAGCGCGCCAGCGTCGCCGCCGACAGCGGCGCCGACCCCGAATAGCCGCAGCGCAGGGACGCGACGCGCTCGCGCGCGAGGCCGTCGAAGCCGAGCAGCGAGTTGAACAGCGTCGGGCCGGCGGGCAGCCGCGTGGCGCGGTGCCCCTCGACCGCGTCGAGGAGCCAATCCGGCCGGTAGCGCGGCAGGATGACGAGCGTGCCGGCCGCGTAGGCCGCGAGGTGTAGGCCCATCGCGACCGCGAAGACGTGGAACAGCGGCATCGCGCAGACCACGACCTCGTCGCCGAACCGCGTCGGCAGCACCGCCTCGCGCTGCGCCACGTTCACCGCCACGGCGCGGTGCGTGAGGCGCACGCCCTTCGGCCGGCCGGTGGTGCCGCCGGTGAACTGCAGCACCGCGATCGAGGCCGGGTCGATCGGCAGACGCGGGGCGGGCGCAGGCGCGGCGAGCAGATCGTCGACGAAGCTCTCGCCGACCGGATCGAGCCGCCCGCCGGCCGGGAGCGCGGCGGCGACCTTCTCCGCGAGGTCGGCGTGGGCGAGCGTCACTGCCGGCGCCGAGTCCTCGAGCATCGGCGCGAGCTCGCGCACCGTATAGTCGGGATTGAGCGTCGCCGACGCCGCGCCGGCGCGCTGCGAGGCGAAGATCGCGATCGCGATCTCGAGGCCGTTGCGCAACAGGATCGCCACCGTGCGCCCCCGCGCGACCGCGAGCCGGGCGGCGAGCGCGTCGACGGCGCGGGCATACTGCGCGTAGGTGAGCGAACGCCCCTCGCAGACGAGCGCCGTCGCGTCGGGCCGCGCCGCAGCCGCGCGGTCGAGGATGTCGAGCGTCGTCTCGAGCGTCCAGCCGAGGTCAGCCGGCGCGGCCATCGCGCACCTCCAGCACGACCGCCATGGCGGTGTCGCCCGCGGCGCAGCCCTGGAACAGGCCGCGCCCGCCGCCGCGGACCGCCAGCTCCTCGACGAGCTCGACGACGCCGCGCAGGCCGGTCGGCCCTTGCGGGTGCCCCCAGACCAGCGAGCAGCCGTAGTTGTTCATGCGGCGCCAGTCGAAGCCCGTCTCGCGCGCGAACACCGCGTCGTTCACGGCGAACGGGTTGTGCGACTTCACCGCGTCGATCTCCGCGATCGACAGCCCCGCCTGCGCGAGGGCGCGCGCCGATGCCGGGACCGGCGCCGCCGGCATCATGGCCTTCTCGACGCGGGCGAGGCCGAAGCCGAGGAGCGCGACCTCGATGCCCGCGTCGCGGCTCAGCGCCCGGCCGGTGTCGCGGTCGGCGACGATCACGCCGGCGTTGCCGTCGGCCGGGTGCGTCTGCCCGGCGAAGGTGACCGAGCCGTCCGCCGTCACGGGCTTGAGCGCCCGCACCTTCGCCTCGTCGGTCGGGTAGACGCCCTCGTCGCCGTCGAGCGTCGCCGCGACCGCGCGGAAGCGCGGATCGGGCGCGTCGAACGGCAGGTCCATGTAGCGGCGCTGGAAGGCGCGGTCGTCGGCCAGCGCGTCGTCGTACTGCGCGTAGCGGTGGAGCGTGATGTCGTCCTGCTCCTCGCGCGTCACCTGCCACCGGCGCGCGACGTTCTCGGCGGTCTCGATCATCGCCACGCCCGCGAAGGGATCGCGCGCGAAGTTGTCGAGCACCCAGTTCTCCGCCTCGCCGGTGCCGCCTGCCGCCGACGGCGCCGGATAATAGAGGTGCGGCCCGTTCGACACGCGGTCGCAGGCGACGACGAGCGCCGTCGTCGCGCCGCCGTCGGCCACCTCGCGCGCCGCGACCTGGAGGCAGCGGACCGAGGTGGCGCAGGCCTGCATCACCGTCGGCCCGCCGACGCCTTCCGCGCCGATCTCGCCGGCGAGCCAGGGAAGCCCGTAGAAGCTGCCGCGCTGAGGCACGGTCAGGCCGAGGACGCCGAAGTCGATCGCGGCCGCGTCGATGCCGCGCCTGTCCATTGCGCGTCTGGCGGTCCAGGCGGCGAACTTCAGGCTGTGCAGCTCCGAGAAGCTCCCCTGCCAGCGCGCGAAGGGCGTGGACCAGGCGGCCCCGTAGGGGACGTAGGCGATCGGCTCGCTCACAGCGGCGCCGCCATGGCGTTGAACGGCGCATCGGCGTTGATCAGGTCGACGCGCTTCAGCGCGATCTTCAGGCCCTCGGGCGTCCGGCGGAGCCGGTGGGTCACGCGGCCGCCGAACATGCGCTGATCGGCCTCGAACTGCCCGCGGTTGCGGTATTCGAGCATGAGCTGCGAGGACGACACCTCGATCTCGTCGCCCTCGACGCGCTCGATCCGGACGCCCGAGACGACGTGCGCCGTGCGCGGCGCCGGCTCCGCGCCGAAGGCGCGGGGGTTGGCGAGCCGGTGGGTGCGCGCCATCATGAGCTGGATGTCGTCGTGGAAATGACTGACGCCGTCGGTCGGTCGCGTCATCTCCGGGCTGACCGGCACCCAATAGCGGCAGTCGGGCGTGTAGAGCGCGAGCCACTGGTCGAACTGCCGATCGTCGAGGAGGCGGGCCTCCTCCATCACGAAGGCCGACACCTCCGCCAGCAGGTCGGGGACGACGCGGTCGGGCGACAGCGCGTCCATCACGCGCGCTCCATGTAGGCCGTCCAGGCCGCGAACTGGTTGCGGATGTAGGTCTCCGACGTGGCGGGCGCGCGGGTGTAGGCGTCGGTTCGCTCCCGGTCCTCGGCGAGGCCGCGGCTCATCGGGATCCATTCCTGCCCGCCGTATTCGTTGCCGTAGAGGCAGCGCTCGTAAAGCTCGAGGTCGTCGGCGATCACCGGCGAGGCGGCCGAGTTGGCGCCGTTGCAATATTCGATGGCGTTGACGCGCGTCTCCTCGGGCGCGCCCACGAGGCGGAAGGTGTAGCCGACCACCTCCGTGAGGTCGTGGCGAACGGGCCGCACGATGCGCACCGTCTGGTAGCGCGCGTGCCACGTCGAGGACGGGTAGAGCAGCATGAGGTGGCGGTCCACCGACAGCACGGCCTTCGCCTTCGCCTCGCCGTGGCGCGCGATGAGCGCCTGCGCGTAGGCGTTCGCGGTGTCGGGCGTGTAGTCCGCGCCCATGTGGCCGCCGATGTAGCTGTGGCCGTTCGGCGCGACCACCATGTCGAGGTCCTGGAAGAAGCTGATCGGCTTGCCGTTCGCCATCATCATCCCGAGCGTCGGCACGAGGTTCTCGCGCCCGCCGACCTCGCCGGCCACGTGCTTCGCCGCGACCACCGAGGCCGAGTGCGCGAAGCCGGGATGGATGGTGTCGTTCAGATTCTCGAACGTCATCTTCCAGTTGGCGCGGTAGTGGTGCCGGAGCACATAGGGGCTGCACTCGACCTCGCCGGTCGGCGAACGGTCGACGAGGTCGTCGATCGTCGTCGACATGTGGCCGAGGAAGTCGAGGAGACCGGGACCTTCGCGCGACAGCCGGCCGAAGATGAAGCCGCGGTAGACGTCGATCTCCACCCGGGGCACGGCATAGGCGGCGAGGTCCATGACGCCGTCGTAGTTCGTCCTGTTCGGCACCGCCTTGAGGCTGCCGTCTGGACCGAAGTTCCAGCCGTGGTAGGGGCACATGTGGCCGCCGGGCGCCGAGCCGCGGTCGAAGGCGCACAGCGTGGCGCCGCGGTGCGCGCAGCGGTTGAAGATGCCCTTCACGGCGCCGTCGCGGTCGCGGGTGACGACGACCGCCTGCGTGCCGATGTGGCGCACGACATAGTCGCCGGGCGACTTGAGCTCGCTGTCGTGCGCGAGGTAGATCCAGGCCCGTCCGAAGATGCGCCCCATCTCCAGCCGGAAGATCTCCGGGTCGGTGTAGACCGACCGGTGGACGTGGTCGGGCCGGACGAGTTGCGCCGGGCTCCAGCTGTCACGCAACGCGGTGGCCATCGGCACGAACCTCCTCTTGACGCCACCCGACGATGACAGGCGCGCCGATCCCCCACCAATCGCCGGAGCCGCGAACCGCATGAAAGCTGGTTATGGGGCGGAGCGGCGGCGGCGGCTGGCGCCCGGGGCCGTCGGCGGCTTAGTCTCGGCGCGGAAGGGAGATCCCATGCCCGCCTCGCTCGACGGTCTCGCCCGGTTGCCCGACGACGTGTTCGTCGTCGACGCCGTGGTCCACGCGCTCAACCTCGACCGCGCCAACGTCGCCTCGAAGTACGGCGAGCAGCTCTACCAGATGAGCTACGGGCTCCACTGCCTGATGACGCCGCCCGACCGGCAGGTGCCGGCCGCGGTCTACATGACCGACATGGCGCCCGAGACGCTGGCGCGCACGATGTTCGAGGAAAGCCAGACGCGGCTCGCCGCGACGCACACGCTGACGCTCGACTCGTGGTTCCACGACGGCTTCGCCGCGGAGTGGAAGACCGTCGAGATGACGCGGCGCTTCCCCGATCGCGTGCTCGGCTACGTCGGGGTCGACCCGACGCAGCCGACCGCGCGGGTGCTGGAGGAGCTGGAGCGCCAGGTCGAGAACACGCCCGACGCGGTCGGCGTCAAGCTCTACCCCCACCAGATGAACCCCTACCGCCACTGGCGCACCAACGACGACGGCGTCATGCGCATGATCGAGCGGGCGCAGGCGCTGGGACTGAGGTCGGTCGCGATCCACAAGGCGCTGCCCAACGGCTCCGTGCCGCTCGCCCCCTACCGAATCGCCGAGGATTTCGAGGAGGCGGCCGACGCCTTCCCCGGCATCGCGTTTGAGATCGTGCACTCGGGCATGGCGTTCATCGAGGAGACCGCGATGGCGGTCGGGCGCTTCCCGAACGTCTACGCCAACCTCGAGACGACGACGGCGCTGCTCTGGCAGGCGCCGGGGCGGTTCGAGGCGGCGCTCGCGCTCCTCATGCAATGGGGCGGGCCCGAAAAGCTGCTATGGGGCACGGGCTGCACCGTCACCCACCCGCAGCATCTGCTCGAGCTGTTCTGGGCGTTCCGCTTCTCGGAGGCGACGCTCGAGCGCCACGGCATCCCGCAGCTCGACGAAGGGCTGAAGCGGCTGGTGCTCGGCGCCAACTACGCGCGCATGGCCGGGCTCGATCTCGGCGCGCTGGCCGAGCGGCAGCGCGGCGATGCCTTCGACCGGCCAGAGGGCTCGCTCGAACGCCCCTGGTCGGCCTGGATCGAAAGCGCGGCGACCGCGCGGGCCGCCGAATGAGCGCGGCGTTCGACGACGCGGTGCGCGGCGCGCTCGGACGCGTCCACGACCCGTGCAGCGTCGCCGCCGGCCGCCCCACCTCGCTCGTCGACATGGGGCTTGTGCGCGACTGGCGGCTCGGAGCCGACGGGACGCTCAGCGTCACCTTCGGCGTGACGTTTGCGGGCTGCACCATGGCGCCGCACTTCACCCAGGCCGCCGCGCGCGAGCTCGAGCGGCTACCGGGCGTGCGCCGCGTCGAGACCCGCGTGGACACCGAGTTCGAGTGGACGCCCGACCTGATGGTTCGGCCCGCGGTCGAGATGCGCGGCCGGCCGCAGGCGTGGCGGGAGCGACGGGCGATGGACCCCCCGGCGCCATGATCGGGTCGCGGCTGCCTACTCCGCCGCGGCCCGCGCCGGCTCGGCGCTGAAGAAGTCGTCCCACGCCTTGTGGTCGAGCGCCATGTGCCAGACCTCGGCGAGCTTGCCCGCCTCGTTCACCCGCCACAGCAGGCATTCCTTGACCTCGAGGATGCGGTCGCCGCGTTGCGCGCGGACCAGCGCGACGAGGACGACGTGGTCGTCGGAGCCGAAATAGTCGAGCGGCCACGCCCAGTAGGCGTCGACGTTGGCCTGGAGCGCGGCGAAGCTCCCGAGGATTTCGTCGCGGCCGACGAAGCTCCCGGCGAGCAGGTTGTCGCCCGGCATGTGCCAGGTGCAGTCGTCGGCCATCAGCCCGAACAGCGCGTCGAGGTCGCCCTGCTGGAAGGCCTCGTGCGCCGCCTTCAGCATCCGCGCGTTCGGATGGTCGCGGTCGGTGAAGGGACGCAGCCGCGGCGCGTCCCCGAGCTTCGCCAGCGCCTCGGTGTACATCGGGCCTACTCCGCCGCCGCGGCGCGGCCGCCGTGCACCTCGAACTCGACCGGGATGTTGCCGCGCGTCGCGTTCGAATAGGGGCACACCTGATGCGCCTCGTGGACGAGCGCCTCGGCGTCGGCCTGTCCGAGGCCGGGGATCGCGACGATGTGCTTCACCGCGAGGCCGAAGCCGGGACCGTCCTCGCGCGCGCCGATGGTGACGTGGCCGGTCACGGTCGAGCCCGACAGGTCGAGCTTCTTCTGGTTCGCCAGGAACATCATCGCTCCCTGGAAGCAGGCGGCGTAGCCGGCGGCGAAGAGCTGCTCGGGATTGGTCCCCTGCCCCGAACCGCCCATCGCCTTGGGCGTGGCGAGCTGCACGTCGAGCAGCCCGTCGTCCGAGCGGGCGTGGCCCTGGCGGCCTCCGGTGGCGGTGGCGACGGCGGTGTACATCGGCTTCATCGGACTCGCTCCTTGGTCGGGGTCGCCGGCGAGAGTGGCGGAAGTGGCCGCGTCACGCCATGGCCTGCGCGTCCGCGGGCGATGACTGCCAGCTATGGACGATCTCGCGCACGAAATCGGCGTGTGCGCGCGGCGCGCGGCCGATGACGGTGCGCGCCGCGGCGAGGTCCGCGTCGGTCGCCGGGCACCCCATCGCCTGGGTCACCCGCATCATCGTCGACATGTCGTGCCGCATCCAGTCGTCGAGGAAGGGCATCGCGCGCTCGAGCCCGGCCATGAACGGCTCGATAGCGTCGCCGGCGTAGGCGACGGGCCGGCCGAGCGCGGCCGACCAGTGCGCGGCGAGATCGGGGCCGGTCAGCCGCTCGGGTCCGCACACCGGCACCGCGGCGCCGTCCCAGTCGTCGCGCAGCAGCGCGTTGGCCGCGGCCCGGCCGATGTCCGCCACGTCGACGCTCCACACCCCGGCGCTGCCGACCGGGAGCGGATAGAGGCCGCCGAACCGGACGGCGTCGGCGAACAGCAGGTCGTTCTGGAAGAAGAAGTTCGGCTGGACGACGACCCCGCGGCCGCCGTCGAGCACCGCGCGCTTGACCGGGATCTTGGTCGCGAAGTGCGGGATCTCGGCCATCGCCTCGAGGTTCTGGATCGCGAGATAGACGATCTTGCCGACGCCGGCGCGGCGCAGCGCGTCGACGGCGCGAAGGCCGACGTCGGTTTCCTCGGGCCCGAGGGGCGTGGTGAGGTAGGCGGCGTCGAAGCCGCGCGCCGCTTCGCCGAGCGCCGCCGCGTCGGTCATGTCGACGGCGAGGCCGCCGCTTCCGGCTCCGCGCGCGGCGGGCACCGCCTCGGCGCCTGCCGCCCGCAGGTTGTCGACGACGTGCCGGCCGACCTTTCCGGTGCCGCCGATGACGAGGACGCGCATCACCCCTCCTGTTCGTCGAAGGCGGCGAGCTTAGCGCGGACCGGAACGGCCCGCACCTGGCGGAGGCCCCGGGTTATCTGGCCGGGCCTCGCTTTCATGGGCGGACCGGAACCGGCCGCCGCATGCTGCTGCCCGAAAGCTTCAGGGAGGCCAGCATGCTCGAAGGAAAGTCGATCCTCGTGACGGGCGCGGCCAGCGGCATCGGTCGCGCCGCGGCCGAGCTGTTCGCCCGCTACGGCGCGCGGCTGACCCTCGTCGACCGCAGCGCGGCGGTCGAGGAGGTCGCGGCCGGTCTGCCGCAGGCGCAGGCGGTCGCGGCCGACGTCGCCGAGCCCGAGGACATGGCCCGCGCGGTCGCCGCCGCGACCGAACGCTTCGGCGGGCTGGAGGGCGCGTTCAACAACGCCGGCATCGAGCAGCGCGAGGCGCGGATGATCCCGATCGTCGACTACCCGCTCGACGACTACGACCGGGTGATGCGCGTCAACCTGCGCGGCATGCTCGTGTGCCTCAAGGCCGAGATTCCCGCGCTGATCGCGGCGGGCGGCGGTTCGGTGGTCAACACCGCGAGCGTCATGGGGTGGCTCGCGCAACCCGGCATGGGCACCTACGTCGCCTCCAAGCACGGCGTGATCGGCCTGACCCGCACCGCCGCTCTCGAATATGCCGCGCAGGGGGTGCGGGTGAACGCCGTGCTGCCCGGCGCGGTCGAGACCCCGATGCTCACCGAGCGGGCGTTCAAGATCTATCCCGAGTACGGCGAGATGGTCGCGAAGCAGCACCCCCTCGGCCGGATGGCACAGCCCGTCGAGATCGCGGAGGCCGCCGCCTGGCTGCTGTCCGACAAGTCGAGCTTCGTCACCGGCCACACGCTCGCGGTCGACGGCGGCTACTCCGCCGTCTGACGACGAAACGCCCCCGGCCTTCGGGGCCGGGGGCGCGAGGGACGGCGCCCAAAGGCGCCGCGGGGGGAGCCGGTCAGAACCTCAGGCTCGCGGTGACGCCGTATTCGCGCGGGCGGCCGAGATAGTTGTAGGCGACGCCCTGCGCGCCGAGCGCGTTCTGGCCGAAGGTGTAATATTCCTCGTCGGTGAGGTTGTCGGCGAACAACGACACCGAGAAGCGCTCGTCCGGATCGGTCAGGGTCACGCGCGCCGACAGGAGGCCGTAGCCCTCCTGCTGCTCGAGCGGCAGGTTGAACGCGGTGAAGAAGGTCCGCGCCTGGTAGCGGTAGTCGATCCGCGGCGTGACCCGATAGTCGCCGACGGGCACGGCATATTCGGCGCCGACGTTCAGCGTCCACTCGGGCGCGAACGGCAGGCTGTTGCCGTCGATCGGGCAGCGGCCGCCGGGGACGACCGCGCCGAAGTTGTCGCGCGGACACACCGACGGCGGCACGTCCTGGAACTCGCTATTCGTGTAGCCGATCGCCGCGCTCACCCGCAGCGCGTCGGTCGGAACGGCGGTCAGCTCGGCCTCGAAGCCGTAGAGGCGCGCCTCGCCGGCGTTCGCCACCCGGAACTGCACCGACGGGTCGGAGATCGTCTGCTGGATGCCCTTGTACTTCGAATAGAAGGCGGCGGCGTTGAAGCGCACCGTGCGCCCGAGATCGCTCTTGAAGCCGAGCTCGAACGCGTCGTTGGTGTCGGGCTCGTAAGTGGGGATCGACGGCTGCGGCGCGATCAGCCGCCCGTTGAAGCCGCCCGAGCGGAACCCCTTGGCGTAGGAGCCGAAGATCAGGACGTCGTCGTTCGGCTTGTACTCGAAGCCGACCTTCGGCGTGAACTTCTCGAAGTCGACCTCGCCGCGGCCCGTCGAGTTCGGGAAGAGGAACGGGTTGGGGAAGATCGGGAACAGGAGCCGGGCCCCGATCGGGATCGGCAGGCCGAAGCCGAGCACCGCGAACGGGCTCGCGCCGGCCGGGCGGAAGTCGAACGCCTGGTTCGAGACGTTGGTCTTGTCCTCGATGGTGTAGCGCCCGCCGAGCGTCACCGACAGCGCGTCGGTGAGCGCGAGGCGCGCCTGGCCGAACAGCGCGTAGCTTTCGGTCCGCTGATCGTTGCCCTGGTTCCAGGTGTTGCAAGCGTTGCCCGGCGCGGTCGGGACCGGCGTGATCGCCGCGAAGCAGAGGAACAAAGTCTGCTCGACGCGCTCGCGGAAATAATAGCCGCCCACGAGGTAGTCGAGCCGGTCGCCGAAGGCGGTGCCGGTGAGCTGCAGCTCCTGGCTGAACTGGTTCTGCTTCGTCGGCGACCGCTGGTCGTAGAGCCGGAAGCCGGTGCCGTCCGGGTCCGAGGTCGATAGGGCGTCGAGGTTGCGGTAGGCGGTGATCGACCTCACCGTCGCGTCGCCGACATCGAGCGAGACCGTGCCCGAGAAGCCGTAGATCTCGTTGCTGGACTCGGGGCTGTTCGAGGCGAACACACGGTAGAAGCGGTTCGGGTCCTGGATCTGCGCGCCGAGGCCGGCCGGGAAGAATGGGAAGGGCGCGAAGGCGAGGAGCACCGAAGGCGCCGGGTTCGACTGGTCGTTCGAATAGTCCGCCGACAGGTTGACGCTGATCGTCTCGGTCGGCTCGAGCAGGAGCTGCGCGCGGCCGCCGTAGCGCTCGGTCTTGCCGAAGCGCACGCCGTCGTCGCGCCGCGCGAACCCGTCCTGGTTGCGGGTGAAGGCGTAGAGCCGCAGCGCCGCCGACTCCGACAGCGGCGCGTTGATCGAGCCGTCGACGTCGATGCGATCGCGCGAGCCGTACGTCGCGCGCGCGGTGCCTTCCAAGCCGTCGAGCGACGGCGCCTTGGACGTGATCGACACCGCGCCGCCGAGCGTGTTGCGTCCGAACAGCGTGCCCTGGGGGCCGCGCAGCACCTCGACGCGCTCGATGTCGCCCGAGTCGATCAGCGCGCCGACGGTGCGCCCGAGGTAGACGCCGTCGACGTAGACGCCGACGCCCGGATCGTTCGTCGCGATGAAGTCGAACTGCCCGACGCCGCGGATGAAGAAGTTCGCGTCCGCCGATCCCTGAGGGCCGGTGGTGGTGGTGAGGTTGGGGACGGTGGCGGCGAGATCGTTCACCGTGCGGATGCCCTGCGACTCGAGCGCGTCGGCGGTGAGCGCCGAGACCGAGATCGGCACGTCCTGAATGTTCTCCGCGCGCCGCTCGGCGGTGACGACGATCTCCTCGAGGCCGGCGTCGGCCGCCGGTGCGGCCTCGGCCGTGGCCTGGGCGATGGCGGGGACGGCGGTGCCCGCCAGTAGCGCCAGTGCGAAATAGCGCAGGGTGATTGGCTTCATGTCTACCTCCCGTCCGGCGCCGTGGCCGCGCTCCGTCTTGCGATCGTCATCCTTTCAAGCCTGAAGCATCCACCCCAATGAATTCAGATGATGTCCCGATTACTAGCGGTTCTTCTTCGGTCGCCGCCGTTTGCGCCAAGGCGGGGGCCCGAGCGAACCGTCGTCCCGAGGGGCGGAACACCAGAATTCATGCCCCACCTCACGAAAGCGATGGGCCAGCGGGGCTTTCGTTGCCCAAGCTTAACGTCGGGCTTCCATTCGGGAGGGGATATCGCCGTGGATCGGGCAGCTCTGGCACCCTGGCGTTCGACGTGTCTTCGTTGCGGGACGGCGCTCGTCGCGCTGGCCGTCGCGTCTGGCGGCAGCGCCGCGCTCGCCCAGACGGCCGCCGGCTCGACGCCGGAAACGGCCGAGGTCTCCGACGAGATCGTGGTAACCGCCCAGAAGCGCGAGGAGCGGCTCCAGGACGTTCCCATCTCGATCAACGTGACCTCGGGCGATGCGCTCGAGGAACAGGGCATCTCGCAGTTCATCGCGCTGCAGTCGCGGGTCCCGAATCTGTCGATCACCGACACGCCGGCGAACGCGTCGCTCTTCATCCGCGGCATCGGCACGTCGGGGAATTCGTTCAGCTTCGAGCAGTCGGTGGCGCTCTTCGTGGACGGGATCTACGGCGGGCGCAACCGCCAGTTCCAGCAGCCCTTCTTCGACGTCGAGCGGATCGAGGTGCTGCGCGGCCCGCAGGGCGCGCTGTTCGGGCGCAACACCTCGGCCGGCGCGATCAGCGTCGTGAGCCGCCGGCCGACGTCCGAGTTCGAGGGCACGGCCGGCGTCGACTACGAGTTCGTGCGCGAGAGCTACACGCTTCAGACGACCGTTTCGGGCCCGTTGAGCGACACGCTGAGCCTGCGCTTCGCCGGACGCTACAACGACAACAACGGCTGGCTCTACAACACGACGCTCGATCGCGACGAAGCGGCGCGCGAAGACGTGACGCTGCGCGGATCGGCCCTGTGGGAGCCGTCCGACAACGTCGCCCTGTTCGCCAAGCTCGAGTACAACGACACCGAAGTGACTGGCCAACCCTTCGAGTTCGTGCCGGCCGGGACGCGCCCCGACTATCGGGTCGACACCGACGACGCCTTCATCCCGCTGCGCGACTTTTCCGACGCCCTGAACGGCAGCCTGCAGCTCGACGTCGGGATCGGCGAGCACACGCTGACCGCGATCACCGGCTATTCGACCTACGACTACGACAACGGCTTCAACATCCAATCCCGTCGTCCGGCGCGTCTCGTGGTCGAGAACGGCGAGACGTTCGAGCAATGGTCGCAGGAGGTGCGGCTCGCCTCGCCGGCCGGCGGTCCGATCGACTACATCGTCGGCGGCTACGTCGAAGGTTCCGAGTCGAACGTCTTCCGGCGTTCGGTGATCGACCTGCCGCCGCCGCCCGCCCCCAACAACGAGACGCAGCGCACGTTCGACCAGAAGACCGACGTGCTCGCGGCCTTCGGCCAAGTTAACTGGGCGCCGGTCGACGGCATCAAGATCGGCGCTGGGCTCCGCTGGACGCGCATCGAGAAGGAAGGCGCGGTCGCCGGTTTCGCGCGGGTCTTTCCGCTCGTCGGCGCGCCGACGACGATCCCGCGCGCGCCGCTCGCCGCGGAGTTCGACGAGACGGACTGGTCGCCGTCGCTGTCGGTCACGTGGCAGCCGTCGCGCGAAGTCAGCCTCTACGCGAAGTTCGCCGAAGGGGCGAAGGGCGGCGCCTTCTCCGAGTTCCAGAACGTCACCGCGGCGACGTTCATCCTCCGTCCCGAGCAATCGGAAGCCTACGAGATCGGGGCCAAGCTGTCCTTCCCGGACATCCGCGGCTTCCTGAACGTCGCGGCCTTCACGACCGACTACACCGACCTCCAAAAGTCGTCGCTCGAAATCTCCACCGCGAGCTTCATCACCTCGAACGCGGCCGGTGCGCGCACCCGCGGCGTGGAGCTGGACGCGGGCTTCCGCCCGACACCGCAGCTCGGCGTGAGCATCGCCGCCGCGTACCTCGACGCGACGTACACCAGCTACCCGAACGGTCCCTGCCGGTTCGACGCGCCGGCGGGATGCACGGTGCAGGACCGCAGCGGGGACCGCATCCAGAACTCGCCGGAATGGACCGGCAACATCAACCTGGACCTCGACCAGCCGCTGAACGACGGGCTGCGCCTTCTGGCGAGCTGGACGACCAGCTACCAGAGCGACATCAACTACCAGGACACCCTGAGCCCGCTCGAGGTCCAGGACGCCTTCACCAAGACCGACGTGCGCGCCGCCATCGCCGACGCCGACCGGAACTGGGAGGTGGGCCTGCTGGTGCGCAACCTGTTCGACAAGCGCACGTCCGGGCTGATCTTCCAGGTTTTCCCGGTGGGCGTCGCGCCGAACGACCGCGGCCACCTGCCCGATCCGCGCCGCACCGTGACGCTGCAGGCCCGCGTGCGCTTCTGAAGGATCCCGCCATGGCGATCTCGAACGACCTCGCCGACCTGCCGATCCCGGTGCGGGTCGACGCCGACGGCACCGCAAGCTTCGCCGTCGACATGGCGGTCCTCGGTCACACCGACGCCGCGGACACATCGGGGCGGATCGGTCCGCGGGGCACCCAGAACTACTTCGGGATCGACACGCGCGGCGACAGCTATTTCTTCGAAGGGCAGCTCTACCCGGGCGGCACCATCCCCAAGCCGACGGTGGCGACGCGCCTGTCGGTCAACCCGAACGCACCGCCGAAGCTCAACAACGAGGTGGTGTGGGACTTCACCCGGGCGAAACCCATCGGCACGCTAGCCGGGCGGGGCTGGGTGCTGATCAACGGGCGACCCGAGCCTTACCGGGACGCGCGCGGCACGGTCGTCGAGACGGCGCGCACCGCGCCGCATCTTCTCTCGACGCAGAGCTTCTTTCTCGGGGCCTTCTCGCCGCGGACGCTGTCCCCGCCGATGCTGGTGGTCAAGGGCGTCGAGAACGGCAACGATCCCGACGACGAGCCGATCGTGCGCGCGGTCGCGGGCGGGACCGGACCGTTCCGCTTCGCCCGCGGCGAGGTCCGCCAGGAGCGGATCGGGCGCAACAGCACGGTTCTGCGCACCTTCTCCAAGTTCCGCGACGTGTTCGCGCCCAACTACCGTTTCCATTTCCGCCTCAAGCTTTGACCGTCGGGGGAGCCCGCATGACGCACGACCGCCGCGATTTCCTGAAGACCGCCGCTGCCGGCGGCGTCGCGCTCGCCGCGAGCGGGGCGACGCCGGCCCTCGCCCAAGGCTCGGCGACGGTGCTGCCGCCGCTCGAAACCTGGTTGCGCCTAGAGCCCGACGCGCGCGGCGTTGTCCGCTTCGCCGTTGACGTGGCGGTCCTCGGCCACACCGACGCGATCGACCCGTCGGGCCGCATCGGCGACCCCAAGAGCCAGGATTACTTCAACATCGACGTGCGCGGCGACACCTATCAGGTCGAGGGCGCGCTCTACCCGGGCGGTACCATCCCCGATCCCTCGGTGCCGACCGAGCGGCGGCCGGGCGGCAAGAAATCGGTGCAGTACCAGCTCAACTGGGACTTCAAGACGGCGCAGCCGGTCGGTCACTGGTTGTCGCGCGGCTGGGTGCTCATCAACGGCAACCGCACGCCGGTGACCGACACGCGGGGCACGGCGGTCGAAGGCCCGCGCACCGAGCCGCACCTGCTGTCCGAGCACAACTACGTGTTCGGCCGCTTCGGACCGAAGGACCTATCGCCCGAGATGCTGATTTCGAGCGGCGTCGAGGACGGAAACGACCCGGACAACGAAGTGGTGGTGCGGGCGATCACCGGGGGCACCGGCCGTTTCCGCTTCGCCAGCGGCCAGGTGGTCGAGCGCCGTCTGGGCCGCAACACGACGCTGCTGCGCAGCTTCTCGAGCTTCCCCGACGCCTATTCGCCCAACTACCGGTTCGAGTTCGAGCTGAAGCTCTAGCCGTCGTCGGGAAAGTCGAAACCGCGGAGCGAAGCTTTGCGGCGGAGGCACGTCCCGCCGAGATCGTCATCCGCACCCCCGGACACGCGCCGCTTCCGCCCCGCCCCGACGCACGCCATCCTGACGAAAGTCGGAGTCTCCTACCGGGTGTGGCGAGCGGGCGATGGGTCAACTGCCCGCTCTGGCGCCCGTACCCTCGGGCACGTCATCCTGACGGAGGTCAGGATCTGTCACGGGACGTGGCTCACGCCTGATGGGTGCGCTGCACGTCGCTTGGCGCCGCACGCGGACGGGGATCGCAGCGGGCGCGTCGGCGCCCTAGTCCGCGACCGTCACCTCGCCGGTTGAATTGTCGACGAGAACCTGCGTTTCCATGATCCGGATTTCCGGCTCGGCGCCGGTCTGCTTCCTCAGCATCGGGCGCGCCATGTCGTAGAAGGCGTCGGCCGCGGCGCGATCGCGCCAGAGATAGACGCTGCATCCCTCGCCGCCGTCGAGGTCGAGGCTGATCTGCTTGCGCACCAGCGCGGGCTGGTTCCGGTAGATCGGTATGGTGTGACGGATCTCCTCGAGCGCCTGCTCGCGCGTGATCCCGGGTCGCAGCTTGAAGCGGACGATGGCGGTGTACATCGGATCGGCCCTCCTCGTGATGGGGAGGAACCTGCCCGGGGCGGCCGCGGCCCGCCACTTCCTTCGCAGCGCGGGGCCATAACCGCACCGAACCGGGAGGAATGACCCCCGTCGCGTTTTCCATAGCCGGCCGTCGTCCGTCCGCGCTTAGGCTCGCGGCCAGGCCCACGACGGGAGGCGCGCCATGATCATCGACGCCGTCTACGATTTCCTCTGCCCCTGGTGCTTCGTCGGCAAGCGCCACCTCGATCTCGCGATCCGGCAAGAGCGTCCGCGCGACCTCACCGTCCGGTACCGGCAGTTCATGCTGTACCCGCATTTCGACCGCGCCGGGCACGACTTCCTCGACTTCTTCCGGTCGAAGTACGGCGAGACGCTGCGCGTGCCGATGTGGGACAAGATCCGCGCGGTGGCCAAGCCGATCGGCATCGACTTCCAATTCGAGCGGATGACGCGCGGGCCGGCGAGCCTCGACGGGCATCGGCTGGTGCGCTGGGCCGAGGCGCGGCGCCCGGGCGCGTCGGGCCCGCTCATCGAGCGCATCACCTCGGCCTTCTACGAGCAGGCGCGCGTCATCGACGACGACTTCCTCGTCGAGGCGGCCGAAGCCGAAGGCTTCGACGGCGCCGCGGCGCGCGCGCACCTCGCGTCCGACGAGGACATCGACGAGCTCTTCCGCGAGACCGAGGCCTGGCGGGCGAACGGCGTCACCTCGATGCCGCACTATATCGTCGACTTTGGCGACGGGCGTCCGACCGAGATCATCCGCCAGACGAGCGTCGAGGCGTTCGCCGACGTGTTCCGCCGCGCGCACGCGCCGCTCGCCGCGGCGGGCTGACGGCGGTGGCGGAGGCAGACCCCAAGCCGATCGTCGCGGCCGAGCCGCCCTACCCGCCCGCCGGCGTCGGCTGGTCGACGGTGGCGGTCCTGCTGATCGCCTATGTCTTCTCCTTCGCCGATCGGCAGATCCTCTCGCTGCTCGTCGGGCCGATCAAGGCGGACCTCCGCATCAACGACACGCAGTTCAGCCTGCTGTCCGGCTTCGCGTTCGCGATCTTCTACACCGTGCTCGGTCTGCCGTTCGGACGGCTTGCGGACCGGTACAGCCGGCGGCGGATCATCGCGATCGGCGCGGCGCTGTGGAGCGCGGCGACCGTCGCGTGCGGGTTCGCGCGGAGCTACGCCGCGCTCTTCGCCGCGCGCGTCGGCGTCGGCGTCGGCGAAGCGAGCCTGGGGCCCGCCGCCTTCTCGATGATGAGCGACCTGTTTCCGCCCGAGCGGCGCGCCCGCGCCTTCAGCGTCTACAGCCTCGGCATCTACATCGGCGCGGGGCTCGCGCTGGTGTTCGGCGGCCTGATCGTCGGCGCGGTGTCCTCGACCCCGACGATCGAATTGCCGTTCGTCGGCGAGGTGGCGTCGTGGCACGCCGCCTTCATCCTGATCGGCGCGCCGGGCCTGCTGCTGCCCGTCTTTCTTTATCTGGTCCCCGAGCCGGCCCGGCGCGGGCGCGCGACCGTCGCGACGACGCGCGGTCCCGGGCTGCGCGAGACCCTCTCCCACGTCTGGGGTCACCGGGCGCTGTTCGGCCCCTTCCTCCTCGGCTTCGCGCTGATGGTGCTCGCCGGCTTCGCGACGCTCGCCTGGGCGCCCGAGATGTTCATCCGCACCTACGGGTCGAATCCGGCCGAAGCGGGCACGTCGATCGGCCTCACCATGGTGGCCGCCGGGTCGGCGGGCGTGCTCGCCGGCGGCTGGTTCGCCGACCGGCTGCTGGCCCGCGGACGGCGCGACGCCGTGCTGATCGGCGGCGTCGTGTCGGCGCTGGCCGGCGTGATCCCGGCGATCGCGTTCCCGCTGATGCCGACGGCGGGCGCGGCGCTGGCGCTGCTCGCGCTCGTGTTCTTCTTCGGTGCCTTCGTCTCGGGCGCCGCGCCGTCGGCGCTGCCCGCCGTCGTGCCGAACGAGATGCGGGGGCAGGTGTCGGCGATCTACCTGCTGGCGATCAACCTGATCGGGATCGGGTTCGGCCCGCTGCTGCCGGCGCTGCTCACCGACTTCGCTTTCGGCGATCCGGCGGCGTTGCGCTACGCGCTGGCGATCGTCGGCGGTGCCGCCGGCCTGATCGCCGCCGCGCTCCTGCAGCGCGCCCGCGCGCCCTACCGCGCGGCCGTGTCCGTCTGAGATCCGGCGGGCCCGGCCGAGGCCGGGCCCGCCCCCCTTCCTAGAACTCCACGTCCTAGAACTTCACGTCGAGCTGCGCCGTGAAGGCGCGGCCGCGCGGGTCGGCGACGCGCGGCTCCCACGAGCTGCCGGCGCCGGTGTTGCTGTCGTAGGTGACGGCGAAGGGCGGATCGGTGTCGAACAGGTTCTTGACGCCGAGCGTCAGCCGCACGCCCTCCATCGCGGTGTAACTCGCCGCCAGGTTGTAGATGACGTAGTCGTCGACGCGCCTCACGAGGTCGGGCGGGGTCACCGACCCGTTCGCGACGCCCGGAAGCACCTGGTTGCGGTAGCCGTTGCGGAAGATCTGGGTCAGCGTCACGTTCCAGTCGTCGCGCGTGTAGCTGACGAAAGCGTTGTGCTTCCAGCGCAGCCCGAGGTCGCCGCTGAACGAGAACACGCCCAGCTTGTCGTCGAACGGCGCGCCCGCCACCACCTTCTCCTTCTTCTTGAAGAGATAGGTGCCGTCGAGACCCGCGCCGAATTGGCCGCCCGCGCCGTCGACGACGCCGCGGAGCACGACCTCAAGGCCCTGCGTCTTGGACACGCCCGCGTTGGCCCAGGTCTGGTCGATGGCAACGAGGTTGCCGGCCGGGTCGCGGAGGAAGCGGTCTTCGAACAGCGAGAAGTTGCCGACGAGCTGGCGAAGCTCGAGCGTCTGGATGGTGTTGTCGCGCTTGATGTTCCACCAGTCGAGCGAGGCACTGAAGTTCGGCGACGGCTGGAAGACGACGCCGAGGCTGTACATCTCGGCGGTCTCGGGCCCGAGGTTCGGGTTGCCGCCGGTGACGATTTCTGGCGTGACGATCGCGCAGTTGGGATCCGCCGCGTTCGGGATGCCCGAGGGGCAGCGGCGCGGGTCGACGAGATCGCGCCCGGTGTAGAGCGACGAGAGGCGGCCGTTGAAGATCTGGTTGAACGTCGGCGCGCGGAACGCGGTGTTGTAGTTGCCCCGGAACATCACTGCCTCGGCCGGGCGGTACTTGAACGACACCATCGGGTTCGTCGTGGTGCCGAAGTCCGAGTACTCGTCGATCCGGCCCGCCGCGCTGATCTCGAGGTTCTCGATCACCGGGATCAGCACCTCGACGTAGGCCGCCTTGATGTCGCGGTCGACCCCTTCGAGCGCGTTCACGTCGTCGAACGGCGCGGCGATGATGAACGGCCGATTCAACGCCGCGCGGATGTCGCCGATGAACTCGTACTTCTCCTTGCGGTAGTCGATGCCGACCGCCGCCTTGACCGTGCCGGCCGGCAGGTCGAACAGCGAGCCCGACAGCGAGCCGTCGAACTGCGTCAGCGAATATTTGCCGCCATAGAGGACGACCCCTTCCGCCGAGACCGCGGCGAGCGCCGACAGCGCGTTCGCCGACTGCGTCTGACCGGGGAGCAGGAAGGGGTTGATGATGCCGCTGTTGAGCAGGCCGATGATGCCGGGTGCCGACGCGCCCGGCGCCGTGGGCGCCGTCGGATCGGGCGCGCCGCTGCCGAGCGTGCCGCGGTAGTAGTAGCCCGAGCCGAGCGTCGATTCGGACTTGCTCTCGGCGTAGGACCCGCCGGCGCGATAGTCCCAGCCCGCGAACGCCGGACCTTCGGCGCCCAGCGCGAAGCGCATCGTCTGCGTGTCGGTCTCGATCTCGCGCACGCCGCACTCGATGCAGCGCCAGCGGTAGGAGATCGGCGCGCGCGGCGTGCCGGCGAGCGACGGGAAGGCCCCGACGAGCCGGTTGTAGACGGTGTCGTAGCCCGCGCCGGTCACAGGATGCGCGTAACGCTGCGTCGTGGTGTTGGGCGTCAGCTGCAGGTTGGAGAAGCGCTTGATCGCGGTGGCGTCCGAACCGGTCGCCTCGAGCGTCAGCTCGTGATCGCCGAACCGCGCCGCCGCGCGGCCGAGCCAGGTGAGCGTCTCCAGCGGCTGCTGCAGCACCGCGGCGCGGCCGGTGTCCCAGGCGCAGGCGTACTCGGCCTCGGGGAAAGCCCAGAGCGCGGTGTCGTAGGGCTGCTGGCCGTCGAACGAGGCGCAGCCCTCGCCGCCCGGCAGGTCGAGGATGTTGATGCCGCCGCTGGCGCGGCGCGTGGTGCCGGGGATCAGCGGCATCGAGGCGTTCGTCGGGAAGAGCGTGCCGGCGAGCGGCACGATCGTCGCGTGCGGCGTGCCGCGCGTGTCGACCGATAGGCCGCGGTTGGGCTGGAAGGTGTTGACGAAGTCGCGGTCCGAGCCCTTCAGCTCGGGGACGTCGCTGTAGCTCACCGCCGCCATGACGTTGAAGCCGTCGTCGCCGAGGTCGCCGTAACCGGCGATCGCCGAGGTCCGGTAGATGGTGTGGTCGCCCTCTTCGGCGTAGTCGACGAAGCCCTGGAGACCGATGCCCTCGTAATCCTTGCGCAGGATGAAGTTGATCACGCCGCCGATCGCGTCGGTGCCGTAGATCGCCGACGCGCCTTCCTTCAGCACCTCGACGCGCTCGATCGCGGCGAAGGGGATCTGGTTCACGTCGACCGCGGAGCCCTGGAGGCCGTGCGCCGCGACGCGGCGCCCGTTCAGCAGCACGAGCGTCGCGCTCGACCCCTGCCCGCGCAGGTTGGCGAAGGACGCGCCGTTGTTGCCGCGCTGCTGGCCCGAGACGACGTCGGCGTTGCTCGCGAGGTTGTCGGCGCCGGTGCCGTTCGTGGTCAGGAAGCCCAGCAACTGCTCGGGATTGCTGATGCCGTTCTGCTGGAGGTCCTGCACGGTGATGATCTGGAGCGGCAGCGCGCTGTCGTTCGGGTCGCGGCGGATGCGCGACCCGGTCACGATGATCATGTCGTCTTCGCCGCTGGACCGCGTCACCCCGGAACCGGTGGCCGGCGTCTCCGCGCCCGTCGGCGTCGCGGCGGGCGCCGTCGTCTCTTCGCCGGCGACCTGCGCGACGGCCGCGGTCGGCACCGCGGCGGCGAGCGCGGCGAACGCCGTCCCCGAGAACAGAACATACTTCAAAGACACGGATTTCAGCACGTCGAACCCCCCGGATGTCGATCCCGGCGAGCGTAACAGCAATGTCATGCCGCGCCACCGTTTCGTGGGTGCCGGGGGCAGTTTGCCGGGCCTCTACGTGCGGAGAAACGATCGCCGTGTCGCCGCTGCAACAGTCGGTCGGACGGCGTCAGTTCTCCGCGGCGATCATCCCGAGCGCCGCGTCGATCCACACCGACGCGCTTTCGCCGCCGGGCGCGTCGTTGGCGTAGGCGGCGAAGACGAGCGTACGGCCGCTCCCGGCGACCATGTAACCCGCCAGCGCGTTGGCGGCGTTGAGCGTGCCCGTCTTGGCGAACAGCCGTCCTTCCAGGCCCGTTCCGCGGAAGCGGCGCGCGAGCGTGCCGTCGACGCCCGCCACCGGCAGCGTGGCGCGCCACGCCGCGCCCCAGGGCTGCGCCGACACCCAGCGCAGCAGCCCGACCATGGCGCGCGGCGCGACGCGGTTGTAGGTCGACATGCCGGAGCCGTCGGACAGGTCGTAGGCCGCCCGCGGCACCCCGGCGCGCGCGAGCGTCCGGTGGACGGCGGCTAGGCCGTCCTCGACCGATCCCGTGCCCTCGAGGCGGCCGAGGCGGCGGAGCAGCAGCTCGGCGTGGACGTTCTGGCTCGCCTTGTTGATGATCGCGATACCGTCGAGGAGCGGCGGCGGCGACAGGCGCGCCAGGGCCTCGGGCCGCGGCGGGCGTGCCGGCGGGGCGCCGTTGCGGACGGCCGGGTCGTCGGCCGGCCGTACCGGCCGGTGCCGGACCATGACGTCGCCACCGACGCTCACGCCGCGCGCCTCCAGCAGGGCCTTCAGCCGCCACGCCGCATAGTGGGCGGCGTCGTCGACCCCCAGCCGCAGCACGGCCGGGTCCGAGCCGGCGGCCACGGTGCCGGATAGCCGCACGACGTCGGTCCCCGGCAGCCGGTCGACGTCGAGGTCGGTCGGACCGCCGGCGACGGTCACGGCGCGGTTGTCGATGCGGTAGTAGGGCAGCAGCTCGAGCCTCGGCGCCCGGCCCGGCGCGGTCGGGACGACGCGGAGCGTCAGCTCGTCGTCGTCGAGCGTCAGCGCCGAGACCGCCGTGCCCGAGCGGGTGGCCATGTTGTTCCAGCTCATCCCCGCGCTCCAGCGCTGGTCGGGGAACAGGCTGTCGTCGCCCACGACGTGCCGTACGGCGCGCGTCTTCGCGGCCACGGCGTCGGCCAGCGCCGCGAGGCAGTCGGCCACGCAATCGGCGGCGCTCGAGAGCCGGGCGTCGCCGTGCCCGCCGAGCACCACGTCCGGCGCCTTCCCGTCGGTCGGCTCGAGGCGCACCGTCGCGCCGGCCGTCTCGTCGGTCCCGTCGATACCGGGGAGCGCGTCGAACGCGGCGACGGTCGTGAAGATCTTGGTGTTCGACGCGGGCACGAAGCGCCCCTCGGGCGAAAGCGCGATCAGCTCGCGCCCGTCCTCGGTGGCGACGACGAGGCCGAAGCGCGTGCCGGGTCCGGCCTCGGCCAGCTTGGCCCGGATCCGCTCGGCCAAAGCGGGTGACGGCTGCGCGGCGGGCGCGGCGGCCGCGGCGCCCGCGAAGAGCATTGCGGCCGCGAGCGCGATCGATCCTGTCTTCATCGCCGCGGAACCTAGCCGCAAACGGCGCCCCCGCACAGTCGCGGCCGGCGGCTAGCCCGCCCGCTCGTCCAGCAGGCGTCCGAGCCGGGCGGCGTGGGCCTCGGCTGCCGCCTCGTTGCGGCGCCTCTCGTCGGGCCAACCGCCCAGGCTCTCGGCCGCGAGCCGGTGCCAGCCGATGCGGAAGGCGAGGTAGCAGGGGGCGAGGAACGCCATCAGCTCGTCGTCCGGTCGCCGTCCGCCCGCGCGTTCGACCGCGGCGGCGAGCGCCTCGGGCGGGAGGTCGAGGTCGAACGACGCGCCGACCACGTCCCAGGCAATGTCCTGGCAGCCGATCAGGTCGTGCGACGCATGGTGGTCGAGCCCGTCGGCCTTGAGCAGCCGCCCGTCCGCGGCGCGGAGCCACTCGTGCGCCAGGCAGCGGTTGTCGGTTTCGATCCGCTTCACGCGCGCCCCGAGATCGGCGAGGCGCGGCCGCCACCGGTCGAGCGCGGCGGCCCGATCCGCACCGAGCGACCGGAGCGTGTTGAACCGCGCCATCGCCAGCAGCTCGGCGAGCGAGGCACCCGCGGCGTTGGACGCCGCGAACAGGCGCGACCTCAGCCCGAGATAGCCGGCGACCATCCGCATCCGTTCGTCGCCGGGAACGGCGGCACGGTCGAGCGGCGAAGCGCCGTCCATCCACTGTTCGACGAGGAAGCCGTGGACCAGCCCGCGCGGCTCCGGAGCGTAGCCGCAGGCGTGGAGCGCCCGGGCGCGCGCCAGCCTTCGCTCCCCAATGCGCCCGAGGCCCGCGAACTTCAGGAGCCACGTCTCGCCGCAGGACCGGGCGAGCCGCTTGTGCCGCTCCCACATCGGGTTGACCGCCGGCCAGTCCGCCTCGTCGGCGTAGAGGCGCCGGCGCCACCCGCCCCCCGCGATGTCCTCGAGCGGCGCGTCGAGCCCGCCGAGGCTTTCCGCCGCCCATCCGGCGAGGTGGTCGGTCAGGAAGGCCTCCGCGTCTGCCGATCGACGCCGCGCGGTCGCCCAACGAGCGCGGTGCCGCTCCCCGGCCTGCGGCCCGAGATCGCCGCCGTGCCCCGAGAGGAAGGCGATGCGATCGGGCGGCACGCCGTTCCTCTCGAGGAAGTCGGCGACCGCGCCGAACGAGCTGCCGGACAGGCCCGGCCCTTCGTCGACGATCACGTAGGTGGCCGACGGCGGCGACAGCAGCTCGGCGGCGAGCGTCGGCGCCACGTCGACCCGGCGGTCGAACGGGTGGCCCACCGGCCGCAGCGTCACCGGCGGCGGCGCCCCCAGCGCGACCGCGACGAGCGTTGCCAGCCCGACCCCGATGCTTCGGATGCCGATGACGCGGAGCGGTTCGGCGAGGCGAAGGTCGCGCGCCGCCTCGATGTAGGCCTCCGGGTAGAGGGCGTAGAAGGCGTAGCCCTCGGGCAGGCGGACGTCGACCGTGTCGGGGAGCGGCGCGGCGGCGGCCGACTCGGGCAACACGCCGATCGACTCGAATCCGGTGTCCCACGACGTCCGCACCGCGGCCGCCAGCGGGAGGAGGATCGCCAAGCAGGCGTCCTGCGCCTCGCTCGGTCGATCGACGCCGTCCGCGGCGAACAGCGCGTCGGCGACGCCCTGCGCGAGGCCCGCCGCGTCGACGAACAGGCCCACGAGCGCGGCATGGCGAGCGAGGCCGGGCGGCATGGCGAGCACGCGCTCGCGCCCTTCGGCGAGCTCGGCCAGCCGTTCGCGCGTGTCCACCCGCTCGGCGTGATCGCCGTAGACGATCACCGGAGGGCCGCGAGATGCCGATAGGCGATGCGCGCGAAGGCATCGAAGTCCGGCGGGTCCCAGACGAGCGCGTGCGCCGCCTTCCAGTCCTTCAGCCACGCCGCCCAGGCCTCGTACTGCGCGGGGCTGGGCGACAGGACCGGCCGCCTGTCCTTGGCGAGCGACAGCGCGTCGAGCGGGGCCGCGCCGCGAGCGACGAGCACGCACAGAGCGAGCGAGGGCGCGCGCCCGATGCCGTGCTCGCAGTGGATCAGCACCCGTTCGTCGCGGACGAGGCGCGCGAGCACGAAGTCGACGCCGTCGCGCAGCATCGGCGGGGCGACGGGGTGGTGGTCCGCGGTCGGCAGGTGCAGATGCGCGATCCCGCGACCACGGAGCGCGTCCGCGTCGTCGCAATCCTCCTCGCGCATGTCGACCACCGCGGCGATGCGGTGCGCGCGGGCGAGCTCGTCGGAGCCCTCGCGCCGGAAGCTGCCGCCGACGGCCAGCGTCGGCGTCAGCCAGTCGAAGTCGAGCCCGCCGTCCGCCACCCTGGCTAGGCGGTCATCGAACCGCGGTGACCGTGACCGGCGACTTTCGCCGCGTCCGCTCCTGCGTCAGCGCGAGCGCGACCGGCGAGAGCGGCGCGTCGGCCTCCATCTCCGACGCGAACCACGCGACCGTGGCTTCGAGCCCTTCCTGAAGCTCGACCCGCGGCTCCCAGCCGAGCAGCGTCTTGGCGCGTCCGATGTCGGGCCGCCGGCGGCGGGGATCGTCGATCGGCAGCGGGCGGTTGACGACGCGGGCGTCGGTTCCCGTCAAGGCGATCACGCGCGCCACGAGGTCTTTGACGGTCAGCTCGTTCGGGTTGCCGAGGTTGACTGGCCCCGGGAGAGGTCCGGGGTGGTCCATGAGGCGCAGGAGGCCGTCGACCATGTCGTCGACGTAGCAGAAGCTGCGGGTCTGGCTGCCGTCGCCGTAGATCGTGATGTCGTCGCCCAGAAGCGCTTGGCAGACGACGTTCGACACCACCCGACCGTCGTCGGGCCGCATCCGCGGCCCGTAGGTGTTGAAGATGCGGGCCACCCGCACCTCGACCCGGCCCAGCCGGTCGTAGTCGAAGGTCAGCGTCTCGGCCGCGCGCTTGCCCTCGTCGTAGCAGGCGCGTGGGCCGGTGCAATTGACGTCGCCGCGGTAATCCTCGGCCTGCGGGTGGCTTTCGGGGTCGCCGTAGACCTCGCTCGTCGAGGTGAGCAGGAAACGGGCGTCGTGCTCCTCGGCCAGCCGCAGCAGGTGGCAGGTGCCGAGGACGTTGGTGAGCATCGTGTGCTCGGGGTCCGCCTGGTAGTGCGGAGGGGAGGCTGGGCAGGCGAGGTTGTAGACGTGGGTGAAACGCGCGGCCGGCGGCCGCAGGCGCGACGGCGTCGGGCTGACTACGTCGGACTCGATCAGGTCGAAGCGGGGTTCGCGCGCCAGGTGCGAAAGGTTGGAAGATCGCCCGGTCTGCAGATTGTCGAGGCAGACGACGTGCGCGCCCTCCGCGAGCAGGGCGTCGCAAAGGTGGGAGCCGATGAAGCCCGCACCGCCGGCCACCAGCGCCAGCTTCGCCTTCTTACGCGTCATGCCACTCTCCTCGCTCCCGTCGCGCGGTACGAAAGCCACCGTCATCCATATCACGTCCCCGGACTCCAACCCGCCCGGGTTCCATTCGTTCAAACGCCCGCTCGCCGGCCGCCGTCACGAGACCGCCGCGAGCGGCGGGCGGTTGCGGTCGATCGCCTCGCGCAGATGCCGTTCGAGCTCGGCCGCACGGTGCGCCGAGGTGTGCGCCGACAGCAGCTTCGCCCGGGCCGCCCGGCCGATCGCGCGCGCGCCGTCGGCATCGACGCCCTCGAGCACGTCGATCACCTGCGCCGCTGTTTCGGCGAGCCGGATCTCGTGCGGCGGGGCGAGCAGCTCCTCGATCCCCGGCCACGTGTCGGAGACGATCGGCGTGGCGCAGGCGGCGGCCTCGAACAGTCGGACGGACGGCGACCAGCCCGCGGCGATCATGTCGGCGCGCGTGACGTTCAGCGTGAAGCGCGAAGCGGCATAGAAGCCGGGATGGTCGCGCGGCGGCAGATGGTCGACGCGCTCGACGTTCGCCGGCCAGTCGATGTCGGCCGGGTATTGCGGTCCGGCGACGACGAAGCGGCGGTGCGGCAGCGCGCGCGCCGGCTCGATCAGCAACCGATTGAGCGTCGGCTGCCGGTCGGGACTGTAGGTGCCGAGGTAGCTCAGGTCCCATCGCGCGTCGACCCCGAGCGCCGGGTAGGCGTCGGGGTCCACCGAGCAGTAGAGCGCGCGCGCTGCGGGCGAGCCGTACCGGCGCTCAAGACGGGCGAGCGTCGGGCCGCCGGTGAACGACAGATAGACGTCGTAGCCGGGGATCACCTCGGGGCTGAGATATTCGAAATCGCCGCGCTCCATCTTCGCGAGCGTCACCGGCGTGTCGATGTCGTAGAAGGCGGTGACGCCGCGCGCCGCCGCCTGCACGAAGCGCGCGACCGCGACACCCTCGGGCACGTATGAGCCGACGATCACCGCGTCGGCGCCCGCGATCTCGGGGCGCCGGCGTTCCAGGTCGGCGAGATCGCCGTAGAACTCGAGCCGGCAGTAGTCAGGATCGGTCACGTCGCGATGGCTCGCGTACCAGGGCACGTCGCGTTCGAGGAACAGGACGTCGTGTCCCCGCCGGGCGAAGGCCCGGAGCAGCGCGCGGAAGGTCGTAGCGTGGCCGTTGCCCCAGGACGAGCTGAGGCTGAGCCCGAGGACGACGACGCGCAACGCCCCGCTCACGCCGCGCTCCGCGTCCGACGCGCGGCCGCCTCGCCGCGCAGGATCGCGTCCACCTGGGCGCCGCGCAGCGTATAGCTGTGGTCGGCGAGCACGCGGCGCAGCGCCGCCTGCCCGATCTCGCGGGCGCGCTCGGGCGTGAGCCCGCGGACGTGATCGGCGACGTCCTGCCCGTCGCGGGCGACGAGCACCTCCGCATCCGGCTTCAGGAACAGCTCGATGCCTTCCCAGGCGTCGGTGATGAGGCAGGCGCCGGCGCCGGCCGCTTCGAACACGCGCGTCGCCGGCGAGAAGCCGACGCTCGCCATGCTGTCGCGCGCGACGTTCAGCACCGCGAGCGGGGTGCAATTGAACGCGTTGTGCTCGTGCGTGTAGACGTGACCGAGATGCCGGACGTTGCCCGGCATCGCCTTCGTCTCCCAGCCGTTGCCGCCGATAAGGCAGCGGCGTTCGGGGAGCAGGCCGGCCGGCTTCAGGAAGAACTCCTCCACCCGCGCCTCACGGTCGGGCAGGCGGTTGCCGAGAAAAGCGAGATCGGCGGCGAAGCGCCCGTCGGGCTCGACCGGGTGGTGCGTCGAGGGATCGAGCGCGTTGTAGACGGGGACGCAGCGCGGCGCACCGAAGCCCTCGTAGGCCACCACCACCGGCGGGCCGCCCCCGTAGGTGAGCACGTAGTCGAGCCCGGGCAGCACGCGGCGCAGCGGGTGGTCGGCGGCGCCCCGCAGATCGTCGAGCGTGGCGGCGGCGTCGACGTCCCAGAAGATGCGGATCGCGTCCGGCGAAGCGGCCGCCGTCACGCCTTCGAGCAGCTCGTCGTCGAAGACGCCGACGCCGCTCGCCTTCACCACCACGTCGGCGGACGCGGCCTCGGCGATCACCGCGCGCGCGGCTTCGATCGTGGCGGGGTAGACCACGACCTCGGCCCATTCGGGCGGGTCGATGTCGCGGTGCTTCTGCCGGTCGAAGGCGTCGGGCTCGTAGAAGGTGATCGCGTAGCCGCGGGCCGCGAGGTCGCGGAGCAGGCCGCGGTAGTAGGTGGCGGCCCCGTTCCAGTAGGAGGACAGCAGGCTGGAGCCGTAGAAGGCGATCTTCATGCCGGGACCTTCGCGTCGGTGTCGGTGCGGAGCCCGGCGACGACCGCGAGCAGCTCGTCGGCGCGGTGCGCGCAGGTGTGGCGCGCGCGGACGCGGTCGAGGCCGCTGGCCACGAGCGCGGCCCGCAGCTCCGCGTCGTCCCGCAGCGCGGCGAGGTGGCGGGTCATCGCCGCACCGTCCTCGGCCACGAGGAAGTCCTCGCCCGGACGGAACAGGCCTTCGCTGTCCGACCAAGGGGCGCTCACCAGCGGGATGCCGCAGGCGAGCGCCTCGAAGATCCGGATGGTCGGGATGCCGAGGAGCACGCGGGCGTAGAAGCGGCGCGGCACGTGGACGGTCGCGAGGTGTCGGGCGAAGACCTCCGGCGCCCGGGCGTTGGGGAGCCAGCCGCGGTAGTCGACCACGTGGCGCGCCAGCGTCGCGAGCGCGTCGGGCGGGTAGCGGACGCCGTAGACGTCGAGCGGAAGCCCCGCGTCGCGCGCGGGCCGGAAGAGGAAGGCCTCGAGCTCCTCCGAGCGCTCGCCGTCGCCCCAGTTGCCGATCCACACGAGCCCCGAGCGCCCGCCCTCCGCCGCGGGCGGACGGAACAGGCGGGTGTCGGCGGCCTCGTGCCAGACGAACACGCGGTCCCGCCAGCCCCAGCCTCGATAGACCTCGGCCAGCGTCGCGCCGAAGGCGAGCACGCCGTCGTAGCCGGACAGGTCGAAGGCGCGGATCGCGTCGGGCTCGCTCACCGCGCGGTGGTGCGTGTCGTGGAAGAGCAGCGTGAAGCGCGCGCCGCGCGCGCGGAGCCGTCCGATGCCGGCGACGAGCGAGGGCTCGTTCCATTCGTGGACGATCACGACGTCGGCGCCGTCGACGAGCTCGTCGAGGTTCGGCTCGGCCCCGAAGCGGCGCGAGGAAAGCTCGGGGTAGGCGCGACGGTAGGCGTCCAGCCCGTCCGGCCCGTGGTCGGCCAGCAGGTTCTCGAGGCTCCAGGCGCCCTCGGGCTCGAAGGTCCGGACGTCGTGGCCGCGCGCGATCAGCTCCCGGAGCACGCCGCGCAGGAAGTGCGCGTTGCCGTGGTTCCAGCAGGAAGCGAGCGAATGGGTGAAGTAGACGATCCTCAAGCGGCGACCCTCGCTTTGCCCGCGGCCGGCGCGAGGTCGCGGTAGACCGAGACCATGCCGGCTGCCATCGCCGCGGGGGTGTAGCGTCGGGCGAGCCGGCTCGCCGCCCGGCCGGCGGCGAGCCGCCCGGCGGTGTCGCCGACCAGCGCGTCGACGGCGCGCGCGAAGCCCGCCTCGTCGTCGGGATGGACGAAGATCGCCGCGCCTTCCCACAGCTCGCGGAAGGTGGGGATATCCGACAGCACCAGCGCGCAGCCGGCGGCGGCGGCTTCGACCACCGCCAGCCCGAACGGCTCGTAGCGCGCGGCCGACACGAACACCGGCCGGGCGGCGAGCTGCCGCGCCAGCCCCGCTTCGTCGAGGCTGCCGAGCGGATGGATGTGCAGAAGCTCGACGCCGGCCCCGTTCGGACCGACGAGCGGCCCGGCGGCCCGCAGCGGCACCGCCAGGCGCGCGGCAGCGGCGTCGAGGACGCGCAGGTTCTTGCCCTCGTCCCACAATCGGCCGGCGGTGAAGGCGAAGTCGTGCATTGGCCGCACGGCGAGCGGCAGCGGCGCGCGGCCGTTGTGCACGACGCGCGGGGGCGTCTCCATCCCGTAGCGGCGGCGGACCGCGTCCGCGAAGGCGGCGGACGGCGCGACCACCCGATCGGCGGCGGCGAGCCCCGCCGCGGTCAGCGACGTCCGCCAGCGGAAGTCGGCCGGCAGCGCGTCGCCGCGCACGGCCTCCCACCAGGTCGCCACGCAACTGTGCGTCACCGCCACGACCGGCGCGTCGAACACCGCCTCGGCGGCGAGCGAGGGCGCGTTGAGGTGCACGACGTCGGCGCGATGGCGCGCCGCGAGGTCGGCGATCGCCTCGCCGGCGCGCAGGACGGCGTCGGCGGACGGCGCGAGCCAGTCGAGCGCCAGGCCGGTGTCGGCGAGCGTCGCGCCCGCGGCGTCGGCGGCCGCGCGTTGCGCGGCCGACGGCGACGGCCCCATGACCGCGAGCACCACCTCGGCGCCGAGAGCGACGAGGCCGCGCGTCAGGTCGGTCGCGTATTGCCAGACGCCGCCGACGGCGTCCGACGTCATCAGCACCCGCAGGCCGGCGACCGTCACGCCGAGACCGCCCGCGCGATCGCGGGTTCCGCCTCGCCGGCTCGGATCGACCGGTCGAGCCCGCGCGCCTCGGACAGCCACCGGGCGAGCCGCGCCACGCCCTGCCGCCACGGCACCGCCGGCGGGAGGCCCAGCGCGGCCTGCGCCCGGCGCGTGTCGGCGACGAAGTAGCGCTGGTCGCCCGCGCGCCAGTCCTCAAAGGCAATCTCCACCTCGCGCCCGAGCAGCTCGCCGACGTAGGCGAGCAGCTCGCGCAGCGACACCGCGTTCGACGGGCCGCCGCCGAGGTTCAAGGCCTGTCCCTGCACGCGCTCGATGCGCGTCCAAGCGTTCATGTAGGCTTCGACCGCGTTCGAGACGTCGAGGATGTCGCGCACCTGCCGCCCGTCGCCGTAGAGCGTGATCGGCCGCCCCTCGAGCGCGCGGATCAGGAAATGAGCGACCCAGCCCTGGTCCTCGGTGCCCATCTGGCGCGGGCCGTAGATGCAGCTCATCCGCAGCACGGCGGTCGGCACGCCGAAGCTGCGGGCGTAGTCGAGCACATATTGATCGGCCGCCCCCTTCGAGCAGCCGTAGGGCGTGTGGAAGTCGAGCGGGCGATCCTCGCCGATGCCGTGCTCGCGGACGCGAGCGTCGGTCGGCAGATAGGCCTCGCCCACGTGCTCGAACTCGAGGTCGGCGAGGTCGCCGTAGACCTTGTTCGTCGAGGCGAAGATCAACGGCACGCGCTCGCCCCGCGCGCGCAGCGCCTAGAGCAGGTTGAGCGCGCCCCGGACGTTGGTCTCGAAGTCGTCGCGCGGATCGACGAGGCTCGTCGTCACCGCGACCTGGGCGGCCATGTGGAACACGGCGCTCGCCTCGCGCGCCGCGGCCGTCACCGACATCTCGTCGCGGACGTCGGCGATCGCCGCCGAGACGCGCCGCGGGTGCCGGCGCCTCAGCCAGTCGAGGTTGGCCTCGACACCGGCGCGCGCGAGCGCGTCGTAGACCAGGACGTCGTGGCCGTCCGCCGCCAGCCGGTCGGCGATGTTGCAGCCGATGAAGCCGGCGCCGCCGGTCACGAGCACCGGCCGTCGGCCGACGAATCCGGGCGCTTGCCCGTCGCTCACGCGACGAGGCCTCGGGCCTCGAGCTCGGCGCGCGCCTGCGCGACGCGGTCGTCGGCGGTCTGCCGCGCCACCCGCTCGGCGAGCTCCGCCATCCCCTCGCCGAAGTCCTTCGCCGCGCGGAAGCCGAGCCGCTCGGCGGCCTTGGTAGTGTCGCAGAAGCAGTGGCGGATGTCGCCGACGCGGGCCTTGTGGAGGATCTCGGGCTCGAACTCGTTCTTGCCCATCGCGGCGGCGAGCTCCCGCCCGACCTCCTTCACCGAGCGGTCGCGGCCCGAGCCGATGTTGAACACGTCGCCCACCGCCTGCGGCAGCTCGACCGCGTCGGCGAAGGCGCGCGCCACGTCGCCGACGTAGACGAAGTCCCGCCGCTGCTCGCCGTCCTCGAAGATCATGGGCGCCTGGCCGTTGAGCAGCCGGGAGGCGAAGATCGCGAGGACCCCGGTGTAGGGATTCGAGAGCGCCTGGCCCGGCCCGTAGACGTTGAACAGGCGAAGGCAGACGCCTTCCATGCCGTAGGGCTGCGTCATGATGAACGTCAGCCGCTCCTGGACATACTTGTTGAGCGCGTAGACGCTGGCGAGGCTCGGCCGCTTCCACTCGGGCGTCGCGACAGGCGTCAGCGGCCGGCCCTTCGCGTCGACCGGGTCCCAGCTCGGCTCGCTGCCGGTCCGCGGCAGGCGGACCGCGTCCTCGACGGCCTCGCCGTCCGCGTCGAGATAGAGACCTTCGCCGTAGATGCTCATCGACGAGGCGGTGACGACGCGGCGCACCGGCCGGTCGATCAGCTTCTCGAACAGGACGGCGGTGCCGACGTCGTTGGCGTCGGTGTAGCGCTCCACCGCGTACATCGACTGGCCCACGCCGACCTCCGCCGCGAGGTGGACGACGCTGTCCACGCCGTCGAGCGCCCGGACCACCGCGTCGCCGTCGCGTACGTCGCCGCGGATGAACTCGACGTCGGGATCGAGCCCGGTCGGCTGCTCGGCTGCGCCGTGGACCTGTTCGACGAGGCTGTCGAGCACGCGCACGCGGTGCCCGCGCGTCAGCAGCTCCCGCGCCACGAAGCGGCCGATGAAGCCCGCGCCCCCGGTGATCAGGATGGTTTCGGTCATTCGCGCTCCCTCCATGGACTCCCCACCCGCTCAACGCGCGAAACGATCGATTCGGTCGCAACGGACCGCTGCGACCTGACGAAGGCGGTTAATGTGACGCGTTCATCTTTGTTCCTTCGATCGAGTTCTCCGTGGTGCCGATTTTCGAAATAAATGAATGTCAATAACACAAGTAAAAATGTGCAAGTTTATTGCAACGGTTCGTCGATCCGGCACAACGCCTTACCCAGACGATCAAAAGTCTACTTTCGGGTACGTCACGGTACGGAACAAAGCTGCGCCGACGTATGTTGCTGGCGTTCGAACGACGGTCTGGGGAACAGCGGCTTGTCGACGACCGTCTATCTCGTACGGCATGCCAGCCACGCCGACCTGGGCGTTCGGCTTTCGGGTCGCGCACCGCACGTCCCGCTGTCGGCCGCCGGGATCGCGCAGGCGGCGCGCCTGGCGTTGCGGCTGGCGCGCGAAGCGGTCGCTGCGATCCATTCGAGCCCGCTCGAGCGGGCGCGGGCGACCGCCGCCGCGATCGCGGCCCGTCTCGGCGTCGGGGTCGAGGTCGCACCCGCGCTGAACGAGGTCGATTTCGGCGACTGGACCGGCCGGCGCTTCGACGAGCTGAGCGGCGACCCGGCCTGGGCCCGTTGGAACGAGCGGCGCGCCCTCGCCCGCCCGCCCGGCGGCGAGACGATGGCGGCGGCGCAGACCCGCGCGGTCGCGCACGTCGAACGCGTCGCTGCCGCGCATCCGAACCGTGCGGTCGTGCTGGTCAGCCACTGCGACACGATCCGCGCGGTGATCGCGCACTATCTCGGGCTGTCGCTCGACAACCTGCTGCGCTTCGACGTCGAGCCGGCTTCGATCAGCACCATGCTCGTCGGGCGCTGGGGCGCCCGGCTCGTCAGCCTCAACGAGAGGGTCCCGGCATGACCGCATCCGCCGCCCGGGCCGCCGGCGCGCCCCTGTCCGACCTTCGGGCGCGCGTCGAGGCGTTGGGCCCCTGGTTCCACAACATCGACCTCGGCGGGGTGTGGACCGCGCCCGATCATTTCCTGGGCGACTATCCGAACGTGAAGTTCAAGGGATTCGCGGGCGCGCTCCCCGAAGACCTCACCGGCAAGACGGTGCTCGACATCGGCTGCAACGCCGGCTTCTACTCGGTCGAGATGAAGCGCCGGGGCGCGGCGCGCGTGCTCGGCATCGACGCCGACGACCATTATCTCGACCAGGCCCGCTTCGTCGCGCAGACGCTCGGCTTCGCCGACGTCGAGTTCCGCAACCTGTCGGTCTACGACGTCGGCCGCCTGGGCGAGCGCTTCGACGTCGTGATCTTCATGGGGGTGCTCTACCATCTGCGGCACCCGCTGCTCGCGCTCGACCTGATCCACGAGCACGTCGCGGAGGACCTGCTGATCTTCCAGTCGATGCAGCGCGGCTCGACCACGGTGCTCGACCTCGAGGAGGACTACGCGTTCGCCGAGACCGAGCTGTGCCACGAGTCCGGCTACCCGAAGCTCCATTTCGTCGAGCGCCGCTACGCCAAGGACCCGACCAACTGGTGGGTGCCGAACCGCGCCTGCGCGGAGGCGATGCTGCGGTCGGCGGGCTTCCGCGTCGAGGCGCACCCGGAGCCCGAGGTCTACATCTGCCGGCGCGGCGAAGCCGCCGACGGGGCCGGCGCCGTCTATCCGGCCAAGGGGGTTTCCGCATGATCGAAGCGGCGATGATCTGGAACGAGCCCAACAACAAGTCGCACTGGGACCCGGAGATCGACCCCGACTGGTCTAAGTTCGCCGAGATGGCGATCGCGGCGGCCGAGGCGATCGCAGCGGCAAACCCGCGCGTGACGCGCGTGCTGGGCGGCATCTCGCCCATCGATCCGCACTACATCGGCAACCTGAAGGCGCGCGGCGTCCTCGATCGGGTCGACGTCGTGGCGGTGCACGGCTTCCCGCTCGACTGGAACCTCTGGCAGATCGACGAATGGCCCGCCAGGATCGCCGAGATCGAGGCCGTCGCGCCCGACCATCCGATCTGGGTGACCGAGGTGGGCGTTGGCACCTTCGGCGCGGACGAGGTGCAGGTGTTCGGCGTCGATCGCACCGCGGAGCTGCTGATCGGACGCGTGCCGCGCATCTTCTGGTACAGCCTCTACGACCTGCCCCGCGCCTGGGAGGCGACGACCCGGCATCGCGAGGCGGAAGGATCGAGCTACTACCGGCACTTCTACATGGGGCTGCTGCGCGAGGACGGCACGCCCAAGCCCTCGCTCGAGCGCTACGCGCGCCACGCCTGCGACATGGGATTGATGCAGTGGTTCCACTACCAGGACCATCGGCTCGACGAGGCGGTGGCCTGGATGAAACGGCTCGGGGTCAGGCACCTGCGCACCGGCCTGTCGTGGGCGGACAGCTTCCGGCTGAACGCGCTCGACTGGTTCGACCGGCAGATGGAGGCGCTCGCCGACTTCGACGTCACCGTCACCTTCTGCTTCACCCCCGAGCATCTCGGGATCGCGCCGCACCACACCAGCCCGCCCAAGGACCCGGCGCAGTTCGCCGATTTCTGCGCGGCGATGATCGAGCGCTACGCGCCCGCCTCGGCGGCGCGCGTCGCCGCCGAATAAGCTACAGCCAAGGGAACGGCCGCCATGACCAGCCGCCAAAGCAACGGACCGATCAACGTCGCGGTCGTCGGCGTCGGCAACTGCGCCAGCTCGCTCGTCCAGGGCATCGCCCACTACCGGAACGGCGGCGCGAACGAGCAGATCGGCCTGATGCACTGGGACCTCGGCGGTTACCGCCCGAAGGACATCCGCTTCGTCGCCGCCTGGGACATCGACCGGCGGAAGGTCGGCCACGATCTCGCGCGAGCGATCTTCGCCAAGCCGAACTGCACGACGGTGTTCTGCGGCCACGTGCCGGAAAGCGGCACGGTGGTGCGGATGGGCCGCGTGCTCGACGGCTTCTCCGAGCATATGGCCGACCACCGCGAGGAACGCACCTTCGCGCCGGCCGAAGCGCCGCAGCCGGACAAGGCCGATGTGGTGCGCGTGCTGAAGGAAACCCGCGCCGACGTGCTGATGAACTACCTGCCGGTCGGCAGCCAGGCGGCGACCGAGTTCTACGCCGAATGCGCGATCGAGGCCGGCGTCGCGTTCGTCAACAACATCCCCGTGTTCATCGCCAGCGACCCGGTCTGGGCGGAGCGCTTCCGCGCGGCCGGCGTGCCGGTGCTGGGCGACGATATCAAGGCGCAGCTCGGTGCCACCATCGTCCACCGCGTGCTCACCGACCTGTTCGCCAAGCGCGGCGTGAAGCTCGAGCGCACCTACCAGCTCAACACCGGCGGCAACACCGACTTCCTGAACATGCTCAACCGCGCTCGGCTGGCGTCGAAGAAGACCTCGAAGACCGAAGCCGTTCAGTCCGTGGCCGAGCGGCGCCTGGACGACGAGAACATCCACGTCGGCCCGTCCGACTATGTCGCGTGGCAGAACGACAACAAGATCTGCTTCCTGCGCATGGAGGGACGGCTGTTCGGCAACGTGCCGATGAACCTCGAGCTGCGGCTTTCGGTGGAGGACAGCCCCAATTCGGCGGGCGTGGCGATCGACCTCATCCGCTGCGCCATGCTCGCCAAGGCGCGCGGCCTGGGCGGTCCCGTGCTCGAGCCCTCGGCCTATTTCTGCAAGCACCCGCCGGTGCAGACGACCGACGACCGGGCCCACGCGGAGCTCGAGGCCTTCATCCGCGGCGCGATGCCCGCGGCGCCGCTCAGCGCCGCCGCCGAATAATCGAAGGGGAAGCGATGCGGGTCGAGGGTGACGCTCGCGCGGCCGAAGCGGCCGCGGCGACGATGCGGGCGGCGGTGGTGGCGGGACCCGGCCGGGTGCGGCTCGAGGCGGTCGAGCGTCCCGAGCCCGGCGCGGGGCAGGTGCGCGTGCGGCTGGAAGGCTGCGGCGTGTGCGCGTCCAACCTGACGCCCTGGGCGGGGCCCGACTGGATGCGCTTCCCGACCGAGCCCGGCGCGCTCGGCCACGAGGGCTGGGGCGTCATCGACGCGGTGGGACCCGGCGTCGAGGGACTGGAGGTCGGCGACCGGGTGGCCGCCCTGTCCTACAGATCCTACGCCGAATACGACGTCGCCGAGGCCGACGCGGTGGTGCCGCTGCCGCCGGCGCTCGGCGATCGGCCCTTCCCGGGCGAGCCGCTGGGCTGCGCCTTCAACATCTTTCGCCGCAGCGACATCCGCGCCGGGCAGACGGTGGCGACCGTCGGCATCGGCTTCCTCGGCGCGATCCTCACGCGGCTCGCGACCGACGCGGGCGCCCGCGTGATCGCGGTGTCGCGGCGCCCCTTCTCGCTCGAGGTCGCGAGGCGGTTCGGCGCGGCCGAGGTCGTGCCGATGGACGACCACCACGCGATCATCGCCCGGGTGAAGGAGCTGACCGACGGCCGCTTCTGCGAGCGCGCGATCGAGGCGGTGGGCAAGCAGTGGCCGCTCGACCTCGCCGCCGAGCTCACCGCCGAGCGCGGCAAGCTGATCGTCGCCGGCTACCATCAGGACGGGCCGCGACAGGTCAACATGTGGCTGTGGAACTGGCGCGGCATCGACGTGATCAACGCGCACGAGCGCGACCCCAAGGCCTACGTCGAGGGCATCCGCGAAGCCGTGGAGGCGGTGGCGAGCGGCCGGCTCGACCCGGGCCCGCTCTACACGCACCGCTACCCGCTCGACCGGCTCGGCGACGCGCTCGACGCCACGCGCGACCGCCCCGACGGTTTCCTCAAGGCGCTGGTGACGCTCGGATGATCGACGCGCCGCTCGATCCCGACCGACGCGTCGTCGCCGCGCGCCCGCGGATCGGCTTCCTCGGCGTCGGCTGGATCGGCCGCCACCGCATGGCAGCGATGATCGGCACCGGCGCGATCGAGGTCGCGGCCGTCGCCGACCCGTCCGACGAGATGGCCGCCGAGGCGGCCGGCCTCGCCCCGGACGCGGAACGGGTGGCGTCGCTCGACGCGCTGCTCGACGCCGGGGTCGACGGCGTCGTGATCGCGACCCCCAGCGCCCTCCACGCCGAGCAGTCGATCCGGGCGCTCGGGCACGGGGCCGCGGTGTTCTGCCAGAAGCCGCTCGGCCGCACCGAGCGCGAGGTGCGGGCCGTCGTCGACGCGGCGCGCGCCGCCGACCGGCTGCTGGGCGTCGACCTGTCGTATCGCTTCACCGAGGGCATGCGCCGCATCCGCGAGCTCGTCCGATCGGGCGAACTCGGCCGCGTCTACGCCGTCGATCTCGTGTTCCACAACGCCTACGGCCCGGACAAGCCCTGGTTCTACGACCCGGCGCTCGCCGGCGGCGGCTGCGTCATGGACCTCGGCGTCCACCTCGTCGACCTCGCGCTTTGGACGCTCGGCGAGTCGGTCCGGAGCGCGACGAGCCGCCTGTTCGCGGGCGGCGAGCCGCTGGCGGGGCGGACCGATCGGGTCGAGGACTATTGCGTCGCCACGCTCGACCTCGACGGCGCGGCCGTGCGGCTCGCCTGCTCCTGGCGGCTGCAGGCCGGGTGCGACGCGGCGATCTCGGCGGCCTTCTACGGCACGCAGGGCGGCGCGGCGTTCAGGAACGTCGACGGCTCCTTCTACGACTTCGTCGCCGAACGCCATCGCGGCACGACGCGCGAGACGCTGGCCTCGCCGCCGGACCACTGGGGCGGCCGCGCCGCCGCCGACTGGGCGGTCCGGCTGGCCGCCGGGTCCGGATTCGATCCGGCGGCCGAAGAGTTCGTCGCCTCGGCGCGCGCGCTCGACCTCGTCTACGGGCGCTGAGCCGCCGCTACGCGTCGCGGGCGGAGTCGCGCCGGGCCTCGATCTCGTCGAGCACGGCTTCGGGGGCGACGTTGCGCTCGAGCTCGCCCACCTCCGGGTCCGGCCGGATGTCGAGCCGTTCGGCGACGCGCGACACCAGCTCCACGAGCTTGGTGATCTCGTGCTCGGAGAGCAGGCCGATCTGGAGGTCGAGCTCGGCCCGCTTCTCGGCGGCGGCCGCCATGCGGTTCTGGCTGATGAGCACGAAGGTCGACAGGAAGATCGCCTCGACCGACGCCGCCATCGCGAGCACGACGAGCGACGGATCGAAGCGCGGCACGCCGGGCACGCCGACGGTGTTCGAGACGATCCACAGGCCGAAGATCGCCGCGTGCAGGTAGACGAAGGTCATGCTGCCGGCGAACGCCGTGATGCGGTCGGCGACGCGGTCCTGGAGCGGCGCGCGCCGCTCCTCTTCGGCGCGACGCGCCTCGAGCGCGCGGATGTTGCGGCTGAGCGTGGAGCTCAGCCCCGGCGGCTCGGGCCGGTGGGCGGTGGGCGTCTTCATCGTGGGGCTCGCGTGCAAGAGACTCACGACCCGTCCGTCGGTTGCGTCCGTCCCGGCCGTTCGCCCGATCCGCTGTTCGCTGTTGCGCTGGACCCACTTCATGAACCGCGCCCGCTCGCGATCGTTCCGCCTCCGCTTGACTGGAACAAAAAGCGAACATTAGGCTTGGTCCCATGCGACTCGGATGCGAAGCGATGGCATGGACGGGCGAATGTCGACGGCGGAAGCGATCGCGGCGCTGCGGATGCGCGTCGCCGCGATCGAAGGGCGCGCGAGCGAGATCGGCGCCGACGCGCCCGGTGGGGTCTGGCGCCTGGGCGTACCGGCGATCGACGCGGCGGCGGGCGGCGGGCTGCGCCGCGACGCGCTCCATGCCTTCCGCCCCGACGGCGTCCGCGACGTCGCGGCGGCGCACGGCCTGCTCTGGGCGCTCGCGACCGCCGCACCGGCCGACGAAGGCGTGCTGTGGGTGACGACCGCGGCCCACGCCCGCGAATGGGGCCGCCCCTACGCGCCCGGGCTGGCGGCGCTCGGCCTCGAGCCCGCCCGGCCGCTCGTGATCGAAGCGCGCCGGCCGGCCGAAGCCGCCTGGGCGGTCGAGGAGGGGCTGCGCAGCCGCGCCTTCGCGGCGGTGCTGGCGACCGGGCTGCGCCTCGATTTTCCGGCCTCGCGCCGGCTGGCGGTCGCGACGGCCGATCACCATTGCCCCTGCTTCGCGCTCGACGCGGTCGGCAACGGGGCGCCGCTCGCCGCCGCGACGCTGTGGGGCGCGGCCGCCGCCCCTTCGGCGCCCGATCCCTTCGACCCTCACGCGCCCGGCCCGGCCGCCTGGCGGCTGACGCTGCGGCGCGCGCGCGGCGGCGCGCCCGCCGGTCCCTGGACGGTGGCGTGGGATGAAGCGGCGCGTCGTTTCGCTCTGGCTGCCCCGGCTGCCGATCGAGCGGCTGCGACGGCGCCTGCCCGCCGGCGAGACGCTGCCGAGCCCCTTCGCGCTGAGCGAGGCCGGGCCGCACGGGCTTGAGGTCGCCGCGCTCGACGAGGCCGCCGCGGCGCTGCGGGTCCGTCCCGGCCAGGCGCTCGCCGACGCGCGCGCGATGCTGCCGCGCCTCGCCGTCCGGCCGATCGACCGCGCGGCCGACGCCGCGCTCCTCGCCCGGCTCGCCCGCTGGTGCCTGCGCTTCACGCCGGTCGTCGCGGTCGACGGGGCCGACGGGCTGTTCCTCGACGTCGCCGGCGCCGCGCACCTCCACGGCGGCGAGCGCGCGCTCCTGAACGAGCTCGTCGCGCGGCTGCGCGCCGCCGGCTTCGACGCGCGGGCCGCGGTCGCCCCGACCGCCGGCGCGGCCTGGGCGCTCGCCCGCTTCGCCCCCGGCCGGGCGGCGCCCGCCGACGAGGCGCGCCTGCGCGAGGCGTTGGCGCCGCTCCCCGCGGCCGGGCTGCGGCTCGATCCCGCCACGGTGGACACGCTCGCCCGCTTCGGCCTGAGGCGCATCGGCGACCTCTACCCGCTCCCGCGCGCCGCGCTCGTCGCCCGCTTCCGCGACGAGGCCGTCGCGCTCCGGCTCGACCAGGCGCTGGGCCGCGCCGCCGAGGCGCTCGACCCGATCGAGGAGCCGCCGCGCTACCGTGCGGTCGCGCGCCTGCCCGCCCCGATCCTCGAGGCGGCGCAGATCCGGCACTGGCTCGAACGGCTGGCGGCGCGGCTGGCGGCGCGGCTGCGCGCCGGCGGCGTGGGCGCGCGCCACCTGCGCCTGGCCGCGACCCGGCTCGACGGCGACACGGCCGGCTTCGAGCTGCGCTTCGCCGGTCCCACCCGCTCGGTCGAGCACATGCTGCGCCTCGCGCGCGACCGCGTCGAGGAGATCGATCCCGGCTTCGGCATCGACGCGCTCCGCCTCGAGGCGCTGCTCGTCGACGATCTGCCGCCCGACCAGGAGAGCTTCGTGCGCGCCCCGCGCGACGCGCGCGACCGGCTGGCCTTCGCCGACCTCGTCGCCAACCGGCTCGGCCGGGGGAGCGTCTACGCGCTGCGGCCGGTGGCGAGCCACATCCCCGAGCGCGCCGAGCGGCGCGCGGCGCCGGGCGAAGCGGACGCGGCGGCGACGGCGGTCGTCGGCGCGTGGCGCCCCCCGCTGCTGCTCGACCCGCCCGAGCCGGTCGAGAGCGCGGTCGCCGAGGTGCCCGACGGCCCGCCGATCAGCTTCGTCTGGCGCCGCGCCCGCCACCGCGTGGTGCGCGCCGCCGGCCCCGAGCGCATCGCTCCCGAATGGTGGCGGCTGCGCCCGCGCGAGCGCACCCGCGACTATTATCTCGTCGAATGCGAGGGCGGCCGCCGCTTCTGGCTGTTCCGCCACGGCCTGTTCGACGAGCCCGAGCCGCCGACCTGGCACATGCACGGGCTGATGCCGTGACCGAGGCCGCGGGCTACGCCGAGCTCGGCGCCATGACCAACTTCTCGCTGCTCGAAGGGGCGAGCCATCCGCCCGAGATCGTCGGGCGCGCCCACGAGCTCGGGCTGGCGGCGATCGGCGTCGCCGACCGCAACACGCTGGGCGGCGTCGTGCGGTCGCTGGTCGCCGCGGAGACGCTCGGGATCCCGTTCGTGCTCGGCTGCCGCCTGTCGCTGCACGACGGCCGCGAGTTCCTCGCCTGGCCCACCGACCGCGCCGGCTACGCCAACCTCTGCCGGCTGCTCACCCGCGGCAAGCGCCGGGCGATCAAGGGCGACTGCCGCCTCGACCTCGACGACGTGGCCGAGTTCGCGCGCGGCATGGTCCTCGGCTACGTCCCCCGCTACGCCGTCGCCGCCGACGTCGGGTCCGCCGCGGCCGACATGCACGGCCTGCGCGAGCGGCTGGGCGCGCCGCTCTACCTCGTGGCGCACCATCTCCACGGCGGCGGCGACCGGCGGCGGCTCGGCTTCCTCGACCGCGTCGCGCGGGCCGCGGGCACGCCGCTCCTCGCGTCGAACGAGGTGCGCTACCACACCGCCGAGCGGCGACCGCTCGCCGACGTCGTCGCCTGCATCCGCCACAAGTGCCGCCTCGCCGACGCCGGCCTCCGCCTCGCCGCCAACGCCGAGCGCTACCTGAAGCCGCCGTCCGAGATGGCCCGACTGTTCCGCCACTGGCCGCACGCGCTCGCCGCGACGCTCGAGGTGCGGGAGGCCTGCTCGGGCTTCTCGCTGCGCCAGGTCGCCTACGAATATCCCGACGAGCCGGTGCCGCCCGGTCGCACGCCGCAACGGCACCTGGAAACGCTGGCGCGCGCCGGCGCGCGCGACCGCTGGCCGGACGGCGTCCCGCGCAAGGTGGCCGACACGCTCGAGCGCGAGCTGGCGATCGTCGGCGAGCGCGATCTCGCGTCCTACTTCCTCACCATCCACGACATCGTCGCCTGGGCGCGCGCGCAGGACCCGCCGATCCTGTGCCAGGGCCGCGGCTCGGCCGCGAACTCGGTGATCTGCTTCTGCCTCGGCATCACGAGCGTCGATCCCACCCAGGTCGACCTGCTGTTCGAACGCTTCCTGTCGTCCAACCCCTCGGTCCCGCCCGACATCGACGTCGACTTCGAGCACGAGCGGCGCGAAGAGGTGATCCAGTACATCTACGCCCGCTACGGCCGCGACCGCGCCGGCATCGCCGCAACCGTCATCCACTACCGGCCGCGGCTGGCGATCCGCGAGGTCGGCAAGGTCATGGGCCTGACCGAGGACGTGACCCGCGCGCTCGCCGGCACGGTCTGGGGCTCGTGGGGGAAGAAGTTCGAATCCGAACGGGTCGAGCAGCTCGGCATCGAGCTCGCCGACCCCCTCCTCGTCCGCACCATCGAGCTCGCGAACGAGCTCGTCGGCGTGCCGCGTCACCTGTCGCAGCACGTCGGCGGCTTCGTCATCACGCGCGGCCTCCTCGAAGAGACGGTGCCGATCGGCAACGCGGCGATGGCGGACCGCACCTTCATCGAATGGGACAAGGACGACATCGACCGGCTCGGCATCTTCAAGATGGACGTGCTGGCGCTCGGCATGCTCACCGCGCTCGCCAAGGGCTTCGACCTCATCGCCCGCCACAAGGGCGAGCGGTTCGAGCTGCACAGCGTCCCGCGCGAAGAGCGCGAGGTGTACGAGATGATCCAGCGCGCCGACACCGTCGGCGTGTTCCAGATCGAAAGCCGAGCGCAGATGAACATGCTGCCGCGGCTCAAGCCGAAGGAGTGGTACGACCTCGTCATCGAGGTCGCGATCGTCCGGCCCGGGCCGATCCAGGGCGACATGGTCCACCCCTACCTGCGACGGCGCGACGGCCTCGAGCGCCCCGAGTTGCCGGCACCGAAGGGCGGCGACCCCGATCAGCTGAAAGCCATCCTCGGTCGCACGCTCGGCGTGCCGCTGTTCCAGGAGCAGGCGATGCGCCTCGCGCTCGAGGCGGCCGGCTTCACGCCGCAGGACGCCAACGAGCTGCGCCACGCCATGGCGACGTTCCGCAGCCGCGGCACCATCGGCGACCTCGAGGACAAGCTGGTCGGCGGCATGGTCCGCCACGGCTACGAGCCCGAGTTCGCGCGGCGCGTGTTCAACCAGATCAAAGGCTTCGGCGAGTACGGCTTCCCCGAAAGCCACGCCGCCTCGTTCGCGCACCTCGTCTACGTGTCGTCGTGGATGAAGCGCTTCCACCCCGAGGTGTTCTGCGCCGCGCTGCTCAATTCCCAGCCGATGGGCTTCTACGCGCCGGCGCAGCTCGTGCGCGACGCGCGCGAGCACGGCGTCGAGGTGCGCCCGCCGTGCGTCGACGCCTCCGACTGGGACTGCACGCTGGAGGCGGCCGCGGGCGGCGGCTTCGCCGTGCGGCTCGGGCTTCGGCTCGTCACCGGCCTCGCCGAAGCGGCGGGCCGCTGGATCGCCGGTTGCCGCGGCGACCGCCCCTTCACCGACTTCGACGATTTCTGCGAGCGCGCCGCGGTCGGCCCAAAGGCGCTCCAGGCGCTGGCCAAGGCCGACGCGCTCGCCGCGCTCGGGTTCGACCGCCGGTCCGCGCTGTGGGCGGCGCGCGGGCGCGTCGCCGCCAAGCCGCTGCCGCTGTTCGCCGCCGTCGGCGAGCGGCGGGCCGAGCCGGTCGCCCACCTGCCGCAACTCACCGCGGCCGAACAAGTGGTCGACGACTACCGCTCGACGCGGCTGTCGCTGCGCGGCCACCTCCTCGAGTTTCTGCGCGACGACTACGCGCGGCGCGGCCTCGTCACCTGCGCCGCGGTCGCGAACGCCGCGAACCACCGCTCCGTCCGCGTCGCCGGCGCCGTCCTCGTGCGCCAGAAGCCGGGGTCGGCGAAGGGCGTGATGTTCCTCACGATCGAGGACGAGACCGGCATCGCCAACGCGGTCGTCTGGCCCGACGTGATGGAGCGGTTCCGCCCCGTCGTGATGGCGGCGCGCGCGATGATCGTCGAGGGCCGGGTAGAGCGGCTCGACAAAGAGCACGCGCCGCGCCCCCTCTATCCGATCGACGGCGAGCCCGGCCCGGCCGTGCCCATCGTCCACATCGTGGCGCGCCGCCTGATCGACGTGTCCGCCCACATCGACGGCCTGGCGCACGGACACGTCCCCGTCGCCATGTCGCCCGCCGACGAGGTCCGGCGCCCCGATCCCGGAAGCTGGCGCTCGCACCGCCACCCGCGCGACGTCCGCATCGTGCCGAACAGCCGCGACTTCCATTGAAGCCGCACCCGCAGGCGGCCTGGAGGCATGCCCTAGAAGGTCAGCGCGACCGTCAGGTGGGCGCGACCCGACTGCCCGTCGTCGCGCTCCTCGTCGATCTGAAACCCGTAGCTCGCGCGCACCGACAGGTTGCCGACGGCGTAGGTCACGCCGGCTCCCGCGCTTTGGAGCAGTATGTCGTCGAAGCTACCCGGCAAGGCTTCGCGAACATGCCCGTAGCCGATGTCGTAGAACAGGTAGGGCAGGAGCCGGTGGCCGCCGCGTCCGGCGATGTTGCCGAGCGCGAGCTCGTTGCGAAGGATGAAGCCTTCGTCGCCGTAATTCTCGCCCTCTTCGAAGCCGCGCACGCTGTCGCGCCCGCCGAAGACCAACTGCTCCGAGCCGAGCAGCGCCTCGTTGGCGATCTGGCCGACGAGGCCGTTCGACAGAACGAGCACCGGGGAGAGCCGCGTCTGCCGGTCGAGCCGGAGGCGCGCGTAGAGATAATCGGGGTCCGCCCCGACGCGCGTGGCCCGGAAGGCTTCGGCGTCGTTGCGCGCCGTCACCCCGCTCGGGCTCCACACCAGCTCGAGCGACAGCCCGGTGGCGCCGCGCGCGTCGCGGGCCTGGAGCTGGTAGCCGGCGACGAGCTGCGCGACGTCCGCCGTCGACTCGGTGATCGGCAGGTCGGAGAAGCGGAAGTTGTTGTTCGACCGCTTGAGGTCTGCGCCGAACACCGCCGCGTGACTGAAGCCGTCGCGCGCGGAGGCGAGCGGGATCTCATACCGCCCGACGACCTGCCACGAATAGCCTTCGAGCGTGAAGGGGTCGGGCAGATCGCCCCGGATGTCGGTGTAGGAGCCCGACAGTGTCGCGACGTGCCGCCACGGCAGGAACGCCTGGTAGCTCAGCGAATGGCCGACGAGCGATTCGAAGTCCGGCGTAGCCGAGAGCTGGTAGGAGAGGATGTCGCCGCGCCCGAACGCGTCGCCCCAGACGAAGCCGCCGCTCAAGCGCCATTCGTCGGTGGCGGCGGTGCCGCTGTTGTCGACTCCGAGCGAGGCCTGCCACGGCCTGTCGGCGTCGACCTCGAGCACGAGGTCGGTGACGCCCACCGCCGCACCCGGCTGCGCCACGACCTGCGCGCGGCGGAAGGGGTTGCGGTTGAGCCAGACGAGGTCGCGGTCGAGCGCCGCGCGATCGATGGCCTCGCCCTTCGGCGCGTTGAGGGCGTCGGCGAGCCGTCGCGCCCGATCGCCCTCGACGCCCCTGACCGTCACCTCGCCGAGACGCCCTTCGGTGACGAGCACCTGCACGACGCCGTCGGTCGAGTCCTGCTCGGGGATCGACACGTGCGCGAATTCGCGGCCCGACAAGGTCAACGCGCCCGAGACCGCCGCGCGCACCGCGCTCAGCGCCTCGGGCGTCATGCGGCGATAGAGCGTCGTTTCGATCCCTTTCAACAGGTCGGGCGAGAGGGCGGAGCCGAGCCGCGAGGCGTCCACCATACCGGGCTGAAGCACTCCGGGCTTGAGCTCGTTGGCGTCGTCGGTGAGCAGCGCGCGGTCCTGCGGCCGGCCGAGCACGACCGGCCACCCCTCCGGCCGCACCTGCGCCGGGTCGTTCAAGAGGACCACCCCGACGATGAGCGGCAGATTATCGGTCGCCTGGGCAGCAGATGCTTCCTGTGCCACGGCCGCCCCCGCCGCCGCGGTCAGAAAGAACGCGCCGGCCAGCGCCGTCATCGATGTGCGCTTGATCCTCATGGGTATCGCGTCCCGTTGACCATGTTGAACATGTGCGTGAACATTTCCTGCTTGTGGGTGTCGTTATTGCCGCTGAAGATCGCCGGCAGGTCGGGCGTCTCCATGGCCTTAGTTCTCTCCTCGTTCAGCCAATTCGGAGTGTTCTGGATTGCATTGAACTGCAGGCCGGCAAGGACCGCGGTCACTATGGCGAACGTGACGCCCGAGGCGGCACCGGCGGCGGCTCCAAGGCCTACGCTCGCCACGGTGGCGGCGGACCTTACGGCGAAAGGCACGACGACGCTGGCGACCGTCGTCGCGGCGGCGGCCGACGAGCTCACGGCCGCGGCGGTCAAGCCCGCCGCTACGCCGGCCGCCGCCAAGCCCGCCACCGCGCTCAGCCCCCGCCGCACGGCGTCCGGATCGTTGGTGTTCGGGCCGTTTAGGGTGGGTATGCCGCTCCGCGCCTGCTCAATGATGGAATCGGGCGGGGCCTGCCCGAAGTCGAAGAGCGACGCCAATCGGCCGGTCCCTGCGCTGTTGGCTCTGCGATTGTCCTCGCCAACCTTCCATTCGTCGTAGCGCTGCTGCGCCTCACGATTGGCCTGCATACGGCTCTGCCGCACATATTCGACCGAGTGATCAAAGAAGGCCTGTTCCGCCAGCGTGCGCTGGTTCTCCGGCTTTTGGGAGATCGTCATCAACTCAGAATAAAGGGCAGCGGACAGAAGCCCTCGGTACTCTGGCGAGTTCGGGCCGGCGGTGGTCTCGAAGCTACGAATTCGGGCGCGGACCCTGTCGACGACGGCCTTTGCGGCGGTCGGTATGCCGAACTGATCGCGCTGCGCGGTCAGATAGAAATCGGTGCGGCGGGCGTCGACGACCTCATCGCGTACGCCGGCCGTGCCCTCGAAGGCCCGCCGTAGAGAAAGACGTGACGACGCGATCATGTGTGCGGCGTCACTGCCGTCGCGGTCGAGCGTCAGAAGGCCATCCGCCGTCATGCCGCTGCTGCGGCACTCTAGGCCAAAGTCGCTGCAGGCCTTGCGGTACACATCGTAATACTCTTCCGCATTCAGACCGGTGTTCCTCATCACCAATTTCGCGACCGGATGCGACGCGACGCCCGAGATTTCGTCTTGGCGGAAGTCGGGCAAAGCCACCTCAATGACGACTGGCTCAATTTGACTAGGAGTTACGACGACCACCGGGTTCGCCTGTACGATGATCGTATCTGGGCGCGCGTTGCCGCCGCCGCCCGTCACGTTCGACACGCTCGGCCCGGGGTCGCTGAAGTAGAGGCGGACGCCGAACGGGAAGGCGGCCTTAGAGGTGTTCGGGAACGAGATACCGTAGAAGCTTTGGTTGCCGATGCCGCCGGTCTCGGTCGGCGCGAGCGGGCTCTTGCTGTAGATGTCCGTGTTGTTGAAGGCGGACGCGGCCGCGCCGCTCCTGTTGATGAAGGCGCCGCCCTGCGCGACGAACGTGGCGCCGACCGCGAAAAGCCGCGACGCCGGGGCGAGGGTCAGGTTCCCGGTCGTCTGCGCGAACAGATTGGTGAAGCGCGCGTCGGCGGCGAGCCGCAGCCCGCCCGCGGCGTCGACGATCCTGAACCGCGCGATCGGCGACAGTGGCGTCTCGTCGGTGTCGGTAACGTTCGCCGCCTCGATGGCGTTGGCGGCGTTGTCGAGCTCGAGCACGCCGCCGCCCAACGCGGCGTTGACCTCCGCGGCGCTGATCTGCGTGCCGGAAAGATCGACGCTGCCCGTCCGGCTCGGCTGCAGGAGCGTGAGGACCTTGTCGGCCGTCACCCGCTCGGTCGCGGCAACGCCGTCGTCGGCGATTTCGGACGCCGCGAGCGTCACCTGGCCGGCGCGGAGCACGAGCCCCTCCGCCAGCCGCAACGCGCCGCCGGCCTCCAACCGCGCCGTCTCGGCGACGCCGCCGTTGCCGACGACGGTCAGATTGCCGCCGCTGCGAACGCTCAGGACCGACGGGGCGGCCCCTTCGCCCTCCAGGACGAGCCGGTTGATCCGGTTTCCGGTTGCGGTCATCTCGATGGTTGCGCCGCCCGAATAGCTCAGCGTCGCGCCGGTCGCGGTCTCGACCGAAGCGTCCGCCAGGGCGACCGAACCTCCGGTCCCGACGCGCAACCCGGCCGTGTCGGCGAACAACCGCCCGCCCGACGCGCCTCGGATGGCGCGCCCGGCATCGATCGTGATCCGGTCGCCGGCCGCGTTGACGAGGCGATTGACCACGACGTCGCCGGAGGGCGCTGCGAGCGCTATGTTCCCGGACCCGGTGGCCGCGAGCTGCGCGTCGATCAACAGGCTGCCGCCGGCGCTCCTGAGCCCGATGTCCCCGAACGCCGTGAGGTTCGGGCCCTGCATCGCCAAGTCGCCCGCCGAACGGATGTCGAGCGTGCCGAAGCTAACGCCGTTGCTTTCGAAGGTGAGCGCGCCTTCCGAATCGATCAGGCTGAGCCCGCTGACGGTGCCGACGGTACCGGTTCCCGCGATGGTGACGCGGCCCAATCGGTTGGCGGCGTTGTCGAGTTCGAGCCGTCCGCCGAGGCCGGTCGTCAACCGCAGGGTACCGGCCGAAAGCTGGGTTCCTGTAAGGTCGACCGACCCGCCCGTCCCATTCCGCGCGATGGAGAGCGTCGCGTCGGCCGTGACCTGCTCGGCGGCGCCGGTCGCGTCGTCGGTCAGCGCGTCGCTGGCCACAAGCTCGACCGTACCGCCGCGCAGCGCGAGGCCGTCGCGGAGCGTCAGCGAAGCACCGCTGTCGACGCGGATCGCGCCCGCCGAGCCGCTCGCGCCGACCAGCGAAAAGGAGCCGGCGTCGCGGACGTCGATCGAAGCCGGCGTCGACCCGGCCCCCTGGAGCACCAGCCGGTTCATCCGGTTGGCTTCGGGCAACAAGATCGTCCCGCCCGCGCCGGCGTAGGCGAGCGTCGTGGACTCGGTCGTCGCGACCCTCGCGCCGGTCAGATCGATCGAGCCGGAAGAGCCCGCCGCGAACCGGGCACGCGGGGCGCGCACCTCGAGCGTCCGGCCGTCGATGGCGTCGACCGAGCGGCCGGCCTGAACGTCGATGCCGAAGCTGCCGGATGGTACCGCCGGTGCGGAAACGAGATCGCCGCCCAGCAGCACGTCGCGGCCGGCGCGCAGGCTCGCGACGAAGCTACCGATCGACGCCTCGAGGCGAAGGTCGCCGGCCACGGCGCTTAAGTCGGCGCCGCCTCCCGCGTCCATGTTCGTCCCTCGGATCGTCAGCGAGTCCGCGGCCATGAGCGTGACGCGCTCGAAGGAGTCGTGCGCGTTAAGGAACACCATGCTGCCCACGCCGTCGACGACCCTGAGACGCCCGATACGGTAGAGCCACGAGCTCGGGTCGACGTCGACGACCCGCAGGGTCAACGAGCCGAAGTCGTTGGTCGGATTTCCGAGGTTCAGGAGTGCCGCGTTGACCTCGATGGGAGGAGGCTGCACCGGGCGCGGATTTTCTTCCTCGTCATATGGCAGAAGGCCGTCGATCCGCACTTCCGCTTCGGCGCTTCGCAAACGAGTGCCGGCCAAGGCCAGCGGAGTTTCGGTGTCGGTCACGACGAGCGTGAGCTTGCCGTCGGCCAGTATCTCGTTGTTGGCGGTCGCGGTTCCGAGCGTCCTGCCGCCGTCGATCCCTCCCGCGCCCTTCGTCACGAGCGTCACGTCGCCGCCGCGAAGCGAGAGGCCGGATCCGAGCGAAAGCGAGCGGTCGGTTTCCACACGCGCCGTGCCCGCCCGGCCGGAGTCGCCGGCCAGCGTAAGCGCACCGCTTGTCCGCACGTCGAGCGCCGCGGCCGCGCTGCCCGCACCCTCCAGCGTCAGTCGGTTGAGGCTGTTCGCCCCGGTCAGCCTGATCGAGCCGCCGGTCCCGGCGTAGGCGAGCGTCGTCCCGTCCGTCGTCTCGACCGCCGTGGCGTTCATGTCGATAGAGCCGCCGGGTCCCGCGGCGAAACGCGCCGACGTCGCCTTGAGCGCGGCGCCGGCCGTGCCGGCGAGGTTGCGCCCGGCCTGGAGCGTCAGCGCCCCGCCCGCGGCGACGGCGGTCGCCGTCAGATCGCGAGCCGCTTCGACCCTGACGTCGCCTGCGGAGGTGATCGTCGGCATCCCGAGGATGTCGCCCGACCCGTCGGCCGCGGCGCGCGCGACGAGGCTAACGGGCCCCGACGCGGTGACGGCGCCGCTGTTGAGCGTGAGGTCGCCGCGCGACTCGAGCTTGAGTTCGTTCGGGTTCAACGCGAGGTCGCCCGAGGCGCCCACGTTGACGGTGAGCGCCCGGTCGCTGCGGACGCGTATCGGCCCGCCGGCGCCGCCGAGAAGGTCGAGGGTGCCGACGGCGCTGCCCTCGCGGTCCAGCACGAGGCGCGTCAGGCCGTCTCCGTCGATCCGGAGCGTCGGCGCCGTCACCACCGTCCGCCCGAGATCGAGCGCCGGAGCGGTGGTCTGCAACTGGAGGTTGAGGGCCGAGCGCGCCGTCAACCGTGCATCCGTGCCGGCGAGCCCGTCGTCGGCGATGTCCCCGACGGTCGCGATGCTGACGGTGTCGGCGTCGAGACGGGCGTTGCCCACGAGCTTGAGCGAGCCGGTCGCGATGTTGACCACCCCGGTGCTGCCGGCGTCGCCGGTCAGCTCGAGCGCGCCCGCATCGAGCACGGTGATCCCGCTCGAAATCGCGCCCGCCGCGTCGAAGCGAAGCCGCGAAAGGTTGTTCGATCCGCCGAGCGCGACGCTGCCAACGGTGCCGCCCCAGGTCAGCCGCGTCTCGCCGGTCGTGACGAGGGACACGCGGCTGAGGTCGAGGTCGCCGCCGGTCCCGGTGAGGTTGAACCAGGCGTTGCGCGCGGTCACCGCCGCGGCGTTGCCGGGGTTCGTGCGGATCGACCGGGCGGCGAACGCCTCGAACCCGCCGCTGGTCGCCGTGATGTCGCGGTCGATGATGACGTCGCGCTCGGCCTCGAGCCGCAGCGTGTTTGCGCTCGTCCACGACAAGGCTTCGGCGACACGGATGTCGCCCGCGCCCGTCGCGCTCGGGTTGCGGGTGGTGACGGTGACGTTGCCCAGCGCGAGCTGCGCCTGGAGCACGTCCTTGTCGATGCGGGAAAAGTTGGCGGAAGTGGTCTGCTGGTAGGTGCCGCCGGCCAGCGGCACCTCGGTGGTGCCCTCGTCGTCGATCGTGATGCTCGTCGGGTCGAGCAGGAGCTCGCCCGCCTCGCCCAGCGGCGCGCGCAGATCCGCCGAGCCCTCGAAGGCGAGCCGAGCCTTGCCGGAGACTTCGACGTTTCCGCCGTCGCCGCCCCCCGGGCCGCCGCGCGCGCTGATCCGGCCGGCAAAACGGGTCTCGTCGTCCGCCCAGACGACGACGGTGCCGCCGTCGCCGCGCCCGTTCGCGTCGGCCTCGATCCGCGCGCCGGCGTCGACGCGAGTGCGGTCGGCGTTGGCGAGGTCGGCGTCGCCGCCCTGCCAGCCGCCGCCGACCCGCACGCGGCCGCCGCCGGCCGCGCCCGACACCTCGATGACGGAGGTCGCGGCCAGGTGCACCGCGTCGCCGGTCACGGCCACGTCGCCGCCCTCGGCGGCGATGCGGCCCGCGTGCCTGACCTCGCCGGCGTTCGCGACGAGCCGCACGCGACCGCCTCGCCGCTCCACCTGCGTCGCCTGCACGAGGCCCGTGTTGTTGACGGCGAGCGCGTAGGCGTTGCCGCCGGCCGCGACGAGGTCGGCCTGCGCCGCGGCGACGACGCCCGAGTTCTCGACCTGCCCCTGGCCGGCCCGGACGAGCACGCCGGTTCCGTTCTCTTCGGGCACCAGAAGGATCTCGTCGCCCGCCGCCAGACCCGCGGTGCCGGCCGCAGCCTCGATCGTGCCGTCGTTGACAACCCGACGGGCAATGAGGACCACGTCGCCGCTGCGCGCCGTGATGCGGCCCTGGTTGAGCAGGCT
>Ga0164290_1000817_pt1 | contig 75992 bp, 71 predicted proteins | sample Micstemetagenome_FD_108782 | JGI IMG/M metagenome (GOLD analysis project Ga0164290, IMG submission 108782) | Contaminated culture microbial community from soil near Moab, Utah, USA - Microcoleus steenstrupii SON62 (Illumina Assembly) | ecosystem: Environmental > Terrestrial > Soil > Soil crust... | reverse complement strand
GTTAAACCGCGTCGTCAGACGACGTCACAGATCAAAGGAGGGAAAGAACCCCGCCCGTCGATCCGTGAGCGGTTGCCGTGTGTTTTTGGTGAGACACTGGATCACCTCCTTTCAGCTGTTGAGAACAGGACGTTCAGGATATGGGCGCCTCGCCGCCCATTGCAAAGGCGATCTCCAGCCCCAAGCGCAAATGTCGCGGGCTGTGGATAACTGGCAACGAGCGGTCGGGCGCAGACCTCAGGCGAACAGCTCGGCCGTCGCTTCCTCGCCCGGATCGCGGTCACCCCACTTCAGCTCGTGGAACAGCGAGGCCGTGCCGAAGGCGGTGACCAGGGCCGAGACGCCGGTGGCCAGCGGCTGCAGGACGACGATGGCGAACTTGGCGGGCTCCGGCGGCATCCAGATGGCGGGCAGGCCGCCCAGCAGGCCCACCGCGTAGAGACCGATGCCGGTGAGCAGCAGCATGGCGAACACCTGCCAGCGAACGCCCTTGGTCAGGCTGCTGCTTTCGCCCATGGCGGCGGTGACGCCGGGCCCGTCGTGGATGCGGGCGGGGATGGCCACGCACCACATGATCATCAGGATCACCCCCGGCACGATCAGCAGGATCAGGCCCAGCGCCGTTCCCAGGCTGACCAGGATGCTGAGGCCCAGGATCGGCAGGAACAGCCGCAGGCCGGTCAGCATGCTCTCGGCAAAGCTCGTCGCGAGACGCTGCTGGGCGCTCAGCGCCAGGTGGACCAGGCCCGTCTGGGCGGCGACGCCGAAGATCCAGATCAGGATGCCGCCGACCGCGCCCCCGATCATCATGCCGGAATTGGCCAGCCGCTCGAAATCAGCCGAGGTGCTGAAGCCGCCGACGGTCCACAGTAGCGCCGCCTGCGGGGCCACGATGAAGATCAGAGTGATCAGCAGGGCCGGCGCCATGGCCTGGCCGAAGGTCGCAAACCCTCGCGAAAACACCCGCCCGAAGCTGAACCAGGCGCGCCGACGATCTTCAATTGCCATGACAGTTCCCCCTGACCTCGGCGCACCCTAGCCCGCGCGCGAGCGCCGGCTCAATCCTGTCACGCCTTGGCGCGCCTCAAATCGACAACCGCCCGCTCCAGGCCGGCCAGCACCTTTTCGGTAGCCAGGAAGCCGGCGTCCGCCCCGCTCTCGAAGGCCTTCCAGTCGCGGATATCGATGTGGTCGACGTTGGGCAGCACCAGCACGTCGGTGGCGTCGCGCGCGGCCAGCACCTCGCGATTGGTCGACAGGGTTGCCGCCCGCATCAGCAGGGCGACGATCGGCGGTCCCTTTCGCCATTCCCCCGACAGCACCCACTTCAGCAGCGACGGCATGACGATATCGTCGGTCGTGATGCTGCGGCCGCGGGTGACGTCGACCCCGACCACCGGCCCGCGATGCAGGGAGCGCATGATGTCGGCGGGGAAATTCTTCATCACCGCCCCGTCGACCAGCACCTCGCCGGCCAGGGTCGAGGGCGGCATGACCCCGGGCAGGGCGATGGACGCCCGCAGGGCATGACGCAGCACGCCCCGCTGATGCAGCTCGTAGGTGCCCTTGGTCAGGTTCGAGGAGATGCAATAGAAGGGCAGCCACAGGTCGGGGATCTCGACCTCGCCGAAATGATCTTCCAGCCGGTGATTGACCTTTCGCCCGTGGGTCAGGGCGATCAGCGGAAAGGCGATATCGTCCAGCGGGCTGGTGTCGACGAAGGCCTGGCGGATGCGCCGCTCCAGCTCATCTTCTTCCCAGCCCATCGCCACGCTGGCGCCGATAATCGCCCCCATCGAGGCGCCGCCGACAAAGTCGACCGGCACACCGGCCGCTTTCAGGGCCCGCAGGGCGCCGATGTGGGCGTAAGCCCGCGCGCCGCCGCCCGACAGCACCAGCCCCACCGATCGCCCGGTCAACAGCCGCGCCATCCGCGCCGTGCAGGGCTCGCTGCCTTCGCGCACATGGAACAGCCGCGCCGCCCCCGTCGCCTCGAGCCAGGCCTTCGACCCCTGCGGCTGAGCCAGGTTCGCGGGCTGGATCAGCACCAGATCGACCAGCTTGTAGGCTTCCAGCGTCTCTGACGCCTTGCCGTTGATCGGTGGCGGCGGTCGGTCGCCCCGCCCGACCCGGAACAGGCGATCCACCTGCCGGCCGACCAGATCGCCCCATGCCCGATCGCCGGCCTCGGCGACATAGAGGACGAATTCGTGATCGGCCTCGACGTTCGAGAACCATTCGGTCGGCGCCCCGGCCGCCTCGGCGCCGACCACCGTCACCGAGTGACCCATCTCGGCCATGCGACGCGCGATCTTGCCGATCAGCGGCAGGATCTTGCCGGTCCGCTCGGTGGCGACGAAGCCGAAGACCGCCGGATCGCCCGTCGAGGCGCGCGTGCTGGCGTAGCGGGCCCGGTTAAGCACCAGCTTGGCGATTTCCAGCATCACATGCGGATCGTCGTCCGCCGCCGCGAAGAAGTCCGCGCCGTCCATCGCCAGCACTTCGGAATCCCGCAGGGCGACGACCCGCGCCGTGTGGGCGGTGTCGCCGACCAGGGCCATCTCGCCGGCCGGCTCGCCGGGCCGGATGACGCCGACGAACTGCCGGTCGAGGCCCTCTTCCTTGCGGAAGGCGCCCAGCTTGCCGGCGTGCACGAGGAAGATCTGGTTCGACTGCTCGCCCGATTCGAACAGCGTCGCCCCGCCCGGCAGCGAGAACCAGCGCGCGCTTCCGGCCTCCCACTCGCGCTCGAAGAGGCGGGTGAGGGCGCTGTCCTGTCGATAGGTGAGGGGCCCGACCACGCAGCGACGCTAGCATGAGTCCCGGAAAAAGGCGTCCGGCGCGCTGCCCGGCTCGATGGGCACAATCCTGCCGCTTCCCCGGCCTCGAAGGACAAGCTATCCCTCACCCATGCCGAAACTGAGCACGACCGTCGACAAATCCAGCGAGGCCTTCGCCCGCAACGCCGCCGTCAACAAGGGCCTGGTCGAGGAGTTGCGACAGCGGGTCGCCAAGGCCGCGCTCGGCGGCCCGGAGTCCTCGCGACTGCGCCATTCCTCCAGGGGCAAGCTGCTCCCGCGCGAGCGCGTCGAACGCCTGCTCGACCCGGGCTCGCCCTTCCTGGAGATCGGCCAACTGGCCGCCTTCGGTCTCTATGACGATGATATCGCCGCCGCCGGCCTGATCTGCGGCATCGGCCGGGTCTCGGGGCGCGAGGTGATGATCGTCGCCAACGACGCCACCGTGAAGGGCGGCACCTACTACCCGATGACGGTCAAGAAGCACCTCCGCGCCCAGGAGATCGCCCAGCAGAACCGTCTGCCCTGCATCTATCTGGTCGACAGCGGCGGCGCGAACCTGCCCCACCAGGACGAGGTCTTCCCCGACCGCGACCACTTCGGCCGCATCTTCTTCAACCAGGCCCGGATGAGCGCCGAGAACATCCCGCAGATCGCCTGCGTCATGGGCTCCTGCACCGCCGGCGGCGCCTATGTCCCGGCGATGAGCGACGAGACGGTCATTGTTCGCGGCGCCGGTGAGGAGAGCCAGGGCACCATCTTCCTGGCCGGTCCGCCGCTGGTGAAGGCCGCCACCGGCGAGGTCATCTCCGCCACTGACCTCGGCGGCGCAGACGTCCACGGCCGCCGCTCCGGCGTCGTCGACCATGTCGCCGCCAACGACGAGCATGCGCTGGAAATCGTCCGCAACATCGTCGCCGGCCTGAATACCCTGAAACCCTCGGAAACCGACGTCCGCGAGCCCCGCCCGCCGGCCTTCGACCCCTCCGAGCTCTACGGCATCGTCCCGGCCGACGTCCGCGCCCCCTACGACGTGAAAGAGGTCATCGCCCGCATTGTCGACGGCAGCGACTTCGACGAGTTCAAGGCCCTCTACGGGACCAGCCTGGTCTGCGGCTTCGCCCGCATCTGGGGCTATCCGGTCGCCATCCTGGCCAACAACGGCGTCCTGTTCAGCGAAAGCGCCCAGAAGGCCGCCCACTTCATCGAACTGGCCTGCAAGCGGAAGATCCCGCTGGTCTTCCTGCAGAACATCTCCGGCTTCATGGTCGGCGGAAAGTACGAGGCCGGCGGCATCGCCAAGGATGGGGCCAAGATGGTCACCGCCGTCGCCTCCGCCAACGTGCCGAAGTTCACCGTCCTGATCGGCGGCAGTTTCGGGGCCGGCAACTACGGCATGTGCGGCCGCGCCTACAGCCCGCGCTTCCTGTTCACCTGGCCCAACAGCCGTATCAGCGTCATGGGCGGCGAACAGGCCGCCTCCGTCCTCGCCACCGTCCACCGCGACGCCGACAAGTGGACGAAGGAAGAGGAAGAAGCCTTCAAGGCCCCGGTCCGCCAGAAGTACGAGGACGAAGGCAATCCCTACCACGCCACCGCCCGCCTCTGGGACGACGGCGTCATCGACCCGGCCCAGACCCGCGACGTGCTGGGCCTGGCCATTTCCGCCAGTTTGAATGCGCCCATCGCTGACACGCCCTTTGGCGTGTTCAGGATGTAGGAGGCCTCCATGACCAACCCCATCGCCGACCCCCTCGTCGAAGTCCCCGACACCGACACCCTCAGCCACCTCGTCCTCATCGAGGCCACGCTGGACGGCATCGCCACGGTCACCATCAACCGTGCCGCCAAGCGCAACGCCTTCAACGCAGAGGTCATCGCGGCCCTGCATGAGGCCTTCATGACCCTCAGCGACGCCGACGGCGTGCGGCTGGTGTTCCTGACCGGGGCAGGGGCCTCGTTCAGCGCGGGCGCCGACCTGGAATGGATGAAGGCCGCCGTCGAATGGTCCGAATCCGAGAACCGCGAAGACGCCATGGCCCTGGCCAGCATGCTGAAGGCCCTGCACGACCTGCCGCAACTCACCGTCGCCCTGATCGACGGCCCGGCCTTCGGCGGCGGCGCGGGTCTGGCGGCCGCCTGCGACATGGCGGTGGCCACCGAGCGCTCCACCTTCGCCTTCTCGGAAGTGAAGCTGGGCCTCACCCCGGCGACCATCAGCCCCTACGTGATCCGCGCCATCGGCGCCCGCAACGCCAGGCGCCTGTTCGCGACCGGCGAGGTGTTTGGCGCTGCTGACGCCCAGAGCCATGGCCTGGTCACCCAGGTGGTCGCCGACGCGGCCGGCTTCGACGCCGTCCGCGCCGCCCTGACCACCGCCATCAAGGCCTGCGCCCCGGGCGCCGTCGCCGACGCCAAGACCCTGGTCAACGATATCGAGGGCGCCGAGATCGATCGTGGCGTCATGGAAGAGACCGCCAAACGCATCGCCGCCCGGCGGGTCAGCGAAGAGGGCCGCGAAGGGGTTCTGGCCTTCCTTGAAAAGCGCAAGCCGGGCTGGGCCGAGTAGGCATGAGCGAGGGGGCGACACCGAAGAAGCCGGCGGCCGCAAAGCCGCGCAAGCCGCGCAAGCCGCGCACGCGAAAGGCCGCGGCGCCGGTCACCACGGAGGCCGACGCCCTCGCGCCAACCCCCGACGCCTCGACCATCGACCCGGAGCATCCCACGCCCGGCCAGCCGCCGATGCCGGCTGACCCCGGAAAGACCTGCGCCAACTGCGGCACGCCGCTGGTCGGCCACTACTGCCATGCGTGCGGCCAGCAGGGGCATCTGCACAACAAGCTCTGCCACCTGTTGCACGAGTTCGTCGAAGGCATCGCCCACTTCGACGGTCGCCTGTGGCGCACCCTGCCGCTGCTCGCCTGGCGCCCCGGCCGGCTGAGCCGCGACTGGATCGAAGGCAAGCGGGCCCGCTATGTCGCGCCCCTGCACATCTTCCTGTTCGCCCTGTTCCTGATGTTCACCATCCCGACCTTCGTCCACTACCAGACGAACAGCACGGTCAACGTCAACGGCTCGCCGGTCATCATCGACCAGCAGGACCGCGAGGCGGTCATGAAGGCGCAGCGTGAAAAGGTCGCTGCCCTCAACGGGAAGCAGGTGGGCGAGACCAGCGGCCTGCTGGCCTTCGCCAACAAGGCCGTGGACTTCTTCGACAAGCGCTCCGGTCACTGGGACTACTACAAGCTGAAGATCCAGAGCCTGCTCTACAAGTTCGGCTTCCTGATGGCCCCGATCTCGATGCTGATCCTCTGGCTCCTGCTGTTCTACAAGCGGAGCTACACCCTGTATGACCACGCGACGGTGGCGCTGTACGGGCTGGGTTTCACGGCCCTGCTGACGGCGGTGAGCGAGCTATTGCCGCCCTCGGTCCGTGGCCCGTGGCTCTTCATGATGATGATCTTCATCCCCATCCACGCCGTTCGACACCTGAAGGTCGCCTATGCGATGGGTTGGCCCGGCGCGATCGCAACCGGTCTGGTGATGGGCCTCCTGACGCTTGTCGCCCTCGGCATCTTCATTCTCGGCATCGCCGCCATTGGTCTTCTGGGTGTTCCCCATGCTTGAAAGCGTCCTCATCGCCAACCGGGGCGAAATCGCCCGGCGGATCATCCGAACGGCCCGCAAGCTCGGCGTGCGCACCATCGCCGTCTATTCCGACGCCGACGCCGACGCGCCCCATGTCCGCGAAGCCGACGAGGCCGTCCACATCGGCCCGGCTCCGGCCCGCGAAAGCTATCTGGTCCAGGAAAAGATCCTCGCCGCCGCAAAGGCGACGAACGCCGCCGCCATCCACCCTGGCTACGGCTTCCTGTCCGAGAACGCCGCCTTCGCTCAGGCGGTCATCGACGCCGGTATCGTCTGGGTCGGCCCGCCGCCGGCCGCCATCGACGCCATGGGCCTGAAGGACGCCGCCAAGAAGCGGATGGCCGAGGCCGGCGTGCCGGTCACCCCGGGCTATCTCGGCGACGACCAGTCGGGAGAGCGCCTGCAAAAGGAGGCCGACGCCATCGGCTATCCCGTCCTGATCAAGGCCGTGGCCGGCGGCGGCGGCAAGGGCATGCGCAAGGTGCTGGAAGCCGGCGACTTCGCCGCCGCCCTCGCCAGCTGTCAGCGCGAGGCCGCCGCCAGTTTCGGCGACCAGAAGGTGCTGATCGAGAAATACGTCACCCGCCCGCGCCACATCGAGGTGCAGGTGTTCGGCGACAGCCACGGCAACGTCGTCCATCTGTTCGAGCGCGACTGCAGCCTGCAGCGCCGCCACCAGAAGGTCATCGAGGAAGCCCCGGCCCCCGGTATGGACGAGGCCACCCGCGCGGTGGTGTGCGAGGCCGCCGTCAAGGCCGCCAGGGCCGTGAACTACGAAGGCGCCGGCACCATCGAGTTCATCGCCGACGCGTCCGAAGGCCTGAAGGCCGACCGCATCTGGTTCATGGAAATGAACACCCGCCTGCAGGTGGAGCATCCGGTGACGGAGATGATCACCGGACAGGATCTGGTGGAGTGGCAGCTGCGGGTGGCGTCAGGCGAGCCGCTGCCGGTGACGCAGGACGAGCTGAAGATCAACGGCTGGGCGATGGAGGCGCGGCTCTATGCGGAGAACCCGGCGACGGGGTTCCTGCCGAGCACTGGCCGACTTGATCGGTTCATTCTGCCGAGTGACGGCGATGTCCGGCTCGACAGCGCCGTCGAGCAACGCGGAGAGGTGTCTCCCTTCTATGATCCGATGATCGCCAAGATCATTGTCCGGGACGAAGATCGGGAAAGCGCGGCACTCAAGCTGCAGCACGCCTGCCGGGCAGTGAAGGTCTGGCCGGTGAAGACCAACGCAGGCTTTCTCGCCCGATGCGCCGGCCATCCCGAGTTTGTCGCGGGACACGTCGATACCGGCTTCATTGACAGGTACTCCGATGGCCTGATCGCCAAGCCGCCGATGCCAGACTGGCTTAAGGCTAACGCGGGCTGGAGTCTGGCCGAACCGTTCTATGAAGAGCACGGCGGGCGACGCGGCGATCACCTGGAGCCATTCGCCAACCTTGGCGGCTGGCGCTTGAACGCCGCCAGCATGAACCAGATCACGTTCTATGTGGACGGAGAGAGGGCGTCGGTCCGGATAGACCCGACGATCTTGCACAATCACTACTACGTCTTCGAGCACGGTGGCGGCGCGGCAGCCTTCTATGGCGGCGATGTCTACGAAGTGACGCGGTTTCAGCCGGTTACGGCTGGCTCCTCCGCCTCCGACGGCTCGATCCTCTCCCCGATGCCCGGCAAGGTGGTCTCGGTTTCGGTCAAGGCGGGCGACACGGTGACCAAGGGCCAGACCCTGCTGGTCCTCGAAGCCATGAAGATGGAACACGCTCTGTCTGCCCCCTTCGACGGCGTCGTCGCCGAACTGACCGCCGTCGCCGGCGGCCAGGTCAGCGAAGGGGTGGTGCTGGCGAAGCTGGAGGCAGTCTAGGGAGCGGCCTCGCCGGAGCCGCCACCGAGGCCGCCTATGGCCTTTCCGACCAGGCTGGCGGCGTCCGGAGCCTTGAGGCCGTCCGCGCCCGGGACGATGCAGCGCTGCTTTCCTTCCGCGCCGTCCATGCGCGGCGCGATCGACTGCACGGTCGATCCATCGGCCGCATAGGTCGCCAGATACTGACAGCCGGTGGCGATGTCGGTCAGCACGAACAGGTTGGGTTGCGCCGTTTCGGCGCGGTTGAAGCGCGCGCTCAGGGCGCTGTTGCGTACCGCGCCGGCCGGATCCCGCACCGCTTCCTCGGCCAGGGCCGCGCTCTCGCTCAATTGCTCGCTGGCCTGACGGGCCGTCGCCGCGGCGTTCTCGACCTTCTGCAGGGCGGCCGCCGCGTCTTCGCCACAGGCGGCGAGGAGGAGGGCGGAGGCGGCGAGGCCGGCCGTCATCAGGCCGGTTCGAATCGGGTGGTTCAACGGCGTCATCCCCGGGCCAGTCCATACGACGACGAACGATCCCGCGGCCCATGCCGGGATCGGCGTCGTCGGTCTCGCCAGTCCGGATCCACTGATCCGCCGCCATCGCCAGGGCCATAGGCCGGTACTGGTGACGATGGCCCCGCTGAAGGCGCGGACGGCTACTCCCCGAAGGTTGTCGAGCATGTAGGAAGCCGCCACCCGCTTGCAAACCCCCGCACCTCGAATTCCCCAACATGAATATGTCTAGACATATTGTTTTTGCATCATTTTCAGGCGCCGATCGTGCTGCGCGACCTGTAGGTCCGGCCGGGCTCTTTTCGAGCTACATTTGCAGGACGCCGACCTACGGTCCGGGCTACACGCCGGGCTACTTTCCCCGCATCTCGACCCACGCCAAAGGCACGCGAAAACAACGCACTAGCCGATCCGGCCTGCGGTACAATGGTCTGGCGCTTCGATAGCGCTTCCATCCGTAGCCCAAGGGCTTAAATCCCGCTCCATGCCGCTTCACATCATCAAGCTCTGCGTCGGCGTCGAGAGCCTTCAGGACCTCCGCGACTGGCGGGCCCAGCGGGCGGCCCAGGGTTTTCCGTCTTATTGCCCGACCCGCATGGCCCCCAAACGCGCCGCCGAGATTCTCGACGGCGGTTCGCTCTACTGGGTGATCAAGGGCAGCATCCTGGCGCGCCAGACCATCACCGAGATCCAGACCGGCCTGCCGGGCCAGCAACCCGTGCGCTTCATGCTGGCCCCTGACCTCATCGAGACCGCCCCTCAACCGCGCCGCCCCTTCCAGGGCTGGCGCTACCTCGACCCCTCGGACGCCCCGCCGGACCTCTCGACCGGGGCAGGGGAGGCGATGGACCAGGAACTGGCGAAGCAGCTGCGCGAGCTGGGGGCGTGGTGATTTAGATCCTCCCCCATCGGGGGAGGGGGACCGCCGCCAAAGGCGGTGGTGGAGGGGGTCCGCACCGGCTGTTCAGCTGCAGGGGGCGTACCCGCTGGCGTGAGCGGTGACCCCCTCCGACCGCCGCTTCGCGACGGCCACCTCCCCCGATGGGGGAGGACCTCTTTCAGCGTTAGACCGCCCAGTTGTCGATCAACCGCGTCCGACCGAGCCAGGCCGCCACGAACACCCGCGCTCCGGTCCCCACCGGCCCCGGCCCCAGCCGCTCCATGGTGTCCCCGTCATGCGCCTGCACATAGTCGACCGGCCCGAACCCCGCCGCCTCGAGCCGCGCCACCGCCGCCGCCTCGACCTGGCCGACAGCCGCCCCGCCACGCAGGGCTTCGACCGCCTCGGCCATCACCGCCGGCACGACCGCCGCCGTCTTTCGCTCTTCGGCGCTCAGGTAGGCGTTGCGCGACGACATGGCCAAGCCATCCGCCTCCCGCACCGTCGGCCCGCCGATAATCTCCACGGGCAGGTCCAGATCCCGCGCCATCCGCTTGATGACCAGCAACTGCTGATAGTCCTTCTCGCCGAACAGGGCGACGTCCGGCCCGCACTGGATCAGCAGCTTGGAGACCACTGTCGCGACCCCGCCGAAGAACTGCGGCCGCTTCTCGCCCTCCAGCGGTCCGGAAACCCCGGCCACCGTCACCGCTGTCGCAAAGCCTGGCGGATACATCACCTCCACGCCCGGCGCGAAGATGAGCTCACAGCCGGCCTCGCCGAGCAGGTCCGCGTCGCGACCCTCGCCGCGCGGATAGGCGTCGAAGTCCTCATGCGGCGCGAACTGGGCCGGGTTGACGAAGATCGAGGCCACCACGTGGTCGCAGGTCTCAAGCCCCAGCCTCACCAGCGACAGATGCCCCGCATGCAGGGCGCCCATGGTCGGGACCATGGCCACGCGCTTTCCGGCGGCGCGCCAGGCCGCGACCTGTTGGCGCAGGTCAGAGACGGTGCGGACGATGGCGGGGCGGGGACTCAAGGTCGCCTCCTTTGTACGGCAACGGGCGGCGGCTTATCGCCCGTCCCGCCGCGCCAAGTCCAGCAAGACCAAGGTTATCCATACGGCTGTGGACAATCGGTCCGGTCACATTGCCCTCGGGGCCTGGCGGGTTAATCGTTAACGGCCCGGGCTCGCTGAGTCGCGGCCACATCGGCGAAGGAGACCGCCATGAACCAACGTCCCACACAGATGCCGCGCGTCATCGTCGTCGGCAACGAGAAGGGCGGGGCCGGCAAGTCGACCATCGCCATCCACCTGACCGCCGCCCTGCTGCACGGCGGGGCCAAGGTGGCGATCATGGACCTGGACCTGCGCCAGTCGTCGCTGGCCAAGTTCTACCGCAACCGCCACGCCTGGCTCGCCTCGCAGCCTGAGGTCAGCCTGCCCGAGCCGCTGATCCGCAACCCGTCAGAAGACGGCGTCGCCCTGCATCGCGCCGACGCCGCCGAGCAGATGGCCGCCTTCGAGATCGCCTTCGCCGCCGGCCACCAGGACGCCGACTTCCTGGTCATCGACACCCCCGGGGGCGACACCCCGCTCAGCCGCGCCGCCCACGCCCGCGCCGACCTGATCGTCACCCCGATGAACGACAGCTTCGTCGACTTCGACATGCTGGGTAGCGTCAACCCGGTGACCCTCGAGCTGGAAAAGCCCAGCCTCTATTCCGAGACCGTCTGGGAGGCCCGCAAGGCCCGGGCCATGACCGGCCAGCGCCAGCCGCTCGACTGGGTGGTGCTGCGCAACCGCCTGGCCTCGGCCGACGCCCGCAACCGCAAGCGGGTCGATGACCGCCTGATGGCCCTGGCCAAGCGGGTCGGTTTCCGCACCGGCCCCGGCCTGCGCGACCGGGTCATCTATCGCGAGCTCTTCCCCTTCGGCCTGACCATCGCCGACCTGTCGGCCAAGGTTCGGCCGATCCCGGTGGCCCTCAGCCACGTGGCGGCGCGCCAGGAGCTTCGGGCCCTGATGCATTCGCTTGGACTTTCGGCCTTCTCGGGCGATGTGTTGCTCGCCGCCGAGTAGGGCGGGGAGCTTCCCTTGATGATCTATCTGTTGATGGCCGGCGCGGCCGGACTGCTGGTGTGGACCAACCGCCGCAGCCTGCTGAAGCTCCTGAAGGTCCGGGAGTGGCGCGTGGCCGGCGGCGCGCTCGGGGCCCTGGTGGCCCTTGGCGGTGTCGCTGCGGTGATGCGCGGCAGCTTGCTGCTGGGCGGCGCCCTGCTGGTCGTCGGCATCGGCCTGGCTTTCGGCGCCCGCATGAAGCTCCCGCGCAAGGCCACCCTGCCGAGTCCGGGCGACACCGAGGCCCGCGCCATTCTGGGAGTCTCCGAGGGCGCCGACGAGGCCGAGATCCAGGCCGCCTACAGCCGCCTGATCCGCATGGCCCACCCCGACCGGGGTGGCACGGCGGGCCTGGCGGCCCAGCTCAACGCGGCCAGGGACCAGTTGCTGAAGCGCTAGTTCGGAACCCGCGCAAGCCGCTTGTCCATGACCTCCCGGACGCTGCTGCCCGGGGCCAGCGGCATCGGCACGCCGTCACAGATGTGGGCCGCGACCCGCGCCATCTGGCTACCCTCGGTCGGTTTCCAGTCGGTCGGCACCGCGCTGGTCTCGACCACCTTCAGTTCGGCGTCCAGTCCCCGCGCCGGCCCGTTGGCCCTGAATTGCCGCCGCCCGCAGGAGAGCTGCATCGGCATCATCGCCACCTGCACCGGGCCCTCTTCGCTGTAGATCAGCGCCAGCTCGAAGCTCTGAAAGGTCCCGGCCATGACGATGCTGTCCAGGTCGACCACCCCCAGCCCCTCGCGGTCGTCCGCGAAGATGCGGAAATCGGCCGCCGCCACCGGCGTGGCCAGCAGGCCAGCGATCAGGGCGAGGGCGGCCAGGCGCATCAGTCCAGCGCCGCCCGGATCTGCGCGGCCAGCGCCTGAAGTTCGGCCGGATCGGCCATACCGCCGCCGTGCCGGCCCAGCGCCTCGCCCTCAAACCTCGGGATGACGTGGACATGGAGATGGAAGATGGTCTGTCCTGCCGGCGCGCCATTGAACTGGGTGACCACCAGTCCGTCGGGCTTCAGCGCCTTGCGCGCCGCCCGCGTAAGCCGCTGCACCGCGGCCATGACCTTGACCAGGACGTTGGCCTCGACCTCGAGCAGGTTCCGGGCTTTCGAGGACTTGGAGATCACCAGGCAGTGGCCCTTGGACTGCGGAAAGGCGTCCATGAAGGCCAGGACGTCGTCATCCTCGAAGATCCTGGCGCTGGGGATCTCGCCCCGCACGATCTTCGCGAAAATGTTGGCGTCGTCGTAGGTTCCGTCCAGACTCATCAGGCTCGCTCCAACTGTCGGCCTGCAACGATGGCCGAACACCTCACCGAGCGCCAGCTAACCCTGACGGAACGGCGAAAACTCCTCGGCCAGATAGTCCATCTCGCCCTGCACATTGGCCCGTTCCTGGTCGAGGTAACGGGCGACCGGCTCGCGCAGCATCGGATCGGCGATCCAGTGGGCGGAATAGACCGGGGAGGGCAGGTAGCCGCGGGCGATCTTGTGCTGGCCCTGCGCCCCGGCCTCGACCCGGCTCAGGCCCAGGCGGATGGCGTGCTCGATGGCCTGATAGTAGCAGAGCTCGAAATGCAGGAATGGCCGCTCCTCCAGCGCGCCCCAGTTGCGGCCGTAGAGGCAGTCGTCGCCGATCAGGTTCAGGGCCCCGGCGATCCAGCGGCCGTCGCGCCGGGCCATGACCAGCAGCACCCGGTCGGCCATCCGCTCGCCTAGCATCGAGAAGAACCGCCGGTTCAGGTAGGGGCTGCCCCACTTGCGGGAGCCGGTGTCCAGGTAGAAGGCGTAGAAGGCGTCCCAGTGCTCTTCGGTCAGGTCCGCGCCGCTCAGGCCGACGATCTCCACCCCGTCCTGGGCGTCGCGTCGCTCCCGCCTGATCGTCTTGCGGCGGTTCGAGGACAGGGCGGCCAGGAAGTCGTCGAAGGTCGCGTAGCCCTGGTTGGTCCAGTGGTACTGCTGGTCCTGCCGCGCCAGCAGGCCAGCCGTGGTCAGGAACCGCCAGTCGCGCTCCTCCGGAAAGGTGACGTGCAGGCCGGACGCGCCCAGCTTCTCGGCGACGGTCAGCGCCCCGCCCAGCAGCATGTTGCGGCCTTCAGCCTGGTCGACGTCCGGCCGCACCAGCAGGCGAGGTCCGGTCACCGGCGAGAACGGCGAGGCGCACTGGAGCTTGGGATAATACCGCCCGCCGGCCCGCTCGTAGGCGTCGGCCCATGACCAGTCGAAGACATACTCCCCCTGGCTGTGGCTCTTCAGATAGAGCGGCATGACCGCCGCGATCTGACCCGCCTCGTCCTCGATCGACAGGTGGTGCGGCGCCCAGCCGGTTCGGTCCGTGGCGCAGCCGCTCTCCTCGCAGATGTCGAGGAAGTCGTAGGCGACAAACGGGTTGCCCTCGCCCGCGCAGGCGGTCCAGGCGGCTTTCCCGATTTCGGCGATACGGCGGTGGATACGAACCGCCGGCTTCAGACTCACGCGCGAAAGCCCTCGAAGATGACGTTGTCGCAGTAGGGCTCCAGGCGCTCGCCGTCTTCCAGGGTGCGCACCGTCCAGGCGACGATGGGCATGCCCCGGCTGCGGAACACTTCGGCCCGAGGGCTGGGCAGCATGCGGGTGTCGAGCGCCAGGAAGTCGGGCCGGGCGATCTCGACGTGCTCGAGGTTGGCGAAGCTCTTGCGCATTTCCGGGGCCAGGTGACGGGCGTTGTCGTCGTTCCAGGCGTAGCTGTCGAGGCCGCGCAGGATCTGCGGATGATGGTCGGCGAACCAGGCGTGGCTGTAGGGATTGAAGCCGATGACACAGGTCGGGCCGTGGTGGTCGAGGAGCACCTCGCTGACCCGCTTCTCCAGCGGTCCGACCTCTCCGAACGGTGTCTTCAGCTCGATGTGGACCAGCGCCCTGCTGCCGATCTCCACCAGCGCCTCGGCCAGGGTCGGTATCGGCTCGTCGGTCCCCTTAAGGCGAAGGTCACGAAGGTCGGCGAGGCTGCGATCCTTCACCTTGCCCGGGACGCCGCACATGCGGTCCAGGGTATAGTCATGGAACACGACCGCCTCACCGTCGGCGGTCAGATGCACATCCAGCTCAATGCCGTACCCGGCGGCGCAGGCCGCGTGGAAGGCGCCCAGGCTGTTCTCGGGCGGCCCATCCGGCGACCACAGGCCACGGTGCGAGACCGGCGGGCTGAACAGCAACTCCCAGGCCTGGCCGAATTCGGCCGGCTGCGGGCGCGGGTGGTGCTTCATGGCAGCAGCTCCACGACCGCATCCACCTCGACGGCGAAGTTGCGCGGCAGGCGATAGACCCCGACCGCCGAGCGGGCATGCCGGCCGGCTTCGCCGAACACCTCGACCATCAGGTCCGAGGCGCCGTTGATGATGCTGGGGATGTCGTAGAAGTCGGGCCCGGCCTGGACGAAGCCGCCGAGCTTGACGATCCTGACAACCTTGTCGAGATCGCCGGTCGCGGCCTTGATCTGGGCGATCAGGTTGATGCCGCAAAGCCGGGCGGCCCGAACGGCGGTCGCCGCATCGACGTCCTCGCCGACGATGCCGGTAATCCCGCCCGAGGCGTCCAGCGACACCTGGCCGGAAATGTGCAGCAGATTGCCCGACCGGACGAAGGGCACATAGTTGGCGATCGGGGCGACCGGGGCGGGCAGGGTGATGCCGGCGGCGGCCAAGCGTTGTTCGGCGTTTGACATGCGCCGCTTCTATCCCGCCACGGCCCCCGGCGGAAACGCAAAAGGCCCGGACCATTGCTGATCCGGGCCCTCACGTTCTGGTGACCAGAAGAAGCTTACTTCACCGACTGCAGCTTCTCGACGGTCGCGGTGACGCGTTCGTTGAGCGGCTTCATGCTGTCCTTGACGGCGGCGGCGACGGTTTCACCCATCTTGCCGACTTCGGCCATGTAGAGCTCCATGGCGCTCTTGGCCCAGGTGGTTTGCAGCTCGACGGCTTCCTGCACGCTCTTGGCGCCCGACAGCGCCTTGGCGGCGGCGACCTGGTTTTCAACGGCGGTCTTGGAATAGGCCATGTACTGGGCGCCCAGCGACTCGGCGCCCTTGGTGACGGCGGTCACCGAAGCGACGACGGCTTCCAGGTTCTTCTTGGAGTGGGCGTTCATCTCGTTCAGGCCGGCGAGATTCTTCTCGACCTGGTCCTTGAAGGCTTGGTTGCCGGCGACGGTGAACTGCTCGACGGTGGCTTTGAAGGTTTCGGCGGCGGCCATGGGAGGCTCCTTGAAATCGCTTGGCGGTGATCTGGATCGCCGAGGCATGGGGAGGTTCGGCGTAGCAGTGTTGTCCCATGCTGCACTGCAGCAGTCAACGAATTATTGTGCAGTGCACAATGACGCTTGTGTGACCGTGATTGCTGCCCAATCGGGCGATTGCGGCAAACTCGCTCAACAGGTGTTTACTTTGGCGTAAGGCGACAGTGTGCATGCTATGGTGCTAGTCGCCGCCGAAAGGGGGTGGCGTAACCCATTGATTCATCGACGGACGCAGCATGTACAAGCCCGCCCGCCGCGTAGTGTTCTCAGCGTTCGCCGCCGTCGCGATGGTTTTCGCGCCCATTGTCAACGGTCTGGCGACCGCCCAGGTTCCCTACGCTCAGCTTCAGTCGGCCCCGCGCGCCAACCCGGCCGCGCAACCCAAGTATGCCGCTGTCGTCGTGGACGCCAACTCTGGCGAGGTGCTTTACGCCAAGCGCGCCGACAGCCCGCGCTACCCCGCTTCCATCACCAAGGTGATGACCCTTTATCTCGCGTTCGAGGCGATCAACGAGGGGCGGCTCAATCCGAGCGACCTGATCACCGTCTCGGCCAGGGCCGCCGCCCAGCCGCCGACCAAGCTCGGTCTGTCGGCGGGCGAGGTGATCACCGTCGACGACGCCATGAAGGCGCTGGCCGTGAAGTCCGCCAACGACATGGCCGTCGCCCTGGCCGAGCACATGGCCAATGGCTCGGAAGCCAAGTTCGCCGCCCTGATGACCCTGCGGGCCCAGGAACTGGGCATGCTGAACACCCGATTCGTGAATGCGTCGGGCCTTCCGGACAGCCGCCAGGTGTCCAGCGCCCGTGACATCGCCATCCTGTCCCGCGCCGTGATGCGCGACTATCCGCAGTACTACAGCCTGTTCAACCTGCGCTCCTTTACCTACCGGGGCATCACCATGAACAACCACAACCGGCTGCTGAACCGCATGCCGGGCGTGGATGGCCTCAAGACCGGATACACCAACGCCTCGGGCTACAACCTTGCCGCCTCCGGCGTGCAGGACGGCCGCCGTCTCATCGTCGTCATGCTCGGCGGCACCTCCAACGCCGCCCGCGACAACCATGTGCAGGAGCTGCTGACCACCGGGTTCGACGTCATGCGTCGCCGCGATCGTGGCGAGCGTATCCTGGTCGCCCAGAGCCTTTTCGAGCCGCCGCCGCCGCCCGCGCCTTTGCAGTATGACGTGGCGCAGGGCGACACCGACCTGCCGCGCGCCTACTTCGTCGCCGGTCCGGAAGTCGCGCAGGTGAAGGTCTCCAGCAGCATGGCTGAAGCCAAGAAGACCGCTTCCCCCAAGAAGGCTGCGGTGGTGAAGAAGCCGAAGGGCCAGTGGACGGTTCAGGCTGGCGCCTTCAAGAGCAAGGATCAGGCGAAGACCCAGCTGGGCTCGATCCAGAAGCGCTTCGGCAAGGTCTTCGACGACGCCGAAGGCGTGATCGGCAGCAAGGTCGATGGCTTCTTCCGCGTGCGTTTCACCGGTCTGACCGCTGACGACGCCCGGGCGGCCTGCAAGGCGCTCAGCGCCAAGCGGCAAACCTGCATGGTGGTCGCGCCCGGTCGCTGATCGTTCAAGCCACAATCCGTGGCTTGAAGGCCTGCTGATCGTTCCCGGACAGGCGGTGTTGCGCTACTGATCGCCCCTGGGGAGCGAGACATGCAGCACATCCTGATCGGCCTTGGCGGCATCCTGCTGCTTCTGGGGGTGGCTTTCGCCCTGTCCAGAGGGCGCAGCCGCATCAACCTGCGCATCGTCACCAGCGCCTTCGCCCTGCAGGCGGCCATCGCCGTCTTCGTCCTCTATCTGCCGGCCGGACGCGCCGCCATGGCGGCCACGGCGCAGGCCGTCGAGCGCCTGCTGGGCTACAGCAAGGTCGGCATCGAGATGGTGTTCGGCGGCCTGACCCAGGTGAACGGCGTCGCCAGCTTCGCCATCAACATCCTGCCGATCATCATCTTCTTCAGCGCCCTGGTCTCGATCCTCTACTACCTCGGGGTCATGCAGCTGGTCGTGAAGTGGGGCGGCGGGGCCCTGCGCTGGCTGCTCGGCGTCGACCGGGTCGAGGGGCTGTACGCCGCCGCCAACGTCCTCGTCGGCCAGTCGGAATCGCCACTGGTTGTGCGGCGCTACCTGCGCGGCCTGACCGACGCCCAGATCTTCGCCCTGATGGTCACCGGCATGGCCGGGGTGGCCGGCTCGATCCTGGCCGCCTACGCCTCGATGGGCGCCGACCTGAAGTACCTGCTCGCCGCCGCCTTCATGTCTGCCCCTGGCGGTCTGCTGATGGCCAAGATCATCATGCCCGACGAGAAGGCTCCGCCACCCGCCGAGGCGGATGAGGACGTCCAGGCCGTCGCCGCCCTCACGCCCGAGCCGGAGGAAGAGGAGCGCGCCACCAACATCATCATGGCCGCCTTCAACGGCGCCCAGGATGGGGTGCAACTGGCCGTGGCGGTCGGCGCCATGCTGATCGTCTTCGTCGCCCTGATCGCGCTGGCCAACGGCATCCTTGGCGGCATCGGTGGCTGGTTCGGTCACCCTGACCTGAGCTTCCAGCAGATCCTGGGCTACGTCTTCGCCCCCGTCATGTTCATGCTCAACGTGCCTTGGGACGAGGCCCGCAAAGCCGGCGAGCTGTTCGGCGAAAAGCTGATCCTCAACGAGTTCGTCGCCTTCCTGCACTACAGCGAGGCCAAGGCGGCCTTGTCCCCCTATACCCAGGCGGTTGTCACCTTCGCCCTTTGCGGCTTTGCCAACATCAGCTCGATCGCCATCCAGATGGGCGTGCTGGGCGGTCTGATCCCGGAGAAGCGGCCGACCATCGCCCGCCTTGGCTTTCTGGCGGTGCTGGCCGGTTCGCTGGCCAACCTGATGAGCGCGGCGATGGCGGGCCTGTTGCTGGCAAGCTGACCGATGACCGACCGCCAGCGCCTGTTCTTCGTCCGGGCCCTACATTCGGCCATCTATCTGGTGATGGCCTCCGCCTCGTTAGTGGTGCTGTTCGCCGGGATCACGGGGTGGACGGGCGACTGGCTCTGGGTAGCGCTTGGGCTGGTCGGGATCGAGAGCCTGGTCTTTGCCGCCTTCGGCTTCAAATGCCCTCTGACAGCCGTTGCCGTTCGCTACGGCGCATCGATCGACGGCGCCGCCTTCGACACCTTCCTGCCCGACAGGATCACCCGCCATACCTTCCGGAATTTTTGGACCGATCATTGTGATCGGCATCGTCCTTCTGGCGGCGCGGTGGGCGATTTCAGCCCTGTAGCGGTCAGGGCAACAGGCCCAGCCGCTTGCCGACAATCCGGTCCATCGTCCGGCGCGGCAGAAATTCGGTCATCAGCACCTCGAACGGCGTCGGCGACACCACATAGCGGTGCTTGGGCTTCACCGCTGTCAGCCCCTTGAGGATCGCCTCGCCGATGGCGGCCGGCGGCAGGCCGTTCTTGCCCAGGGTCAGCATGTAGCCCTTGATCCGTTCCAGCGCCGGCCCGAAGACGGTCGCGGCGTAGGGGCCGGTATCGACCTCGTCGGCCTTGGCCCAGATCGGGGTCGCCACAGCGCCCGGGGCCACGATGATCACATCGATGCCGTGGATCAGCAGCTCACGGCGCAGGGCTTCCGACAGGCCCTCGAGGGCGAACTTGGAGGCGCTGTAGGGGCCCATGAACGGCGAGGCGTTTCGGCCGCCGACCGAGCTGATGTTGACGATCCTGCCCTTGGGCCCGGTCAGGCCCGGCTCAGCTCCGAGCAGGGGGGCGAAGGCCTGGGTGGCGATGACCACGCCGGTGACATTGACCTCCATCTGCTGGCGGAAATCGTCGATGGGGAGGTGGAGCAGGGGGCCGGCCACCGCAATGCCGGCGTTGTTGACGAGGCCCGCCAGGGTCTGGCCGTTCAGCGCCTTGCGCACGGTCTCGGCCGCCGCCTGGGCGCCCGCCGCGTCGGTCACATCGAAGATCAGCGGCGTGAAGGCGTCGCCGAATTCCTGCTTCAGCCGGTCGGCGTCGGCCTGTTTGCGGACGCTGCCGAAGACATGGAAGCCGTTGGCCGCCAGCACCTGGACCGCGCCATGGCCGATGCCGGTGGAGACGCCGGTGACGACGACGCTGCGTTTCATGGATTTACCCCTCGACTGAACCCCGATCAGTCAATTGGGTCTCAACGCCCCCCGAGGCAAGGCGCCAAAGAAAAAGGCCGGGCGAAAACTTCCGCCCGGCCTCAATCCCAAATTTTACCCGGGCCTTATTCGGCCAGGGCCGGTTCCTCGATCTCCGGCGCGCCAGGCTCGCGAGCCTTGGGTGTGTCGATCTCGAACTCGAAGGCGATCTTGCCGTCCTTGAGCACGACCTTGACGTGGCCGCCCTTGGACAGCTTGCCGAACAGGATGTCGTCGGCCAGCGGCTTCTTGATGTGCTCCTGGATGACCCGGGCCAGTGGCCGCGCCCCATAGAGTTCGTCGAAGCCGTTCTTGGCCAGCCAGTCGGCCGCCTCGTCGGTGGTTTCGATGGTGATGTTGCGATCGGCGAGCTGGGCTTCCAGCTGCAGAACGAACTTCTGGACCACCTGGCGGATGATGTCCTGGGTCAGCGGCTTGAAGGCCACGACGGCGTCCAAACGGTTGCGGAACTCCGGCGTGAACAGGCGTTTCAGCGCCTCTTCCTGCTCGCCGTCATTGCGCCCACGACCGAACCCGATGGTGTTCTTCTGGGCGTCGGAGGCCCCCGCATTGGTGGTCATGATCAGGACCACGTTGCGGAAATCGACCTTCTTGCCGTTCGAGTCCGTCAGCGTGCCGTTGTCCATCACCTGCAGCAGGATGTTGTAGACGTCCTGGTGCGCCTTCTCGATTTCGTCGAGCAGGACCACGGCATGCGGATGCTGGTCGACAGCGTCGGTCAGCTGGCCGCCCTGATCGTAGCCGACATAGCCGGGAGGAGCCCCGATCAGGCGGCTGACGGTGTGGCGTTCCATGTATTCCGACATGTCGAAGCGCAGCAGCTCGATGCCCAGCGTAGAGGCCAGCTGCCGTGCGGCTTCGGTCTTGCCGACGCCGGTCGGGCCGCTGAACAGGTAGCTGCCGATCGGCTTGTTGGCGTCGCGCAGCCCGGCCCGGGCCATCTTCATGGCCGAGCTGAGCTGCTTGATCGCCTCTTCCTGACCGAAGACGGCCCGCTTCAGGTCCGTTTCCAGTTCCTTCAGCGCCTCGGTGTCGGTCTTGGAAACCGACTTCGGCGGGATGCGGGCGATCTTGGCGACGACCGCTTCGATCTCCTTCACGCCGATGACCTTCTTCCGCTTGCCCTCGGGCAGCAGCATCTGGCCGGCGCCCGCCTCGTCGATCACGTCGATCGCCTTGTCGGGCAGCTTTCGGTCGGTGATGTACTTGGCCGACAGGTCCACCGCCGTCTTGATGGCGTCGTTGGTGTACTTCAGCTTGTGGAACTCTTCGTAGTACACCTTCAGACCCTTCAGGATCTTGATGGTGTCGTCGATCGTCGGCTCGTTGACATCGATCTTCTGGAAGCGCCGGACCAGGGCGCGATCCTTCTCGAAGTGCTGCCGGAATTCCTTGTAGGTCGTCGAGCCCATGCAGCGCAGGCTGCCCGAGGCCAGGGCCGGCTTGAGCAGGTTTGAGGCGTCCATCGCCCCGCCACTGGTCGCGCCGGCGCCGATCACCGTGTGGATCTCGTCGACGAACAGGATGGCGTTGGGGTGGTTCTCCAGTTCCTTGATGACCTGCTTGATCCGCTCCTCGAAGTCGCCGCGATAGCGGGTTCCGGCCAGCAGCGCGCCCATGTCGAGCGAGAAGATGGTGGCGCCTTCAAGCACCTCCGGCACTTCGTGGTTGATGATCTTGCGGGCCAGGCCCTCGGCGATGGCGGTCTTGCCGACGCCCGGGTCACCGACCAGCAGCGGGTTGTTCTTGGTCCGCCGGCATAGGATCTGGATACAGCGCTCGACCTCGGCCAGCCGCCCGATCAGGGGATCAACCTTGCCCAGCCGCGCCTTCTCGTTGAGATCAACGCAGTAGGCTTCCAGCGCCTCGCCGCCGGTCTTGGCGTTGGGCTTGCCGCCGTTCTCTTCCTCATCGGTCGCGCCCTTGACGGTCTTGGGCTCGGAAGCCCCGGCTTTCTTGGCGATGCCGTGGGCGATGTAGTTGACCGCGTCATACCGCGTCATGTCCTGCTCCTGCAGGAAGTAGGCGGCATGGCTCTCGCGCTCGCTGAACACGGCGACCAGCACATTGGCGCCGGTCACGTCGTCGCGGCCGGAGGATTGCACATGGATCACCGCACGCTGAATGACGCGCTGGAAACCGGCCGTCGGCTTGGCTTCCTCGCCGTCGTCCACGATCAGGGCGCGGAGTTCGGTGTCGATGTAGTTGACGAGAGTCTTCTTCAGCTCCGCGAGATCGACATCGCAGGCCTTCATCACCCCGGCGGCGTCCTCGTCGTCGGCGAGGCTGAGCAGCAGGTGCTCCAGGGTGGCGTACTCATGCTTTCGCTGGTTGGCGTAAGCGACTGCGCGGTGAAGTGTTTCTTCGAGATTGCGCGAAAACGAGGGCAAAGGTGGCTCCTCTAATCCTTTTCCATGGTGCACTGCAGCGGGTGCTGATGCCGTCTGGCTGCGTCGATTACCTGGGCGACTTTTGTCTCGGCGACTTCGTAGGTGAAGACACCGCAGACCCCCACGCCGTTCTGGTGCACATGAAGCATGATCCGGGTCGCATCTTCGCGCGACTTGTTGAAAAAACGCTCAAGCACGTAAACGACGAACTCCATCGGTGTGTAGTCGTCGTTCAGAATCAGGACGCGGTACAGCGAAGGCTTAGCGGTCTTGGCCTTGGTCTGTGTGACCACCGCCGTTCCCGATCCACCTGGACCCGCACCCGTGCCTGACTTCCGTTCAGCCATACCGACCTTCGACTCGTGAAGCGGTCCGCCAGGGCGGCCGCCGTTCTTGCTGATTAGATATGGAAACATCAGCTCATTGGAAGGGGCGTGATGCGACCTGCGACGCTTTGGGTGCGCCGCTGACCTAATCGACCAGCCAACGCGTAGGGTTTCCGTGGTGATCCACGTCGACGTGCGGTTGCCTAAGTCCGTCCGTCGATATGGTAAGCGCTGCTGGCTTTTGGAAGTCCTGCCACGCCAGATTGGCCGACACAGAGGGGGCGGGACGCAGGCCAGCAACGGTATCGATCAAGGCGGCCTCGCTCACGGCGTTTTGAGGGCGCTGCGGCATGAACGACGCCATAGCCGGCCAGCGCCCCGGTTCATCCTCAGCGCTGGATATTCGACGCATTGGAAGCTGCCAGCCCTTTTCGGGACCGATGCGGAGCGTTCGTCTTCCCACCGTACCGACGACGGAGACCAGGCATGCCCTCCGCGGGGGTAGTCTCTTGTCACCTTCAACGCCCGTCCCGTCACCAGCGCCCCCTTGCCGAATTTCGCCTCCATCCGGTCCATCGCCGTCTCATGGCTGAGCGCCCGTTTCTCGTCGCCGCCGAAGAAGTCGTCGCCCGACGCCCCCGCCTCCTCGAAGTCCGACAATCCCGCCCCGATCAGCCGGTACAGCGTCCCGTCCGTTTCGTTCGCCAGCAGCTCGCACACAACGTTGAAGAGCGTCCGCGCCGTTTGGGTCGGGGCGGGCAGGGTGCGCCGACGGGTGATGATCTTGAAATCGGTGCGCCGCAGTTTCAGCACCGCCACCCGCCCGGTGATGCCCTCCTTGCGCAGTTGCCGCGCCACCTTCTCGCAGAGCGGCCAGAGGATGTTCTCCAGGCTCTCGCGGTCCGAGTAGTCGTCGTTGAACGTCGTCTCGGCGCTGATCGTCTTGCGGCCTTCGCGCGGATTGACCACGCGGGCATCCTCGCCTTTGGCCAGCTTGTGCAAGCTCATGCCATGAGTGCCGAACTCGGTCGCCAGGTCCTTGAGTTCGGCCCGCGCCAGGTCGCCGACGGTGCGGTATCCGGCCTTCTCCAGGGTCGCTGCGAACACCGGCCCGACGCCGGGCAGGATACGCACCGATTTCTGCGCCAGCACGGACGCCGCCTCGGCTCCCAGCACCGAAAATCCGCGCGGCTTGTCCAGCTCCGAGGCGATCTTGGCCAGGAACTTGTTCGACGCCAGGCCGATGGACACCGTGATCCCGACCTCGGCCTCGATCCGCGCCTGCAGCCGCGCGAGGGTCAGGGCAGGTGGCATGCCGTGCAGCCGCTCGGTCCCTGACAGATCGATCCAGCACTCGTCGAGCGACAGGGTCTGCACCAGCGGCGTCAGGTCCCGGATCATCTCCATGATCCGCTGGCTCTCGGGCACATACTTGCTGAAGTCGGGCTTCAGGATCACCGCCTGCGGGCACAGCTTACGGGCCGTGAACATCGGCATGGCCGACCGAACCCCGCTCATCCGGGCGATATAGCAACAGGTCGAGACCACCCCCCGCACACCGCCGCCGATGATCACCGGCACATCCCGCAACTCCGGCCGGTCGCGCTTCTCGACCGAGGCGTAGAAGGCGTCACAGTCCATGTGGGCGATGCTCAGGGTCGCCAGTTCATCATGCGCCACCATCCGCGGCGACCCGCAGGCCGGACAGCGGCGCGGGGCCGTGTCTCCGGTCCAGAAGCAGTCGCGGCAGAAGGCCTTCATGGCCGGTCAGTACCATATTCCCGACCTTCCGGTCGTCGCCCCAGGGCGAACTGAAGGGCCGCGATAATTTTACCCGGTAGAAATTATCGCGGCTTTCGGACTCGTACGGCCAGGCCACCCTGCGCCTTAGGTCGGGCCGGGCGCAAACCGGGCTACATTCCCCGCCGTTCGACCACTTTCAGACCTACGCCCCGACCTACATCGGCAGCGCTTTGACCCACGCAAAACCCACGGCCGCCGGGACTTCCGGGGCTAGGGCGATAACGTCGCCTGTTTTCGTAGCCATGCTACAATAGAGCCGCTTCGTTAGCGGCTACTCTGCCGGCCAAAGCCAGGCCGCGCCGCGCACCCCCGACGAATCCCCATGCGCCGCCCGACGGATCGGAGTCTCGAACGTGTCCGAGAACACATGATGACCGATCAGCCCCGGCAGCCGCTCGTAAAGCTCGTCAATGTTCGACATGCCGCCGCCCAGCACGATGACGTCCGGATCGATGATGTCGCAGACAACGGCCAGGCCCCGGCCCAGCCGATCGATGTAGCGGTCGAGCACCAGGGCGGCGGCTGGAACGCCCGCCCGGGCCTTGCCGACAATCTCCGGCCCTTCGAGGGCCTGGCCCGTCTCGGCCCGATAGTCCTCGAGGAAGGCCGTCCCGCTGATCCAGGTCTCCAGACAGTTCACGCGGCCGCACCAGCATGTGTGAGCCGCGTGCTCCTTGGAATTGGGCCAGGGCAGGGGCGTGTGGCCGAACTCGCCCGAGAAGCCGGAGGCGCCGGGCCAGTCCTGACCGCCCAGCCAGACCCCGGCCCCGCAACCAGTGCCGATGATCACCCCGAAGGCAACCTTCGCCCCGGCCGCCGCCCCGTCGACGGCTTCGGAAATGATCAGGCAGTCGGCGTCGTTGCGCAACCGCACCGGACGGCCCAGCGCCCGGGCCATGTCGGTCTCCAGCGGCGCATCGTTCAGCCAATAGCTGTTGGCGTTGCGCACCAGACCGGTGGCCGGCGAGATCGAGCCGGGGATGCCGACCCCGATCCGCTCGAATCGCTGACCCACCTCCGCCTCCACCGCCTCGACCACCTGCCGCGTTACATCGAGCGAGGCCTCGTAGACCCGGGGGTTAGGCAGACGGATACGCGACACGAAGCGGCCTTCGCCATTCAGGGCGGCCGCCTCGATCTTGGTGCCGCCGAAGTCCACGCCGAGTCTGAGCATGCGACGATATCCGTCGAAGATCGTCGCGCAGGCAAGGCTTGCCTGACCGTGCGGCACCGCTTCTAGATCGCGGCAAATACATTGTGGAGAAACGCACATGGCCCAGGGCCCCCTGTCCGTTCTGAAGATCGTCGAGTTCGCCGGAATCGGTCCGGGACCGTTCTGCGGCATGCTGCTGTCGGACCTGGGCGCCGACGTCGTGCGCATCGACCGCAAGGGCGCCGGTCGCGGTTCGCCCGCTGACATCACCGCGCGTGGCCGCCGCTCGGTGGCCCTGGATCTCAAGAACCCGGACGCCATCGAGACCTGCCTCAAGCTGATGGAGGAGGCCGACGGCATCATCGAGGGCTTCCGTCCCGGCGTCATGGAGCGCCTTGGCCTCGGCCCGGACGTCGCTCTGAAGCGCAACCCCAAGCTCGTCTACGGCCGCATGACCGGCTGGGGCCAGTTCGGTCCCTACGCCAAGGCGGCCGGCCACGACATGAACTACATCGCCATCACTGGCGCCCTGCACGCCATCGGTACGGATGAGAAGCCGATCCCGCCGCTCAACCTGGTCGGTGACTTCGGCGGCGGCGCCCTCTACCTGGCGTTCGGCCTGCTGGCCGGGGTGATCCACGCCCGCAGCACCGGTGAAGGCCAGGTCATCGACTGCGCGATGAGCGATGGCGCGGCCTCGCTGATGGCCATGTTCTATGGCTTCAAGGCCATGGGCGCCTGGCAGGAAACCCGCCGCTCCAACCTGCTCGACGGCGGGGCCCACTTCTACGACACCTATCAGTGCGCCGACGGCAAGTGGATCTCGATCGGGTCTATCGAGCCGCAGTTCTACGCCCTGCTGCTGGAAAAGACCGGCATCACCGACCCGGCCTTCCAGAACCAGATGGACCGCTCGGCCTGGCCCGAGCTGACCCAGAAGCTGGCTGACGTCCTCAAGACCAAGACCCAGGCAGAGTGGTGCGAGATCATGGACGCCACGGACATCTGCTTCGCCCCCATCCTCGACCTGGATGAGGCCCCCAAGCACGCGCACAACGTCGCGCGTGAGACGTTCGTCACCGTCGAGGGCGTGATCCAGCCGGCGCCGGCTCCCCGATTCTCGGCCACCCCGGGAAAGATCCAGGCTCCGCCGCCGAAGATCGGTGCGCATAACGAAGCCGCGTTGACCGACTGGGGATTCTCGGCTGACGCCATCAAGGCGTTGCAGGATTCAGGGGCTCTGTAGGCGGGAACCCCGTGTCAGTCCTGCAAAGAGTCTGACACTGAGCCGACGCCTTCCATTCAGCCGCGGTTCAGCCGCGCGCCTCTAGTTTGGCATCGTGACTGGAGGCGCCGCGCTCTCCCGTCCCTCGAAAGCGGCGCCGAAGGGCATGCAGGACGAAGGCAAGATCATCCTGGAGGCGCGCCGCACGGTTATCCGGGCGGCGCGCCGTCTTGTATTGCGCAGCGCAGCAACTGCGGGCAGGTTCCCGCGATGACAGACCCCCGCGCCCGGTTCGCGCTGCTTTCCCGTTGGCGAGACCTCGATCCGGCCCACTGGGTGCGGCTGACGGTCAGTGTCGCGGGCAAGTCGCTGTCGCGGCTGTGGGGCCGGGACGTCATGCTCTACGTCGGCGGGGTCAGCTTCTGGGCCATGCTGGCGGCCTTTCCCGCCATCGCCATCGGCATGGGCCTGTTCGGCCTGTTGATGGACCCCGACAAGATCGCCCAGCGCGCCGAGTCGCTGACCGGCCTGATGCCGCCCGGCGCGCAGCACCTGTTCGAGAGCGAACTGGTTCGCCTGGCCCATGCGCCGCTGCAGGCCGTGTCGGCCCAGAGCGCCCTGGCCATCATCATCGGCGGCTACGCCGCCCATCGGGGGTTCAAGGCCTTGCTGGCCGGTCTCTCCTTCATCCATGACGAGGAGAACCAGCGCGGTTTCTGGACCTTCAACTTCATGGCCCTGATCGTGCTGATCTGCGCCTTCGTGCTGATGGGCGTCGTCTCGGCCATGTTCCTGATGCTCAGGCTGATGGGAGCGGCGCTGAACCTCAAACCTCTGGCCGGAACCGTCTTCCTCAGCGAATGGACCTGGACCAGCCTGGGCATCACCCTGGCGATGACCCTGATCTACCGCTACGCCATGTCTCGTGAGCCCGTCGTCTGGCGCGCCTCGATCATCGGCGGCATGGCCGCTGCGGCCCTGGCGGTCGGCGCCAGCTGGGCCTCGGCCTTCTACGTCGAACAGATCGCCCACCTGGGCGCGACCTACGGCTCGGTCTCCGCCGTGGTCGTCTTCCTCATCTGGCTCAGCTGGAACGTCAACGTCGTCTTCCTGGGCGGCGCCATCGCCACGGAGGTCGAACTGGCGATCGCCCAGCCGACCTTGGATTTCGAAGACGCGCCGCTGATCTAGACGCCCGTTCCTGCCGGGATTGTTCGAAACAGTCGCTGGGGAGGCGGTCAGGTCTTGCGGATGAGAAAGCTCACGGCGCCGTCCGCCGCGACCTGTTCCATCACCTGGTGTACGCCCTGGGCAGCGAAGTGCGGCACGTCCACTTTCGCCATCGGATCGTCGGCGATCAGCCGCACCATCGCTCCGGCGTCCAGCCCTTCCAGCGCCTTGCGCAGCTTCAAGGTCGGCACCGGGCAGCGATGGCCTCGGGCGTCGATCAACAGGGGCTCCTGGCTCATCGCATCCCGATAGCGCGCACGCGAAACTGCCGCTAGGGTCCGCGCCTCAAATGTGTTCAGGGGGCGTCATGCTTCGGGGTCTGGTTGCAGCGCTGGTCAGCGCGTCTTTCATCGTCACGCCGGCCTTCGCGGCCCCGCCCAGGAAGGCTGACCCCGCCAAGTGGGACGTCAACGCCCCGCCCGGTCCCTTCAAGGACGTGCCCATCGACACCACCACCGGCACCTGGATGAGCGTCGACGTCAGTCCCGACGGCAAGGAGGTGCTCTTCGACCTGCTGGGAGACCTCTATACGATCCCGATCGGCGGCGGCGAGGCCAGGTCCCTGACCAGCGGCGTCGCCTGGGACATGCAGGCCCGCTATTCGCCCAACGGCCGCTGGATCGCCTTCACCTCGGACCGCGGCGGCGGCGACAACATCTGGGTGATGAACCGAGACGGCTCGGACATGCGCGCCGTCTCGAAAGAGACCTTCCGCCTGCTCAGCCAGCCGGCCTGGTCGCCCGACTCCGAGTACGTCGTTGGCCGCAAGCACTTCACCTCCGGCCGTTCGCTGGGCGCCGGCGAGATGTGGCTCTACCATCGATCGGGCGGCGACGGCCTTCAACTGACCAGGAAGCGCACCGAACAGAAGGACACCGGCGAGCCGGCCTTCAGCCCCGACGGCCGCTACCTCTACTTCAGCGACGACGCCACGCCCGGCGGCCAGTTCGAGTACAGCAAGGACCCCAACGGCCAGATCTATGTGATCCAGCGGCTCGACCGGAAGACCGGCGAGACCAGCCAGTATGTCACCGGCCCAGGCGGTTCGATTCGCCCGACCCCCTCGCCGGACGGCAAGAGCTTGGCCTTCGTCCGCCGCGTTCGCTACAAGACCACCCTCTTCATCCGCGACCTCGAGAGCGGCAAGGAGACCCCGGTCTACGACGCCCTTGATCGCGACATGCAGGAGACCTGGGCCATTCACGGGGTCTACCCCAACATGGCCTGGACCCCGGACAACAAGGCCGTCGTACTTTGGGCCGGCGGCAAGATCCGCAAGATTGACGCCGCTACGGGCGCGGCCGCCGACATCCCCTTCCATGTGAAGACAACCCGCCGCGTCGCCAGCGTCGTCCGCGCCAAGGTCGATGTCGCGCCCAAGGCCTTCGACGTGAAGATGATCCGCTGGGCCGAGGTCTCGCCGCGTGGCGACAAGGTCGTCTTCGAGGCGCTCGGCAAACTGTGGATCCGGGACGTCAACGGCGGCCAGGCCAAACGCCTGACCAGCCAGGGCGACCATTTCGAACTCTATCCGGCCTGGTCGCGGGATGGCGCCTCCATCGTCTACACCACCTGGTCCGACGAGGCCTTCGGGACCATTCGCGTGGCGTCCGCCGCCGGCGGCGAGGGCAGGGTGGTGACGAAGAAGCCGGGCCACTATGTCGAACCGGCCTTCAGCCCGGACGGCCGCACGATCGTCTATCGCACGGTCCAGGACGGCTATCTGACCAGCGCCCAGTGGGGCAGCGAAACCGGCCTCTGGAGCCTTCCGACGGCCGGGGGTGAGCCCGTGGAGATCACCGGCAATGGTTTGCTGCCGCAGTTCGGCGCCGCCTCCGACCGGGGGTACTTCATGAGCTTCGAGGCCGAGGGCAAGCGCGCCCTCAAGTCGGCAAAGCTCAACGGCGACGATGCCCGCGTCCACCTGACCAGCGCCAACGCCGGGGAATACGCCATAGCGCCGGACGAGAAATGGGTGGCCTGGACAGAGCGGTTCAACGCCTACGTCGCCCCCCTGGTGTTCACCGGCAAGCCGGTCGAGATCGGCCCCGAAAGCAAGGCCCTGCCGGTCACCCGCGTCACCCGTGACGCCGGCGAGTGGCTGCACTGGTCAGGTGACTCCAGTCGCCTCTGGTGGTCGCTCGGCCCTGAGCTCTTCAGCCGCGACCTGAAGGATGCCTTCGCCTTCGTCGACGGCGCGCCCAAGGACCTGCCCAAGGCCCCCGAGAGCGGCATCAAGCTGGGGTTCAGCCAGGCTTATGACGCCCCGGCCGGCCGTATCGCCCTGGTCGGCGCCCGCATTGTCACCATGAAGGGCGATGAGGTCATCGAGGACGGCGTCATCGTCATCAACGGCAACCGGATCGAGGCCATCGGCAAACGTGGCGCGGTCAACCCACCGGCCGACGCCAAGGTGGTGGACGTGTCAGGCAAGACCATCATCCCGGGCCTGATCGATGCCCACTGGCATGGCTCGATGGGCTCGGACGAGATCATCCCGCAGCAGAGTTGGATCAACTACGCCGCCCTGGCCTTCGGGGTGACGACGATCCACGACCCGGCGAACGACACCAGCGAGATCTTTGCCCACAGCGAACTGGCCAAGGCCGGGCAAGTGGTGGCCCCGCGGATCTTCTCGACGGGCACCATCCTCTACGGCGCGACAACGCCGTTCACGGCCAAGATCGAGAGCCCTGAGGATGCGATGTCGCACCTGCGTCGCATGAAGGCGGTCGGGGCCTTCAGCGTGAAGAGCTACAACCAGCCCCGCCGCGACCAGCGCCAGCAGATCATCGCCGCCGCCCGGGCGCTCGACATGTCGGTGACGCCGGAAGGCGGCTCGCTGTTCGAGCACAACCTGACCATGCTGATGGACGGCCACACGACGATCGAGCACTCGATCCCGGTCGCCGCCATCTATGACGACGTCAAGCAGCTGTGGCCGCAGACCGGCACCGCCTACACCCCGACCCTGGTCGTGGCCTATGGCGGGGCCTGGGGTGAGCACTACTGGTACGAGACGACCAACGTCTGGGAGGACCCGATCTTGACCAAGTACGTGCCGCGCCGCATCCTCGACGCCCGCTCGCGCCGACCGTTCAAGATCCCGCCGGAGGAGCTGAACCACATCCGCATCGCGACCGTCGCCCGCGAGCTGAACGACCGCGGCGTCCTGGTCCAGGCGGGCGCTCACGGCCAGCGCGAGGCTCTGGGTCTGCACTGGGAAATCTGGATGATGGAGCAGGGCGGCATGACCCCGCTCAATGCGCTGCGCACCGCCACCCTGAACGGCGCCCAGGCGCTGGGCATGGACCGCGACATCGGTTCGCTCGAGGTCGGCAAGCTGGCCGACCTGGTCATTCTCGACGCCAACCCGCTGGAGAACATCCGCAACACCCGCGAGATCCGCTTCACGATGATCAACGGGCGACTGTTCGACAATGACATGAACGAGGTCGGCACCCGCATGCGGGCCCGCAAGCCCTTCTGGCACCAGCAGGTCGGCGGTGAGACCTGGGGCGGCGCGACCACCACCGAGGCGGCGAGCCATACCGATCACTAGAGCCGCCTGAATCTCGAAGCCCTCTGGACCCCGGCGATCTTCTGATGACCGGGGTCTTTTTTCTCGCTCGCCAAGCCCGGCCTGCCCGGGCAGGATCGCAGGGCCAAGGGAGAGCGCATGCCGGACGAACAGAATCTCGACGTCGTCGACAACCGCACCAAAGGCCGCTTCGAGGTCCATCTGGGCGGCGATATCGCCTTTGCCGAATATCGGCTTGAGGGCGACAGCATCGTCTTTCCGCGCACCATCGTCCCGGAAGCCTTCGCCGGAAAGGGCGTCGGCGGGGCGCTGGTAAAACATGGCTTGGCTTACGCTCGGGAGAGGTCGCTAAAGGTCAAGCCGACCTGCAGTTTCTTCGCCGGATACATCAGCAAACACCCCGAGCATCACGACCTGGTCCACCCGGACTTCCGTGCTGACCTCGGCATCACTTCCTAGGGACGAGACATGAAAACCCGTATCACCGAACTCTTCGGCATCGAGCACCCGATTCTCCAGGGCGGCATGCACTTCGTCGGCTTCGCCGAAATGGCGGCGGCCGTGTCCAACGCCGGCGGCCTTGGCATCATCACCGGCCTGACCCAGCGCACGCCGGAGGACCTGTCGAAGGAAATCGCCCGGTGCAAGGAGATGACCGACAAGCCGTTCGGCGTGAACCTGACCTTCCTGCCGAGCGTCAACCAGCCCGATTATCCGGGCTATGTGAAGGCCATCCTCGACAGCGGCATCAAGGCCGTCGAGACGGCCGGCAACAACCCCGCCAAGTGGCTGCCGCCGCTGCAGGAAGCCGGCGTCAAGGTGATCCACAAGTGCACCTCGGTTCGCCACAGCCTCAAGGCCGAGGCGATCGGCTGCGACGCCGTCAGTGTCGACGGCTTCGAATGCGGCGGTCACCCGGGTGAGGACGATGTCCCCAACATGATCCTGCTGCCGCGCGCCGCCGAAGAGCTGAAGATCCCCTTCGTCGCCTCCGGCGGCATGGCCGACGCCCGCTCGCTGGTCGCCGCTCTGGCCATGGGCGCCGAGGGCATGAACATGGGCACCCGCTTCATCGCCACCAAGGAAGCACCGGTCCATGAGAACGTGAAGCTGGCTATCGTCGCGGCAAGCGAGCTGGACACCCGGCTGGTCATGCGCCCCTTGCGCAATACCGAAAGGGTGCTGACCAACGCAGCGGTCGAACGACTGCTGCTGAAGGAAAAGGAACTCGGCGCGAACATCAAGGTTGAGGACATTATCGAAGAAGTTGCGGGCGTTTACCCGCGCATCATGATGGACGGCGAAATGGAAGCCGGGGCCTGGTCCTGCGGCATGGTCGCCGGCCTGATCCACGACATCCCGACGTGCAAGGAACTGATCGACCGCATCATGAGCGAGGCGGAGCAGATCATCCGGGGTCGTCTCGAAGGGTTCCTGGCAGCCTAGGAGCTCTGGCAGGCGATCATGCCGCCTGCGGGGACCACGGTCTCCCAGCCGGCGGCGTCCTTGAGTTCAACCGAGCCCTCGCGGGCGACAACGCCGCCTATGAGGCCGTTGGGAGTCTCGCCCCGGAAACGAACGGTGAGCGTCAGCCCCTGACCGGTAAAGATCTGCTGCTCATACAGCCCCATGACCTGTTCGCCGTCCCAGGCGGTCAGCGGCAGGTCGATGGTCTTGCCCTTCATCACAACCCGGGCCGAAGCCGGGTTCTGGGTGACCATGAGGATGCGCCGGGTCGGGCTGGTATTGGCCCAAAGGAACAACGCGCACTGGCCAGGGGCCAGCTTCTGCTGCGCCAGTTCCTCGAACGGCACGCCGCCGTTATTGGGCGCGGGGGCATTCTGTGTCCTGGGTGCGGCGAGGGCGGCCGTGGCGGTGAAGATCACGGCGGCAACTGTCAGCAGTCGGATCATGGACGTCCCTCGGCGGTGCGGCGCCAGCGGTCACCGTCCTGGGTAAAGCCGGCGGCCGCCAGAGTCTGCCCTATCGCCGGGTCCGTGGGAATGAAGATCAACTCGGAGCGCCAACCGCCGTCGCCGGCCAGACTGATCAGCGCTTCAATCCTCAGGCCCTGGCCCTCGCCCGCGAGAGGCAGCACCCAGCGCCCGGCGCTGCAGACCGGCGTGCCGGTCAGCGTGACGGGTTGGGGCAGGGGGCCGGTTCCGCCCAGTTGGGCGACCGCCTTGCCGCCCGCCTGACGGCATTGGCCGCGCTGGAAAACCCCCGTGACCTTTTCCAGCTTGAGGGCGCCGCTGACCGGTCCGGCAAAGCCTAAGCGGTCCAAGGCCAGGACGCCGTTGACCTGGTCGGCCCCGGTGCGCGCACCAGCGGCCAGCAAGAGGCCCCGGCCTGTGAACGCCGCGCCGCGCGCGTCGGCTTCCAGGCGCACCGCGCCCGTCAGCAGAGGCAGGATCTGGGTGCGGGGCCTGACGGCTCCAAGCGGCAGGCCGGCCAGCCGGGCATCGGTCAGGCGGCCGCTCCACAGCGTGCCCTCGGCCTTCCCGGCGGACAGCCGTCCCTTGGCGGCGCCCAGGGCCAGTGACAGGGGCGCGCCAAGGATGAGGGCGATGGCGAAGGCGGCGACGAACAGGATCAGGAGTTGGGGTGTTCTCATGGCGCGGTCCGCCCCAGCGTGATCTGCGCCTCCAGCAGGCCGCCGTCGGTACGCGAGGCGGTCATCTCGCTGACCGCCACGCCCTGGGCGCGGGCCAGGCTGGTCAGCCAGCCCATCATCAGGCCGGGCTCGGCCCCGGTCAGCCAGATCGTCAGACGGCCGTCGGCCTCCTCACGTCGACGGTCGATGGTCAGGCCGGCGGCGGCGGCAGAGGCTTCGACCACCGTCTGAAGCGGCTGGCCCGAGGTCACTGGCAGGCCGCGGGTCCTGGCCGCGCCGTCAAGCTGAGCGAAGCGGTCGGCCGCCTTGCGCAGCCTGGCCTCGGAGCCTTTCACCGCGCTGTTCAGGGGGACCAGCACTGCGAACCAGCCGACAACCAGCAGGAGGGCAAGGCCCATCGCCGCCAGCATGATCTGTTCGCGTCGGGAGCGGGCCTCCCAGGCGCTACGCAGGCGGTCAATCATCGGGCGCTCCGGACGATGAGGTCGGTGCTGATGCGCCCGCCTTCGGTGACGGTAGAATCCTCGATCATGTCGAGGCCGGCCTGGGCGGCGGCGGCCTTCAGGGTATCGAGGTCGGAGTAGTTGACGTAGGCGACGCTGATCCTCAAGGCCCCATCCTCGCCGTAGACGAGGGTCTCCATGCGCACCGGGCCGCTGGCCTGCACGACCTGGAATGTGGCTGCCGAAAGCTCGAGGAAGCGGTCAGCGGCCCGGCGGGCTTCCAGTTGGGCGAGGGCCTTGCTGGCGGGATCCTTCTGGCCGCGGAGGGAGGGGACCATGGCCACAGCCCGGCGGTCGGCGCGGTCTTCCAGGCCCATTGCGCCGCCCGTGTTGCGGGCGATCTGGGCGCCGGCGATCAGCAGGGGCGAAATCACCAGCAGGGCGGCGAGAATGGCGGCGCGCTTCCAGCCGCCGCCTTCGCTGCGCTCGCCACCGGGGGCGAAGGGGCCTTGCAGCAGGTTGATGGCCGGGGCCTCGGCGCCGCGGGCCAGAAGGGCGGCGGACTCCAGCGGATTGGCCGGCGTAGGCGTGCGCGGGCCCAAGACGGCGGCCAGCAGCTCCGGCTCGCCTGAAAGGGCAAGTTCGTGGCCGCGCACGGCCAGCAAGGGGCCAAATCTTACGCCGACCAGGCGGTCCCCGGCCGGCGGCAGGATCAGGTGGTCGGGTGTGACCACGTCCGGCTTGACCCCCAGCGCCGCCGCGCGGTCCAACCAGCCCTGAAGTCGGGGTGCGTCGACGATGGCGGTCAAGCGGGGACCTTCGCCGCGCGGGCCGACGGCGATGTGCTGGCGCTCAGGCGCGGCGGCCAGGGTCTCTCCCAGCATGAAGCCGGCGGCGGAGCGGGCCTGGGCGTCACTGGCGTCGGGCAGCTCCAGCCAGCGGGCGGCGACATCGGCTCCCGGCGTCACCAGGATGGTGTGGGCCGGCGCCCAGCCGTCGGCCTCGCCCGGACGCATGACGTCATAGCGCAGCACCTCGCCACCTTCGCTTCAAGTACTTCGGGGAGCCGTTCGGGATCGGCGAACAGTATGATCAGGCGGTTCATTCGTCGTGCGTCCAACGGCGGGCGACCAGGCGGACGCCGCCGGGCGAGGGGGCTTCGAAAAGCGAGCTGAGGGTGACATCGCCACCGGCGAAGGTCACTTCGGCGTCGAGGGTGAAATAGCGTGACCGCAGATCGACCTGGCTGCGCACGCCGGCGTCGGCAGGCACCTGGGCGAAGGCCGGACTGGCCCAGAAGGCGGCCAGATCCTTGAAGCCGCCCGCCGGGCGACCGGACAGCACGGAACGGGCTGCGCTGACCGATACGCCGCCCTCGGTCAGGGCCGTGAGAACGACGGCGCGGTCGGCGCCGAGCGTGTTGATGTTGACCGGCGACAGGTCGGTTGTCGGCAGGGCGCAGACGTAAGGACGGAGGGCGGCGTAGACGGCGGGGGTGAAGCCGCGGACGGCGCGCAGTTCGCTGACCTCGGCCAACGGGGCAGACGCGGTCCGGTAGGGTGTGGCGCCCTTCAGATAGCCGTCGTCTTCCGTCCCCGGTGCGCCGACGTTGTTGCTGTCCATCCACTCGGCCAGGCCGTTCGAAAGCGTCTCCGGCTGGGGCTGGTTCAAGGCCGTCAGCAGGGCGGTGAACTGGCGCACGCCCTGTTCGCGTCGCACGAACGGCTCGCCGCCGCCGGCCAGCACCAGGCTGTTCAGGTTGAAGCAGCCCGTGCCGTCACTGACCTTGGCGAGGATCTGGCCGCTTTCGATCGGGAAGGCGATGGGGCGACCGTTCCACCCGCCTTCCAGCGAGGTGCGGACCGCGTCCCGCTCCAGCAGCCGGCTGATGCGGGCCCGGGCCAGTTCCTCGGCCCCGATGGCGAAATACTGTCCCTGGGTCGCGGTGGCGGCATTGAAGGTGCGGCGCAGGCCAAAGCGAATGTCATCGAGCACGCCAACGGCGATGGCCGACATCACGGCCACCAGCAGCAGGACGGTGAGCAGCGCGACGCCCTTTTCGTGTGGCTTGCCCACCTGTTGCTTGATCGGAGGGGTCATCGGCTGTTTCCCGAGGTGAGGAACAGCTGGCTGATGGCTCCAAGTCCCTGGACGGTCAACTCGAGACGGACGGCCCCGGGTAACTCGACACCCGACTGACCCTTCCAGGCCGATTGCCAGGCGCCCTGGTGAAGGAAGGCGACCTGGGAGCTGTCGACGCCATCCAGCAGGACCTGGGCCGGGCCCGGCGCCGTTCCGTCGAGGGCGGCGCGGACCCGCCGCTCGATACGTCCGCCGGAGAGGCGGTATTCGACATACTGCAGGGAGGGTCTGGCGGCCTGATCGGGATTTTCCCAGCCACGGCGGACCAGGACAAACAGTCGCTCGCTGTTGCCGCCCCAGGGGTCGCCGCCAATAAAGGCGACGCCGGTGGGCGTTCCGGTGGTGTCCCGGGTGCGGCGGGGAGCGGTCTGGGCCAGATCCGCTCGCAGGGTCGCGCGCAGACGCTGGAAGTCTGCGAAGCGTTCGACCCGGCTCTTCACCGCCGACTGGCTGGTGAGGGTCGACCCCATGACCGCCGCCCCTGCTGCGGCCAGCAGGCCGAAGACGAAGAGGGCGACCAGCATCTCGACCAGGGTAAAGCCGTCGCGTCTCATTTGACGCTCCGGAAAACGGTCAGGGCGCTGGCCGGCTTGGGGCCGGCGGGGTCGAGCACGACGATGTCGATACGGATGAGATCGGGATCGGCCGTGCCGGAGACGCGGCGCGTCCAGCGCCAGGTTCGCATTCCAGCCTGTTCAGCGCCGTTGGTGACGCCTTGAGGGGGCGGCTTCAAGGTCGTCAGCGCCTCGACGGCGCGGTTCTCTGCGACCACGGCGGCCAAGGCCTTGGTCTCGATCCGGCCGGCGGCGCGGGTGTTCTCGCCCGACAGGTTGATCAGCGCCATGGCGGCCAGACTGAACACGGTCAGCGCCACCAGAAGCTCGATCAGGGTGAAGCCGGCCCTAGCGCGCATCGACCCTCACATTGCCGGCCTGGTCGACGAGCACCTCGACCTCCTTGCCGGCGCGGCGAAGGGTGAAATGGGCAGGGTTGGCCAGGCCTGTCGGATCAAAGCTGACACGGCGGACGTCCTGGTCGCTGGTCACCTCGGTGCCGGGCAGCCAGGCTTCGGCCTCGAACGGGCCGTCGTCGAGCGGCTGCCAGCCGCCGGCCTTGCGCACGCGGAAGGCATAGCCGTCGTCGGTCAGAGCCACTTCCACGGGCCGGTTTACCAGCACAGCCTCCTCCTGCGCGCGCTTCAGCCGGGCGGCGAAGCGTTCTCCTTCGGCGGCGATGGTCATGCGGCCATCGGGAATGGCCACGACCACGACGGCCGCCATCAGCCCCAGCACGGCCAGCACCACCATCAGTTCAACGAGGGTGAAGCCGGCGCGCGCCGAGCTATTTCCAGTTGCCGATATCCGCGTCATCGCCTTCGCCACCCTCCTGGCCGTCGGCGCCGTAGCTGTAGATGTCGAAGGGGCCGTTCTTGCCCGGGTATCGGTACTGGTAGGCGTTGCCCCAGGGATCGTCCGGCAGGCGCTTGATGTAGCCACCCTCGCGATAGCGGCTGGCGGCGACGCCGGCCGGCGGGGTGGTCAGGGCCTGGAGGCCGGCGTCACCGCGTGGGAAGGCGAAGGTGTCGAGGCGGTAGCTCTCCACCGCCTGCTCAAGCGTGGCGATATCGGCCCGGGCCTTTTCCTTCATGGCGCGGCCCTGGGCCGGCAGCACATTGATGATCACCACGGTGGCCAGCAGACCAAGGATGACCACCACCACCATCATCTCGACGAGGGTGAAGCCGGCGCGGCGGGGGCGTTTATTTTCAACGTCTTGCGACATCATTTCAACCAATGGCCAGGGTGTTGATCTGCAGAATGGGCAGCAGGATGGAGAGGACGATGGTGGCGACGACCACGCCCATGACAATGATGATTGCGGGTTCCAGCAGGCTGAGGGCCGCGCTGGTAAAGGTGTTGAACTCTCGCTCCAGATAGTCGGCGGCGCGCGACAGCATCATTTCCAGGCGGCCGGAAGCCTCACCGCTGGCGGCCATGTACAGAAGCACGGGCGGAAAGACGCCGGCCTTACGCAGGGCCGCCGACAGTCCGCCGCCTTCGCGGATGGAGACGGTCATGTCCTCGGTGGCGCGACGCAGGACGCTGTTGCCGACTGTCCGGGCCGTCAGGGTCAGGCCCTCGAGGATCGGCAGGCCGCTGGCCAGCATGGTCGACAGGGTGCGGGCCAGTCGGGCGGCATTGGCTTCCCGCTGTAGCCGTCCGATAATCGGCAGGCGCAGAAGGACGCCGTCGACGGCCAGCCGGAAGTCCGGATTGCGCATGCCCTGAGCGAAGGCGAGCCCGCCGACGAACAGCAGGATCAGGCCGATCCAGCCGTAGTTCTGCATGGCGCTGGAGACGCCGATGATGATGCGGGTAAGAAGGGGCAGGGTCTGGCCCATGCTGTCGAACTGGTCGACGACCTTCGGCACCACGAAGGCCATCAGGGCGATGACCACCAGGATGGCGGTGGCGGCCAGAGCCATGGGATAGACCAGAGCGGTCGTCAGTCTGGCGCGAACGGCCTGTTCCTGTTCAAGCAGGTCGGCGAGCCGGTCGAGGATGGCGGGCAGGGAGCCCGAGGTCTCGCCGGCGGCGACCATGGCGCGGTACAGCGGCGGGAAGCTGGCGGGGCGGCGGCCCATGGCCTCCGACAGGCGGAAGCCTTCACGGATGCCGCCGTGAACCTCGCCCAGAATGGCGCGGACCTTTGGTTGTTCACTGTTCTGGGCGATGGCCCGCAGGGCTTCTTCCAGCGGGCGGACCGAGACCAGGGTCGAGAGCTGGCGAGTGATCAGCGACAGGTCCTTGGGCGACAGCTTCTCGCGAAACAGGCTAGCGCCGGGGCCGCTGTCGTTGGCGGCGGTCAGACGGACAGGGGCCAGGCGGCGCTTCTGCAGGATGGCGCGGGCGGCCCCTTCGTCGGCGGCGGTGACGACGCCATTGCGGGCTGTGCCTTGCGCGTCGAGCGCCAGATACTCAAACGCCGCCATGCCCCTCGGCTCCCACCTGGGCTTCGGCTGTCTGGCGGGTCACGCGCAGCATCTCTTCCATCGTCGTGACGCCGGTCAGGACCAGATCACGGGCGGCGGCGGCAAGGTCGCCGGTCTCGGCGAGACCGACGCCGATCGCCTGTTCGTCGGCATTGGAGGCGATCAGGCCGCGGACATGGTCGTCGATGCGGATCGCCTCGTAGACGCCGATACGGCCCTGGTAGCCGGTCTGATTGCAGTGCTCGCAGCCCCTGGCGCGAAACAGTGTCTGGCCTTCAGCCACGTCGAGGCGATGGGCGGTGGCGGCGTCGGCGGCGTAAGGCTCACGGCAGGCGTCGCAAAGCCGGCGCACCAGGCGCTGGGCCAGCACGGTGCGCAGGGTCGAGGCCAGCAGGAAGGGCTCGACGCCCATGTCCCGCAGGCGGGTGACGGCGCCGGCCGCGTCGTTGGTGTGGACCGTCGAGAGGACCAGGTGTCCGGTCAGCGCGGCCTGGACAGCGATCTGGGCGGTCTCGCTGTCGCGGATCTCGCCGACCATGACCACGTCCGGATCCTGGCGCAGGATGGCGCGCAGGCCGGCGGCGAAGGTCATGCCGACCTTGGCGTTGACCTGGGTCTGACCGATGCCGTGCATGGCGTATTCGACCGGGTCCTCGATCGTCAGGATGTTGCGGCTGGCGTCGTTGAGCAGGGCCAGGCCCGCGTAGAGCGTGGTGGTCTTGCCCGAGCCCGTCGGGCCGGTGACCAGGATGATACCGTGCGGTTCCCGCACCGCGGACTCGAAAAGCCGCAGCAGCGCCGGCGGCATGCCCAGTTGCTGAAGCTGCAGGCCGGCCTGATCCTTGTCGAGGATACGCAGGACCACCCGCTCGCCGACCCTGGCCGGAAGGGTCGAAACGCGGACGTCCAGCGCCTTGCCGCCCAGCGCCAGGGAGATCCGACCGTCCTGAGGCAGGCGCTTTTCAGCGATATCCAGCCTGGCCATGACCTTGATCCGCGAGACCAGCAGCGGGCCGATCCGGTGGGGCAGGCTGAGGACTTCGCGGAGCACGCCGTCGACCCGAAGGCGGACAGTGACCGCCTTTTCGAAGGGCTCGATATGGATGTCGGAGGCGCCGAGGCGAGCGGCCTCGGCGATCAGGCCGTTGATCAGTCTGATGACCGGCGCCTCATCCTGTGGGTCCAGGAGGTCGGCGGTCGCTGGGATATCGTCGAGCAGGGCGTCCAGGCCACCGGCCATCTCGACGCTGTCGGCGCTGGAGGCCGCGAGGCCCTCGCCGGCGTAGACTTCAGAGAATTGCCGATCGAACGCCGCGCCGGTCAGGGTCTCGATGGAGAGGGGGCGACCGAGCACCCGCCGGGCCTCGACCAGGGCCGAGGGATCGGCGCCTTCTCGCAGGCCCACCCGCGCGGTCTCACCCAGAGAAAGGAGCAGCACGCCCGCCCGCTTGGCGAAACTGTAGGACAGGGTCGGGTCCGTAAGGGTGATCATTCAGGCGACACAGGCGGGGGGGGTGGAGGGACATTTGGAGGCCTCGCACCCAACACATCCACAACAACATTGTCGAGGTCGTTGCCGCCGTCCTTGTTGGTGAAGGCCGGCTGCTGGCGCAGCATCTCGTAGCGCGGACCGGTAACGGCGCGGGCATCCTCGTCGTTGCGGATGATGCGGGGCCGCAGGAAGATCATCAGGTTGGTGCGCTTGCCCTCGCGGGCCCGACTCTTGAAGATCTCGCCCAGCAGCGGCACGTCACTGAGCAGAGGCGTCCGCTCGAGGCTGATGCTCTCGTCCTGCTGGAGGAGGCCGGCCAGCACGACGATCTCGCCATCACCGATGACGGCGGTAGTCTCGACGACCCGCTTGTTGAGGATCAGTTCGGGATTGTTGGTCGTCACCGTTCCGGCGATGGCCGACACTTCCTGTCGCAGATGCAGGGTGACGCCGCCGCCGGCGTTGATCTGGGGCGTCACGGTCAGCTTTATGCCGATGTCCTGGCGCTGGACGGTGCGGAAGGGATTGGAATTGGCGTCGCCCAGCACTTCACCGGTGGTGATCGGGATTTCCTGACCGACCAGGATCGAGGCCTCGCGGTTGTCGAGGGTCAGAACATGCGGGGTCGACAGGAGCTTGGAGGAATTGTCCTCCCGCACCGCATTGATGATGAAGCCGAACAGGGTGTCGCCGCTGAGCGTCCCCGTCACCGCGCCAAGGGCGCCGTTGGAACCGAGCAGGGAGCTGAGCGCCGCGTCCCGCAGCTGGGCCAGCAATTCGCTGTCTTCGGGGAGGTTGTTCTCGCCGACAATGGCGCCGGTCAGGGCGAGGATGTTGGGGCCGGTGTTGGAATAGTTGGTGGCGGCGAAAGGCACATTGCCGCCCTGGCTGCCGAGGATGGTCTGGACGCCGAGCCGCTGGGCGGTGCCGTCGGACACCTCGACAACGATGGCCTCGATCAGCACCTGCTCGCGGCGCACGTCGAGCTGACGGATGACCTCGGCCAGCATGCGCTGGGTCTCGGGATCGGCGCTGATGATGAGGGCGTTGGCGCCCGGATAGCGGGCCAGGTTGGCGCGCTGCGATCCGGGGGTCACCGCGGCGGCCGGGGTAGCTTCGGCCGCCGCCTTGCCGCCGGCCGGCGCGGTAGTCTGCTGGCCGACCAGCTGCTGCAGGACCGGAAGCATCTCCTCGGCGTTGGCGTGCTTGAGGAAGACGACCTGAATGTCGGCGCTCGACTGGGCGCGACGGTCGAGGTCGTTGATGATCGGGATCAGCTTGGCGATCGCGTCAGTGTCGCCGCGCAGCATGATGGAGTTGCTGCTCTCGACGGGCACGATGGCGACAGCGCCACGGACGCCCTTGCCGTCAGCGCCGGGAGCGCTGGTCAGGTCGTTGAGCACGCGCGCGATCTCGGTGGCGCGGCTGTACTTGAGGGTCACGGTCTGGACCTGGGCCCGATCCTGATCGATCTGGCCGATCAGGCCGCGAATGCGGCGAACGTTGTCGGCATAGTCGGCGACGACCACGGTGTTGCCGCGCGGGTTGGCGGTGACGACGCCCTGGGGACCGACAAGCGGCTTGATCATCTCAGCCGCGCCGGCCGCGTCAATGGTGCGCAGGCGGAAGACCTCGGTGACAAAACCGCTGCGGCCGGCCGAGGGGGCGCGGGCGGCGTTTTCGGCCGGCTCGATGCGATAGGATGTGGGGCCGGTCGGGATGGCGATGAAGCCGTTCGAGCGCAGGGTGGCCAGGAAGACCTCGAACAGCTCTCCCTTGCTCAAGGGCCCGTCACTGGCGACGCTGACCGTGCCCTTGACGCGCGGGTTGATGATGAAGGTGCGGCCGGTGCTGCGGGCGACGTCCTGAATGAAGGCGCGGATGTCCGCGTCCTGGACGTTGAGAACCTGGGATTGCGCCACCACGGGCGCGGCGGGCGCCAGGGCGGACGCACCGATGAGGGCCGCGAGGGCGAGGGTCCGGATGGTGTTCCTCAAGCGAGCGGCATCCTTAGTGGGAGACATCAGGGAAGGTCAGTTTGGTGGTCGCGGCGCCCCGCGCCAGGACCACATGGTTGTCATGAACGGCCAGCAGGGTCACGCCCGGCGCGACCGTCTCACCGACCAGGTAGGAGGCCTGCTTGCCGTCTGCCGAGCCGATAATGGCCGAGCCCCGGCCGTCGGCCCCGGCGCGAACGCCGTAAAGCCGCATCGCCTGGCCGGACGCCTGGCCCGCGGCCGGTGTGTCGATCCCCAGGAAGGGGTTGAAGCGGGTCAGGATCGAAAGATCGGCTGCCTGCGAGACGGCGCCTGACTTCGGTGGCGCGCCTGGCGCGGCGATCGCCCAGACCAGCGCGGCGGCCTGTGTCGCCAGCAGCAGCACGAGAAGCGCCTCGACCGCGGCGCGGCCGGAAGCGTCCTTGATGCCACCCTGCAATAGGCGCTGCCAAAGGACCACTCTGAAACTTTCCCCGCTGCGACGCTGACGGGTCCGGTTAGACGCGCAGTGCCGCAGGTCAGTGATACTTCCGTGACGCTTCAATGACAAACGCTCCCCACCCGGACGGGTAGGGAGCGCCTGCCTACGCTTGAAAAGTTGGACTAGAACTTGGCCGAGATGCTGAACGAGACGCCGCGGCCGAGGTCGTAGGTGTTGGTATCGACGCGACCGCCGCCAAGCTCCTGGAATTCCTCGGAGTCTTCGCCGAGCAGGTTCCTGGCTTCGAAGCCGAACTCCATCTCCTTGCCCATCACCTCGAAGCCCTTGCGGTAGGTGAAGTCGAGGTTGACGGTCTCGCCCTGGATCAGGTCCGGGAAGCCGGTCCGGCCGCGAGCAGAGATGCGCTCGCTGACATAGGTGAGCAGCAGCGTCGCCTGGGACTTGGCGTTTTCGTCCTCCCAGCCGAACTGCAGGTTGGCCAGGTGGTCGGACTGTCCCTGCAGGGTGTCGCCGTCGGTCACATAGTCGATGGCGGGCCGCGGGCTGCCGAGACCGGACAGCGGGTAGCCCACATCGCCGGAGCCGACTTTCACCTCGGAGCTGGTCCAGGTGTAGTTGGCGGCGATCAGCCAGCGCTTGTCGCTGAACCACTGCATCTCGATCGGAAGATCGAAATAGACCTTCGCATCGATCTCGGCGCCGTAGAGAACGGCGGCGGGGGCGTTCAGGAAGGTGGTCTGCAGGCTCGAGCCGCCTTCGTTGACGATGGTCTCAACCGGCTTGTCGATGTCCTTGTAGAAGACGCCGAAGGTCAGCGACTGGCCCTTGTCGAAGTACCACTCGTAACGAGCGTCGACGTTGATCAGCTCGGAATCCACCAGGTAGGGGTTGCCGATGTAGAGGCGGTCGGTGTCCGGATCCAGGTAGGTCTGCGGAGCCAGTTCCCGGAACTGCGGCCGGGCGATGGTCTTGGACAGACCAAAGCGCAGTTGCATGTCCTCGTAGAAGTTCCACGTCACCGTGGCGGCCGGGAGCCAGTACTCGTTTTCCAGCTTCGGAGCGCTGGGCAGGGGACCCGAGAAGATGTCGATGGGGTTGACCCCCTGTTCGGCCTCTTCATAGCGGGCGCCGACGGCCACGCGGACCAGCGGGAGGATCTCGGCATCGACCTGGAACCAGGCCGCCCGGGTTTCCAGCGCCGCCTTGTAGGCTGAAGCGCCGTCCGCGCCGGTGGTTTCACGCAGCGTGAACAGCTGCGGCCCGATGTTGAAGTCCGACAGCAGAAAGTCGACGCGGCTATCCTGGACGTCCAGCGGAATGGCGTTGTTCAGCGCCAGGAAGCGGAACTCACGCTGGGTGGCGTGACGGTTGTTGTCCATCCAGGCGACGCCGCCGCTGAGGATGATCTCGCGGGTGTCGGAGATCGCCAGAGCGTAGGAGCCGTCGATGCCGAAGCTGCCGACGCTGTCCTCGACCTCGCCAAAGCGGGTGTAGTTCTGCACCGACGAGCCGTCATGACGGTAGGGCTCATTGGCGTCCTGGATGCCGTCGCTGTCGGCGTCGACCCAGAAGTAGCGGATGCCCTTTTCGTAGGGGCTGTTGCGCGAGGTTTTGGCGAAGGCGCCGCGCCAGGAGAGCTTGAAGTCCCCGAACTCGGACGTGCCGGCCAGCTGGGTGTTGATCAGGCTGCGCTCGAACCACTCGGTGTAGTCGTCGCGCACCAGGCCCTGGCCCGGCGCGTTGCTGTCGTAGCCCTCACGAACGCGGGCCTCCTTCAGCGTCGAGTGGATGTAGAGGTTGGTCCACTTGACCTGGTGGGCGCTGTCGGTGGATTCCCAGCTCAGCCCGAACAGGCCGTTGAGCACGGCGTTGTTCTCGGTCGAGCGGAAATTGTAGTCCGTGTTGACGCTGATCACGCCCGCCTGGACGATGCCTTCCTGCTGGATGCCATCGCGGCTCTTCCAGCCGTTCTTGAAGCCCAGAACGCCGATCACACCGACGTAGCCGGCGTCGCCCAGGTCGAAGGAACGACCGGCCGAGACGTCGAGGCCGAAGTTGGGATCGATGTTGTTCTTGCGCTGGATCAGATTCAGCGGCGCATTGACGAAGGTGCGACCGATCTGCTGCAGTTCGGAGTCGGTGTAGTTGGCTTCGCTGACCCGCAGGCGGTCCTTGGAGATGCGCTGAAGGATGCGCGGAGTGTCGCGCGTTCCGTCGTCATAGCCCAGCCAGTCGGTGTCCGAACCGTAGTAGGTCAGGCCTTCCTGGAAGGTGGTCTCGGTGTTGCCGCCCGTGCTCATCCCGATGCTGAAGAAGGGCTCGTCGGGAGTCGTGACGGTCTGCAGGTCGATGACGCCGCCGCCGAACTCGCCGGGATAGTTGGTCGAGTAGGTCTTCTGGACGATCGTCCCGCTGAGGATGCTGGCCGGGAACAGGTCCAGCGGCACGACGCGCTGCAGCGGTTCGGGCGAGGGCAGGGGAGAGCCGTTGAGCAGAGCGGAGCTGTAGCGCTCGCCCAGGCCACGGACGTAGACGAACTTGCCGCTGACCAGCGACACGCCCGTAAGACGAGTCAGCGCCTCGGCGGCGTTGTCGTCGCCCTGGCGCTTGAGGTCTTCGGGCTGGAGGAAGGTCGCGACCTCGCTGGTTTCCCGCATCGGCTGGGGAATGTTCTTGCCGAGAACGACGATCTCTTCGACCTCGTCTTCGGCCGGAGGCGGCGCGTCCTGGGCTGCGGCGAGACCCGGCGCGGTGAGCGCGGTGGTGGCCAGCAGAAGACCGGTGAGGGTCAGATGTAGCTTCGACATGAGATGTGCCTTGATTGGGAACCCGCGGAGCGACGTTGGGCGGCGGGCATGGACCCGCCGCCCCGCATCGATCGTCAGCAGCTCGCGCCGCCGGTCAGGCCGCAGGACCAGGTGGCGTACCAGGTGTCCGCCGTGTTCCGGACCGCGGCGATGTTGGCCGGGAGGCCGAAGAAGGCCGAGAGACCGGTCGGGCTGGTCACCGTCACGGCGTTTTCGTTGGCGCCGTTGATGAAGGTCCCGGTCAGGGTCGAGGTCCCGGCCGAGGTGTTGTTGTTCGCACCCGGGCCGAAGATGGCCGAGGCGCCCGCGCCGTTGACGTTGGCGTCGTCGCGGAAGGCGAGGCCGCAGGTCAGGTACACCGAGCGGAAGACGGCAGTGGTGCTGGCGTCATCGATGTCCAGGCAGGCGCCGGTGGTGCCCGGACGGGTCACGGTGCCGTTGTAGAGCTGGTAGTCGGTGCCGGTGTTGAGGACGATGGCGTCGCTGCCGCTGTCGCGGGCGATGAAGGTGAAGTTGGAGAGCTTGGGGCTGGAGCGCGGGTTGCCGGTCGCCAGCGAGGCCATGGAGGCTTCGATGATGCGGTCACCGCCGTTGGCGCGCTGAACCACCAGAGCGTACTGGATGGAGCCATTGTAGCCTTGGTCGGTGTCGATGCTGTCGTCGTCGTTGCCGGTCAGGACCAGGTAGCGGACGTTGACGTTGCCGCCGAAGAACTCGACGCCGTCATCCGAGCTGTTGTGGACCTGGATGTGGTCGACCGTGGTGCCGTTACCGACGCCGGCGAAGGTGATGCCGTTCAGCTCGTTGCCCGGCAGGATCTGGAAGCCCGAGTGCTGGACGCGGACGTACTGCAGGGTGCCGCTGTTGTCGGCGTTGCTGTTGCCGCCGTAGAGGGCGTTGGTGCCTTCGACCTGGGCTTCGCAGTTGGCGCTGCCGTCGGGCACGGCGGCCGGGCAGTTGGAGATGTTGGCGCGGCCGAGGATGACCAGGCCACCCCATTGACCGATGCTGTCCACCGTCGTCGTGCCTTCGACGCTGGCGCGGCTCGTGAACACGATCGGCGCGGCGGCCGAGCCCTGGGCGAAGATTTGCGAACCGCGGTTGACGACGAGGTAGTCGAGGCCGGCGGACCCGAAGATGCGCACGCCGGGCTCGACCGTCAGGATGCCCTGAAGGGCGCCGGCGATCGGGGCGGCGACAGCGCCACCACGGTCCTGGCCAACATCGACCCGGCCGCTGACCGAGTAGATGGTGCCGGTGCGCAGCGGAACCACCAGGTTGCCGGTGATCAGGGCGGGCAGCTGGCAGATGCGCAGGGTGCCACCGACCGCGGCGTTGATGGTGCCGACGTTGGCGAAGCCGGTCGGGCAGTCAACGGCCGCGCCGCCACCGCCACCGCCACCGCCGCCGCCACCGCCGCCACCGCCGCCACCGCCGCCGAAGTCGCCTTCGCCGGGCGAAGCGACGCCATCGGCGCCGCCGCAGCTGGCCAGCAGCAGGCTGGCGCTAGCCGCCGCCATAACCGACATGAATTTCTTGAGCCCGGACATCCTGATCTCCACGTGACAAGCGTTCGTCTGCACGCGGGGACGCGGGCCGCCTGGCCTCGCTAAGAGAATTGGGCCCCGCCTGCCCGGTGTGGGCCTTAGCGAGGCTCTGTGACGATGCGGCCAAGCCTTTGTGACGTCGCGCCGACGTTGAGGTGACAGTGGCAAGGCGGTTTTGTGAAAAATGTACCGTATCCGGACTGCGTTTCTAAAGCCCAAGCGGTCCGAATATCCAGACAAACCAGGCGCCTACGGCCAGGAAGACGCCAAAGGGCAGTTTCGTTTCAGCGGTGACCGACTGTCGCAATAGGGCCGTGGCCGATACGACACTCAGGCCCGCCAACCCGGCCCAGACGACGACACTCGGCAGCCCCTGCCAGCCGACCCAGGCGCCGATGGAACCCAGCAGGATCGGATCGCCGCCGCCGAGCCCTTCACGCCCGCGCAGGCGCTTATAACCGAAGGCGACAAGCCACAGGGCCGCGAAGCCGGCGACCGCGCCGATCAGGTTGTCGACCCAGGTGAAGGGCGTCTGGCCGACAAGCGAGAAGGCGACCGCCTGGATCAGGCCGGCCGCGCCGAGCGGCAGGGTCAGCCGGTCGGGCAGCCAGAAATGTTCGCCGTCAATCACCGCCAGGATCAGCAGCCACCAGCCGAAGACCGCGCTCACCAGGGCCATCGGGCCATCGAAGGCGAAGGCCGACCAGACGCCAAGGGCCAGACACCCCAGTTCCATCATCAGATAGCGGCGCGGAATGGCGCCGCCACAGGTTCGGCACCGGCCGCGCAGGACCAGGAAGCTGAGGATCGGGACGAGGTCGACGGGCGACAGGGTCCGGCCGCACGATCCGCAGGCTGAACGGCCCGCGACCACGGTCTGGTCTTCCGGCAGGCGCAGACTGATCAGGCCGAGAAAACTGCCGGCCGCGGGCCCCAGGACAATGGCCGCGAGGTCCCACAGCCAGATCATTCCGGACTCGCTTCATGGAGGACGCACGCGGAGCTGATCCGGGCGGCGTTCAGGGTCAGCGGGGCGTCCGCACAGGCGCCGACGTCGAGATCCCGAAGGTCCTCGACGGCGGCTCGCCATCCGGCCGGCAGCAGGGGGCAGCGGATTTCAGACATGGCGCCAAGCCTCAGACGGGTCAGCCGGCGTCCGCATAGCCGGCGTAGCTGTGCTTTAGGGTCGCGTGGTTGAGCAGCATCTCGGCGACCTGCTTCTGGCCGGAGGCGTCGAAGATGCGGGTCCGCACCCAGTAGGATTCGGTGCGCTTGCTTTCGGCCAGGGCGGCGATCTCGCGGCGCAGGACATAATCCTCGCCGACGAACAGGGGGCCGTCGATCAGCCGGATCTCCTGGTCCGCGAACCGGCCGACCGCCGGTCCTTTCACCGGGAACTTCGCCTGATGGCTGCTGTACTCGGCCAGCACGCTGATCATCTCGAGCGGGATGATCGGCCGGCCCCAGGGCGAGGCCTTCGAATACCAGTCGGAGGTCTCGGTGATGGCGGCCAGCTTCTGGTTGAGGCTGAAGGGATAGAGATTGCCCATGTGCTGGTCCGGATCCATTCGCACCCGCTCGTCGGCTGCGCCGGTCATGCCGACGTGCAGGTCCTCGAGGATCAGCAGCCTGCCCGGCGGGCGCAGGGCCGCCATCCGTTGTTCCAGCAGGGTCGGGCCGGCGTGTTGTCCCAGGCTGGCGCTGGCTTCCAGCACCGGCGTGCCATCGGCCTTTTCGGCCCAGACGCGCGTGGAGTTCGCGCCCTCGGCCGGAATCTCGGCGAAGGCCCGGACCTCTTCGCCCTCGACCACCATGTTCAGATAGTGGGACGATATGCAGCCCTGCTCGAACCAGGCCCTGCCCCAGATCTTTTCCAGCAGCGGCGGGAACAGGCTGAAATGCGTCGGCCCCTCGATCGGTCCCGCCCGGAAGCCCAGCTTCTCCGCCATCTCGTCGTCGTGGATGGAGGCGTGGCCGCCATACTCCTGATCGCCCAGCATCTGGCGCGGCTTGCGCAGGGGGCCGACGAGCGAGAGGGGGGTGTCGAAGGTCACGGGCGGCTCCTTGGATTGTAGGGCGCTAGGGTCAAGCCTTGAGGCTCTCCGGGTCTGGCAGGAAGGCCTTCACCTCGGCCAGGAAGCGTTCGAGCTGGTCATGGTGCAGCCAGTGGCCGGCCTGCTCGAATGACACCACCCGGGCATTCTGGAAATGGGCCGCCCGCCCATCTTTGGACGGATCCGACGCCCAGCTGTCCTGGCCGACGCAGAGCAGGGTCGGGCAGCTGATCTGTCTCCAGACGCCGTAGAGCTCCTCCTCGGACAGGTCGCTCGGCGCCGGGGAGCGCAGGTAGTTGTCGAACTTCCAGCTATAGGTGCCGTCCTCATTGCGGCTGACCCCGTGGATCGTCAGATGCCGCGCCTGTTCTTCGCTCAGATGGCTGTTCTCCGCCTGCATGCGCTGCAGGGCCTCCTCGATACTGGCGTAGCGCCTGTGGTTGCGGGCGCTGAGCGCCCGCCGCGACTCGACCCAGTCGCGCCAGCGCTTGCTGACCGGGGTCTCGCGGCGCTGGGCGTACATCTTCGGGCTCGGACCAAGGCCCTCGATGGCGACCAGGGCAGTCACCTTCTCCGGATAGAGGCCGGCATAGCGCAGGGCCACCGCGCCGCCGAGCGAGTGGGCGATGATCGAGACCTGTTCGCGGCCTGATTGCTGGATGACCTGGGCCAGGTCATAGACCATGTAGGGCATCATGTAGACGCCGTCCGGCGACCAGGCGCTGTCGCCGTGGCCACGCAGGTCCGGGCAGATCACATGCCAGTCACGCCGCAGGGCGCGCGCCACCCAGTCCCAGCTGCGGGCGTGGTCCTGGCCGCCGTGCTGCAGGACCAGGGTCGGCGCGCCGGGATTGCCCCAGTCGAGGTAGTTGAGCCGCAGTCGCTGGGAGACAAAGCTGTGGGACGTCGGGCCGGTGTCGTCGCTGCGGGAGGTATCACTCATGGCGCCTTCGTCTCAGAGCCGGGACAGACTGGCAAGCGCCGCATCGCGGTGCTGTGCGCCAATTGCGTACTTGTCGCCAGCAAACGTCGATGGGTCAGGGGAGGCCGCACCCTCAGTCCACAATGGCGCCCTACGCAGCGAGCGCTGCCGCGCGTCGTTCCCTGTCAGTCATCAGCCCGGCGGGATGCGAGAGAACGATCGGGCGGAACACCCACAGCCGCTGCCTGATCGGCGGCCCGGTCTCGCGGCTGTTCCAGGCCATGACCTCGTCGGTCTGGGTGTCGTCGTGCGTCAGGAAGCCGCCGGGATCGCCGTGATGGCGAGCCCCGCGATAACGCTGTGCAGCAGCCGACTCACGGCGCCACCGCCAGAGCGCCCGGGCGACGTGGATCGGCGGCGCCCAGGTACAGGCCCTTGTCGATCATGATGGACTGGGCGCTGCCCATGGTCTCGGCGGTCTTTACGGGCCGCCCTTTCGCGCGCAACGCGGCGACGGTGTCTGGGTTGAAATTCGGCTCGACCTCGAGCGTGTCCGTCGCGGCCTGGAAGATGCGTGGCTGGTGGGTCGCCTCGGCGATGTTCAGGTCGAAATCAATGACATTGACGATCAACTGCAGCACGGTGTCGATGATGGTGCTGCCGCCCGGCGTGCCGGTGATCAGCCAGGGCTTGCCGTCCTTGAAGATGATGGTCGGCATCATCGTCGACAGCATCCGCTTGCCGGGCGCCATGGCGTTGAGCGGCATCGGGCCCCCCGCCTCCGTCGCCTCGAACGCCTGCTCGTGGCTGTAGTTGTTCATCTGGTTGTTGAGGACAAAGCCCGTGCCTTCCACCATCACGCCCGAGCCGAAGTCGGCGCCCAGGGTGTAGGTCGTGCTGACCGCGTTCCCGGCCGCGTCCGCAATGCTGTAGTGGGTGGTGCTGGGGCTCTCGAACTTCCAGGGATCGCCGGCGCCGAGCGTCTTGGCGGGCTTGGCCTTGTCGACGTCGATCAGTTTGGCCCGCTCCGCGCCATAGGCCTTGGAGGTGAAGCCCTTCAACGGGACCCTCACGAAGTCCGTGTCGCCGAGGAACTGGTAGCGGTCGGCGTAGGCGAGCTTCATCGCCTCGGCCATCACATGCAGTGCGCCGGAAGAACCGGCTCCGCCCAGCGCCTTGAGATCGAAATGCTCCAGGGTGTTGAGCATCTGAAGCAGGGTTGCCCCGCCCGCGCTGGCCGGCGGGGTCGTCGCCACGGTGTAACCGCGGTAGGTCCCCATCAACGGCTCACGAACTACGGGCTTGTAGGCGGCCAGATCCTCCAAGGTGATCAGGCCGTTGTTGGCCTTCATATCGGCGGCGAAGCGGCGGGCGATCTCGCCCTTGTAGAAGGCGTCGGCCCCATGGTCGGCGATCTGCTTGAGCGACCATGCAAGGTCGGGCTGCCTCAGCAGCTCACCAGCTTTATAGAGTTCGCCGCCCGGCTTGTAGAAGGTCCGCTGGCCAGCGGCGCTTTCGGTCATGCGCTCCTGGGCCCAGCTGAAGACGAAGGCCTCGTCAGGGGTCAGGACAACGCCCTCGGCCGCCAGCTGCCACGCCGGCATGACCACGTCCTTCCAGGGCAGCTTGCCGTGCTGCTCGTGCGCCAGTGCAAGGCCGGCGACTGTACCGGGCACCGCCGGGGCGCGGTAGCCCCGGGACGCCCGAGCCGTCTCTTCGCCGTCGCTGTCGACGAACATGGCCAGGGTCGCCGCCGCCGGCGCGACCGAGCGGAAGTCGATGACGATGGTCTTCCCGGTCTCGGCGATATGGACCAGCATGAAGCCATCGCCGCCAATATTGCCCGCCCGCGGGAGGGTGACCGCGAGGGCGAAGCCAACGGCCACGGCGGCGTCGACGGCATTGCCACCCTTGCGCAGGATCTCGGCCCCGACCTCGGTAGCGATCGCGTTCTGGCTGACCACCATGCCCCGCGTGCCCACCACCGGATGGTGGATGGACGGATACTCGAGGAGTTGACGACGTTGCGGCTGGGCCTGCGCCATCGGCGCGAGCGCCATCGACAGGGCCGCGAGCGCCGTCAGCCAGATCCGGATCATGTGCATGGGTCAGATATCCCTAGAAGACTTGTAGACCTCGACATCGATCTCGTTCTCCCAGCGCGCCACAACGGTTGCCACGGCAAGGTCGCTGGTATTGTTGGGTACCGTCCGGATCATGTCGAGGATCCGGTCGAAGGGCAGGATGAATCCGACGAGGATTGCGGTCTGCTCAGCCGTGATGCCGAAGGTCGTCAGCACCCCCGAGAGCATGAACAGGGACGCGGAGGGCACAGGGGCCGTGCCGACGGCGACCATCACGGTGGTGACTCCGATCAGGAGGTACTGCTCAAGGCTGAGCTGAACACCGAACGCCTGGGCGCCGAACATGGCGAGCAGGCCGATGTAGAGAGCCGTGCCATCCATGCTAACGGTCGTGCCGAGCGGAAGGGCCGTCGAGACAATGGCGGGCTTGATGCCGAGGGTCTCTTCCGCGACCCGCATCGCCACGGGGAGGGTGGCGGAGCTGGAAGAGGTCGAGAAGGCCACCAGCATAGCGTCGGTGATGCCCCGGAAGAAGGGAACCACAGGTAGCCAGGCCATCAGCCGGACCACAAGGCCGTGCACGACGAAGGCCTGGAACAGCGACCCGCCGAGGACGCAGAGGGCCAGTACGCCGATGCTCGCGAACACCTTCAGGCCGGCCGTCCCCATGACGGTCGCGATCAGGGCGAAGACGCCAAAGGGGGCCAATTCCATGATGATGGCCACGACCTTGAGCATGACCTCTGAGGCGGACTCGAACAGCGCGGCCATCGGCTTTGCCTTCTCGCCGGTGGCCAGGATCGCCGACCCCAGCAGCAGCGAGAAGAAAATGGTCGGCAGCAGCGCCCCATCGGCCAGCGCCTTGAAGACGTTTGCGGGCACCACGTCGGTGATCTTCAGGCCCACGGATTCGGTGGTGTTCAGCACCTGCGGCGTCGCGGCCGAGAAGTCGACGCCCAGGCCGGGCTGGGCATATGTACCTAGCGTGAGACCGACAACCACGGCGATGGAGGTGGTGAACAGGTAAAGCCGGAGCGTCTTGACCCCAATGGAGCCGAGGCGCCGGGCGTCTCCCAGAGCCGCCACGCCTGCGACAATGGTCACCATGACCAGCGGGATCACGGCCATGCGGATCAACAGCACGAACAGGTCGCCGATCCATTTCATGGAGGCGGCGCCGGGCCCCCAGAGATAGCCGGCAATCCCTCCGGCCAGAAGAGCGCCAAGAATGCGCTGCCACAACGGCAGCCGGAACCAGAGCCCTGAGACTCGGCCCAGGGGGCCGGCCTTCTTCGGCGGTTCCGCGGAGAGATCCGGGACTTCAGTCATGCAGGGCACTTCCACTCGGGAGCGACGGGACGACGCAGGCCCCTGCCAGCAAACACCAGAGTCGGACGCCCATATTCGATTGCCGGGCGGCCGTTGACGAGGGCCCAGCGAACCCCGGACGAAAGCCGGGTCGGATGCTCGTAGTCGGCGGTCGCGGCGAAGGTCTTCGCGTCGAAAACCACGATGTCGGCGAACTTGCCCACGGCCAGATAGCCGCGACCTTCGATCTCGAACGTGTCGGCGACCAGACCCGAGCTGCGGCGAACGTACTGCTCCGGCGTCAGCAGCCGCCCCTGCGTCACGAACCGAGTCCAGGCGAGCGGGAAGGTGCCATACTTGCGGGGATGGCCCGGCGAGCCGTCCGAGCCCGTCATCACCCAGGGTCGGACCCCGAAGGCGGCGATGTCGGCGTCAGTCATATTGAAGCTGGCGACGCGGGCATCGCCCTCGTCGCGAACCACGCGGATCGCCGCCTCGACCGGCTCGACCTTCCAGGCGGCGGCCACCTCGCCGAGGCGCTTGCCGGCAAAGGGACCGGAGGTCAGCAGCAGCGATGAGGGACCCCCGCGGCGGCGCAGGTTGTCGGTGATCTCGGCGACCAGCTGGCCCCGCAGCGCCGGATCGGCCAGCCGCGCCCTCATCGCCGCCTCGCCGCCGTCCATCGCCCAGCGAGGCATGAGGGCGTTGGACACCCGGGTTCCCGACGCCGACCAAGGATACTGGTCGGCGGTTACGCGGGCCCCTTTCGCGCGCTCGGCCTCGATCAGGGCGATGACATCGGCAGCCTTGCCGTGAACATCGACGCCCAGCGCCTTGATGTGAGCGAAGTGAACCGGCATTCCGGCTTCACGCCCGACGCGCAGCGCCTCCTCCACGGCGGCCAGCAGGCCGATGTTGTCGGAGCCCTCGTCGCGCAGATGGCTGTCGTAGACGCCGCCCCGCGTGGCCGCCTCGCGGGCCAACGCGATGACTTCTTCGGTGGTCGCGAAGCTCTGCGGCGCATAGTAGAGGCCGGTCGAGAAGCCGATGGCGCCCTCGCACATCGCTCCGGCGACAAGGGCCTTCATCCGCGCAAGTTCATCCTCCGTCGGCGCGCGATCGGACTGGCCGACCACCGCCTCGCGCACGGCGCCGAAGCCGACAAGGCCGACGACATTCACGCCCACGCCGCGCCGGTCCATATCGCCCAACCGGGCTGCGATGTCCGGACCGCCGTCGCCGTCATTGCCGATAAAGACGGTGGTCACGCCCTGGGTGACGTAGTTGAGGTTGGCCCGGATCGCTGCGTCGTCCGAAGCGAGGTCGGATCCGGCGTGGGTGTGCGGATCGATGAAGCCCGGAGCCACGGTCAAACCCGTAACATCGACAACTCGCCTCGCGTCGCGACCGGCGGAACTCCCGACAAGAACGATGCGATCGCCAATCACGCCGACATCGGCCCTCCGGGCGGGCCCGCCCGTCCCGTCGATAACCTGACCGCCCCGCAGCAGCAGGTCGAGGCGGGGCAGCGCCGCCTCGACCGCGCCGCCGCGCGACCCGCCGAGGGCCAGGACCGTCACGATGACGGCTCCGATCCACGGCAGGCGCACTTCAGGCTTTCCTCGGCGCGGCGGCCGGATCATGGCGAACTTCCCGTTCACGACCTCGCTAGAGGCCTAGAAGCGCTTGCTGAGCGATACGTACCCGTAGCGGCCCGTGGCGCTGTGCAGCGCCCCCAGATATCCGAAGTTGTTTGAAGCCAGCGGCGGGTCCTTGTCCTCGAGGTTGCGCACCCCGACCCGCACCGTGGACCCGTCAAACACGCCGTCCCGGAAGGCGTACTGCCCGTAGATATTGACGGTCGTCCAGGCATCCAGCTCGAAGTAGCGACCATTCACCTGGGCCGGGCCGGTGTCGTAGACCGAACCCACGTGATTCACGAAGAGGCCCGCGCCCCAGCCGTCCTTTCGCAAGGTCAGGGTGGCGGTCGCCCGGAACTCCGGAAAGCCGTCGTTCTGCACCTGGCTGCCTGCGCTGGAGACCGTCGGGCCGATCAAGGTGCCGTCGGCAATCGCCGCGATGAGGATCTTCTCCACCTCGCCCGGGCTCTGGTCGTAGGTCAGCAACTGGGCCACGTTGAGCTTAAAATTGAAGTCGCCCAGCGGCGTGTCGTCCAGATCGTACTCGACGGTCATGTCGACGCCCTCGATCATCCGCGGCTGCAGGTTCGTGTCGACGTCATTCACGTAGTCGATCGTGCCGACGATGTTGGTTCCGGTAGGGGCGTTCCGGACCACATTGGGGTTCGAGCCGCCGCTCAGACGCAGCAGGTAGTCGTACGAGATTTGATTGGCAGCGCCGAGGATGCCGATGATGTTCTTCTGGCGGATCTGCCAGTAGTCGGCTGTGATCAGCAGTCGGCCATACTCGACCGGAATGAAGGATGGCTCATAAACGAAGCCGACCGTGGCGTTATCCGCCTCTTCCGGGATCAGGTCCTCATTGCCGCTACGCACTTCCAGGGTGCTGGCGGAGGTGCAGGTCGGTGGCGTCGCCGGGAGCGGAGCCGGCGGATTGTTAATCCGGCAGGCGGCCCAGTCGGTGCGGGTGTTCGCGACCGTGGTCCCGTCGCTGTAGAACTGCGGCAGGTTGGGCGCCCGGAAGCTCTGCGAGACCGAGCCGCGGAGCGCGAACCCGGCGCCGACCTTCCAGATCAGGGCCGCCTTCGGCTTCAGGACGTTGCCGAAGTCCGAGTAGTACTCGTCGCGTGCCGCCAGTTGCAGGCTGACCTCCTCGACGAACGGAATATTCATCTCGGGCGAGACCACCGGGATGGCGAGTTCGATGTAGGCAGAGGCGATGTTGCGGTCGCCCTCCACGTCCGGGGAGCCGCTCGCCCCCATGACATCGGTCTCGTAAGTGATGCCTGAGACGAGGTTGGTATAGGTGATGGTCCCGTCAAGCCGATCATCGCGGTCGTCCAGGAAGGTTTCGCGTCGGAACTCGACGCCGGCGGCGACGCCGAGCGGACCCGCCGGTAGCTGGTAGAGATCGGCGTTGGAGACCTTGAAGTCCCAAAGCGCCAGCGAGGTTTCGCTGATGCGGTAGACGTTGATCAGGAACGAGTCGATCGTCTCCTGGCTGTTGGGCGTGCCGTCGCCGAGCGAAAAAGCGTCTTGCGAACCACCATTGAACGGGTTGTAGGCGTCGGCGGTTGTCCGCGACACAGCCTCGGCAAACAGCGTGTTGCTGATCGCATTGCGCGTCTGGTCCTTGGTGCGGGCCTTCGAATACAGGATTGCCGAATCCCAGTCCCAGCTGTTCCAGTTTCCGCGAAGGCCGCCGAGCAGACGGATGCTGTCGTCGGTCACGGTATAGCTGCGGGGGCCCGTGTCGACCGGCCGGTAGGGTGTCATGTTCAGCGCAAGGCCGCCGGTCGGGACATTGGTCAGATTGGCGAGACGGTTGGGGCTGCCCGTCGGGCCGAACGGGTTCCAGTAGGCGTTGGCGGCAATGCTGATCGGCGCCGAAGACAGCGGGGCCGACTGCTCACGGCTGCCATTGAACAGCGAGTGATAGTATCCGACCTCGCCGTAAAGGAGGATGTCGGGCGTGAGATCGCGTTCGATGGTGCTGAACAGGTTGGTCCGCTCGACGCTGCCGCGTAACGTGCGGTCGGGATTTTCGTCATAGCGCAGCGGGCGCTGGCCGGTGTTGGTGATGGTGCCGGTACGGATACAGATGTCGCCAGCGCCGAACACCGTGCTGTTGCAGCCGCCCTGGGTCAGGGCATTTGCGACCGGTTCGATGTGGAACACGCCGCTGGCCGTCAGATTGACGCCGCTCTGCTTGACCTGAAGGGCAGAGGTGCTGGACGTTAGGCCGCGAACGCTGAATGAGCCCCACGGGCTGGAAGTCGACCGGTTGTCGAATGCCGTGCTGCCTTCCCACGGGGTGCCGACAACGCCCGGACGGTGATCTTCGCTGGCGGCATAGTCACGCTCGCTCGCGTTCAGGCGCGTGCGGCCGGTGTAGCCGCCGAAAAAGGTCAGGCGCGTGCCGTCTTCCAGCTGGGTGCCCGCCTTAACCGTGAACAGCCCCTCGTGATAGCCGGTGCCTTCCGATGCGCCACCCTGCAGCTCCATGCGCAGGCCCTGGAAGCGGGTGTCAAGGACCGTGTTGACCACCCCGGCCACGGCGTCAGTGCCGTAAATGGCGCCTGCGCCATCGCGTAGCACCTCCACTCGCTTCACGCCGGAGACGGGAATGGAGTTGGTGTTGGGCGTTGTGACAGGAACAAAGTTCTCGGTCTGGGTGCCCGGGTGCATCACGGATCGGCGACCGTTCAGCAGCATCAGCGTGTTGCCGGTGCCGAGGCTGCGGAGGTTCAGCGAGGCGACGTCGCCGCGCGCATCGTTCAGATTTCCTGTGGTGCGGGCCTCCTGAAACTGAACGTCCCCGGCCTGCGGAATGGCGCGGAACAGTTCGTCGCCAGAGACCGCGCCCGTGGCGATGACATCATCCTCGCTGACAACGGTTACCGGCAGGGCCGTATCGACCTTGGCGCCCTTGATCTGGCTCCCGATGACCGTGATGGCCTCGACATCGGTGCCGGCGTCCTGGGCCCAGGCGTTTGTCGCGATTAGCGACGCCCCCGCAAGCAGCGCGAATTTAAAGGTCGTGATCATCTTATGGGACATGCCCCGTAACCCCTCATTTGCGCGGGGCGGGCATTCCGCCCTGTCCACCGCCGTCTTTCTGAGGATCGCTGTTCGTCCGACCCCCGCCAATAACCAAAGCCTTTCCGACCCTTCGTAAAGGCATAACCAAAACCTATACGTCCTATCCGGGTTCTCCCCAGAAACCCCGGGCGGGAGGGGTCATCCAGCCCCCCTCGATCTTGACCCCGCAGGGCCAGTCGCCGGCCAGCCACCAGGGGCCGTCAAGGTCGACAAAGTCGGAGGCGCCGGCGATATGCAGCGCCGGCGCGATGGCCAGGGAAGACCCGACCATGCAGCCGGTCATGATCGTGAACCCGAGCCGTCGCCCCTCGGCCAGCAAAGGGATCGCCTCGGTGAGGCCGCCCGTCTTGTCGAGCTTGATGTTGATCGCCTGGTACCGGTCCGTCAGCGCCACCAGTTGGTCCAGGGTGTGAACCGACTCGTCGGCGCAGACCGGCGCCGGCGGGTCGAACCCGGCCAATGCGTGATCGTCATCGGCAGGCAGCGGCTGCTCAATCAGAGCGACATTCAGGCGAGCCAGAAGGGGCGCGACGTCTCGCAGGATGTCGATGGTCCAGCCTTCATTGGGATCGATGATGAGTCGCGAATTGCGCGCCGCCTGCCCTACGGCGAGCAGACGCTCCTCGATGTGGTCGCCGTCCAGCTTGACCTTGACCACCGGGGCGCCGGCCACGGCGCGCGCGGCGGCAGCCATGGCCTCCGGCTCGTCCAGGCTGACCGTCACCGCGCAGGCCAGCCGCTCGGGACGAGCCAGGCCGGTTCTCTCCGCGACGGCGCGGCCGCTCTCACGGGCGCGAAGGTCCCACAAGGCGCAGTCCAGCGCGTTGCGGGCCGCACCGGCCGGCAGCATTGCGATCAGCGCCTCGTCCGTCTGTCCGCCCTCAAAGGCGCTGGCAACGGTTTCGAGACGGGCGACGACCGCATCGACGCTCTCGCCGTAGCGCGGATAGGGAACTGATTCTCCCCGGCCCACCGCCGCGCCGCGCCGCAGCTCGACCATCACCGTGTCGGCGGCAGTCTTGACCCCCCGCGAGATGCGGAAGGGCGCCCTCAGCGGCCAGCGGCGGCGTGTGACGACGAAGTTTCGAAGCATGACAGCAGGTTGTCCACGATCTGGTCAACGCCCGTCCGGACGGGGTCCTGGCAAGGCAGATTGAGGTCGGCGGCGGCTTCGGCGCAAAGGCGTGCGGCCTCGTCGCTGCTGAAGGCCGAGGTGTTGAACGCCACGCCCACGGCTATGACATTCGGGTTGGTCAAGCGAGCGGCCTCGAGGTTTCGTTCGAGGGTTTCCTTCAGTCCGGGCGCCGGACGGCCCGGCAAGCCGCGCATGTGCGGCCGGCCCGGCTCGTGGCAGAGCACCAGCGCGTCCGGCTGGCTGCCGTGCAGCAGGCCAAGCGACACCCCGGCGTAGGAGGGGTGGAACAGCGAGCCCTGCCCCTCGATAATGTCCCAGCCGCCGTCGTGGCGGGCCGGCGAGACCCGCTCGGCGCCGCCGGAGATGAAGTCCGCGACCACGGCGTCGACCGCCACGCCCTCGCCAGCGATCAGGATTCCGGTCTGGCCGGTGGCGCGGAAGTCGGCCTTCAGTCCCCGGGCATGCATCGCCCGCTCCAGCGCCAGCGAGGTGTACATCTTGCCCATCGAGCAGTCGGTGCCGACGGTCAGCAGGCGCTGACCCGCGCGGGGCGTTCCCTTGCCGACGCCGAGATCGGGGGGTGGCTGGCGCACGTCGAAAAGCCGGCGGCCGAGGCGTTCTGCGGCATGGCGAATCGCCGGGACGTCGCCCAGCCGCTGGTGCAGGCCGCTGGCCACATCCAGACCCGCTTCCAGCGCAGCGACGATCTCCGGTACCGCCGCGGCGCTGAGCACGCCCCCCGCATTGGCTTCACCGATGATCATGGTCTTCGCGCCGAGGGCCGCGGCCTGCGCCATCGTCATGTCCCTAATGCCCAGCGTGACCTCGCAGCCCGGCAGGCGTCGCTGACCGACGCAAAGTTCGGGCCGCCATTCGGCCACGCCGCGCGCGGTCTTCACCGCTAGCGGGTCGGTCGCGGCCCCCAGGTAAAGAAGATAGGGTGAGGAGATCATGGAATGCCCGGCCAGCTGTTTTGCAGGGCAGGACCATCGCGACGGAAGGCTCCGGCGTCGAATTCAGATGCGGGTCTGATCTATGAAGAAAAGCTATGGGCCGACCCTAGCTACGGGATCTTCTCCGACAGCACCTGACCCATGGTCTTGACGAAATTCTCGGACAGGTTCGACAGTGGTCGGTCCTCCAGGTGCATGCAGTAGACGCCGAACTTCAGTGGCGGATGGAGCGGTCGGAACTCGACCCTCTCCGAGGGATCGGCCCGGGCGGTGAACTCGTCGACGACCGCCACCCCCACCCCGTTACGCACCAGCGAAGCGGCCATGTAGAAGGTGCTGCAAGTGACCGTCTCGTTGATGACAAGACCCCGCGCCTCGACCTCCCGGTTGAAGATTTCGCTTACCGGTCCGGTAGCGCCCGAGCCGATGAATTCGCGCGTCTCCAGTTCGGCGAGGTCGAGGCGCTCGGCCACATTCGGGCCGAACTCGCCGCGCGGGAACATGAGCATGAGTTCGCCGGCCCCGATCTGGAAGTCGGCGATACGCGGGTGCTGGATAGCGTCATAGGCCAGCGCCATGTCGACCTCGTGCTCGTACAGGCCGCGCAGCACCTCGTCATAGTGCAGCGTGCGAAAGTCGAAGGTCACCGTCGGATGGGCGGCCCGGAATCGGGCGACCGCCTCGGGTGCGACGCACAGGCCCAGGGCCGGCAGCACGGCGGCGCGGATGTGCCCCCCCTCGCCGAGCTTGAGGTTGCGTGCGGCCTGCTTGAGCGACTCGAGCCGCTCGAAGACCTCCTTCACCTCGCGGAACAGGGCGTGCGCCTCGTCGGTAGGGGCAAGCCGCCCCTTCACCCGCCGGAACAGATCAAAGCCCAACTGGTCCTCGGCGTGTTTGAGCACCTTTGATACCGACGGCTGGGACACGTTCAGCGCCCGCGCGGCGGTCGATATCGACCCGTGCGCGTACACCGCGTGGAAAACTTCAATATGCCTTAGACGCATGGGTTGGGATAGAACGCGATGCGGCAGGGCTATGCAAGGGGGCGCTACCAGGCTGGCCAACCAACTCTCCGCCATCTCCGGGCTGACGCCCACCAGACTTTGGCGGCAGCGACTGCCGCTGTCTGGTTCACAGTAAGGGTCGGGGTCTTTGCGCCCGAGGTGGGTCAAGCTGACAGGACCGGCCCGGCTCTGCGCGGCCTTGTGGCGGGCTGATCTGGCTGGAGACCATAGCGCGGGGTTGGTGGCGGACAGGGTGGGATTCGAACCCACGGTAGGCTCGCACCTACGGCGGTTTTCAAGACCGCTGCCTTAAACCGCTCGGCCACCTGTCCTGAAGGAGCGGGACGGGCGCTATAGCAGGGGTGATTGCGGCGACACAGCCATTTGCGCGCCGTTAACCGAAACGAAGACCGCCTCTGCCATCCTCAACATTGGATGAACGGAGGGGCGGCATGCCGCGCCAGGTCTGGAAGCGAGTAGGGACCCTGTCACTGGCGCTGCTGGCGTCGGCGAGTCTGGCCGCCTGTGCAACGCCCCGGCTGTCACCGCGCATGGCTGACAGCAAGCCGGCGCCGTCCAAACCCGGCGGCCGCGTTCCCGGCACGATGCGGCCCTATCAGGTGGGTGGCATCTGGTACCAGCCGCGGGAACAGCCGGGCTACAACGAGACCGGCATCGCCAGCTGGTACGGCCAGCAGTTCCACAACCGCCAGACCGCCAACGGCGAGACCTTCGACATGTGGGTCGTGTCGGCCGCCCACAAGACATTGCCGCTGCCCTGCATCGTAGAGGTGACCAATCTCGACAATGGCAAGAAGATCAAGGTGCGGGTCAATGACCGGGGGCCGTTCGTCAGCGGCCGCATCATCGACATGTCACGGGCCGGCGCCGATGCGCTGGGCTTCTCCGGCAAGGGAACGGCGCGGGTTCGGGTCCGCTATGTCGGTCCGGCCCCGGCGCGGGGCAAGGATCGCACGCTGCAGTATGCGGGGCTGAACAAGGACGATCAGCCCAAGGCCCTCTCCATCCCGCGGGGCGGCGACGACTGGGTGGTCCAGGCCGGGGCTTTCTCTGAACGTGACAACGCCGAAAAGGCGGTCAACTCCCTGCGCGACGTCGGTCGGGCGCGGATCGTGCCGCTGAAGCGTGACGGCCGCACCCTGTGGCGCGTCGTCATTGAGTCCGGGCGCGATGTCGACGGCGCCGCTCGGCTCCGTGACCAGGTGGCGCAACTGGGCTTTCCAGACGCGAAGTTGATCGCCGACCGCTAGACATGAGTTGCGGTTCAGCCGATGGGATGAGCCCATGTCCAAGGGATTCTTCATCACCTTCGAAGGCGGCGAGGGCGCCGGCAAATCGACCCAGATCCGGCGTCTGGCCGAGCGTCTGAAGGCCCTCGGCCATCAGGTGGTGCTGACCCGCGAACCCGGCGGTTCGCCCGGGGCCGAGGCCATCCGTGATATCGTTCTCAACGGCCCGCCCGAGCGCTGGTCGGCGGTGACCGAGACCCTGCTGATGTACGCCTCGCGGCGGGACCATATCGAGCGGGTCATCCGCCCGGCCCTCGAGGCCGGCAAGGTGGTGCTCTGTGACCGCTTCGCCGATTCCACCCGCGCCTATCAGGGGGCCGGCGGCCAGGTCGACACCCGGCTGATCGACACCCTGGAAGCGACGGTGCTGGAAGGTGTTCACCCCGATCTGACCCTGATCCTGGACCTGCCGGTCGAGGAGGGGCTTGCCCGGGCCATGAGCCGCGGCGGCGGCGAAGATCGCTTCGAATCCAAGGGCGGCGCCTTCCATGAGCGCCTGCGCGACGCCTTCCTCGAGATCGCCCGCAAGGAGCCGGAACGCTGCCTGGTGGTGCGGGCCGATCGTCCGCCCGAAACCGTCGAGGCCGATATCCGCGCCGCCGTGGAGCCGCGCCTGGAGCGGGTGCATGGCTGAGGGGCTGCGTCACCCTCGTGACACCGAGCGCCTGCTTGGCCACGAGGCGCAGGAGGCGGCGTTCGTCTCGGCCCTCGACAGTGGCCGGCTGCACCACGCCTGGCTACTGACCGGGCCCGAGGGCGTCGGCAAGGCCACCTTTGCTTACATGGCCGCCCGTCGGTTGCTCGGCGCGCCCCATGACGGGGCAGGGGGGCCGCTGTCCTCCAGCCAGCAGAGCATTCCCGCCCGGCTGATGGCCGCGAGGAGTCATCCGGACTTCACGGTGCTGGAGCGGATCGGCGAGGACGGCAAGCCGCGCAAGGTGATCCCGGTCGACGAGGCGCGTCAGCTGCCTGAGTTCTTCTCCAAGTCGCCGGCCCAGGCCCCCTACCGCGTCGCCATCATCGACGCGGCCGACGATCTGAACGTCAACGCGGCCAACGCCATTCTCAAGACCCTGGAGGAGCCGCCGCCGCGTGGGGTGCTGTTCCTGGTCAGCCATGCGCCGGGCCGGCTGCTGCCGACCATCCGCTCGCGCTGTCGCACCCTGGCCTTCCGAACGCCGGACACCGATACCGCAGAAGCTATTGTGCGCGGACAGTCGGATCTCGACGGCTACGACACCGCCCGGCTCATCAGGATGGCCGGCGGCTCGCCAGGTCTGGCCCTGAAGATGGCCGCCCTGGGCGTTCTGAAGATGGACGACACCGCCCACGAGCTGCTCAACCACCTCAAGCACCCCGATCCGGCGCCTTTGTTGGCCATGGCTGACAGCTTTCGGGGCGCAGAAGGGGCCGAACGCTTCCAGATGCTGTTCGAGCGGCTGAGCGACCGGGTGCGGACCATGGCCGTAGACCAGGCGCTGAGCGGGCAGGGCGACGACCTCGACCGCTGGGCCGACGTCTGGGAGGTGCTGGAGCGCCTGCCCCGGGAAGCCGAAGCCCTCAACCTTGCCCGCGCCGACAGCTTCTGGACCGCTGTCCGCGCCTTGCGAGCCGCCGCCGCCTGATGCTCATCGACAGCCACGTCAACCTGCACGCCCCCCAGTTCGCCGACGACCAGGCCGAGGTCATCGACCGCGCCCGCGCCGCCGGTGTCGAAATGATGGTCACCATCTGCGACAAGGTCAGCAACTTCGAGGCCGTGCACGCCATCGCCATGGCCCATGACGACATCTGGGCGACGGTCGGAACGCATCCGCATGAAGCCAAGGAAAATCCGTCCCTTAAGGCCGATGATCTGATAGCCCTGGCGCAGCGGCCCAAGGTCATCGGCATCGGCGAGTGCGGCCTCGACTTCCACTATGACCTCAGCCCGCGCGAGGTGCAGGCCGCCGTGTTTCGCCAGCACGCCATCGCCGCCCGCGAGACCGGCCTGCCTCTGGTCGTGCACACCCGCGAGGCCGATGCGGTGATGGGCGATATCCTGGAAGCGGAATATGCCGCCGGGCCTTTCAAGCTGTTGATGCATTGCTACACCAGCGGTCCGGAGCTGGCCCGGCGGGCTGCGGCGCTGGGCGCCTGGTTCTCGGTCTCCGGCATCGCCACCTTCAAGGCGGCCCAGGACGTGCGCGACACCATCGCCGATATCATGCCGGCTGACCGCATCATCCTTGAAACGGACTGCCCTTACCTGGCCCCCGTACCGATGCGCGGCCGCCGCAACGAACCGGCCTATCTGCCTCATATCCTTGAGAAACTGGCCGAAATCAGAGGCTGGACCCGGGACGAGGCCGAACAGCGCACGGAGGACGCCTTCTTCGCCCTGTTCGACCGGATTCCCCGGCCGTGACGCTTAGGGTCACGATCCTCGGCTGCGGCAGCTCCGGCGGCGTGCCGCGGGCGGACGGCAACTGGGGCGTCTGCGATCCCGCCGAGGCAAAGAACCGCCGGCGCCGCTGTTCGTTGCTTGTTGAACGGGCCCCGCAGGAGGGTTGGGGGCAGGGGGCCGCGACCACCGTCGTCGTGGACACCTCGCCGGATTTTCGCGAGCAGGCGATTTCCGCACAGATACAACGTCTTGATGGCGTTCTCTTCACCCATGACCACGCCGACCAGACCCACGGTCTGGATGACATACGCGCCTTCGCCCTGAACCAGCGCGCCCGCATTCCGACCTGGATGGACGACGCGACCTGGCGGCGGCTGGAGCACCGCTTCGGCTATATCTTCCACAGCACCGGCGGCTATCCGGCGATTGGCGAGCTTCGGTCCATGCCGGGTCTGGGCGTCCGGTTCGAGGTCGACGGACCGGCGGGACCGATCCCGGTCGTGGCCTTCGATCAGGAGCACGGCGAGATCCGTGCGCTAGGTTTTCGTTTTGGATCAATCGCTTATTCGCCGGACGTCAACGGCCTGCCGGAGGAAGCCTTCGCGGCCCTGGCCGGCGTCGACACCTGGATCGTCGATGCCTTGCGTTACACCTGGCATCCGACCCACGCCAATCTCGAACAGACGTTGCGCTGGATAGACCGGGTGAAGCCGCGTCGGGCCATCCTGACCAACATGCACATCGACCTGGATTTCAATCAGTTAGCGTCGGAATTGCCGCCCGGCGTGGAACCTGCCTATGACGGGATCAGTCTGGAGTTGCCGCTTTAGACGGGTATAGTATTTCCGATAATATATCTTAGGCGCGTTACGGATACGGCCTTGTTCCTTCAGCAACACCCGAATTCCCTGCCTCCCCCTCAGCCCGGCATCCTGCCGTCATCAGCTGGCGTGACGGATCATCCGCCAGCTTCCCTGCACTGAGCAAGACGGCGCTATTTGCGCTCGACGCCGTTCGGGACGGTGAAGGCCAGCCTCGAAGTCCAGACAAGCAAACGCCCACGACGGTCAACCGCCGTGGGCGCTTTCAGCCTTGTATGGCCGGTGCGCTTAGAGCGCGTCCTTCAGGGCCTTGGCGGCCTGGAAGGCGACCTTCTTGCTGGCGGCGATTTCGATGGTCGCGCCAGTGGAGGGGTTGCGGCCGGTGCGGGCGGGCTTGTTCTGCACCTTGAACTTGCCGAAGCCCGGGATCGAAACTTCCTCACCCTTCACAGCGGCATCGCGGATCGCGGCGAAGACGCCGTCGACGACGGCCTTGGCCTGAGCCTTGGTCAGCTTCTCGTCCTTCGACGCCACGGCGTCGATGATGTCAGCGGTATTCAATGGAATCTCTCCGTAAATCAGAATCAGCCATGGACCCTGCCAAGTCTATGCAGCGCTGTCACTAGTCAACAGCAGGCTGGCGGTTCCCTAGCGATACGCTATCTTCCTGTCGAGGGCGCGAATTGATGAGGAATGACCCATGCGTATCGTGACTCTGGCCACTATCGCCGCGTTCGGCCTCGCCGCTCCGGCCCTGGCCGCGGAGCCCCAGGTGACCGTGACCTACGGGCCGAAGCTCGAGAAGAAGATCGACGAATACGGTGTCCGCGACGTGGATCGCCTGGCCGAGGAGCTGCGCCAATCGGTGCTCAAGGAAGCCGCCCGCACGCAGACTCTGGACGGCGCCCGCATTGAGCTGGTGCTTGAGGATGCTGTGCCTAACCGCCCGACTTTCCAGCAGATGTCTGACAAGCCGGGCCTCTCCTATGAAAGCTTCGGCGTCGGCGGCGCTTCGATCAGCGGCCGTGTCATTCTGGCTGACGGCGTCAGCCGCCCGGTCAGTTACAGGTGGTACGAGACCGACATTCGCTGGGCCTGGCCATCGGGCACCTGGAGCGATGCCGAGCAGACCTTCGACCGCTTCGCCCGCAGCCTGAGCCGCGACCGGAACCTGTAGTCCGGGGTCTGCTCAATTCGGCGTGACATCGTGTCCGGCATTTCACTTGCCAGACGCGGGCGAAGCGGTTGAGATCGGCTGAACGGCGATAACATAAGCGCCGACCCCAATTAGCGAGGCGACATGGCCGACGGCCGACGATCCATCTGGACCCTGGCGGCGTTCGCCGGGCCCTGCCTGCCCCTCGCGGCGTTCGGCCTGCCCCTGGTCATCACGATCCCGCACTACTACTCCGAAACCCTCGGCGTCAGCGTCACGGCCGTGGGCCTTGCCTTCCTGATGGTGAGGGCCATCGACATCGTCTTCGACCCCATCTTCGGGACGATCCTCGACCGGACGCGCTGGAGTTTCGGGCGCTTCCGGGGCTGGATGGCGATCAGCGGTCCCATCCTGATGCTGGCCATCTGGATGCTGTTCATGGCCAAGCCGGGGGTCGGGGTCGGCTACCTGTGGACCTGGCTGCTGGTCGTCTACATCGGCTACTCGATCGCCGTCCTGGCGCACACCTCCTGGGCGGCCAAGCTCTCGAACGACTATCACGAGCGATCGCGGATCTACGCCTTCTGGCAGACTGGCAATGTGCTGGGCATGATCATGATCCTCGCCCTCCCCGTCCTGCTCAACGCCATCAGGCCCGGCAGCACCGAGCCCGACATCCTGCACGGCCAGGGCTGGTTCATCCTGCTGCTGCTGCCTGTCATGATCGCTCTCGCCATCTGGCGGGTGCCGGACGAGGCTCCGCCGCCGGTCAAGACAGGTGAACGCAGCGCCAGCCTGGGCGACTATTTCCGGCTTCTGGCCCGGCCGACGGTCGTTCGGATCCTGATCGCCGACCTGCTGACCGGCCTGGCGCCCGGGATCGCCGGCACCCTGTTCTTCTTCTTCTTCATCCGGGTGAAGCAGTTCACCTTCGTCGAGTCCTCGGCCCTGCTGCTGGTCTATTTCCTCGCGGCGGTGTTCGGCGCCGTCATCTGGACCCGGCTGGCCAAGCGTTTCGGCAAGGCCAGGTCGCTGATCACCGCCTGCGTCACCTATGCCATCGTCCAGTTCCTCGTGGTTCTGCTGCCGGCCGGAAACTTCTGGCTGGCGACACCCTTCCTGATCGCTGCCGGCATCCCCTACTCTGCCGGCGCCCTCCTGCTGCGCTCGATGCTGGCTGACTACAGCGACGAGGAACGCCTGGCCTCCGGCCGCGACCGCACCGGCCTGCTCTACGCCATCCTCACCGGCACGGTGAAGATCGGCTCGGCGCTGGCCGCGACCAGCCTGATCTTGCTCGGCATGCTGGGCTTCGACGGGGCCAGCGCCGCCAAGAGCACCGAGCTGTCGATGGATGCCCTGCAGGCGCTCTACGCCTTCGCGCCCGGAGTCATCGGGCTGCTGGCGGCGGCGGCGCTGATCGGCTACCCCCTGACGGAGGAGAAGCACGCGGAGATTCTTCGTCAGCTCGGCGAACGCGACGCGGCGACCCCGCCCCCTCAGCCCGAAGACCTGGCGGCCCTATCCCCCGATGTCCTCCCCCGTCCCGCCGAATAGCAAGTCCATCGACCGCCTGCTGGCCATCATGGCCGCCCTGCGAACTCCGGAGACGGGGTGCGCCTGGGATCTGGAGCAGAGCTTCGCGACCATCGCGCCCTATACGGTGGAGGAAGCCTATGAGGTGGCCGACGCCATCGAGCGGGGTGATCGGCAGGACCTGAGGGAAGAGCTGGGCGACCTGCTGTTCCAGGTCGTCTTCCACAGCCGGATGGCCGAGGAGGAAGGCGCTTTCAGCTTTGACGATGTGGCCGAAGCCATCGTCGACAAGATGATCCGGCGGCACCCGCATGTTTTCGGGGATGCCGGCGACCGCTCGGCTGGCGAGCAGGTCCAGGCCTGGGAGGTGATGAAGGCCGGAGAGCGGGCCGCCAAGGCCAAGACCGGGGTGCTGGCCGATGTGCCCACTGGGCTGCCGGGGCTGACCCGGGCGGTGAAGCTGACCAAGCGTGCGGCCCGCGTAGGGTTCGACTGGCCCTCCCCCGCCGAGGTGATCGCCAAGCTGCATGAGGAGCTCGACGAGCTGCAGGTCGAGATCGAGGCCGGCGATCAGGACAAGATGCGCGAAGAGATGGGAGACCTGCTGTTCGTCGTCGCCAACCTGGCCCGCAAGCTCGACGTCGAGCCGGAAGACGCCATCCGCGCCACCAACGCCAAATTCACGCGCCGCTTCGCCTACATCGAGGCGAAGCTGGCAGAGGACGGCCGTACGCCGGACCAGTCCGACCTGGCCGAGATGGACGGGCTATGGAACGAGGCCAAGGTGGCCGAGAAGGGCTGAGACGCCGGATCCGGCGGGGATTCAGGCAGAACCGAGTACCACGATCGGGCTTCCGGCAGAGCCGGATGACGGTCACCTTTGAGCCTTCCCAACGGTGACCGTCACACTGCGCGCGACAGGCGTCCAGCCGCTACGGGTGGATCGAGGTCCCTTCGAGGGCATAGGACACGCGGACCTTGCGGCCGACGCTGGACTTGCCTTCGGCGTCCTTGGCTGCGGCCTTGAAGCTGCCGGCCAGGTCGGAGACGAAACGGCCAAAGCCGTTGCCTTCGGCTTCGATCACGATGCAGTCCTTGGGGCGGCCCGCGGCATTGATGGTGCATTCGACGACGGCGCGGCCATGGCGGGCCCCGTCATCGTTGGCGGCGGCGCTGATCCTTTCGGAGTCGGGACGGAGCACCCAGGTCAGCTTGGCTCCGGCGTCGATAACCTTGGGGGATTTGACCGGCGGCGGCGGCGAGGCGGCAAGCGCGCTGCCGGCGATGAGGCAGGCAACCGAAAGGCTGGACAGCAGGAGGGTACGCATTGGCATTCCTTTTAAGGGTTGCGGACCCTGCCCCTGCGACAGCGGCGCCGCAAGCTTTCTTCCGTCCGGCGATCAGCGTTGTGCCAGCCACTCGGCCGCGGTGATGCCGTACTCGACCTCGCCCTGCTCGCTGCCGGGGATCGGATCGCCCGGTTCCTGGTAGCTGCGCAGATGGCGCATGCCGAGTTTCTCCATGACCCGTCGTGAGCCGAGATTGACGCTCATGGTGTCGGCGTGAATGGCCGGCAGGCCCAGAACGCGGAAGCCGTGATCGGTCAGCGCCCTCGCCCCCTCCACCCCGTAGCCCTGCCCCCAGGCTTGCCGTTGAAGGCGATAGCCGAGGCTGCCAATGCCTCGATCATCGGCGTGGAGGGCAAACCAGCCGATGAAGCGATCATCGGCCAGGGTGCGCGCCGCCCAGACGTCCGGTTCGGTCCCGCGCGGCATGCGGAACAGTTTGCCGTCTTCCGGGCCAGGATGGCGCGGGGTCGGGGCGCCGCCGTTGAGGTAGCGCATCACCTCCGGATCCTGTTCGAGGCCGTAGAGATCGTCGGCGTCGGACGGCGTGACCGGCCGCAGGACCAGGCGAGCCGTGGCGATCATCGCTTGGGGCGGGGCCCCCTGCCCGCGTACCAATCGACGTGAGGCATGATCCGTTCACGCCAGGCGACCGACTCCGGGGCGATCAGCTCGAAGTGGCCACCGGGCGTGACCAAAGCCTGGCGCTGTTGACCGATGGCGGCGGCATAGCGGGCGCCGAAGGCCGGCGGCACGATCGGGTCGCGGGCGCCGGAAACGATCAGGAGGTTGGAACCGGTGGGGCGCAGCCTGGCGAGAGAGGTGTCGGCGTAGAGGTCGCCGCCGCGTGCGGCGTCCACCAGGCTATCGATGGTCCCCGGGCCGCCGCAGGCATCCGGGCCGTTGGCGCGGTAGTCTTCCAGGTCGTTGATGCCGGCCAGGCTGATCACCCCGGCGGGGCGCAGCGGAATGCCGAAGCGCAGCAGACTGGCGACCGGCAGCCGGGACCGGGCCGCCGCCCAGCCGGCCAGGTGACCGCCGGCCGAATGGCCGATGAACACCACATGTTTCGGGTCGAGATTGCGCTCACGCGAGAAGGCTCGCAGGTGATCGACGCCGCGCGCCACGTCGTGGAAGCTGCCCGGATAGCCGCCGCCGGCATGGCCGATGCGCCGGTACTCCAGGTTCCAGACAGCGTAGCCGCGATCCCGCAGATCGGCCGCCAGATAGTCCATCAGCTCGCGACCCGGCAGGTCGGCCTGCCAGCAGCCGCCATGGATCAGGACCACGACAGGGAGCGGCTTGTCGGTCGCCGCCCTGGGCAGCCACAACTCGCCGAACTGCAGCGGGTCGGCGCCATAGGCGATGCGTTCATCAGCCTTCTGGCGGGGCCGGCCGAGCAGGTCGCGAAAGCTCAGGAGCGGCGTGGTGTCCACGGCAACGGCCGCGGCGGCGTCGGCCGGCCTCTCGGCGGTCGTAGCGCAGCCCAACAGGCAGAGGCTTGCCGCGAGGGCGAGGCCGGCCGCTCGGATCACGGCACGGCCACGGTTGCGGTCGGGAACAGACGCTCGAAGCGTCCCAGCGCCTGGCCATCGAGCCTGGCGCGGACCGTCAGGGAGCCGTCCTCGCCGTCATGGCGATCGGTTATCCGGCCGTGGCGATAGAGCCAGGCAAGCGCTTCGCCTGCGCCCGCGTCGAGGTGGACTTCGATCTCCGGCGTCTCGTCGACAAGCAGGGCCAGGTGGTTGAGCAGGGCCTCGCAGCCCTCCCCGGTGACGGCCGAGACGGTCATTGCCCCCATCCGCCGCGCGGCGCCTTCCAGGTCGGGACGCTCGGATTCGGGAACCAGGTCGAACTTGTTCCAGATCTCGATGAGGACGCGATCCTCATCGTCCTTGCCGAGCCCGATCTCGCTGAGCACGGTTTCGACGTCGGCGGCCTGGGCGTTCGAGTCGGGACTGGAGATGTCACGAACGTGCAGGATGACGTTCGCCTGCTGCACTTCCTCAAGGGTGGCGCGGAAGGCTTCAACCAGTTCGTGCGGCAGGTCGGAGATGAAGCCCACCGTGTCCGACAGGATGGCCGGGCGGCCGCCGGGAAGTTTCACCGTCCGCAGGGTCGGATCGAGCGTGGCGAACAGCATGTCCTGGGCCAGCACCTCGGCCTCGGTCAGGCGGTTGAACAGCGTCGACTTGCCGGCGTTGGTGTAGCCGACCAGGGCGATCGTCGGGTACGGCGCCTTCTGGCGGGCCGTGCGGTGCAGGGTGCGGGTGCGCCTCACCTCCTTCAGCTCGGCCTTCATCTTGACGATGCGGTCGGCGATACCGCGACGGTCGCGCTCGATCTGGGTCTCGCCCGGGCCGCCGGTGCGGCCGAAGCCGCCCGCCTGGCGTTCAAGGTGGGTCCATGTGCGGACGAGGCGTGATTTCTCGTAGGCCAGGCGGGCCAGTTCGACCTGCAGCTTGCCTTCGCGGGTACGGGCCCGACGACCGAAGATCTCGAGGATCATGCCGGTGCGGTCGATGACCTTGACGCCCCAGGCCTTCTCCCGATTGCGCTGCTGGACCGGGGTGAGCTGATCGTCGATGACGGCGACGTCGATCTCCTCGACCTCGCAGAGCAGGCGAATTTCCTCGACCTTCCCGCTGCCGAACAGGGTGGCGGGCGTGCGGCCGCGAAGGGGGCTGATGAGCGTCTCGGTGATCTCCAGATCGAGCGCCTGGGCGAGGCCGACGGCCTCTTCCAGACGGGTCTGTGGATCACGCGGCTGGACGGTCCCTGACCTCACCGGATGGATGATCAGGGCCCGTTGGACCGGGACGGCGTGGTCTATGGATTTACTGGTCAATCGTCCTGCTCGGGACCCGGCTCGTAGAGCTGAACGGGCTGGGCCGGCATGATGGTGGAAATGGCGTGCTTGTAGACCAGCTGGCTCTGTCCGTCCCGCCGGAGCAGGACGCAGAAGTTATCGAACCAGCTGACCACACCCTGCAGCTTCACGCCGTTGACCAGGAAGATGGTCAGAGGCGTCTTGGATTTGCGCACGCTGTTGAGGAAGGTGTCCTGCAGATTCTGTTTTTTGTCCGTCATCGGGGATTATCCCTCTTTCTTGGTTCGGACGGCACAACGCCGACCACACACGAGTTGTTCACTTAGGCAGCTGCGTCTTAACGCGGCAACGGCCGCCGGGGGTGCAAACCTTCAGATGCCTGCATTCTGGGCGTGCTCGATATAGAGGCCCCGAAGGCGAAGCGCCATCTCTCCCGGATGTCCATTCGCCACGGGCTTGCCGTCAATGGACGTGACCGGGGTGACCAGGGTCCCTGCCCCGGTGATGAAGGCCTCCTGCGCGTCCAGCGCTTCGGCAGGGGTGAAGGGCCGCTCCTCGACCTTGAGGCCCGCCCTGGCGATGACGTCGAGCAGGCTGTGGCGGGTGATGCCGCGAAGGATGTTGGCGCCGGTGTCGCGGGTGACCAGGACGCCGTCCTTGCGCAGGATCCAGGCGTTGGAGGAGGCGCCTTCGGTGATGTAGCCCTCCGCATCGACGAACCAGGCCTCTGCGCCGCCCTGTTCGCGCGCCGCCTGCTTGGCGAGCACGTGGGGGAGCAGGCCGATGGTCTTGATATCGCAGCGACCCCAGCGGTTTTCCGGCAGGGTGATGACGCCGACGCCGGCTTCGGCCTTGGCGTTGGTGGCGGCGCGGTTCAGCGACTTGGCGGTGATCACAAGGCTGGGGGCGGTGGGCACGGTCGGGAAGGCATGGTCGCGGCGGGCGACGCCGCGCGTCACCTGCAGGTACAGCAGGCCCTCGCGGACGCGGTTGCGGCGCAGAGTTTCCTTCAACACCACTTCCAGGGCCTTGCGGCTCATCGGATGGGCGATGCGCAGTTCGTCGAGGCTGCGCCACAGCCGGGTGAAGTGGCCCTCAGCGTCGCTGAGCTTGCCGCCGAACACCGCCCATACTTCGTAGACGCCGTCGGCCAGCTGATAGCCGCGATCCTCGATGTGGTGGAGGCCTGTCCGTGCGGGACGAACTGGCCGTTGACGTAGGCTTGCCTGGACATCAGGCCTCCTCTTCCTCGACCACCCGGGCGCTGGTCAAGCCGAGTGATTTGAGTTTCCGGTGCAGGGCCGAGCGTTCCATGCCGATGAAGGCGGCGGTGCGGCTGAGGTTGCCGCCGAAGCGCAGGATCTGGGCGTTGAGATATTCCCGCTCGAACAGTTCGCGCGCTTCCCGAAGCGGCAGGGCGATAATCCGCTCGGGGCCGATGGTTCCGGCCTGGCCGGCGGAAGAAACCTCGGACGGCAGCATCTCGGCGGTGATCTCATCAGCCGGATCGCCGGAAGCCAGGATCAGCATGCGTTCGACGTTGTTGCGCAGCTGGCGAACGTTGCCCGGCCAATCATGCACCTGCAGGGTCGCCAGCGCATCGGCCGCCAGCTTGCGGCGCGGCAGGCCGGTGGTGTCGGCGATACGGTCGATGAAATATTCGATCAGCTCCGGCACATCGTCGCGGCGCTCGGACAGGCCCGGCACCCGGATCGGCACGACGTTTAGACGGTGGAACAGATCCTCGCGGAAGCGTCCGGCGGAGATCTCTTCGCGCAGGTCGCGGCTGGAGGAGCTGATCACCCGCACGTCGACCTGCACGTCCTGGGCGCCGCCGACCCGGCGGAAGCGCTGCTCGACCAGCACGCGCAGGATGCGGCTCTGGGTCTCGCGCGGCATCTCGGCGACCTCGTCGAGATAGAGGGTGCCGCCGTGGGCGTGTTCGAAAACCCCGATCTTGCGCGGGCGACCGCCCTCCCCCTCCTCGCCGAACAGTT
>Ga0164290_1000816_pt1 | contig 76130 bp, 79 predicted proteins | sample Micstemetagenome_FD_108782 | JGI IMG/M metagenome (GOLD analysis project Ga0164290, IMG submission 108782) | Contaminated culture microbial community from soil near Moab, Utah, USA - Microcoleus steenstrupii SON62 (Illumina Assembly) | ecosystem: Environmental > Terrestrial > Soil > Soil crust... | reverse complement strand
CGTCGCCGAGATGCACGCCAAGAAGGCGGCCGATCTGAAGGCGATGTGCCCCGATCTCGACATCATCGGCATCAACTCCTATGCGGGTCTCGATAGCCTGCCGAACCGCCTCAAGGAGTTCGGCTGGACCAAGCCATTCCTCGTGACGGAATTCGGCCCGAACGGCCCCTGGGAAGCGGGCAAGACCGCTTGGGACGCGCCGATCGAGGCGACCAGCACCGAGAAGGCGGCTCAGTACGCCTCGCGCTACCGTGGCTCGATTCTCGGCTCGCCCCTCTGCCTCGGCTCTTACGCCTTCCTTTGGGGCAACAAGCAGGAAGGCACGGCCACGTGGTTCGGAATGAAGCTTCCGACCGGCGAGTACCTCGGCGCGGTCGACGCGATCGCGGAGGCGTGGGGCAAGCCGCGTTCGAACCGGGCACCGGTCCTCTCCGCGCTCACGACTCCGGTGACCAACAAGAAGGTCACGGGCAATCAGGAGGTCGAAGCTGTCGTCGGCGTCACCGACCCCGACAACGACCGGCTCCGGTACCAGTGGTACATCCAGGCCGAGCAAACCGAGCGCAAGACGGGCGGTGACCTCGAGACCCCTCCCCCGATCCTAAAGGAACTCGTCGTGGAGGAGAAGGGGAACCGAATCCGTTTCCGGACACCCACTCAGCCCGGTGGCTACCGCCTCTTCGTGTACGTGTACGACGGCAAGAACAACGCCGCGACGGCCAACGTGCCTTTCTACGTGGAGAAGTAACGCACCCCTGTTGGCCGGCTTCCGCCGGCCAACAGAACCACCGAGGCACGACGACACAAAGGGGGAGGCATTAGCCTCCCCCTTTGTCCTGTGCGGTGACCGCCCGGAACCCCGACGGTGGTGACGCGATGCTCCCACTACGGACCATGCCTGCGTAGCATCCGGGCGAACCGAGGGAGTAACGTCGTCCCGTGGCCAACCTCTCCTCGCTGACGACGAGCTCGCCGACCAATCGCCTCCGCGGCTCCCTCCCCAAGGTCGGCATTCGACCGACCATCGACGGCCGATACGGCGGCGTTCGTGAGTCGCTGGAGGACCTGACGATGGGCATGGCGCGGCGCACCGCCGAGTTCATCTCCCGCTCCGTCCGGCACGCCACGGGGCAAGAGGTTGAGTGCGTGATTGCCGACACGTGCATCGGCGGGTTCGCCGAGGCGGCGGAATGCGCGGCTAAGTTCGAGCGTGAGGGAGTGGGCGTATCGCTCACCGTCACCCCGTGCTGGTGCTACGGCAGCGAGACCATGGACATGGACCCGTACACGCCCAAGGCGATCTGGGGATTCAACGGCACGGACCGGCCCGGGGCGGTCTACCTGGCCGCTACGCTCGCGGGACACAACCAGAAGGGACTGCCGTGCTTCGGCATCTACGGCCGTGACGTGCAAGATCTCGGCGACGAGACGATTCCCGAGGACGTGCAGGAGAAGATCCTGCGGTTCGTTCGCGCGGGCCTCGCGGCCGCGACGATGCGCGGAAAGGCGTACGCCGCGATGGGAGGCGTGAGCATGGGGATCGCCGGCTCCATCGTGGACCACGAGCTATTTGAGCGATACCTGGGCATGCGCGTCGAGTCGATCGACATGGCGGAGTTCGCTGGCCGCATCCAGAACAACGTCTTCGATCCCGAGGAGTACGAGCGTGCCCTCGCCTGGGTGCGCGAGAACTGCAAGGAGGGCCAGGACTGGAACGCCCCCGAGAAGCAGCGAAGCCGCGAGCAGAAGGATGCCGACTGGGAGACCAGCGTCAAGATGGCGCTGATCGCTCGCGATCTGATGATCGGCAACCCGCGGCTCGAGGAACTCGGCTTCCGCGAGCAGGCGCGCGGGCACAACGCGATCGCGGGAGGGTTCCAAGGTCAGCGCAACTGGACGGACTACTTCCCGAACGGCGACTTCCTCGAGGCGATCCTCTGCTCCAGCTTCGACTGGAACGGGATTCGGCAGCCCTACGTCGTCGCCACCGAGAACGACGCCCTCAACGGCATCTCGATGCTGTTCGGCCACCTCCTCACTGGCACCGCCCAAATGTTCTCCGACGTGCGCACCTACTGGTCGCCCGAGGCGGTGAAGCGCGTGACCGGCTACGAGCCGACCGGCCAGGCCGCGGGTGGCTTCCTCCACCTCATCAACTCCGGCCCGAGCGCTCTCGACTGGACGGGACACGCCCTCAAGCCGTGGTGGGAGATCACCGCGGAAGAGGCCGGCAAGGCGCTCGACGAGACGCTGTGGTGCCCGAGCGACACCGGCTACTTCCCCGCCGGGGGATGGTCGACCGACTTCACGACCTTGGGCGGCATTCCCGTCACGATGTTCCGCGTCAATCAGGTTCGCGGACTCGGTCCGGTCCTCCAGATCGCCGAGGGACACACCGTGACGCTGCCCGATGAGGTGCACCGCGTGCTGGACGAGCGCACCAACCCAACGTGGCCGACCACCTGGTTCGTGCCGCGCACGAACGGCAGCGGCGCCTTCCGCGACGTCTACTCGGTGATGGAGCACTGGGGCGCCAACCACGGCGCGATCTCGGTCGGGCACATCGGCGCCGACCTGGTCACGCTCGCCGCGATGCTCCGCATCCCGGTCGACCTCCACAACCTAGACGAGGCTCAGCTCTACCGTCCGACGGCCTGGCACCGCCACGGCAGCGGCCTCGACGCCACTGGCGCCGACTACCGCGCTTGCTCGACCTACGGCCCGCTGTACGGCTAGCAGGCAGACCTTACCCCGGGAGGGCGGTCTCTCCTCCCGGGGTGTTCAAGGGAGGAGAGTCACTCGCGTTTGCGAGCCCCCTGTCATCGCGAGCGAAGCCGAGGGACCTGACCGAGGGCGCTGGCCGCTTGAGGTCGGGGCACCCAGACACGTGGCGTCCGTTGCGCCGTGGCGTGAGGCTCTCTCCTATCGAGCTTGCGCTCGATCCGCGGCAGGAATGCCGCCGCCACGAGCACCCCCTTCTGAGTCGCCTTGACCGAGAGCAGGCAGCGCCTCCGGTCAGATCCCTCAACTTCGCGCGGGATGACAACGTCCCTCACTCAACACCCGATTCGCCCGATCTCGCTCTACAATCACGGAATGCTCGTCTCCCTCGTTGCCGCGCTCGCGTTCGCGGCTCCCTATGACCTCGTGATCCGCGGCGGGCGAGTCGCGGACGGCATGGGCAATCCGGCGTTCTTCGCCGACGTCGCCGTTCGGGGCGACCGAGTGGTCGCGATCGGCAAGGACCTCGCGAAGGGACGCGAGGAGATCGATGCGCGCGGCTTGATGGTCGCGCCGGGGTTCATCGACGTCCATATCCACTCCGAGGACATCGGCAAGATTCCTCGGGCCGAAAACCTCGTGCGGATGGGAGTGACAACGATCGTTACGGGCAACTGCGGGGCATCCCGACTCGACGTCGGCAAGTTCCTCGGAGAGGTTCACCGCAAGGTCTCCGTGAACGTGGCCAGCCTCGTGGGCCACAACACCGTGCGCGCGAGCGCGATGGGCGGCTCGTTCGACCGGCCACCGACGGCGGCGGAGTTCGAGAAGATGAGGCAAAGCGTCGATCGTGCGATGAAGGAGGGGGCCGTCGGGCTTTCCACCGGCCTCATCTACGATCCCGGCGTCTTCAGCAAGCCCGAAGAGATCATCGACTTGGCGAAGGTCGTGCGGCCGTACCAGGGCATTTATGCCACCCACATGAGGAATGAAGGGGACGAGATCCTCGCCGCCCTCGAGGAGGCGTTCCGGATCGGTCGCGAGGCGGGCGTTCGGGTAGAGGTCTCCCACGTGAAGCTCGGCGGCAAGCCGAACTGGGGCAAGAACCGCGAGGTGCTCGACGCCATCGAGCGTGCCCGAGCGGAAGGGATCGACGTCACCCAGGATCAGTACCTCTACACCGCCTCCGCGACCTCCATGTCCACGCGCATTCCCGCCTGGGCGCGCGAGGCAGGCAAGCTAAAGGAGCGCCTCGCCGATCCGGCCACGAAGGCCAAGATCGTGGCCGAGATGAAGAAGGATCTGGCGGAGCGGCTGGAGTCGGACTACGGCTACGTCCAGATTCGCAACTGGCGTGGCCACCCTGAGGTGATCGGAAAGCGCGTGCCCGAGGCGGCCAAGCTCGTTCGCGGGTCGGACTCTTTGGAGAGCCAGATGGAGCTGCTCTTCCAAATGACGCTCGACGGCGCGGGCGGCACCTTCCACGGCATGGGAGAGGACGACGTGAAGGCGTTCCTCGCCCATCCGCACACGATGGTGGCGTGCGACGGCGGCGCGAACGACCCGAAGCCCGGCACCTCCTCCCACCCCCGATCGTTCGGCAACAACGCGCGGGTGCTCGCCCGATACGTGCGTGACCTCAAGGTTCTGCGCCTAGAGGACGCGATTCGGAAGATGACGTCCCTGCCGGCCACGACTTTCCGCCTCACGGATCGCGGTGTGCTTCGGTCTGGCGCGTTCGCCGACATCGTCCTCTTCGATCCGGCCAAGGTGCAGGACAACGCAACCTACGAGAACCCACAGCAGATGGCCACGGGCTTTCGGCTCGTCCTTGTGAACGGCAAGCCGGTGATTCGGGACGACCGCCACACCGACGCCCGTCCGGGCTACGCTCTCCGGCGCCGCTGAGCCGATGGCCGAGTGGATCCTGCAGAGCAACGCCGCGCGCATCGACGTGGCGAGCTACTACCGACCCGGCGCACTCATTCTCCACGGTGTGCGCCGGTACCCCGATCGAATCGCCGTAGGCGAATCCGTTTTCCTGTGGCGGGCGAGCGGAGGGACCCGCCACCGGGCCGGAATCGTTGCCCTCGCGACGGTGCTCGAACTGGCTGAGCTTCGCGCCCACGACGCTCCCGTCGCTTGCCTCGATCACAAAGTGCGGCTCCCGAAGCTCCGCGCGGTGCTGCGCGTGGACGAGGTCCGGTTCACGCCGGACGAGGGCATGATCCTCCGCGAGGACGTGCGTCGCGTCCCCGAGATGGCGACCCACCCGATCGTCACCAGCAACACGGGGACGGACTTTGCGCTAACCGAGGAGCAGGCGAAGGCGTTGCGAGAGTTGTGGGGCCGGTAGGCGTTCGGTCGTTCGGTCGTTCGGTCGTTCGGTGAGCAGGCTAGCACCCTCCCCCCGAATGACCCAAAGACCGAACGACCGAACGGCTGGCCTCCCCCTTCCTCCGTGTAAACTCCGAGCCGCATGAAGCAAGTGCGCGAGAACGTGTTCCAGGTCACCTTCGAAGAGCTCGGGAGCCCTTTCGAGAAGGGTTGGGCCTCGCTTCCCGAGGGTGGTCGGCTGCTGCTGGATGAGGCCGATATGCGGTTCATCGCCGAAATGCGGGACCAAGGCTACGAGAACCCGACCTTCTTCATCGGCCGCACGGCGGCGCTGGCGAACGACTACGGCGTTCTCTCTCGGCAGTGGAACAACCGCGTTCAGGCCTGATCCGGTTACACTAGCGCCCGTCATCATGGACATCCGACAGGCGCTCGCGAGTCAACTCATCGTCCACGGCCTCACGCCGGACCAGATCACCACCGTCGCCTCGCTCGCCAAGCCCGCCCGCTTCATGCGGGGTGAGTTGCTGGCCAGGCTCGGTGCGCGCGACGCCGATCTGTTCGTGATCCTCGAAGGCGAGGTCAACGTTCTCACCGCCGACGGCGATCAGCTGGGTGAGATCAAGGCAGGGGGCGTTCTCGGAGAGGTCGCCTTCGTCGATGGCGGGCCGCGGGTGGCGAATTACGTCGCGCAGGGATTCGTGGTCGCGCTCCAGTTCCCCGCCCGCGAACTCCGAGCGCTGATGAATCAAGACCGGAACATCGGGTTCGTCATGCTCGCGAACCTGAGCCGGCTCCTCGCCGCGCGGCTCCGCGTCGCCAGCGACCGGCTCGACCTCCTCATGGATCTGGAGCAAGACGTCTGGACCGGCGGCATCTAACAACCTCCATCCTTGGGACCGCCGGCTTCAGCCGGCCGACAGCCGCGGCCGCACCGATCGACACGCTTCTCGGAGCCCCAACCCCAAGGCCGGCCTTTGAAGCGACACGCGCGGTGAATGAGAGGCTGTCGGCTGGCTGAAGCCGGCGGTCCCAGTTTAGGCCCCGACGAGTTCGTACAGCTCGGCGTATCGGCCGCCACGTCGCAGGAGCTCGTCGTGGGTCCCGATCTCTTCGATCCGCCCTTCGGCGAGCACCGCGATCTGGTCGGCGCCCTGCACCGTGGAGAGGCGGTGGGCGATCACGAGCGTGGTGCGGCCGGCCATCAGGCGCTCTAGCGCCTCACGGACCAGCGCTTCGGACTTGTTGTCGAGCGCCGAGGTCGCCTCGTCGAGAACGAGAATGCGCGGATCTTTAAGGAGGGCTCGCGCGATCGCGACGCGCTGCCGCTGACCGCCCGAGAGGGTGATGCCCCGCTCGCCCACGAGCGTGTCGTAGCCGTCGGGGAGCCCAAGCACGAACTCCTCGACGTTCGCCTCGCGAGCGGCGGCCTCCACGTCCTCATCCGAGGCACCCAGACGCCCGTATCGGATGTTGTCCCGGATCGTGCCCGAGAACAGGATCGGCTCCTGCGGGACGATGCCGACGTGCTCGCGGAGCGAGGCGCGCTGAATTCGCGTGATGGGGACCCCATCGATCCGGATCTCGCCGGACTGCGGTTCGTAAAAGCGGTAGATCAGGGCCGAGAGGGTCGTCTTACCGGCTCCGCTGGGACCCACGATGGCGGTCACCCGTCCGGCGGGCACCGACAGGGAGAGATCTCGGAGGACAGGCGTCTCGGGGTTGTAGGCGAACTGAATCCGGTCGAACACGACCGCGCCCTCACGGTTCGGGTAAGCCACCGCGTCCTCGGCGTCCGGCGATTCCTGCCCCTCGTCCATGATCGCGAAGATCCGGTCGGCGGCGCCGGTGGCTCGCTGGAGGCGGGTGTAGAGCGACGCCAGGGCCGACATCGGCCCCATGAGGAAGAACAGCGCGAACGAGAAGCCGATGACGTCGCCGAGCTTGAAGGTGCCGTCGACGACTCCGCGGGCACCGTACCAGAAACACCCCACCAGCATCAAGAAGAAGCCCGTGCCGCCGATGGATGCCATCAGCGCCTGCCACTTGGCTCCCTTCATCGAGAGGCGGAACACCTCGCCCAATCGAGTTCGCGCCCGTTCGTCCTCGTGCCGCTCCCGAGCGAACGCCTTGACGAGACGGATGTTGGCGAGGGCCTCGGTGATCGAGCCGTTGACGTCGGCCAGAGCGTCGAGCGCCTGACGATTGATGAGCCTCAGCGCACGTCCGGTGACGACGAAGAACACCATGATCGCGGCGAGAAGCGTGAGCACCACCATCGCGAGCCGCCAGTTCATCGTGACCGCGACCGCCGTGCCTCCGATGAGGAGCAAGAGGTTGCTGGGCGTCTGGACGAGGTCGTCGGTGAGCGTCGTCTGGAGTTGCGCGACGTCGTTGGAGATGTGCGACGTGAGGTCGCCCGACCGGGTCTTGTCGAAGTACGTGACGGGGAGGCGCTGCAGGTGGGCGAAGAGACGCGACCGAAGGTCGTTCACGACGCGGTTTCCCACGAAGGCCGCCATCATCATCTGGACGTAGCCCAGAGCCGCCCCCGCCAGCAGAAGCCCCACGAAGAGCGCGGTCGTGCGATCCAAGAGGGCCACGTCCATCGTGGACGAGACCTTGTTCACCGAGCTTCGGATCAGTCCGGGAAGGACAAGCTGGAGGGACGCTCCGCCGATCGCCAGCACGGCCGCGACTGTGAGGAGCTTCCACTGCGGGGCAGCGAGCGCGAGCAGTCTCCGCACGCTCCCCCACTGGACCTTCTTCTTCAGGTCCTCGTCGTTCGTCGTTCCGGCTCGGGAAGAGTGTCTCATGGGCGGCGCAATCGACTGTTCCTACGCTCGCGGGCGGCGGGCCGACGCGGGGTCGGCAGGTATCCTGCTTCCTCACCATGCCGGAGTTACTGCTCGAGCTCGGGTGCGAGGAATTACCCGCAACCTTCGTCCGCAAGGCGTATACCGACCTGCTGGCCACGCTGACCGCCGCCTTGCGCGAGCAGGGCGTGCTGCAGGGAGAGGGTACCGCGCTCGGCACGCCACGCCGGCTCATCGTGTCGTTCCCGACGCTGCTCGACCGTCAGGCCGACCAGCAGAAGGAGCAGCGCGGCCCCGCGCTCAAGGCGGCCTACGACGGCGAGGGGAATCCGACGCCGGCCCTGCTCGGCTTCTGCCGCTCGCAAGGCGTCGCCGTCGAGTCGCTCCGGCGCGACGACCAATACGTCTGGGCGACCAAGACGATCGTTGGCCGGCCGACGGCCGAGATCCTCGCCGAGACGCTCCCCAAGGCGATCCGCGGCCTCAGCTTCGAGAAGTCCATGCGCTGGGGCGCGTCGCGGATGCGCTTCGCCCGTCCGATCCGGTGGATGCTCGCGGCGTTCGACGGCCAAGCCGTGCCGTTTGAGATCGAGGGCGTGGCGTCCGGCATCCAGTCGAAGGGGCACCGATTCTACGCCCCAGAGGCGTTCGAGGCGCGCAACCTCGAGGAGTTGCTGACCGGACTCCGGGCGCGCCACGTGGAGCCGGATCCAGAGCGACGACGGGAGATGATCCTCGAGGGTGCCAAGGCCGTGGCGAACGGCACGCCGGACCTTCCTGAAGCGCTCGTTCAAGAGAACACGTTCCTAACCGAATGGCCGACGGCGATCCAGGGCACGTTCAAGGACGAGTTCCAGGCCCTCCCCGCCCCGGTGCTGGTCACGGCAATGGCGAAGCACGAGAAGATGTTCCCCGTGCGCGACGCCACCGGACGCCTCACGAACCAGTTCGTGTTCGTGCGCAATTCCGGCGAAGACGACACCGTTCGGCAGGGGTGCGAGTGGGTCCTCAACGCTCGGTTCAACGACGCGAAGTTCTTCTTCGAAGAGGACGCGAAGCACAAGCTCGACGATTTCCTCGCCCGCACCGAGACCATCGTCTTCCAGGAGAAGCTCGGTTCCGTGCGCAAGCGCGCCGACCGTCTCTCGAATCTGGCCGAGGAGATCGCTCGAGCCACGGGCGCCGAAGGTCGCGAGGTGGAGTTCGCGACGACCGCCGGCCTCTACGCCAAAGCGGACCTCAGCACCGGCCTCGTGGGTGAGCTGCCCGCGCTTCAGGGCGTGATCGGCGGCGAGTACGCCCGCAAGCAGGGGATTCCAGGTTCCATCGCCTGGGCCATCGGCACGCACTACGACCTGAGCAAGCAAGAGGACCCCGAGACGTGCATCGGTGAGCGCACGGCGATGCGGGTCACCATTGCGGACCAACTCGACAAGCTCGCCGGCTATCTGGGCCTCGGCCTTGAGCCGACCGGCTCGAGCGATCCGTTCGGTCTCCGCCGGGCCGCCACGATCCTCATCGAAGCCGCTTGGAAGTGGCCCGGCGCACTCCCCGCCTACGACCAACTGTTCGAGTTCGCGCTCAATCAGTACCGCGAGCAAGGCGTGGATCTGGACGACCGAGGCGCACACGCGGCACTCTGGGACTTGTTCGACTCCCGCTATGAGGCGCTCCTGCCGGACGTCCGCCACGACATCCTGCTGGCGGCGCGCCTGCCCGATTACCGTTGGGAAGCGACCTCGCCCCAAGGCGTCCGTTTCCGAATCGCCGTGCTGCAGCGCCTGGTGCCCGACGCTCCGTTCGTCCAAACCGCGACCCGGCCCCTGAACATCGTGTCCGCGGCCAAGAAGAAGGGCATCGAGTACGGATTCGAGGACCCGCTGGGCAAGGTGGACGTCGCGAAGCTCGATTCGGCGTCCGGCGAGACCCTTTACCGCGCGCTCAAGGATCAGGAGGATGCCATCTTCAAGGCTGGCCGAGAGCGCGACATCGAGACTCTCGTGCAGCAGTTGCGAGCCTTGGCCGATCCGATCAACCGGTTCTTCGACGAGACGATGGTGATGGTCGAGGACGCCGACGTCCGCTACGCTCGCCTCACCCTCCTGCACGCCTGCTCGCTCCAGCTCCTCAACGGTGGAGACTGGAGCCGGCTCGAAGGCTGAAGCGGCGCGCGTGGGCGCTGGGCTCAACCCCCGTCCACGCGTTCCCCCGTCGTCCCGAGCGAAGCCAATGGGTGACAGACTTCCAATCGGTGCCACCTGGGAGCTCTCTGGTGAACCTCGCCTTACGCCATGCAGCCGCAGCACTTGGTCACATCGCTTCCGATAGACTCTAGCGGTGAGGAGTGCAGAGCAAGCGCTAGCGGAGGCGAAGACGTTTCTTCGGGACGAGGTGCGTCCGCACGCTCAGCGGATCGACCAGGATTCTGAGGCGCTCCGGGTAGCGCTTCAAGGACTCTGCGAGCGGGATCTCATGGCGATGAAGCGACCGGCTCGCTTCGGCGGACCGGAGATGCCCGAGCCGATGTTTCGCGACTTTCAAGAGGAGGTCGCCCGCACTTCAGGGGCTCTCGCGTTCCTGCAGACCCAGCACCAGAGCGCCGTCTCGATGCTCTCGCGAGGCGAGAACGAGGTCCTCGCCGCCGAGTACCTGCCGCAAATGGGGGACGGCCGGAAGCTGGTGGGCATCGGATTCAGCCAGCTCCGCCGAAGCGGCCCGCCCGTCATGCGCGCCGCCGCTGCCGACGGCGGCTACATTCTGGAAGGCCACGTACCGTGGGTGACCGGTTGGGACTTCTACGAGGAGTTCATCATCGGGGCCGCGCTGGCCGACGGTCGAGCCGTTTTCGGCATCGTGCCGCTTCGAAAGGAGGCCGGCATCGACGTCTCCGAGCCGATGCGCCTCGCGGCGATGGGGAGCGCGAACACCGTGACCCTCGACTTCGACCGCTATTTCCTCCCGAACGAGCGGGTGTCGTTCCACCGCCCGCCCAACTGGATTCGCGAGAACGACCAGATCAACATCGCCCTGCAAGGTCACTTCGCTCTGGGGTGCGCCGAGGCCGGCATCGACGTGGTGCGCGAATCGGCCGAGAGAAAGTCCCTTCCCTTCCTCAGCGACGCGGCCGACCGGCTCGGTGAGGAGTTGCTGCGCTGCCGAGAGGCGACTGCCGAAGCTCAGAAGACGGTTGCCGAAGAGACCACGCAAGCGCGCCTCGAAGTCCGCGCTTGGGCGATCGATCTCGCTGTGCGGTGCGCCCACGCCGCGATCGCCGCTTCGAGCGGGGCGGCCAACTCCGTCGAGCACCCAGCCCAGCGGATCTATCGCGAGGCGCTGGTCTACACCGTGTCGGCGCAGACGGTGCCGATCATGGAGGCCACCCTCAGCCGGCTTACCCGCAAAGGGTGAGACGGTCTACTTGTCGTCGTCCTTGAGGCTTCCCTCGAACAGTTTGCGCAGGCGTTCGCGCTCGGCCCGCTCCTGCTCCCGGCGCTTCACGTCGTCGTAGTACTCCTGACCGTATCGCGCTTGGGCTCGGGTGGCGTGGACCTCTTCCTTCTTGCCGAAGCCGCGGATGGTGCCCCCGCCGTAGCTCAGGCCAGGAATTCGGTTCGCGGCGAATGCGAAGGCCAGGAGGAGCGGGATGCAAGCTAGGATGCCGAGGACTCCGTTGATGGCTCCGTAGGAGACCAGTACGCCGCCGAACGCCACGAGGCCGATCCACTTGGCGGCGATAGGCAGCACGCCGAACAGATGCACCAGGGCATTCGGACTTCGCGTCGCCCACGCGACGGTCATCGCGGCTTCAGGAAGCCACGGTCCGGCAAGCAGCATCGGGACTCCGATCGCTCGACTACCGATCCCGATGAGGAGCCCAGGCAGCACCGTCATGAGAAGCATGAAGACCGCGTAGCGGCCGCTTCCGAGATCGCGCTCCACGGTCGCGCCGGGACCGAGCACCCACATCCCGAGGAAGATGAGCCCAAAGAGGCCGAAGCCGCCGCCACTCAGCGGATCGTAGGCCCAGGGGTAGGTGACGAGCGTCCAAGGGCGGCCCATCCAGTTGGGAGTGAGAGCGAGCGCGGCGATGGAGTTGCTTCGATCGACGAGCGCATACAGGGCGGCGAGGACGAGGCTCCCGACGATGAATACGGACACGGGCGCGCCTTGGCGGCGTGCGAAACTCCTAGCATCGTCGGCGAATCCCATGGGTATTAGCTGAAACGTTCTCGAGGGGGCTTTAGTTGCCGCGTTTCGGCAGCTTGCTCACCAAGGTGATCCCGGCGAGCGTTACCGCCCCGGTTCCACCCTTCTTGTCGTAGCTGTCGATGAGCGCCAGCGTGTCGATCTTGATCGGGTGATGAACCACGCCGTCGTTTGCGCCACCCCAGCGGCCGGCATTCACGCCGTCTAGGGGGAAGCTCACAAACTTCCAGCCCGTCCAGTCGATCGCGCCGGCGTCCGGCTGAAACGTCTGTCCCGTGGCGTCCGTGAACCGCATCCGCAGGATATCGCCGGAAGCGTCGCCGAAGACCCACATGCCTAGACTCACCGGCTCGCCCGGCAGCGGCTTGGCCAACTCGCCTCGCGTCTGCAGGGTCAAGAACTTCCAGCCGACCGGGAAGTCGTAGCCGATCCGCAGCCCTTCCGTGAGACTCGCCGGCGCCTCGGTCAGCAGTTCGCTCTGGGCGTCGAACTGGGCTCGCAGCTTCTCATCGCCCTCTTGGACCACCTCGTACCGAGACCGGTCCAGGCTGCCGCCTTCCGTCTGAGCGAAGGCGTCGAAGCGACGAACCACCAAACCCGGAAGCGAGAGCAGCGCTTTCTTCGGCTGCACGGCATCGACCACCGCGACTCGAACGCCGTCGCTGAGCCACGCCGCAGGAACGGGCACGTTGACGTCTTGGTGCGGCGCGTCTGCCTTGAGATCGAACACCGCCTTCTTGGCGTCCGCGGCGCGGGAGACCACAACCGCCCCTCGCATCGCGCGGCCCTGCGGATTGTCGATGCGGACCGTCAGGCCCTTTGCCGCGGGAGGAAACTCCAGGGTGAGCGGCCGCGGCTGGACGACGGTGGTCTCCTGGGCGAGTTCGGTGCCGTCGGGCAGGGTGATCGCCACCCGAAGATAGCGGGGCCGAGGATCGACGTCGTACGCCTCGTCGGCCGCGGATCCCGCTTCGAGCCCCTTCTTCTGGAGCAGCGCGAACGTGGTTCGGCCACGGGCTCCGGGCAGCCGCTCCGGCTCCTCGGCCGAGTCGATCACCTCGACCCGGCTCTCGGCCGGCAATTCCAGCTTCTGGACCGATGCCAAGGACTCCTTCAGAAAGCGCGCCACCTCGGTCTGCCGCTCGAAGCCGGAGATCGCGGGCATCGGCTCCCACATGGCGATCGCCTTGAGGGCGGCGCTGGTCTTGGTGGGGGTCAGCACCACCGGCTCCTCCGAGAGCGCGATCTGCGCGGTGCCGAGACTCCGGGCGCCGCGGGGGCTCGTCAGGCGGAACTGCGCGTTCCCCGTCGGCAACTTGGCCCGGATGCCGCCGCGCCGGCGGGTGTAGGCGACCAGCTTGACTTGCGTCCCCTTCTTGAAGGCGAGCACGTAGTCGTTTCGGGAGCCGACGGAGAGTCGCGTGTGGTACCGGTATCCCTGCAGCTGGCCGACGAGGTGCCTCACCGCGTGGAACGCCGGCTTCGGACGGAGCTCGGTGTCCACCGTGCCGAACCAGTGCTCCTCCTCCCTCGGGTCAGTGCCGTCGTTGGCCCAATCGTAATAGATGCTCATCGGCACGCCGCTGGCGAGGTTCGCGAGGTACTGACGAGCGATGTACCAGCCTTGTCGCTCCGCGTCCATGCCGGGGTAGCGCTCGGAGTAGCCCCACTCTCCGGAGAACATCGGGATGCGCTTCCCCTTCGGTGCCTTGCTGTTGATGAGGGCGCGGAGGCGGGCCCAATCGGTGGCGACAGTCTCCGGCTCGGTTCTGCGGTACGGATGCACCGTCACGGCGTCCCAGTACTGGAGCAGGCCCGCATCGAAGCAGCGACGGAGGAACGGCCAGTCGAATCCCGACGTCGCAGGACCGACGTGCCACTCTTGGGGCGCGACGCGGCGGATCGTTCGACCGACCTCCTTAGCCAGGGCAATGTACTGATCGACGTTCGGGCGTGGCTTCCAGAAGTGGATGTTCGGCTCGTTCCACATCTCCCATATCACGCCCTGCCCCTTGTACCGGCGGACGGCCGCCGCCACGAAGCGGGCGAATGCCGCCCTCGACTCGTTGGTGCGCGGGGAGCCCTGCTGGTACAGGTCGTTGCCGTAGTCGAGGATGAACATCGGGCGGATGCGGCGCGCCCGCAGGCCCGCCATCAACTCGTCGTAGCGGGAGAAATCGTATCGTCCTCGCTCGCGCTCGATCTGGTCCCAGTACAGGTCCATGCGCACCCAGCGGAATCCCGCGTCGGCGATCTGGTCGATCTCGCCTGGGCGCGGGCGCGTGAAGTGGATGTTCACGCCCCAGCCGCTCGGAATGTTGAGGCTGGGTAAGGGGTACTGCGAGCGATAGCCCGCTTGGCCGGTAGCCAACGTCACGCAAAGGGATAGGGTGGACAGCATCGTTCAGTTCGCCTGTGCGCGTTCCGACGCACGGATGACCTAGAAGGTTTACCTGGCATGACCAGGAAGCCGCGGTCAAACCCAAACAAGCGGAATCCGCCACGATCCTGGGTGCTCTTCCGTTAGGGCATTCTCTGAATGCCAAAAGCGGGGATTGATCACGCGCTCTCCCCGATGATTCTGGAAGCCATTAGGAGGGGAGTTCACGTCGCCCAACACCTGAATCGCCCCAAAGATGGGTGCCGTTCCGTTAAAATTCGAGCTGCAGATCATTAAAAATGCAGATGCGGGTGACGATTTCCAGCGAAAGTTCGTTAACTTTAACCATGGATCGAGGGTGCGGCGCCCTTGCACGGTTCATAATTGCGACTTGACGTTTTAATCACGTCATGATCCCGAAAACTTCGGGAACCCCAGCGGCCACTGTCTCGTTTCGGCAAGCAGGAGTTTAGCGACCTATGGTCAGATCATCGAAAAACAGAACCGGTCGGGGAGTGCTGTTCGTAGCGCTGCTCGCCATGGTGCTGTCTTGCGTGTTCTGGCTCTCGGCGTCGTTGAAGCTCGAACGCGCTCGAGCGGCCGAGGCGATCTCCGTCGTCTCGCTTCTCGATGCGGATCCTGAGATCCCGCAGATGATCGCCGTCGAGGATCCTCGATCGAACGACGCGTCCAAGACTCCGACCAACGGTCAGGGTTGGATGCCAGAGATCGAACCCGAGACTCACGTGCTACTTCCCGAGGAGCGCCGCATGACGTCGCCGGAGCACGCTCCGCACGTCTCCCCAGAAGTCGCCTTCCACCGCTACGAAGGTGCCATGCGCTCGATAACGAGCGCTCCGCTCACGCCGCCACCCGACTGCGCCTAACGGGCGCTCTCGCCTGCTTGCGTCACCTCAATTGCGGCCCAGTGCTGGGCTGGCTTCGGGACGGTTCGGCTCCAGATGGCCGTTTGCGTCACATTCCAAGTTTGAGGCGACCGGCGGCAGAACGCTCCCTCCATGACTGCCGCCGGCGCTCTCCTTTGAGCGCTGGCGTCGGTGAGGTGGTCGAGGCGCGTCTTCCGCGATGAAGCGGGGACAGACGAAACCCTTTCGTTGTCCTTCCCCTCCCCTCGTGTTTTCTTCCCGGTTCTCGCCGGGGCTGTCCCATTTCCGGCCTGAGGAGGTCATCTCCCCGACCATGTCTAATCCCAAAAGAGACGTACTCGCTTCGCTCGTCGTGTTTCTCGTCGCGTTGCCGCTATCGCTTGGCATCGCCTTCGCCAGCGGCGCGCCCATCGTTGCGGGTCTGATTGCTGCGGCGATCGGCGGCATCGTGGCCGGTACCATCGGTGGCGCTCCCCTGCAGGTGAGCGGCCCGGCCGCGGGACTCACCGTCATCGTGTTTGGCGCGGTACAGAACCTTGGGTGGCAGGGCATGTGCGTGGCCACCGCCATCGCGGGCCTCATCCAGCTCGCGCTCGGCTTCTTCCGCGTCGGGCGGGTGTCGCTAGCCATTCCCCCGGCCGTCGTCCACGGCATGCTGGCCGGCATCGGCGTGACTATCGCTTTCGCGCAGCTTCAGGTGACCCTCGGCAGCTCGCCCCAGAGCGGCGTGCTGAAGAATCTCGCGGCAATGCCGGGCAACATCGCGAAGATCAACCCGGCGGCGTTCGCCCTCGGCGCCCTCTGCTTCGCCATCGTCTTCTTCTGGGCCAAGCTGCCGAAGAAGGTTCAGATCGTTCCGGGCGCCCTCGTGGCGGTGCTCGTTCCCACGCTCATTTCGGTGTGGCTCAACCTTGACGTCAAGCGAATCGAGTTGCCCGCCAACATCCTGGGAGAGATCAAGTTCCCGACGATGCCCGCGAGCAACATGATCGTTCCGATCCTCACCACCGCGCTCACCCTTGCGCTGGTGGCGAGCGTGGAGTCGCTGCTGTGCGCGGTGGCCACGGACAAGCTGCACAAGGGCCCCCGCGCGAACCTCGACCGCGAATTGCTGGGTCAGGGCGCGGCCAATACGATCTCCGGCTTCCTCGGTGGCCTACCGGTCACCGGCGTCATCGTCCGCAGCTCGGCGAACATCGCCGCGGGTGCGACTTCGCGCGTCTCGGCCGTTCTTCACGGCGTCTGGATCGTTCTGTTCTCCCTGCTTCTCGGCAGCCTGCTGGAGAGCATTCCGTTCGCGGTGCTCGCCGGCCTGCTCGTCCACGTGGGCGTGAAGCTGGTGAATGCCCACCACATTCGCGAGCTGGCCAGCCACAAGGAGCTGCCGGTCTACCTGGTGACCCTCCTCGGCGTCTCCTGCATCGACCTGATCGCTGGCGTCGGTCTCGGCCTCGGCCTCTCGATCTTCATGGTACTTCGCCGCATGGCGACGGCCGACTTCAAGGTGACGTCGCGCGAGGGCGTGCACCAGGTCCTCCTCACCGGCTCGCTGACGTTCATGAACGTTCCGAAGCTAGTGAACGCCCTCTCGGCCATTCCGCCCCGAGAGCGCGTCGATCTCGTCATCCACACCGACTTCATGGATCACTCGGCCTTCGAGGCGCTCAACACTTGGGAGCGCAGCTACCTGGAGGCAGGCGGCGAGCTCCGCATCCTCGAATCGCATGAAGAGTGGTACCGACCCGCGACCCTTAAGCTTCCGCGCGTGACCAAGACCCCGGTGACTCCTCGCGAGCCCGTGTTGGTCGGCGAGTGACCCCAATTATCGAAAGCGAGACATCCATGCAGAAACTCATCCAAGGAATCCACAACTTTCAGAGCGAGCACTTCCGGTCCCTCGAGGGCCTGTTCGAGCAGCTCTCCCACGGCCAGAGCCCGGAGACGCTGTTCATCACCTGCTCCGACTCGCGCATCGACCCGAATCTGCTCACCGGATCGAAGCCGGGCGACCTGTTCATCCTGCGCAATGCCGGCAACCTCGTTCCGCCCCACGGCGCGGCCAACGGCGGCGAGGCCGCGACGATCGAGTTCGCGGTGGCCGCGCTCGGTGTGAAGGACATCATCATCTGCGGCCACTCGCTGTGCGGCGCGATGGAAGGGCTGCTCAAGCCCGAGAAGATCAAGTCCCTCCCGAGCGTCTCCCAGTGGCTGGGTCACGCCGAGACGACCAAGCGGATCATCAAGGACAACTACACCCACCTGGCAGGCAACGACTTGCTGACCGCAACGATCGAAGAGAACGTGCTGGTGCAGCTGGAGAACCTGAGGACGCTCCCGTCCGTCGCCTCCCGCCTCGCCCGCGGCGACCTCGCCCTGCACGGCTGGGTTTACAAGATCGAGACCGGCGCAGTGTTCGCCTTCGATCCGAAGCAGGGCCAGTTCGTTCCGCTCGCCGATCACTCCGACTCGGCCGTCGGAATCCCGGCGGCAAGCCGCCGCTCCCCGGCGCTCATCTAGACCCGAAGAGCCCCCTCCTCCGCTTCGTGCGAGAGGAGGGGGACCTCAGCCCCGAATCCGTGCCGAGCTCACGAATCGGGCGAACACCGGCTCGAGCGCCTTGGCGCTCTCCTTCCCTGGAATCTTCACAGACAACGCCAAGACGCGGCCGGAGGAGTCCTTCAGCAACGTGTATCGCCGGCTGGCGAACCCGGCCTTGTCGATCACGCTGAACGAGCAAGCTTCGTATCCCTGCTTCGTCCGCTCGACCTTGTACGGCGTTGCCTTCCCTGGCCCCTCGCGCTGAATGAAGTAGAGCGACGTGCGGTACAGCTCGTCCCAACCCGCTTTGGTCGGCGGCGCCGTCATCGTCCCGAGGCTTCCGTTGCCAGTTGCCGGCTTGAGGTCCCGCGCCCCCCACGCCGTCTGCGCCCCTACGACCCAACCCTTCGGGATCTCGAACGAGTACGCGGGCGTCGCCACCCGGACGTATCCATCCGGCAAGTCGATGGTCTTGACTTGGCTAAGAACGAGGGCAAGCGCGAACGGCATCATGCGAGTCTCCTAAAGACGCATCATCGTTGCACCGCGCGTCCCCCTGTCCTACGCCCCCATCCCTACCAAGATCAGCCCCACGCAAGTCCAGCCACCGGTATAATAAAAAGATCGGGACCGACCCTTCCCCAGGTCCATCCGTCCCAACCAACGGCCTCGTAGCTCAGGGGATAGAGCGCCTCCGTCCTAAGGAGGGCGTCGGGGGTTCGAGTCCCTCCGAGGCCGCCACGATTTGAACCTAAATCGGGTTGAAGCGGAAGAGAAATCGTCCGCAAAACGGGAATCTCGTCCGGGGAAACCAACCCACAGAACGACCCACGGATAAACCCACGAACATGGCGAACACGTCAACGACGACCAACCCGGCCAAGAAGACCCCCAACGATGGGCGTAAGACTCCGGAGAGAGTCAAGTATCGGCTCCTCAGTGAGGCTATGGGGCACTGCTGTTTCGTCGACTGTAAGCGGCCGCTGTTCGTGATCGATGACGATGACACGATAAACGTTGCCCAGTTCTGCCACATCAGAGGGCGAGAGCCCGAAGCGGCTCGACACGACGCTAAGTGGATCGCTGCCGGCAACGACGTCGATGGTTATAACAACCTGGTCGTGATGTGTTACGACCATCACCACACGATCGATGATCGGTCCACGCGTGATCGATATACGGTTGCTGTCCTCGAGCGGATGAAGTTGGCACGGGTCAACACGCACAACGATTTCTGGCGCGAAGCCCACGCTCTGACACCGGTTTTTGAACAGATCGACGAACTATGTGATCACTTGATCGCCAATCAGGCGGTCCACTTCGATCCCGATCTTGGGAGCGTCTCGCCCGAAGAGAAGATCCGGGTGAACAAACTACCTCCAGAGCAGGAGCGGCTGATCCGCTCGGGCCTGCTCTACCGAAGCCACGTCGCGGAGTGGATGGAGAGCGTCTCACAGGTGAACGTCAAGGCACCCGAGAAGCTGCGCTTTCGAATGCGATGCATCTACAATGGGCTGCGTGCGGAAGGCGTAGAATGCGACCAGGTGATTCCGATCATGCACGGCAAGATCATTGACCGCAGTCCTGACAATGGGAGCGATGCTACGGCTCGAGTGCATGCGGCCGGCGTTCTGCTTGCCTACTTCTTCGAAGCCTGCGACATTCTGGAGCGGGAATGATCCTGCCTACTAAGCACCTTGGGGTGCGGCAGTCCCTCATTGGGGCCGGCTCCTACGTTGTTCGGCACCTCCAGCGCCCACGCCAGATTGAGAGCCTCTGGAAGGCTGTTCAGGCTGAAGGGCACATCAAGAGCTTCAATAAGCTGATTCTTGTGCTGGATGCGCTTTACATGCTCGGGATCGTCGAGATGCGCGACAAACGCATCGCTCTCGTGCGTCGCGGAGCGAAACCATGATTCGCCGTATCGGCAGCTCCGATCCAAGGTTTCGCCCAATAATATTCCGACCAGGACTGAACGTTGTCCTCGCGCTCAGGTCGGAAGGCAGCACCGACAAAGCGTCCACGAATGCGACCGGCAAGACGGCCATCGTCGAGATCATCCACTTCCTTTTAGGGGGGGATCTCGATCGCCTCAAGACGCTGTGTAAGGCCGCGCTGAACGAGCACGCCTTCTTTATGGAGTTCACGGTCGGTCCGCGTGAGATAGGTGTGCGAAGGTCTCCCGCCGCCCCGAAGGTGGTCTGGGTTAGTGGCTTGACCGATAGCGAGCGCAAGATCGCACAGCCTAAAGCCGAGCACGAAAGCGCGTTTTTAATCGAGGCAGAAACCTGGAAGCGACTACTTGGGCACTGGATGTTTGACCTGCCGTTGAACGACGATGAGCGCGGGCTGCCATCGTTTCGCGGCTTGTTTGCCTACTTCGCTCGTCATCCCGAGTCTGCGTTCATCAACTTCAAGAGCACCGTCCCTTATGAAGGTGCCGCGGCGGCCGAACGCAAGTACAGTTACTTGTTGCTGCTGGACTGGAGACTCACACGAGACGCCACGGACCTCAAGAGTGAGTACGACAAGTCGGTTGCCGACCAGACGGGATTCAAGCAACTAGCGAAGCGGCTTGGGGCCAACGGACCCTCCGATAGCCAGCTAGCGGCCGATCTGGCGTTTATGAAGGCGGCGGCTGAAAACGAAGCGGACCAAGCTAAGAGAACCCTTGATCAGTTTCGGGTTCTTCCCGAGTACGAGGCCGAAGAACGCAGGGCAGACGAGCTTGCATCGAAGATGCAAGGACTGCGCCGCGAGATCCTTACCGGAACTCGGTTACTGGATGAGTACAGGGCCAGCGCTCGTGAAACCTCTGACATGAGCGGGCAGGAGGTTGCCGACCTTTACGATTCGGCTGGCGTCGAGCTAGCTCCTCTTATCAAGCGCCGCATCGACGAGGTGACTCAGTTCCACCGCACACTGGTTATCGAACGTCAGGCTTTTCTGTCTGCCGAGATTTCGCGTGTCCAGACCGACCTTGATCGGAAAAGATCCGAACTCGAGGACTTAGACGAGCAAAAATCAAGGATTTTGAATCACCTCGAGGGCGCAAAAGCGCTCCCGGAGTACACGGAATTGTCGCTCCGAGCATCGGAGTTGCGAGCAAAGGCGATGCAACTTGCTGAGGCACGCGGCATGTACGACGACCTGCTTAAGACAAAGGCGGCGCTGTCACGCAAGAAGGCAGATCTACAAGGGCGCTTCACTTCGTATGCGTTGGAGAACCAAGAGTTCTTTGACTCGGTCGTCGCAAAGTACGGTGAAATGTCTCAAGATCTGCACGAATCAATGGCCCAGTTGATCCTGAGGATCGACTTTCCTAGGCAGAGCTTCCCTAAATTTTTCGTCGACGTAAAAATCGAAGGCAAGGGTGCTACCGGCCGAACTAGGGCAGAAGTGTTCCTTTTCGACTTACTGCTCGCTCAGTTGTGGTCGAAGTCGCACGGCAATATCGAGGTGCTAGTCCACGACACACACATGTTCGATTCAATGGATCCACGGCAGCGAGCACACTCCATTCTCCTCGCAGCCGAGACGGTTGAGCGGCATGATTTCCAGCACATCATGCTGTTCAATGAATCGGAGTTTCCAAAGGTTGACTTGGATCAGCTACTGGGCGTTGAAGGCGCGTGGGCAGGTTGGGTTGCACACGCAACCGATGACACGCCTGACGGGGGCACATTCGGCTTCCGCTTCGACGATTTCAGACACATTGACGCCGTTCCGGACAGCCCGGAAGCAGCGCCCGACAGTACTGTTCTCCCGGCCGAGGACGAACTATTCCCAGTTGCCGGAGACAGCGACTCCGGCTCATCTGATCAAACTGCGGAGTAGCCTTCTCCTGCTACACCGATATTGATCACCTCGCGTACAGCGGATCAGTCCGCCCGGTGGCGCGTATAGGATCGTGTTCTGACGGCGGAAGTAGAAGGACAATCCGAGGCCGCGGCCGTGTCCGTCCATCCAGATCACCAGCTCCTCGCCCAGGATCGGCGGCAGGTGCCTCTGCAGCAGTTCGGAGACCATCAACGCACCCGCGCCCACGAGCTCGCCGTCCAGCCGCACCTCGAGTCTGAGCGCCCGATCCTCCAAGCGACCGCGCGGCGAAAGGTGCAGCCGGAACGGAGTTGCCGCGTCGTCCCGGCCTCGAAGGTGGACGATCTCCGAGGGCAAGTCGCGAACGGTGGGTTCGCCGTAGATCTTCGGGCGCTGCGAGGCGTGGGACATGACGCCGCCATTCTACAGCAGGAAGGTAGAAAGCCGTCTACATGTCTTGCTATGATGTTCGGCACGATGACCCCGCCGAAACCGATCGTCAGTCGCGAAGGAATCTGCCTCTACGTCCTGAAGGTCCCGGGTGGCTACGCCTGGCACCTCCTCGACGGAGAGACCGTGCTGATCGAGTACGTGAAGTTCGCGAGCGAGGGGTTCGACGCAGTCAACTCCGGTCGGCAGTTCATCTTCAAGGGCGTGCGGGTGCGGCGAAACGAGCCGATGGGAACGGTGATCGTGGGCACGCTCGACAAGGACGTCGCGGCCTTTGACTACCGGGAGTGGCTGAACGGACACCTGGAGGCGAGACGCGCTCCGGCGCCGCCACGAGCTGAACCGCGTCGGCAGACATCCGCCGACGGCTCGGATCTTCCTCCGGAACAAAGAAGAAGCCTCCAGGGTCACTGACAGAGGATACGTGCTTCTTCATGGCACAGACCGCAACGCCCGAAACGGCCGCCGCTCCGGCAACGGAGTTGGCGGCCGGTCGACCTTTTCCGAAGGTTCGCAGGACGGCAGCCGGCCGCGACGAACCGCATCCCGGCCCGCGTCGTCTAGACACAGTCGCGGACGAGTGGTCTGCGGTGATGCATCGAAAGGAGAGGCGCCGCTCGGGGAACGTCCCCGGGCGGCGCCTTCTTCTAAGCGAACCCCGCATGCGGCGGGAACCGATCTCGCCCCGAGGTGTCGCCGTCCGGTGCGGCCGTCCGCTCCGGACGGCCGCGAGTCAGCGCGCGGAGGCCAGCGGCGCCGAGGTCCCTGCTGCGACTGGGCGCACCAGCCCCAGCAGGATCAGGTCCCTGATCTCCGGCCCGAAGTCCTCCCTCGGTCCGACGTGCCCCGCGAGGATGCGACGGTCGCCGAGGATCACCTCGCAGAGCGACTCGTAGATCTCGCTCACGGATTCCCCATCTGTGGTTGGCACGGTGGAGAGGGTAGCCCCCAACGCGCGCCCGGTCCGGCCCCCAGGCGGTTAGGGCGGGAATCACCGCAGTAAGGGGAGGAAATGGGCGTCACACCCGTCGCAGCGACTCGCGGGCCGGGTCGAAGAGGTCTAGGTCGCGGCCGTCGTCCGCACCCTCCGGGGGCACGATCCTCAGGCAGTTCCCGCCCTTGACGGCGACCGAGCAGCCCAGCCCCTCGAACGCGGCCACGGTCCGGGGAACGTCGTCGTCGACCACCTCGATCTCGAACGGGCCACGCGGGCCGTACAGTTCCAAGGCGGCGGAGGCGAATCTCTCAAAGAGATCTCTGGGCATGGGGCTCCTTTTCGTCCACCCGCCGGCGAGGCGGGCGAGGTCGGAAAGAAGTGGTCCGCGGGGATCGCGGAATGCTCAGGCCTAGCTCTGTCTCCAGTGTGACACGGATCGGCGATCGTGGGTGCGGAGGAACCCTCGATCGCTAGGATCGTCCTAGAGGGGCCGGCCGCGTCGAACGGACCGGCTACTTACCTGTCACGGATCCCGGACCGCCCCTCCTGCCCTCAGCGAGGGGCGGTCCGTCGTTCTCCGGCCGACGGCTCAGGCGTCGAGCGCCCGCAGAAGACGGTTGTGCGCCAGCCAGAACGCGGCCGTCTCGGCGACGGCCTCGGGCACGCCGCCAACGCCGTCGACCGGCACCAGGCCGTTCGCCCCCGCGTCCAGGCACGCGACGAGGTCCGGGTCTCCCATCACGCACAGCGCCACCAGGGGCACCAGTCGGCGCGCGTCGCTCACCCTGATCTCCCTTACGCACTCGGCGCTCTCCCGCCCGCTGCCCGCCGCGACGATCACGAGGTCCGGAGTCTCCTCGTCCTCGTGGGTCGGCACCACCTGCGTGCAGGAGGCGAGCGGAACCCGCCGCACCTGGGTCGCGAGGGGGCAGACGGCGAGCCCCGCCTGGATGTCGCGGAAGAGCGCGTCGTCGTCGGCGACGACGGCCACTCGTCCGCTCGGGCTGGTCGACACGTGATCTCGGTAGGGCATGGTGCGCGCTCGCGTCTGCTCGGGGAAGTCCTGCGGGCCTCGATGCGGCCCGCAGGACTTCCTTCTGAGGTGAGGCCCGGCTCGCTAGATATGGGGAACCGCACGGCCGGGCAGAGGGAGTCACGGGAACGGACGTGCCCGCACTTCCTTGGACCCAGTGTGTGATGCGTCGTTCCGGGACGGGGCGTCGTGAAAACTATCAGGGGCTTGCCCATAGTTCTTACTACAGCCGTCTTTGCCGGGATCTAAACGCCAAAAGCCCCTCGGCGCAGCCGTCTGCGCCGAGGGGCTCACGTTCCGAGTAATGGGTTTAAGCCGTCCCGCCGTCCGCAGGAGGCGTGATCCGGAGGCGCCCACCCGGCAGCCGCTCGACCGCGCAGCCGAGCCCCTCGAACGCCGCCACGGTGGGCTCGGTCTCCACGGGCAGCATCGAGAGCTCGAACGCTCCCTCGGACGCGTAGAGCTGCAGCGCCACGGCGGCGTACTTCTGGAAAACGCTTCTGTCGCTCTGAGGCATGGCTTACGAGAATCGGCGCTCTTCGGTTCGGAGGGTCTGGCTCACGCCCATCCGGGCCTTCGCGAGCGGGCACGCGCCGGTCTCACGATCCCGAGCTCGAGCAGGCCCGGCAGCGCGGTGCCGAACGCCGAGGCGGGCTCGATCCAGCCGCGCAGGACGACCCTGTCCTCGAGGGCCACGTCCACGAGTGCCTCGAAGGTCGGCTCGGCCACGCCCAGGTGTCGCGTCAGTGGTGATCCGTCGGGCACCCGGCATACTAGCACGTGAAAGCGCACTCCCGGCAACCTGGCAAAGGCTGAGGGCGGCGAATGGGCCGCGGCTCCAGGCGCCGCGTTCTGGCCTCCGCGGCCACCGGACAGGGCACCGAAAGGAAGGGACCCGGCGGAGAATCGAGGGCTGGCCGGGCCCGGGCTGCTAGTGGGCGAGGGAGCCCACGCAAGGTGTGGAGGCGGCAGGGCGCGGAAGGTTCCCGCTAGTGGTGCGCCCGGAGCAGCCGGTTGTGCGAGAGCCAGAAACGGGCGAGGGCGCCGATCGCCTCGGCCACCCCGCCCGGCGAGTCGGACGGCAACACGGCGTTCGCTCCCGCTCGCAGGCACGCCTGGAGGTCCGGGTCGTCGGAGGGGCACAGGACGACGATCGGAACGATGCGCCGCTCGTCCTGTGCGCGGAGCTCCGCCACGCAGCGGGCGCTGCTTTCGGCGCTGGCGCCGGCTACCAGCACGACGTCCGGGAGCTCGGCGTCCTCCCGATCCGACAGCGCGTGGGCGCACTCGTCGATCGGGAGGACGAGCGTCTCGGAGGGCACCGGCGCGCACCTGAGCGCCTCCGCGGCCGCTCGCTCGACCTCCGGTCGATCGGTGACGAGGGCGAGTCGGCCGGTGGGGCCGGTGGTGAAGAAGGCGCGGTGGGGCATCGGTCCGAGAGGGGGCGAAGGGCCGCGAGTTGTCCGTGCACGCTGGCCCCGAGGTCGCCGGTGAGGGGTGCTCGCCAGATTAGTGCGGTAGTGGAGCCGAAAGGTTCCGATCGCGCGAACCACTGGCGGGCGAGCTAAAGGGGAGGGACCTTGTTGTGCCGGAGCCAGAACCTGGCGGCCAACCGGACCGCGCCGCTCCGGCCGCCGGCCGCGGCAAGATCGAGCAGGGCGTTCGCATGGGCGCGCAGCGGCGTCAGATCCTCTCCCGCTCTGGGGTCGACCAAGGCGAGGACCGGGATCGCCCGCGTGGAGTCCCACAACCGAAGGTCGGCCACGCAGTCCGCGGCCGCCGCGGCGCTCCCCATCTCGACGATCGCCAGGTGCGGCCTCGGAACTCCGTTCGCCGCCAGCGCGCCGAGGTCCGCGACGCTGTCGGCGGCGACGACGAAGACGGTCGAGCCGCCGCTCTCGAGCGCTCGCAGACCCGTCAGTATCTCCTCTCGCGCCCCAGGGTCGGGGGCGAGCACGACGATGGACCGCGTGCGGGAATCGGCTTCGTTCGGCATCGGAGATCGGCGGGCGGCGGGCCATAGGTACCCCCCGCGTCGCATCAGACGATACCAGAGTATAGCGGGGAGACCCTCCCCAGGCGGTCCGGCGCCGGATGGGGGCGAGGGGCCGCGAGTTGTCCGCGCTCGCCGGCGCCCGGTCGCCCCCGAGGGGTGCTCGCCACGTTAGTGAAGAAATGGAGCCCGAAGGTTCCCGGCGCGAGAGGCGGAGGAGGGAGCCCGGCGAAGGAGCGGCGGACCGTTCTCGAAGGTAGTGGACCGATGCCGCCCACGCCTCTTAGTCGACGTACGAAGGTCCCCCGTTCCCGGGCGCCGGGATGGGAAAGGCGGCCGCCCCGCCTTGATTCCGCCCGGAGCGGCCAAGTGCGGCGCGCCTCCCTCCGAGGAGCGCGCCGGACGAGCCCGGATTCGGTCGGTGCCCGGGCTCGCTGACCCGGATGCTGCTCGCGGGAGATGATACGGCAGACAGGGGTCTCACGGGAACCCCTCTCTGCCGGACGCTTGTGCCCGGCGCGCGAGCTGAGGGGCCGCGGCCGGGCTGAGGGAGTCTGCGGGAACGAGCCCGCACCGGGAACGTTACCCGACGAGGCGAATTTTGCAAGCCGGATCTCGGCCGTTCGGTGCGTGCGTTCACGCTCAACCTTGCACAGATGGACCGAGTGGCGACCCCTAAACTCAGAAGGCTCGCCCGGTGTAGACGGCTGCAGAGGGTGGATCCTCGCCCGGGCTCACGCGTCGAGCGCCCGCAGCAGACGGTTGTGCCTCAGCCAGAACGCGGCGGTCCCGGCAACCGCCGCGTGGACCCCGCCCTCGCAGTCGAGCGGCACCAGCCCGTTGGCTCCCGCGTCCAGGCACTCGAAGAGGTCAGGGTCTCCGCTCCGGCAGAGCGCCACCACGGGCACGAGCCGACGCGCGTCCGCCTCCCTGATCTCGCGAACGCAGTCGGCGTTCTCCCCCGCGCTGGCCGCGGCGACGATCACGAGGTCGGGGATCTCGTCGTCCGCTTGGCTCGGCACGACGTCGGTACACGAGTCGAGCGGAACTCGCTGGACCTCGGTGACCAGGTCGCAGACGGCGAGCCCCGCCCGGATCTCGCGCGCGAGCTCGTCGCTGTCGGTCACGACCGTCACTCGGCCGCGGGGGGTGGTCGACACGTGATGGCTGTACGGCATGGGGTGGTTCTAATATCCGCGGGCGGGAGGCTTCCCGCCTCTGGCTTCGATTAAGAGAGATGAGTCCCGACTCGCGAGCCGATGGGTAGCGACCGGGCGGAGGAGCGCGGGCCGAGTGTGCCCGCACATCTTTCGACGCACCGTGTGATGTGTCGTTCCGGAACCGGAGATCGTGAGAGGTATCGGAGGCTCGTAGGAACTTCTAACGACGCCGAATCTCGCGGCCAGATGCGGACCACGCCGCCGAGCTTCTAGTCCGCGCTACGGCACCCCATGAGCCTTTTGCAAAAAGGGCCCGACCACCCATTGTGGAGGGCCAGAACTATCGGTAGACACGCCTGCACCTAAACGTCGTCTGTAACCGTATCTTGTCACCAGGACATTGCGTCATAGTTGACGAGCCTTGGCCAGGACTATGCCTGAGAACACGAAGACGACGCCCTTCCGGAGTAAGCCGGAGATCGAGGATATCGCGACCGCGGTGCTGCGTCACCACGGGCTCTACGGCGTGCCTGTCGATCCGATCCTCGTCGCGCACGCAGCCAACATCAAGGTCAGTAACGCTCACTTCTCGGAGCCGAACGTTTCCGGAATGATCGCGAAGCGCGGCGAGAACGAAATGATCCTCGTGAACGCGTCGGATCCTCCCTCTCGCAAGCGATTCAGCATCGCGCACGAACTCGGGCACCATTTCCTACATTTATCCGAGGACGACGGGGAGTTTGTGACGAGTGCGCTTGATCTCTTCCGGGAGAGCGACCCGGAGAACAGCGACGCGGACGCTCGATCGGAGTGGCAGGCGAACTACTTTGCGGCCGCGCTCCTGATGCCTTCCGCCTTGGTCCGCCAATGGCACGATGTCGAGCCGGATGCTGCCACATTGGCCCAGCGATTCAACGTGTCACGACAAGCGATGGAGTATCGACTCCGGCAACTCGATCTCGCATGATGGCCGACGAACTTCCCTTCTCCGAAAACGTGCGCGACAAGGTCAAGGTCCTTGAGCCGGTCCAACCCGCCGATATGGCGGAATGGCACAAGTTGCAGGAAGCGCTCGACAAGAGCCACAAACTCCGGGCCGTCGTGCAATCGTGGCAAGAGCAGCAGAACGCAGAACGTCCGCTGCGAACAAAGTTCGCGTGGGGGCTCTTCTGGCTAGCCTTCATCCAAGTCCTGGCGCTCTTCTTGTTCGCGTTCCTGCTCGGATTCAAGGTAATCGAGGTGCAGGAGTGGGTGGCTGTAACTTTTCTCCTCGGAGTGTTTGCTGAAACCATAGCGCTAGTGCTAATCGTAACGAAGTATCTGTTCCCCGAAAGGAGCCAACAGGTACTAGAAACGATCGAGAAGCTCTAACTAATGGATTTTCGCCAGGCTATCAACGCAGTGTCGGACGTCATCACGAATCGACCTCCTCCTCTACGTGAGTTCGACCAGATCTACATGAAGGCGGGGGACATGTTCCTGCAGGCTGAGCACTGCGGCAGGTGGTTCAAGGACCGCGACGTCGTGTTCATCGGAGACGGAGACGGATTGGGCCTGCTGATGATGCACCTCGGGAACGAGGGCATCCTACAGAACGCTCCTCGAAGCATTCACGTGCTCGACTTCGACGAACGGATCGTCAATTCGGTCCGCCGGTTCGCGAAGACCTTCGGCATGGAGGCGCGGATCACCTCGGAACTCTATAACGTGTCGAATCCGATGCCTAAGGAACACCTACACCGGTACCAAGGCTTCTACACGAATCCGCCCTACGGGCAATTCAACGACGGACGGAGCATCGAAGTGTTCGTGGGGCGGGGTATCGAGTGTGCGGAACCAGACGTGACTGGCTGCATCGTCATCGCCGATGACCCCAAGTACGCTTGGACAGGAGTCGTCCTGGAGTCTGTGCAGGCACGAATGCTCCAGAACGGATTGTTCGTCGCGGAGATGCTGCCCCAGTTCCACAGCTATCACCTCGACGACGCGCCGGACCTGACTTCTTGCAGCATGATCTTCCGCCGCAATCAGGCGCAGCTGTGGGATTGCGAAAGCCGGAGCATCAGCGAGGACATGCTCAAGAACTTCTACGGAAAGGACGCCCCTCTCAGGTATGAGTATGTTCTGGACAAGACCAACGGCGGAAAGTCGCCGTCTCGGGACTACGCCCTGACCCCTTTCGAGCGATGAGCCAAATCCTTACTCCCATGTCGGCCCCTGAGGCCTTCGTATTCATGAAGGTCGGCGACCACGCCGGCGAATCGTTCGAGCAGATCTTGGAGCGAAAGCGCCGGGAGATCGAGATCGCCGGGCGCAGCTTCTGGGGATACGGTGGCGCAACGTGCCACCCTCTGCAGCAAGTCCAGCCTTTCGTCCGCACCCGCCTGGCAAATGGCAGTCGTGTGGGACTGCTCATGGAAGCGATCCACAGCACGGCGGATCCTGACGTGCACCCAGCAACCGAGTTCTCTGCCGACGGGATCAACTGGGAGCCTATTCCGGACGGCATCGTCGTCACCGGGTCCAGGTACGCCTTGGTGCTTGAGGACTTGTCGCCCGGTGACCTCGACTTCCACATGGATCAGTACGAGGTTGCCGTGGGTCCGAGCAGGGGCACGGCGGCCGCCGACTACCTCCGTGGTCGCGTCGATAAGGGATGCCTGGTTCGAAGAGAGGGAGGCACCGTGACCGCTGGCCCGGTCAGGAAAATCTCGTTTACCGCGACCCTAGCCGACCCATTCGCAGTCATGCTTCGATCATAAGTGGCGTCGCTTCACCCCAGCAAGGCTCTGTGCGGACGTCCGCACAGAGCCTTGCTGGTTTTGATGGGCTCTCTAACTTCGCGGCGCAAGGTTAGAGAGCCCACGTTTTGACTGGCACCCGACCTTCGAGCACGGTGTCCTTGAACTTCGTGTCGGTGGTATTCAGGTAGTTGGCGATGTAGTCTCCGCCGCCGGCCGAGAAGTGCAGCCCGTCGTCGGTGATGCCCTTCGCGACGCCCGTCGTGAGGATCCTCCCGCCCGTGAGGTTCAGCGCGCCGGTGTTGTCCGTCTCGATTCCCTTGACGTAGTCGACGACTCCGAACAGCGCCCTGGCCGAGTCGTCGCGCGCCTGCCCCGAGCGCATCCACTCGTTGAGCTCCTGCCGGATCGTCTCCCGCGCGTTGCTCCACACGATCGTCTGGTCACCTGGGTTCGTCCAGTTGCCCGGGCTGCTCGTGCGGGGCGGGATGGTCGCGCACCACACGCGCCGGCCGAGATCGGCCATCTCGCTCCACGCGGTGATGTAGTCCGCCTTGATCTGCGCCAGCGTGCGAGTGCCGCTGACGTCGTTCACGCCCAGGGCGTTGAGGTAGTCCTCCGTGCCGCACGCCAGCGCCACCCGGCCGTTGCGCCGGTTGTACGCCTGCGAGTACGACTCGATGGTCTCGCCGCTCTTCGGCGCTCCCATGCACCCGATGCCGGCGGCCGCGCAGAAGCGGACGAACCACCCGCTGGGGGTGGATATGGAGTCGCCCGTCGCGACGCCGTTGGAGTCGTGGATCAGCGTCACGCCGGAGCTGATGCCGTCCTCCGTCAGCATCGCGATCCCGCACGGTCCGTAGGTCGGACCGCTCGTGAAGCCGTCGCCGGCCGTCACGCCCGCGGTCTCGAGGTTGTTCACCCCGTCCGCGTACAGGCCGCCGTTGAGGTTGCTGCCGGTGGGAACGTTCGTCCCGGCCGCGCAGACGATCCGCGCGTTGAAGCGCAGTCGGAGGTTGCCGCTGATCTTCTGCACCGGGCCGAACCAGATCGGGTCGTTCGGGACCACCTCCTTCTGCCCGAGCTTGCGGCTCGGGTTGCCGCCGTCGAAGGTCACGACGTAGGGGCCGATGTACGTCGCCCCATCGTAGAGGAAGCAGCGCACCTCGAGCGTGAACGAACCGCCGAGGATCTCGGGGGAGCCACCCATGCTGAAGTTCGACCAGAACGCCACGAAGGGACGCGTCAGATTCTGGGTGATCTCGATGCGGCTCATGAAGGTGCGGTCGGTCACGCCGGTGGTGCCCGTGTTGTGCCAGAACGGCCGCGGGCAGACGTGCCGCAGCCCCGGCTGACGCGGGTACCGCTGATCGGCCACCTTGAGGATCTTTCCTAGAGTTACTCTGTTCGTCATTGGTCTCCCGGGGTCATCGCTTCGATCGGCTGCCCGCGTTCCTCGCGAGGCGGGCCAGGCTCTTGGGCGGCACGACGCTCGCCGCGGTAGTGGTGTCCCGCGCGAACTGGCTCAGCCTCGTCCGGTGCTTCAGGGCGCCGCAGACGGCGTTCGCCCACCCGCGCCTGCCCGCCAGGGTGAGGTGCACGTTCTGGTCACCGGGATCGGCGTAGTTGTACTGCGGCGTTCCGTTCACCGCGCCCTTGTGCTCTCGCCGCCGGGAGGGATCGCCCGCGAGCGTCGACGTCGAGCCCGCCAGCGGCTGCCCGATTGCGCTCGCCAGCGGGATCCAGCAGACCCCGTTGCGGTCGCACCACTGGGCGACGAGGGCGTTCGCCTCCTCGATCCGCGCCGCGATCCCCTCGGTCGCGACGAGCCGGTCCACGACGGTCTCGGCGACCACGAGCTCCGCGCCGATCTGGGCGCACCGGACGAGCAGCTCGTCGCACGCGGCGAGGACCTGCGCGTCGGTGGGGTTCAGGTCCCTGATCCAGTTGCGCAGGGTCATGTCGGCGACGACCACCGCCGGCCGCATGGGAGTCACGAGCGTCTCGAAGTACCCGTCGTTGCCGTCCCAGTCGGGCCACTTGGACCCTCCGTAGGCGAGGTTCAGGACCGGCACGCCCAGCCGCTCGCTCATCATCCACCCCGGATCTTGCGTGCGCGAGTAGGCGTAGGGGGAGTTGGCCGTGGGCGGACTGCTCTCGGTAGAGCCTGCCTGAGTCGACACGCCGATCAACGCGATCGCCGGCGGGTTGATCAGGAGTTTGATCTGGAACTGCGTGGTGAGCACGCCGAATTGCGTGAACGTGTTGGCTCCCGTGAGGGACAGCGCTCCGGCCGTGGCCCGGATCTGCTGCACCTGCACCGCCCCAGTGGCGCCGGTCTGACTGGCGGCGTCCCAGAAGATCGTCTGCGTGCTGCCCGAGGCGTTCTCCACCTCGATGCCCCACCAGTCTCCCGCCACGCACCGCACGGGAACGTCGAAGAGAACCTGCTTGAAGAAGGGGCTGGTGGCGGTGGCGCTCACCGTCGCCCCGGTGTCGGGGTTGGTGAACGTCTTGCCGACGAGGTTCTCCGAGCGGCCGCGCACCATGCCGGTGGCGGGGTCGACCGTGATGAAGCGGTACGTCGTCAGGTTGGCCAGCCCGAACGCCGAGCCCGTGCCGATCTGGATGCCGAACACGTGGCCGCTGACGGCGATCAAGTTCTTGCCGGCGGAGACGAACGCGCGATTGCTTCCCGTCGTGAGGGTGCGCGGCGTTCCCACGGCGGTGCCGTTCACCATCGAGAGCGAGGGGTAGTAGACCGCCAGCGCTCGATTAGGAGGAACGACGCCCAAAGCGACTTGCTCAGGGTGCGCGTCGACCACCCGGAACGACTCCGACCCGACGAGCGCGCCTCCGGCGTCGTACACGGCGAGGAACCAGGTTCCCACGGTGTCCGGCGACAGGCGGCACGAGTAGAGGTTGCCCGCGACCTGCGAGAGGGCCGGAGCCGACGCGCCCGTGACGGTGTAGGAGTTCGTCCCCCACACGGTCTTCGTCGCGTCGGGCGCCGCGGAGAGCATGATGAGGAACGGGGCGATCATGCCCCGAACGAGCGTCATCCTTCCGACGCCGTACACCTAGCCGACCCTCCCGAAGGCGTTGAACTCCGGATCCGCGATCGCGGTCTGGTACCGCGTCGGGTTCGCGCTGAAGTCGCCCTCGTCGGGATCGCCTGCAGGCACCGCGTCCCAGTACACGTCGCCGTCGAGAGTGACTCGCGCTCCTACCGCGGCCGCTGGGAAGCTGGCCAGCGCGACCGCGAACCGGAACGGAGCGTTCTTGCTCGCGCCGTCGTGCGCGGGGGCCGTTCCGGCGAAGGAGTCCCCCACCCGATTGCCCTGCGCGTCGACGAAGTGCCCCGCGACGGCGACGTCCGCGCCGACGCCGAGGAGCCGTACGTTCTGGACCTTGGCCGCGGATCCCACTTCTCGGTACAGGTCCGTGCCGGCCGGGCCCACGCCGATGGCGGCCTTAGCCGAGCCGCTGGCGAGGCTCCGCGCCACGACGTACACGTAGCCGGGGCCGGGGATCGTCGTCGCCCACGAGCCTGCGCCGTTCGCGTCGATCCCCGACAGGCCAGGCGTGAGCAGGTTGGAGATCGACGCGGCGGGCCACACGCGCATGACCTCGTCGTCGCCCTGGTAGGCGACGAGCAGCTCGAGACGGCCGGTGTACTCGCCGGCGACGTCGAGCCGCACGGCGTTCAGTCCGGGTGCGAGCGTGGCCCGCACGAAGGAGCCTGCCGGCAGGTCCTGCGGCAAGGTCGCCGCGGTCGAGGTCGTGATCAATTGCCGCTCCCTGCGCGACGTCCGCGCAGCACGAAGCGGAGCCGCCCGCGAAGGGCGCCTCTGTTGGCGAGTCTCATAGGATGCCTCCTGAATGGAAGTCGGGCGTGGAGCCCTAGGGTTGGGGAATGTCGATGACGGAGCCGGTGGGCTCGATCGCGGGAGCGGTGCGGACGTCCGCATAGGTTGCGTCCACACCTTGGAAGTCGGTGACGCGGTCGGGGCGGTACTCCGGCGTCGTGTCGAACATGTAGACCATGTCGAGCTCGATCACCCACGCCAGCGCGTTCACGTGCCGGCGCTCGTCGTAGGCGAGTTGGCCGCGGCCGTAGCGGCACGACTCGGCCATGCCGTCCTCGACGCCGCCGAGATAAGGGTCGCCGTTGAGGATCTCCATGGCCTGCGCCTCGATCACGTCGATCTGCGCCATGGGATCTTCCCCGCCCGCCTGCACCTCGATCTGGATCTTCGCCTGCCGGCGATCCCTGGAGTCGTCGAACTTCTCGTTGGTCTCCTCGACGGCGAACACGACGATCGCGGGCAGCTCCTCGGTCGCGAGGGGACTGAACCGGTCCATCATCACGTTCGCGCCGGCGAGGGTCGGGTAGGTGCCGTCTTGGTCGGTCGCCAGCAGGAGATCGCGGATGTACGCCTTGATGGCGGCCTTGGTCACGCGGATCCGGGTGAGGGTCATAGGTACCCGTGCACCACGAGGTTCACGTCGGTGACCGTGTCCGACCACCGGTAGTCGATGCTGGATCCGTTGCACGGCACGAGGCATGGTCCGATCGCGCCGTTGTTCTCGTAGTCGCCGGCGACGCCGTTGGTCCGGGAGAGCGTGAACGCGCCGCTGCCGGCACCCTTTCGAACGCTGAGCGTCTGACGCGCGTTGTCCGGTGAGCCCTGGTTCATCACCCACCCGCCGACGTACATGAACTTGGCCGTCGACGGCACGCCCGCCACGACGAGGGTGTGCCACGCGTTGTCGAAGGTGAGGTCGGCCTTCTCGTACGTGACGGCCGCCCCCAGCAGCGTCGGACCTCTAAGCGCCCTTATCGCCGCGAGCAGCTGCGCGCTGTTGCCCTTGTCGAGTGCGAGACCCGCCCCGAGCACCACGCCCGCGATCTCCTCCTGCACGGCATTGAGCCACTCGTCGGAGACGACCGTCGGCGGCTGGCCAGCTCCCGGATCCCCGTTCGCAAACATGCCGGCCACGTTTCCGGCGCTGTCGATTCTGAACATAAGCTATCTCCTTCAGGCGTAGTCGAAGCCCACCGTCGTGTGGGCGGGTTTGTAGCGCTCGAGCAGGTACTCGAGCAGATCGTCGGGGCCGGGCTCCGTCATGACCACGCGCCAGTGGAACGCCCACGCCTCGCCGTAGAGGGGCGTTCCGCAGAGGCTTCCCGCCGTGAACGGCCGGTAGCCGCCCTCGATCTGCGCGCCCACGTGGCCGCGGGCGGCGACGAGCTCCAGGAAGTAGGCCCTGCTCTGGCCACCCTGCGCGATGAGGATCGCCAGGACGTCGAGCCGCCGCTGGCCTTCCGTGCCGGCGAGGTCGAATCCGGGATACGGCAGGCCGACGAGCCGCTCGTAGTCGGTGAGCAAGTCCACCGTCGTCGCGGGGATCGCCTCCTCGAGGAGCCCGCCCGGGCCAGCGGCCGCTTCCGCGATTCGGTGAACTTCGGCAGCGAAGGCCGACACGAGCTCCCTGAGCGAACTTCCCTGCCAAGCGGATCCACGTGGCAGGAGCGCGAGGATCTGCCGTCGGTACGCGGTTAGATCCACGTCACGTCACCGAGGGTGGCCAGCTCGTCGGCGCCAAGCACGATGCTCGCCGCGGGGACCGTCAGCGAGTGGTCGACGACGCCCGGAACGCTCGCGATCGCCTCGTTGATCTGAGAGAGATAGAGCGTGGATCCCGGCGAGCCGTTACTCGCGAAGTAATCGCCCAGCGACGCGGCGACGTTTGCGCGCAGCGCCGTCGTGTCCGGCTCCAGCTGGATCGTCAGGTCGACCTCGAGGAGCTCGGGCGCGAACACGACGACGCGCGCCGTGACGGGCGCGAGCTCCTCGAGATACTCCTGCATCGCCTCGACCTGGGGCGTGCTGGGAATCGGGCTGACTCCCGACACGGCGAAGGTGACTCCGACGCTGCCGGCGCCGTCGTAGCCCGGATACACCCACGCCTGCGCCGGCGCGACGTCCGGGTTGGCCAGCGTCCAAGCGACGTAGTCGGCGCGGCTGCCGCCGTGCGGCGGGTCCTGGATCCGCGCGAGCAGGCGCTCTCGCATCGCGTCGTCGGCCTCCGCGTCCGCTCCTGCCGTCAGTCCCGCCGACTGCACGGTTCCCGAGGGCTGGACACCGGCGACCGGCTGCAGGAGGTTCAGGACCTGGCCAACCGCCAGGGATCCGGCCGAGCCCGCCTGCAGCGCCGTCACCTCGAGCGTGGCCACGCCGCCCGCTACCGACACGTCGGCGGAGCTCGAGTACTCCGAGCCACCGGCGGCGACGAGCACCGTGCCCGCGGGGATCGTCGCGCCGTTCGTGCCGGCCACCTGGATCTCCGCGGCCGCGTAGGTGGCCGGCGTGCGGTAGATGCCGTAGATCGCAGCCCACCGCTCGAGGTACTCCGCCTCGGCGGTGTCGGGAATGACCTGGCGCGACGCCCACTGCAGGTAACCCCACAGGAGGTGGCAGCTGCCGGCGAACACACGCGCCAGGACCGAGAGAACGGACGTGGGAAGCAGCGGCGCCGTGCCGCCTACGCCGGCCTGCACGTCGCCGGAGATCCGCGTGATGAGGGTCTGGAGAGAGGGTCTTTCGATTGGCATGGCGTTATCCCACGGTGGCCGCCCAGTTGAGGGCGTACCGGAAAGAGGAGTCGGTGACCCCCGGGCGACGGATCCGCACGTCGATCGAGATGGCGTGCAGCGCGATTCGAGTGGCGGTAACGTCCACCTCCGCGGCGATGCCGGCGTCGACGAGCCACGCCAGGGCGTCGCGCGCCGCGGTCTCCGCGAAGTCGAGGGCCTCGTCGGTCGCCTTGCCCCGCGTCAGCTGCCAAAGGCGGCTCCCGATCGGGCCGAACTCGTCGCCCCACCAGCCGCGCGTATCCGTCGGATCGGCCGCCTCGTCGGGGCCCGCTAAGGCGTCGGTGAAGAGCGAGACGTAGAGCGCGGTGCTCAGTCCGTCATCGGTGGCCACGTCGCGCGCCACGGTGAGCGCGCCGGTGGGTAGGTCGGTGAGGGCGACGTCGAAGGTCGGCATCCGCGTGAGCGGGTCTGCCGAGGCGATGAGTGCGATGTCTGGCATGGCTTAGGGGGCGTGGCCGTTGAGGGTGCCGTTGATCGTCACGTTGCCCGTCACGATCAGATTCCCGGACACCGCTACCGTGGGGGCGACGAGGGTCACTGCGGCGGACGCAACCAGCACGAGCTGGCCGTTGCCGAGCAGCCTCACCTGCGTGCCCGCGTCGTCGTAGACGACGGTCTGTCCGGACTCCAGCGGGTGCGGCCGCGAGGCGTCGTCGACGCCGATCACGACCTGGTGGTCCGCGTTCGATCCGATCTGGATCACTACCGCCTGCGTACCGACGGGAGGATTGCTCGCGAGGCCGTACTGTCCCACGCGCTCGCAGCCGTCGAGGACCTCGCCCTCGAGCCGCTCGACCTGGATCTCCTGAAGGTCCGTCGAGTCGTCGACCAGCGTGACCGTGGCGCGCATCGCCATCGCGCGCAGGCGGCGCTCGAGCGGCTCCATCATCCTGCGCAGCGCCTCGTAGGTGCCCGTCATAGCTTCAACCTCCCGATCGGACCCCGCAGCTCCCGGCGCTCCTTGTCGATCTCCGCCTGCGAGACGCCGCGCGACTTCGCCTTTCGCTTTGCCTTGCGCTCCGCCCGCATGGCGTCGTTCTCCGCGTCGAGCTCGGTGGCGCTGACGTACGCGTCGGGGCGGACCAGGCGCATCGTCGTCGTCTGTCCCGAGTTCGGGGCGAGCGCCAGCGCGACCTCCCCGACGAGCAGCTCCTCGGTCAGCCCGAGCGAGGGCGCTTCGACGGCCACGATCCGGTTCACGCGCCACAGTTCGCCGCTGGACTGTCGCCAGCCGGTCACGACGACCGAGGCGCTGCGCGCCCGGGCCGCGCGGATCCGCGCCTCGAACTCGGCTCGATGGGAGAGGTACTCCGCCGTCGCCTTCTGCTCGCTATGGAGCATGAGCGGCCGGTAGCGCTTGACCGCGGGATCCCGGTAGGTGGCGCGCATCGACGGCTTGCCCTTGCCCGATGCCTGGCCCTCCACGACGTACTCGCTGAATCGATCGGCGCCCGTGGCCGTGGCGTCGCCGGCCTTGAGGTTGCGGCCCTCCACGATCGCGTCGGTGGCGCGGCGCGTGCCGCTGCGGGTGATGGAGAGCCGGCCGCCGGAACTCGCGGTGACGATCAGGTTCTTCGCGATCGCGGCCCGGGCGATCGCCTCGTGCACGCGCTCGCCGGGCTGCAGCGTGAACTTCGCGATCGGTGGGCCGGTGTCGACGTCGGTCACCACCTCCACCCCAAAGGGCTCGGCGAGCGCGCGCGCGATCTCCTCGACGCGCTTGCCGGAGAACGTCCCGGGGCGGTTCATGGCGCTGCAGTCGATCAGGTCCGCCGTGCGGTCGCGCCCGGCCACGCTCATCGCGTGCGTCGACCCGTCGAGGGCGTAGCCGACCTCGTCGACGTAGCCGTCGACGAGCAGGTCCGGCCCGACGTACACGCGCACGCGGTCGCCCTCGAAGATGGGCCACGACTCCCCGCCGGGCGCCCACTTGTCCGTGACCACGAGGTAGAACGACGCCGACGCCGACTCGAGCGAGCTCACGACGGTCACCGTGGTCCACCCGACGTACTCGACGCCGTTCACCTCGACGGCCACCTCCGTGGATTCGCGCGGGGCGCGCGTCGCCGATCGCTTCGATGCGGCGATCATCTGGTCCGGGACCACGATGGTCTCGCCCGGCGAGAGCGCCAGCGGCGAGCCGCTCTTGATGCGGGCGCGGTTGATCTGGAACAGCGTCGCCGCGGCGGCCTCGCTGCCGAGCAGCCGGATCGCGATTCCCTTCAACGTGTCCCCGGGCCTGACGGTGTAGATCATCGGATCACCAGCACGGAATCGCCCGCGGCGCCGGGAACGAACCAGGGATTGCGCACGGCGTTGAGCTCGAGCAGACTCGCCTCCCCACTCACGCCGCCCGCCAGGTCGTGCGCCAGCGCGAGCGAGGGCAGAGCGGAGGCGGTGCGGACGGTGGTCACGCTCGGAAGGTCGGCTCCGGGAGGAGGCACCTGGGTGAGCGTCTCCGCGCGCAGGTCCTGCAGGTAGCCGAACAGAGTGTCGTCCTGAACTTCCCCCATGGCCGCGTCGAACATTCGGCCGAGTTCCGCCCTCACCTCGAGGGCGCGACCGAGCGTCGGGAAGTCGGCGTCGACCGCCGCGACCGCCGCGCTCCCTATGGCGGCGGTCTGGATCGCGTCCCGCAGTATCCCCGCGTTGGCCGCCATGACCACGCCGACGGCGGTGGCCGGGTGGCGCAGCGCGGAAAACAGGACGCCCAAGTCGGTGAGCAGCCGGCGGTAGACGTCGAACGCCCGCAGGGGCGTCATGCCGAGAGACTGAAGGCGGAAGACCAGGTCCGTCAGCGAGAAGCACATGAGGTCCGCCGACTCGATCAGCTGCGTCGCCCGGCCGAGGTCGCGCGAGAAGGAGCTGGTCCGGCCGATCGCGGCGGATCGCTCCTCTTCCGTGGGCAGCGAGCTCGGCTGCGCCGCGCGACGTGCGGACGTCCGCACCGAATCGGCGACGCCGTCGACCTGCGCCCTCAGCGACGCGGCCGCGGCCGGCGCGCGAACGTCGATCGCCGCGGCGCGCGAACTCGCGTAGAGGCTGGCCGCGGTCGACGCCGCCGACACCGTGCCGTACGCGTTCACCCGCGCCGCGGGAAACTCCAGTCGACCGGGTTGAACGAAGCTGACGCTGAACGTGGCCAGGCGCTGAGCCGAGACGTCCTCGCTGAGCGTGAACGACGTCACCTGCACCGAGAGGGTGCCGAGGTAGGGGTGGACCAGCGTTCCGGGTCCGCGCTGCTCGAGCGCCTTGCGGAGCGCGTCCCGCTGAGCGGGCGCGTCGTCGCCGACGACGAACATCTCCAGCGAGAACGATCGCGCGGACAGGCCGAGGTCCTCGGCATAGGGCGTGTCGCGGTAAGGAAATTCGTGGGTGACAACGCGCCGCCCCGAGTCCATGGCGTGGCCGAACAGACCGAACGGCACGCCGCGGAAGGTGCCGCGCAGCTGATTGCTTTTCATGGTTCAAACCTTGGGTAAGCGGAGTTGAATGCCCTTGGTCGCCTTCGACCGCGTCGCCTTCGAGTGCCTGGAACCGCTCGCCTCCCTCGGCACGATCGGCGTGCTGGCGAAGTACGTCGGCGAGGGGAGGCGGATCCGGATAGAGGTCGACGAGCAGGGCGTCGTCAGCGACAAGAGAATGCGCGGCTGAGCGCTTAAAGGACGTTGCCCATCTGGCCGAGGTAGACGCCGGCCAGCCGATCCCTGGGTGACGCCTTCACCCTCACTCCATTTGAGGTCTTGTCGACCAGGACCACCTGCTGAACAACGTTCCCCGGTCCAAACGGGTTCATCGGGGGGATCCCCTTGTTGCGATCCCAGTTAGGGTTGCCCGGTATTCGATCGAGCTTCCTCCGGGTTGGCCTCGGCACGAAACCTCCCGAACCACCCGTCGCGCCGCCCGTCGCTCCTGCGGCGGCGTCCCTAGCGGCATTTGCCGCCTGCTCCTGCGGCGACGTGAACCCGAGGTACTCGCCCACCTTCTTGAGCAGGTCGAGGAATCCTCTCCACTTCGTCTCGATCCAACCGAAGAGCTGCTCGAACAGCCCCTTCCACGCGGACGTCATCGCGAACTTGAAGGTCTGCCAGCCCGCCCGCATCTTCGTCCAGAGGTTCGGGAAGAACCGGCCGGCCGCGGAGCCGGCGTCGCCGAACCACTTGATCAGTCCCCCGAAGAGATCGACGATCCAGTTCAGCGACTTCGCCACCCTCTTGCCCAGCCACTCGAACGCCGGTCCGAGAATGTTCAGGAGGAACGGCGCCACCGTGCCCGCGAGCCAGGTCAGCAGCGGACCGAGCACCTTGTTCATGAGGTTGCGGAAGACGCCGACGATCGGCTCGATCCCGCGCAGCAGCGCCTTGATGCCGGGCTGCGCCCTCACCCACAAGCTCACCAGCGCCTTCGCGAGCTTGCCGGCCCAGGTGTACATCTCCGAGACGAACGGCTGCATGCGCCGGAAGATCCCGGTGACCGTCGCCCCCAGTGACTTGAAGGAGCTCATGAAGCCGGAGACGTCCGCGCCGGCGAAGCCCTTGCCGAAGGCCGAGGTGACGAACGCCCACCCCTTTCGGATCAGGTCCCAGCCGCGGTCGAAGATCTTCGGCAGCATGTCCGCGAACTTCTCGAGGTACGGCAACGCCTGGCCGGCCAGCCTCAGCGCTCCCTCGCGCAACGGCTTCAGCGCGAGCCCCGCCTTCTCCTCGATCTCGCCGAGCTGGTTCTCCCACAGCTTGCGCATCCCTTCCGGAGTGCCCGTCGCCTGCTTCTTGGCCAGCCCGCCGGCGCGGCTCTCGATCGCGCGGATGAGGATGGCCGTCTTCTCGGCTCTCGTGCCGGTCTTCAGGATCTGTTCCTGCGCCTTCGTCAGCACGATGCCCTGCTTCTTGAGAGCGCCGGCGTTTCCGGAGAACGCCTTGCCCATCAGCATCGCGGCCGCCGCGGCGTCCTCCTCCGTGGCGTTCACCCCCTTCGTCAGGGCGAGGTAGTCCGCGAGGGCCGGGAGCATCGCCTTGACCTCCCTGCCGCGCATACCGAACGTCGACAGCGCCGACGCCGCGCCCATGTACATCTCGTCGCCGTACGCGGTCGACTTCTGCAGCTCGCCGCTTAGGTCCATGACCGCCTGCACGTCCGCCTTCGTCGCGCCCTTGACCTTCAGCATCACGAGCTCGAGCTTCTGCGCCGCGGCGAGGGCCTCGTCGCTGGCGGCGGTGACGCGCTTGTACCCTTCGACCACGGAGCCGACGCCGATCGCGAGCGCCGCGACCTGGGGCACCATCGCGCCGAGCTTGCCGATCCCGCCGCCCACGCGCCCCATCCCTTCCGTGACCTTGGCCCAGGCGTCGCCGGCCATGCTCCTCCCGCCCTTCTTGGACTCCGACTCCTCAGCCCTCTTGCGCCGTCCCGCGGACGCGGTCGCCGCCTTCTCAGTCGCGCGGCCCAAGGCGCTCATCTTCTGCATGGATGCGGTGATGCCCTTCACGGGCGCCGTCACGCGGTCGATGGCTTGGATGACTACGCCGATCGCGAACTGCTTCTTGCTCATGTTTGGGGTTCGGGCCGCTTAGGGCTCCGGGTCGAAACGCTTGAGGACCGGCCCGACCTGATCGCGCCACTCGAGGTACTCGCGCAGGTAAAGCCGGTCGATTTCGGAGGGCTGGAAGCGGAAGACGTAGGCAATCGAAGCCCGGTCTTCCGCCCAGTCGTCGACTACAAAAAAGCGCCGAGCACTTCCCCGCAGAGCGCGAAGTCGCTCGCCACCATGCGGTCGATCTCCACGTGCGGAACGCCGCAGATGGCCGCCAGCAGGGCGATGCCCTTCTCCATCTCGGTCTTGTGCCGATCGGCCTGACGCAGCACCTGCACGGTCGGCTCCGTGATCCGCAGCACGTCGGTGAGCTCCACGTTCTCGCCGGCCTTGACGGGCTTGCGGAGCTTCACGTAGATCGCGCCCTCCGTGATGGCCACGCGCGGATTGCCCGCGAACAGCACGCCGCCCGGCTCTCCGTCGACTTGCGCCCCTTCGGGATCCGCCGGCGGGATCGTCAGCAGGTCGCCCCAGGCGGCCCGGACCTCCTCGTACGTCTCGAGCCTGCGCTCGCCGGCAGGCAGCGTCATCGGAGGACCTCCGCCTGGTGCGGCGACTCCCAGCGAACCTTGACCTCGCCCTCGCCGGTGGTTCCCTCGCCATCGCCGGCCCAGTACGCCTGCCGGAGCACGACGCTCTTGCGGTTCGCCAGCTCGAGGATGATCGTGGAGCTGGTGACGCTCATCATCGCGATGAGGTCCAGCTGGTTGGTGTCGGTGATCGCACCCTCGACAAAGGACGCTTGGGGCGTCGACTTGTAGCCGTGCACCGACCCGGCGCCGATGACGGCTTCGTTCTTCGGAAGGCCGAGGTTGTAGGTGAACTCGCCCTTGGTGCTCACCTCCGTCCCATCGACCGTGACGCGGATGATTCCGCCTACTCTTTGTGCCATTTCGTTCTCGTTCGTTTCTCCTCGCCCCCGCCCCGGCGTTTCCCGGAGCGGGGGCGCTTCCCTTTAGCCGAGGAGGTACTGGATCAGCACCCCGACGACCTGCAGCGACGACACCAGCTCGGGCGCCATGAACACGTCCACCCGGGTCGGATCGGAGGGATTCCTCACCACGGTGATCGTCCGGGCGAACCGGTCGACTCCCTCGACGAGACCGAGCTCCTCCCACATCCGGGCCCGCGCCACGATCTCCGCCTTGAGCACGGAGGGCGTCACGATGGGCTGCCCCGGCGCGTAGCGCGTGCCGTCGTCGGCGAGCTTCGTTCGCGGGTACTTGCCCGATATGTAAGCCCGCAGATCCGCCCGGATGAAGGCGAGCGTCAGCGGCGAGTTGAGGTCGAGGAACGCGATCGTGGGAGTTCCGTTCACGTCGCTCTGGTACGTGGTGATCAGGCGCTGGATCCGGACCGTGCCGCCGGCGTCGACGCAGGTCGTCGCGATCCCGTCGTACAGGAGCGCGTTGGCCATCGGCTGCGTCCACTGGCTGGCCAGCGGCGGCGACTGGATCCCCACGAGCGGCAGCGTGTTGAACGGCCGCGCGGGGTCGTTCGCCGCCGACGTCGCTACCTGTCCCGCCACCGCGGCGGCCCAGGCGTAGGCCGGGCTCGGCGAGTTGTTGTAGCCGACCACGCACAGCATCTGCGAGTTCAGCGCGGATCCGTACGCTGAGAGCGTGCCCATGCTGCCCTGGAGCGCGGTGATCGCGAACCCTTCGGTCTGCACCATCGCGCCCCAGCGCCTGCCGAGCTCCGTCGTCACCGCCGCGACGCTCGTCGTGTCGGTGTAGGGCAGCACCCAGAAGGAGTACTGCGCGTTGACCACGTTCGCGATCAGCGTCGTCAGGCTCGGGTTGGTCGCGCCCGTCGTCACCGAGGCGACCGCGACGGCGAGGTTCGCCGGCATGGCGTCGGTGGCCGCGTAGTTCAGGCGCACGTCGATGCCCGCCGTCCATGCGCCCTTGCCGCGCGAGGTGAGGGTCACCACGCCGACGGCCGAGGTCGCCGTGACGGGGCAGCCGTACAGGCCGTTCACCGCGGCGGCGATCGCGGTCGCAACCTGGGTGACCGTCATTCCCTCGGTGATCCCAACCGGGCACGGAACGCCGTTGATGTACAGCGCCAGCGTGCCGTTCTTGATCGTGCCGGAGGGGATCGTGCACGTGAGCGACCACGTGGACGTCGACGCGCCGCCGGCGTCCGGAACGGGCGCGGCGTGCACCGGCGTCGAGGGGTTGTTGGCGAACCAGTAGCTCGCCATCTCGTGCAGCTGCGAGCCGGCACCGAAGCGAGCGGCCGCGTCGCTCGGCGAGAAGATCTGCACCGGGGTGCTCGCCACCACCGACGCGATCGTGTTGTCGTACGATCCGATCAGCAGCGCCGGCAGGTCGCGCCGAAGCGCGCCACCGCTGGCGTTGCTCGGGTCGATCTCGATGGCCACGAACGGCGTGCGGATGTTGCCCGCCACCTGGGTGAAGGCGACCTGCGCGAGAGGCGCGCCGGCGCCTGGTTGGGAGGAGCCGTCGAGCGGCATGGGTTGGGGATTAAACAGCATCGGGTTCTCCTGCGGGACTCTTGCTGCGGGCGGGCTTCTCGGGCTTCACGAGAACGACGTCGCCCTCGAGGAGCGCCCGCTCCCAGTACGGGCCCCAGGTCACCGGCGCCCCCTCCTGCGGGAGCTCCGAGTAGCCCTGATCGGGCTGCCGCACCTTTCGTCCGGGCGCGGGCTTGATGATCGCGGTCATGGTTTCCTCCGGCGCGCGCGCGCCTGGCGTGGGTGGGTTCGTGGCCGGGCCGCTAGGGCCCGACCGGAGTGAGATAGATCACGAGCTGGCCGAGGCCGTCGTAGTGTCGATCGCCCTTCAGGGGCTTGTACTCGCGGCCGCGGACGGTCACGCGCAGATCCGAGCGGCGAAGGTCGAAGTCCGTCGCCGTCTCCGCCACGGTGATCCGCGGCTCGGGATGGACCGAGACGGACTGCGCCTCGGTATCTATGGAGACCGCCGCCTCGTCGAAGAGGCAGCGGATCTCGATCGTCTGGGTGCCGTCGCTCACCGTGGCGAGCTCGCTGAAGTCGCCGGCGCAGATCGCTTCGAAGTCCCTCTGCACCTGGCCGAGGAACCCGTTGAGCACGGCGCTAGACCGCGCCCTCTCGGGCCTTCTCGATGCACTCGATCAGCTCGGCCTGCACCTTCGGAACCGGGCTCACGCCGAGGTCCTTCGCGAGCGAGCGCAGCTGGTTGTAGGTGAGCGTGCCGACGTTCTCCGGGATCGCGGGCTTCGCGGGCGGGGTCTGGCCACTCGTGGACGCCGCGGGCGGCGTGACGGCTACCTTCGGCTCATTCGCCTTTGGCGTCGCCGGCAGCTCGGTCTTCCCGCTCGAGGGCGTCGCGGACTGGGGTGGCATCGACGCAGGGTTATGCGGCTCTGCGGTCAGCGTGACCGTCGGCGGCGTCGGTCCCTGAGAATCGTCGATCGCAGGAGTCGTGCTCGCAGGCTCCGAAGACGTCTGCTCGTGCGATGGCGTGGCCACCGTCGGGGCGGGCGTCGATGGGACGAGCGCGGGTTCCGCTTCTTGTGCGGACGTCCGCACGGGGTCGAAGCCTAGGCTCCGGGCGACGGAGTCGAGCTCCGCGACGCTCGTCGGCTGCATCCCGCCGACGATCGGGTGGCGCGGCGGGTAGCCGAGCATCGCGGCCTTGGCCGCCAAGTACTCCTCTCTGGTCATGGGTTGTCCTCCAAGTCGGGCCCCGGCCGGGTTGCGGCCGGGGCGATCGCGGCGGGGCTAGACGCCAGTGGGCCAGCTGCCGACCGAGGTGCCCTTCACCAGCGCCTTGGGGCGCGTGCAGTAGCAGAGCGGGTTGCTCTCGGTGTAGAGCTCCAGGCCGCGGCCGCCTTTGATGGGCTCGCTCCAGGCGTAGCGCGGCAGGCCGATCGTGTTCACCGTCGCCATCGTGTTCGCCGGCGCGAACACCGTCCGGAAGAGACCGGGGAACCCGACCGGGAAGAAGTGCGCCTCCTCCGGCTGGATGTAGTTCACGCCGCCGACGTTGCCGGTGTAGTTCACGAAGCGGATGCCCCCGAACTCGAAGCCGCGCCGGTTGTCGTCGCGAAGGAACGCGCCCTGCTGGCCGCCCGCGTCCATCCATCGCTGGTAGGCGTCGCGCACCTGCGGGTGAGCCACGAACGCGTCGAACCACCGGTTGCCGGCGAAGCACTGGACCCGAACCCCGGCGACGCCCACCTGCAGGCCCGCCTCGATGAGGCGGAGGATCTGGGTGCACTTCTGCTGGATGTTCGCGTTGGCGTCGCCGAACGTGAAGTCGACCGAGTCCTGCGCCACGCCGAACTCGTCGAACAGGTTGTACAGCACCTTGGTGCCGTCGCTGTCGTAGATGATCCCCTTCAGCGCGCCGATCGACTGGTACTCCAGCGTCGCGTCGTGCGAGAGGGTGATCCCCTGCATGCGTCGGTTCACCACCGAGACGGCCGACTGCAGCTGGTCCGTGCTGCCGAACTCGCGGACGTCCTGGATCGCGTCCGGGAGGATCGTGTCGTTCAGCGGGTAGTGCGGCACCTTCAGGTTCCGCATCGACCGCTTGCCGGTCCGGTAGTTGGGCTCCGGGGCGCCGCGCTGCGTCGACGGGATGATCATCACGTTGATCGCGTCGAACTCGAGGTCGATGGACGTGGTCGCGATCCCCTCGTTCTGGAAGATTCCGAGCGAGCGCGCCATCGTCGGCACGTAGGGGATCTGGTTGATGGAGTCCGTGAGGGACTCCATCCGGAAGGCGGGGTTGTTGAAGACTCCGTTGATCATGGTTAGAAGCCACCTCGGGCGACGACGTGGCGACGGGCGAGCGAGGCGTTGGCGGCGGCCTTCTGAGCGGCCGACATGGCGCCGTAGCCGACCTTGTTCGCGTGGAACTCGGCCAGCCGGGTGACGGCGACGGTGGCCGTGGCGCCGGCCGTGGCGTCCGTCGCGACGCCGAGGATCGCGGCCGCGTCGGAACCCGTCGCGGCCTTGTACGTGGAGGCGCCCTCGGTCACGGTGACCACGAAGCTGTCCCCGGCCACGGCCGGAGTGCCGCCCGCGGTGAGGGTGAAGGTGAGTCGGTCGGAGGCGACGAACGCGGTGCCCGTCGCCCCGGTGCCGAGGAACTGGCCAGACGGGCCGTAGACGTTGAAAGTGGTCGCGCCGGTGAAGCGGCAGAGATACTCGCCGGCTTCGGCCGCGGCGCCAACCACGATCGCTCCGATGGTCGGGTTGCCCGTGTTGCCGGCGGCGTTCGCCCCGGTCGCGGCGCCCACGAACGTCTTGGCGAGGATCGCGCCGGCCGCGAGGTTCTGCCCCGTGGCGAGCACGACGTTGTCGACCTGGATCGAGGATCGGTCCCCGACGAGGAACTCGAAGGGGTACATCCCCTCGGTGAGGACGGCCATTAGCTCTTTTCTCCGTTCATGCGGGCGTAGATGCCCTTGGTGTCGATCTTCGGCTTGGTTGCCGTGGTCTCCGTCTCGGCCGGCGGAGTGGCCGGGTCGCTGACGACGACCTCTTCGGCGTCCTCGGCCCGCGCCTTGGCGACGGCGCCGTTGCGGCCCGCCTGCGCGTCGAGGATCTGCGTCGCGAGCTCGCCCGCGGTGGTCTTGCCGTCGGCGATCGCGGCGTCGATCTTGTCGCCCGCGATCGCCCGATAGGCGGCGGTGTTGTACTTGAGGATGCCGGTGATCCGAGCCCTCTCGGATCCTGCGCCCTCGGCCGCGATCTCCGCGGCGGCTTCAGGATTTTCGGCCTTGATCTGCGTTGCAGACAGCTTTGCCATCTTGTCTCCTCGCGCGGGGATCGCGCTGGTGGTGGGTGGGGTCTCCCCCGTCGACGAGTCGCCCGCCGAAGCGGGCTCGGTGGCGGCGAGGACGGCGTCCTTCAGCGTGCCAACCCTGTCGGCCAGTCCGGCGCTCACCGCGCCCGCGCCCATGAGGACGCCTCCCTGGCCAAAGTCTTTCTTCACGGTCTCGGCGGTCACGCCCCGAAACCCGGCGACGGCGCTTACGAACACCTCGCCGTACTGGTCCACGACCGCCTGGATCTGCGCGCGGCCGGCGTCCGTCGAGAGGTCCGGCCGCTTGTCCGGCGCGACCGACGACACGAACTCGAGGCGGCGGATCCCCGCCGCCTCCGATGCCTGGCTGTCGTCCACGTAGGTCATCACCACGCCGATGGATCCGAGGAACGCGGTCTGGCTGGCCACGATCGTCGTCGCGGCGCTCGCCAGCCAGTAGGCGGCCGAGCAGCCGTCGCCCGGAACGAACGCGACGACGGGCTTGGTCGCCGCCATGGCGCGGATCTTGTCGGCCGCGTCCGCCACGCCGGCGACCTCGCCGCCGGGGGAGTCGACCACCATCACGATCGCCTCGACCTCCGGATCCCAGAAGGCCGCGTCCATGTCGCCCATGAACTTCTCGAGGCTGCAGCCCCCGAACATCCAGTCGCAGACGCCCTCGTACTGGGTCATCGCGCCGATGAGCCCGACGAGGGCGACGCGGCCGGAGTCGACCTTCGGCGTGACGTGCCGGCCGAACGAGTAGGGGGACGCGGCCTCTTTCTTCTCGCGCTGCTCCGCGCGGATCTCCCGCGGGGTGCGGCCGTCCATCGCGCGCAGGACCTCGAGGAGGTCCGGGCGCAGCCCGACGAGGTGCCCGCCGGGGACGAACCACGGCGCGCTGGTGGAGACTCTTGTCTTGGTCATGATTGCTCCGGAAGGTCCGGTATGTCGGCGATCGCCAGCGGCGCCGCCTCCGTGAGTCCGAGGCCTCTCATGCGCTCACCCTCGCGGGCGAGCTGCACGAAGTTGGCTTCCCAGTCGCCGTTGCCCAGGCGCTCGGTCTCCTCGGCTCGGGTGGAGAGGCCGGCGTCGATTCGCATCTTCGCGGCGGTCGCCTCCTTCACCGGGTCGATCTGCATCGGCGCGGGCCCGTACCAGCGGGCGCCGCAGTAGGCGCGCTGGACCTCGACGTCGTCGAAGAATCCCGGCGCCTCGATGCGGCCGGTGGCCACCATCTGGCTCAGCCACTCCTCGTAGATGGGCTGCAGGAACGCGTCGGTGAAGCCGTCGCGCTCGGTCAGGAAGACCTCCCAGGCCTGCATGATGGCGGCGCGCGAGGCGCTGTACGAGGAGTTGAAGGTGCGGGTCAACACCTCCGCCGGCAGGTTCACCGCCATGGCGATCTGCTTGACGACCGCCGTCACGAAGGGGTCGAACTGCACGTTCGGCCGGCCGGGGTTCGCGGTCTCGATGGACTCGCCCGGCTGCAGGTCGACGATCGCGCCGTTGCCGAGGCCGATCGCCTCGGCGGCGTCTCCCGTGTCGCCCACGCTCGGGAGCACCTCCCCCTCGGGGTCGGCCCGCTTGATGAACACGGTGAACATGCCGCTGATCACCGCGGCCATGAGCTCCGCCTCGCTGTAGCGGGAGACCTGCTTCAGCGGCTCGAGGATCGGGGCGAGGAACGGCGCGCCGCGGCGCTGCCCCGGCCGGTCCTCCTGGAAGAAGTGGAGCACCTGACGGCGGCCGCTCTTCGTGCCGAAGGCGTTCACCCGCTTCCACGAGCGGCTCAGCTCGGTCTTGTCGGGAACGGTCGTCTCGACGTGGTAGGCGACGGGCTCGCCCCAGGTCCCGGTCTCCACTCCGCTCCAGAGCGAGCCCCCGCCGTCGATCGGGCCGTCGGTCTTGTTGCTCGGCGTGCTCACCCGGTCGGCCTCGACGATCTGCACCCGGAGGTCGCAGATCGTGTTCGGCCGCTGAATGAGCGGCAGCAGCGCGAACACCTCGCCGGTGTGCAGCGCGGCCTTGTACGCCGTCTGCTGCAGCCGGTAGAAGGTGCTCCTGCGGCGCGCGTCCGCGTCCGTGCTGGAGGCCCACGCGCGGAACAGCCGCTCCGTGTTTCGCTCCCAGGCCGTCGCCTCCTCGTCGGTCTCGAAGCCGAGGAAGTCTCGGTCGATGCGGCAGTGCAGCTCGAGGCCGGTGCCGATCACGCTCGTGACGTAGGCGTTCACCGCGCCGCGCGCGATGGGTTGGTTCCGGTAGGCGTCCCGGCTGCGGGCCACGAGCGTGTCGCGGTCGTAGAGGACCTCGGCGTCGGGGTTGCGGGCGAAGAACGGGAACCAGCTGCGCATGGTGCGCCGGAAACCGGACGCCCCCGCGTAGGCCGTGTCGTCGCCGCGGCGCGCGCCGGGCGCACCGAACGAACCCATGGCGCTCAGTTGCGCGCGAGCGTGCTGCCGGCGGAGCGCCCTCTCTGGGGCGATTCGGGCGAGCGCTCGGTCGAAGGCTCCCATCAGAGCGGAACCCCGAAGCGCACGCGCCGATTGGCGCCGGGAGTCAGCGCCTTGACGCGCGCTTCCCAGAACTGCAGATGCTGCCGCACCTCCGCGGCGTCGACCCGTGAGAGCGTGCGCGTGGTGCCCGCCGCGGTGATGGTGTAGGACTGAGCGGTGGCCAGCGCGAGAGATGCCTCGAGCCAGGCGTTCCGGTGCTGGATCGCCTGCTCGAGCGTGATGCCGTTAGTGTTCATGAGATCCCCCTAGATCGGTAGCGCCGGCGCTCGGGCCGGGCGATCGGTCCCGCCGGCTGCTGCGCCTCGGGCTCCTGCCGCGGCGCGGCGGACAGGGCTCCGATCGAGAGCTCCAGCCGGTCCCAGTCGGGCCCCTTGTACATGTCGATTCGCAGGATCGCGGCGGCCGCGCGGGCGTAGATCCGGCAGTCGAGAGCCTCGTTGCGCTCGCGGGTCTTGCGCCACTCGCCGCGCGTCTTGCCGGTGCCGCGGGACTCGCGTTCGACCCACGTCTCCGCCGTCAGCTGCTTGAAGTACTCCTCGCCGTAATCCGGGAAGTGGCAGTAGCCCGGCGGGATCTCCGCGCCCTCCGGCCGCTCGAGCCGAAGCCAGCCGTACAGCTCGTGCTTCAGCATCGAGACGCCGACCGGGTAACGCTTCAGCGCGCGCCGAAGTCGTCGCCCGCTGGCGAGCGTCACGTCGACGTGGCCGGCCTGGCCCACCGCGTGGTCGCGCGAGTCCTCGCCCTTGATCACCACCAGCTTCGGGGCGGAGTACTCGCGGGCGAAGCAGTAGACGGTGTTCGTCGCGTAGCCGCTGTCGATCGCCGCCGACTGGATCGGCATGAGCACGCCCGTCGGGTGCGCGTAGGAGGTCGACAGCAGGTCGCGCAGGCCGTTCCACGCCTCCCCGTGCAGGTCCGCCGTGTCGCCCGGAAACGTCTTGTAGTCGATGGAGCAGCTGGTCCGGCCACGCCCCCAGCCGACGACCTCCGCCTCGATGCGGTCCTTCTGCACGTCGATGCCGGCGGTGATGAGCAGCACCCCTTCCGGAACCGTGGCCAGCTCGTGGCCGCCGCGGCGTCGGTACAGGCGCTCCCAGTCGGGGCGCTCTCCCTTCAGGGCGAAGCTCTCGCCGAGGACGGTGTTGGTCCAGGCGCGCAGCTTGTTCACGTCGGCGAGGGCCTCGTGGTAGCTGCTCATGCAGGTGGACCAGGACAGCATCCCGACCGGCGAGTAAAGCGCGGAGAGGTGGAAGCCGATACGGCGCGGGCCGGTCGCCTCGCGTTCGGGCCGCCACTCGCCACGAGGGAGCATGTCGACCTTGTGGTGGTTCTCGATCCGGCCGGCGCAGTGCGCGCACTCGTACCAGGCGAGATCGGGACGCCCCTTCTCGTGGCGCATCTGGTCCCAGACGAGCGCCTGGAACACGCCGCAGAACGGACACGGCACGTAGAAGCGCCGCATGTCCGTCGTCTGCAGGAGCTCCTCGATTCGGGACGCGCCCTTGATCGTGGGCGTGCTGACCGCGAAGATCCTTCGCCGCCCGCCGAAGGTTCGCGTGCGCGTCTCCGCGAGGGTGACGGGATCGCCCTCCTGGTTGGAGTTCCTCGGGTAGCCGTCGACCTCGTCGAGCATGAGGTTGCGAACCGGCTTCGACCGCAGCGACGTCGAGCTGTTCGATCCCGCGAACGCGAGGAAGCCGCCGGGGAACTCCTTCAGGAAGGTGTTGTTCGCGCCGTCCTTCGGCCCCTCCGCGTCGCCGATCTTCTCGGCCACGCACGGCGTCGACCGCACGAAGGGATCGATGCGGATCCGCACGTTCGACTTGATGTCCTGCTCGGTCGGCCAGACGATCATCGTCGGGCCGGGAGATCGGTCGATGATGTAGCCGACCCAGTTGAGGCCGGCCTCGGTGCCGCCGATCTGGGCGCCCTTCATGAAGACGACCCACTCGTACTCGCTGTCCGCGCTGAGCGCGTCCATGATCTCCCGCAGGTACGGCGTCCGGTCGGTGCGCCACGGGCCCGGCTCCGCGGCGGACTGGCCGCTGAGCTTCCGGTTCTCGTCGGCCCACTCGCTGACCGTGAGGTCCTCGAGCGGCACGATGTTCTGCGCGGCGACGGCGCGTAGCCAGGCCTGCACCTCGGCGTAGGAGCTGTCGGCGTTCACCATCTCAGTTGCCCTCGCGGGCGATCCTCTCGAGCACGAGGCGCGACTCGCGGCGCCAGACCCGGTGCACGAGCTCGCGCGCCGTCTCCGGATCCAGGCCCGGCACCTTCTTGGCGATCTCCGCCGCGAGCTCGCTGGCGACGCGGTCCGGGATCGTCATCACCGCTTCCCTCACGTCGATCGCGAACTGGGCCATCGCGCCGCGAACGTGGCTGGCGCGGACCATCTCGCCGCGGGCGGTATGGAGCTCGAGCTCCTTCAGGCCGGCGAGCGCCTTCTCCTTGCGCGCCTTGGCCTTCTTGAACGCGTGGCCGGCCGCGTCGTCGCCGCCCTCGTCTTCGCGTTCCTCGTACCAGGCCGCGTCTTCGTCGCCCTGGTCGTCGCGCTCTTCGGGCGCGTTGTCGCGGACCTTGCTGAGGTCGCGATCGCCGGACCAGGCGCGGGACTGGGTCGGCCAGTGGATCTTCTTGTCGGTGTCGCGGCGCTCGATCCGTCCGCTGGCCAGCGCCGTCGTCACCGCGTTGTGCGCGACGCCGACGCGCCGCGCGAATTCGCGGAGCGAGACCCATTCTTCTTTTTCTTGCATCGGCCAACCTCACGGCGCTAGCGGCCGCGGCGACCGTCGGGGCGGCTGTACGGGGGTGTACAGGCCGTACAGGGGTGTACAGGCAAAAATTTCGCGACACGCTTGCGGCAAACCGCGCGGGCGAGCCCACCCGTTTCTTCCCCCTGCCGGGAGGACCCGCGCCGCGCCCGGGCGGCCGCCGCGGCGGGCTAGGCCTTGGGCCGCAGGGCCTCGCTCAGCGCCCGCTCGAAGTTCTTGCCGAGCTGGGCCGAGACGGTGTCCTCCACGGGCTTCCGCAGCCACTCGCGGCCCTTGACGGCGAGAGGCTGGCGCGTGAGCCGATAGAGACGGACCAGGCGGCGCTTGCGCCCCTTGCGCACGTACACGCCCACGCCCCCGGTCTCCTGCAGCAGGAACGGGACGCGCTTGCCGCGGCTGCCGTTCTTCGCGCCCTTCGTGCGTCCCCCGCCTCCGATGCGCGCGTCCGATGGGAGGATGCGTCCGGGCCACTTGGCCCTCGGCACCACTCGCCCCTCGCTGGTGCGGATCGCCTTGGGGATCACGTGCGCCTTCCCCGAGGGCGTCTTCGTGCCACCGTCCTCCTGTATCTCCATGTATCCGGAGACCGATCCGACGACGGCGAAACTGTTGGGCCAGTCGCGCTTCTCGGCACGCTGGCTGCGGATCCCGTTCTTGGTGAACTGGTTGCGGAGCGTGAAGCGGGTGACCAGCCCCTCGCGAACGGCGTCGCGCGCCTGGACCGCGGTGCGGGTGAGGGCGACCGCGGTCGCGAACGGCATCTGCGAATCGAGCGCGTGGCTGAGCCGCTTCACTGCGCGCTTGTCCAGATCGAAAGAGATTCTCATGGCGAAGGGGTGAGGAGACCCATGCGGAGGTACGCATGGGTCTCCAGTTAGTCGTTGTCCAGGTTGGCGAACTCCTCGACGAGCTCGAGCACCGCCTCGACGGCGTTGTCCCGCTTTCGAAGGATCTCGCCCGGGTCGTCGCCGTGGGCCTTGGCCCGGTTGATCAGCGGACCACGGGGCGGAGTGATCGCCCGCTTGACGGCATCGCGCCCAAACACGCGGTACGCGAAACCGAGCGTTTCGATGTCGAGACTTCGGAGGTTGTTGAGGTTCATGGGTTAGCTGTCCTGCCAGATGGCGGCGACGGCGGCGATCGCGGGAGTGACGGCGCTGACGAGAGCGGCCGCGGTCTTCGCGTCGACGAGGTTGAAGGCCGCGAGCACGGTGCCGGCCGCGGTGACGCTCGCCACGATGGCGGCCTTCACGCGGCGACGCTGACGCTCGCGGGCGGATCGGTAGGGCTTGTTGCGCTTGGTGCTCATGGTGCCTAGGGGTTGATGCCGAGCTTGCCCTCGATGCGGGCGAGGCGGCGGTCGATGCTCTCGATGGCGTCGAGTCGCTTCTCCACGCCATCGAGGCGCTTGTCCTGGTGCGAGTTGGTCAGGGTGTTGGTGGCGTGGGCGCCGCCGACGGCGAAGACCACGGAGACGACGACGGTGAGGATCGGCCACCACGTGGGCACGAGTTGATAGCCCTTCTCGCCGTTGGCGGCAGGGCTCATGCTCCCCTCGCACGCTGGAAGTGCATGCCGTCGCAGTTGCGGCCCTTCCAGCGTCCGCCCCAAACCCAACCACGGCGCTCGAACGCCTCGACGACGAACTTCGGCATGGCGGGCGTCGTGTCGCCCATCGCGTTGCGCTCGGGGTCGAGGTCGATGGCGACGCCGTACGCGTGCATCGAGAGCTCGGTGCCGCCGCGCTTGACGCGGTAGTTGTACGCGCCGCCGAAGAGGTCGACGCCGTAGCGGCGCGCCTTGCGGGCGGTGAGCTGGTCGTACTGCTCGCTGGTGAGGTCGAAGCCGTGCTCCTTCTTCACCTCGAGCCGCAGGTGCGCCCAGATCTCGGTGAGGATCGCCTTGAGGTCCGGCGCCGCGAGCTTGTGGACGGGGATGCGCCGGACGCTCTGGTCCTTGTCCCACGCCAGCACCATGCGGTACGGCAGGTCCATCAGGACGACGTTCTCGGCGTACCACTGGGGGTTCACCTGGTCGCCGGCAGCCGGGTTGCCGTAGGTGGAGATCACGGCAGCGAGGCCGGTCGGGATGGGGATGCTCATGGGGCCTCGGGACCGAAGGTCCGCAAACGAAAAGGGCCCCTACGGCGCCTGGGATCAGACGCAATAAGGGCCCGGTAACGAGAGCATTGTTTTTCGGTTTTCCGGCGACAAACGGCCGGTTTGCCTTTGGTGCGCCCGGGGCCGCAAGATCACCTTAAGCAAAATTGCTTGTTCTTATCGGCCGTAGTAACGTGTCCGAAGCGACTTCTGAGGCTCCGGACCGGGTGGATCCGACGGCTCGACCGGCACCTCGGCAGTTGGCACTGGGACGACATAGGGGTCTTCCTGTAGCCGCGACGCGAGTCGGTCGACGAAGCGCGCGAGCACGAGTCCGGGGATCTCGCGCTGCGGCACGCCGAGGAAGCAGAACCACCCGAGCCGGATGAGAGCTTGCGAGAGCGGTTCTCCCGGCTGACGGTACCGGAACTCCGCCTCGCTCCGTCCAAAGCCGAATCGGTGGATGAGCACCGGACGGCTGGTGTCGAAGTGCTCGGTCTCCTCGACGTAGCGGGCGATGAGCTGTGCCTCGTCGACGCCGCTCTCTCCACCGGCCGCCTCGCGCTGACCAACGGACTTGAGTGTGCCGCCTGTGACCCTCATGCCCCAGATCTCGAGCATGTCGAGCGCGGAGTAGGGTAGCCGCTGCGGACAACCTGGGTAAACCGCTCCGGACACCGGTGCCTGCCCCTCCTGGCACCCAGGGAGGGGCAGGCGCTCTAGATTCAGCAGCTTTTCGTTCGTCTCTGGCAACTCGTTCCTCGCATGTTTGCTTTGCTGTGCTAACGGACGAGGCCGGCACTAACCGGCTGCATGTCCACAGAAGTGCGGCCTTCCTGCTGGCGAGACCGCAAGGCTCAGGGCGGTTAAGGGGTCACCGCCCCTCGGTTTCGTCCTGCCCGTCATCAGACTTCCGAAAGGCCTCGGGATAGATCTGCTTTGCGAGTTCCTGCAAATCATCGCTCGATGGCTTGCCGGACCGCGATCCAGCCAGAAGGCGGTCGGCAGTGGTCATCTCGTCGTCGAATTTCACCCCCAGGTTTCCCAGAATGAAGATCCCCTCGGTCCCGAGGAGAGCCGCGTCCCGAGTGATCAACGCTCGGCCTTCTTCGGTGAGTTCGTTGGTCTGGATGAATGAACTGACTAGGGACTGCAGGGCTGCCGCAGTCAGATGTACGATCGCTTCGTTCTTGGTCATTCGTTCTCTCCTGTCCGGATCCGAGCGAAGCTCCTCGAGCCGTTCGCCGATCCCTTGAATTCGTTCGTGGCGGCCTCCCTTATGGGCGGGTCCGGCTGCCGCCGGACAATGCCTCCCCTCCCCCCACCTCCTCTGCCGAGGAAGGAGGGTAAGGCCGCAACACCGCAAAACACCCGTTGAACTCAAGACCGCAAAGCAGGGGGCGCTCTTGAACCCAAGTCCGCAAGGCCGCAAGCCACCAAGGCAGGGGGGTCCCAAGACCGCAAGTAACACCGCAAGTCCGCAGACGTTTGCGGCCTTGGGTTCAAATTCGCTCTACGGTTTGCGGCCTTGGGTTCGCGCAACCTCATTCGTCCTCCGCAAAGGGGTCGAAGCCCTCGGGCTTGGGAAGGTGGAGAAGCCACCCGCCGGCCGGCGATGGCTTTACGGCCTTGACTCCGAGCTTGGCGCGGGCGCTCTCCACGGTCCGCTTGCTGATTCCGAGCGCACGGGCTTCGTCGACGACCTGGCCGACGGGTACGTACTGGCCTATCAGGCACTCCCTGAGGAACTGCTCCGCGATGGCCAGCTTCGACAGCTGCTCCGCGGTCTCCTTCTGATCGAAGGGGTTCGGCACGTTGCGGATGTACTGGACCTCGAGGTCGACGCGTCGGTACACGAAGTGATCCCCGCGCGGGACCAAGAGAGAGCCTTTCTCGTCGGTCACGACGACGGCGCCGCGCATCTCCGGGTGCCAGCGAGCGACGAGCTGGCCGCGGTGCGAGTTGCGGAACTGGACCGATCCCATTCCGAGCTCGCTCGCCTTCTTGTCGAGGCCTCCCTTCGTCGTGTGGCGGATGTCGAAGAACGTCGCTCCCGTCTGGGCCGCCAGGTCGTTCAGACGCTGCATGACGGCGACCACGTCGAGCGCGGTGCTGGCGTCCCTGACGACTCCCTGGATGAAGTAGAAGAGGGCGTCGACGACGATGAACCGCGCGCCCGTGTCGAGGATCGAGTCCCGCAGCTGGCAGAGTCCGGCCTCGTCGAAGAGGATGTCGTCCCCGCCGAAGTGGATCCGCCTGGGATCGCCGTTGTTCGCCGCGTAGACGGTGCCGAGCTCTTGGTCCGTGTCCTCGCTCTTGTGCAGATAGATCGTCGTGATCGGTCCACACTCGAGACGCTCCCGCGTGATCGGATGCAGTCCCCGGCTGAGGGCCGCTGCCCACGCCAGAGCCATCGTCGTCTTTCCGGTTCCGCCGTCCGCGTCGAACAGCACGCACTTGCCGATGGGTAGGTACGGCTCCACGAGGTACCGCATCGCCTTCGGCTGGAACTCATCGGGCAGGGTGCGAAGCTTGATGCCGCGCGGCGGCATGAGGTCCATGGCGGGCACGAACTCCTCTGGCCCGTGGCCCGCGCTGAGATGATCGTAAGCGTCGTGCTTCTCGCCCGTCGTCTTCGATCGGACGACCTCGACGGGGATGCCGGCCGCGCGAATGCTGACGAACACCTGAGTGGCGTACGCGTCGCCCGTGTCGTCTCGATCGGCCACGATCACCACCTTCGCGGCGCCCTTCAGCGCGTCCGTGTGAGCCTTGTGCCACTTGCCGTTGCCGGCGCCGTCGGGCTGGCAGGTCGCAGCCAAGCCTTGCCGCCACATGAGGTCGCACGACTTCTCGCCCTCGTTGACGTAGATAGTGCGACCCTCCGCGATCGCCCGCGTCACCCCCGGCAGCCGGTAGAGGACCTTGGAGGCTTCGTCCAGGCCGGCCTCCGTCGGAGTGGGAAAGCGCAGGCCTCCGCCTCTTCCCTGCACCTTGGCGAGTGGGATGCCCTTTCTCTGGCGGACTTGCTGGACGAACCCTTTCTTACCGTCGAGCTTGGTGAACCGTCGCTTCTCGAAGAGGTAACGCCCCTCGGTGTCCGTGTAGACGTAGCAGCTCTCGTCGTCCGATGGCGCCTGCGTCTGTCGGTCCTCCTGGGAGAGACCGAGCGCCCTGAGGATATCGTCCTCGCTGCAGGCTCGGGTGACGCAATAGACGTGGATCCACCCATCGTCTCCCTCGAAAGCGCTGAGGTGCTCACCGGCCTTGTCGCCGCCCTTGGCCTCACAGACCGGGCAACGCGCGATCACGCCCTGACCGCCCTTGAACTTCTTGTTCTTCGTGACGTGGAGTCGCGACGCGAATTCGGAAAACGTCACGCTTCGCGGCCTCCCTCGAACTCCGTGATCAGGATCTCCGGAGACGCACAGGTGCACTCACGGACGCCGAGGAGCACGGGGCACCCGTCGTCGTGGCACACCACAACGCTGTAGACCTTCCCCTTCTCGCAGTACCGCTCCATCGCCGCCTGGACTAGGGGCATGTAGGCGATGTCGGCGGGATCCGTGCCACTCACTCGTCGCACCTGGTGGGCAGATCGACGTAGCGGTAGGTGTCCACGAAGTCCTGCGCCGCGTTGCGGACGCGGATGGCGGGCGTCACGAGCTCGATGGCTGGGGCTTCGCCGGCGAAGAGCAGCGGCTGGACCTCGTCGAGCACGTGCTGGAGGTTGGCCCGGTGCATCCGCTCCAGCTCGCGTCTGGCGGACTCGTCGCCGTTGCGGATCCGGTCTATGAGCTGGCCATGCCTGCGGCCCAGCTCCTCTCGCATGACCACGGTCCGGGCGTCGCTAAGCCGCGCTAGGATCTCGAGGGCGGGCAGCGACAGCGAGTTCGCGCCGCAGGAGAGCGCGTTGAAGTTCGGTGCGGGTTCAGCCATGGTTGGGCCTCCTTGCTAGGTCTTGCACCTGCGGTTCGGTGAGGCCGTGTAGAATCACGCTGCTGCTGGCCTCAAAAGGGACAGGGTGGGGGTGTGCCGTGCCGGGCCGCCCCCTTTTCACTTCAGGCCGCTCTCTCGCCCATGCGATTGCTGATGCGGCGGACGGCAGCCTCGCTCAGCTTGCCAGTCGGGCTAAGCGGCGCGAACTTCTCCGCCACGACGCGCGAGGGCAGGTTTTCCTCGAGGTACGCCTTCGCGATCGCGAGCTGGATCTCGCGGCTGAAGTAGGGTCTTCTTCCTAGGGTCTTCATGGTTTACACGAATTCAGACCCATATTAGCGCGGGACCGCATCCCTTACATTGTTTTTGTCCGTTTTTGTGCGCGTGACCAGTGACAGACTTGCAGCGATGGACCTTCAACTCTTGCGCGATGGCAAGACCCGCGAGTTCGGTGATGCGCTTAAAGAAGCTCGGTCCCGAATACCGCCGGTGGGATGGTCCCAACAGGACTTGGCCCACTCAATCGTAATCAGCATCGCCAAGGTTGTATTCGTTTGGGCCGCTCAGCGAGATCCCGAAATTCGGGCCGCGAACGAGGTGGCCTTCCTAAAGGCCTCGGCTGCCTTTGCATCAGATTTCGGGGATAAGGCCTATCTACTGATCCGAAGCTACTTCCTTGACGAGGTGCGTAAGATGCATCCGCGAATGGTTGAGTGGATGATTGCCCTCCATTTCACGCACGACGGCCGCGCCATGGACAATGACGAGGAGGCCGAAGATCTCTCCTCGCTGACGAGGAAGTACATCGGGCGATGGCGGAGCCGAGTCGCAAACATCGAGGCCGGGCGCCGCATGGACATTCGTATCGCCGAGGTGATCGTTAACGAGATCGTCATGGCCTCGAACCTGCACGAGAGACCTCAAACAGTCTTGGGCGAACACGCAAGCCTATTCAAACTCCCTTTCTTTGGGGAGGTGCCGCGCAAGGCACGAATGGACGAGTTCGACTGGGAGAACCGTCAGTCTCCGATCGAGGTCATGCCGCGTTGGAAGGATGTGCAGGTCGATTTCGCACTGCGCGTTGCCTCAAAGGCGTTCGAGCCGATCTTCTATCACGGTGAGTTGATCGCAGTTCAGGGTGCCAGCATCCTTGCTTATGATGTCGTAGCGCTGCTGCATGGTCCACTGAACGAGTTAACCCTGAAGGTCCTCCGGCCGGGAGAAGACGACGAGATTCGCATTCATGATGTCCCCGACAACGGAGGGTGGTTGGACTGGAATCCGTCTTGGTCTCTGCTTGGCTACGTTCTCTGCCGGGAGGGTATCGCTCCGTCTGGCATGAGACTTCGACGGACAACATCTGAGTAGAAGAGGCATTTTTACGCATTCTTACTCAAGATCAGTGTAAGATGTCTCCTGCGGCCCGGCACGGTCGCAGGAGACATCAATGGCACTTCCAGCAGCACTCGCCTTCGCCCCCTTCCGATCCCCGCGTGAGACGCCGTCGGGCGTCCAGACGCTGAAGCCGCCAGTTCCGCCGCGAGCTCTGAAGTTCACGCGCAAGAGCTTCCCGATCGTGAACGCTCGCGAGATGGCGAGGTACTTGCACGAGCGGGAAGTCTTTCGAACGGACCTCGCGGTGTACGCCTTCCGCGTGTTGGGGCAGTCTCTGCCTGGCTGGTCGGACGAGGCGATCTTCATCGCGCGCGCCGGCACGGACACCCGGCCGGGAGTTCTTCGCCTCTGGCTCCGGAGCGACCACGAGCGCGGCTACCTCGCGGTGAACGGCGACCGCGGCCGGCCTATGATGGTGGGCAACGACCTACTCGTGCAGAACGAGATTTGCTCCGCCTTGAGAGTGGTCGCCGTGCTGGAGCGGCGCGAGGGTCGGTACGGAGTGCTCGAGATCAAGCAGCACGCGTCGCCGTTAGGGTTCACGCTCGACAGCGACGGACTCATACCCATCACCGACGTCGCGATGCCCGACTCAGGAGCTGACCTAGGCACACATGGATTCGCCGTAGGCCGTCACTGGGACGACCTCGGCTACAAGTACCGTCCGCAGGGCGGCGACCTGCTGGCGAGTCGCGTCGCGGTTTCTTCACTCTGCCGGGACCTTCCCAAAGGAATCGAGGCGCTGGTGGTGCAGAACAATCCGCTTTGCAGATACTGCAGCGAGTTCCGCGCGGTGCTCATTCAGCCGGTCGCGCCTGGCGAGCCTCTCTTGCCAGGCCTCATCTACGCCCACGTGTCTCCAGAGGTCTGGGACCGAGGCTACGGCAGCGTCTGCTTCGGGGTAGGGCGCGGTCCCTACGCCGTCAGCGCGTACGACTACTCGGGCGTAGATCCGACGACCGAGGGCCGCGTTCCCTTGGTCGATTCCTTGGAGCCCCCTGTCGGCTCCTCCCCCATCTACAACGGCGGGTTCGGGGCGGTGCCCGGCACGGTCGCCAAGGTGGTCGGCCTCCACTCGCGACTAGGGGAGAACGATCCGGTGAGCCTCTCGGGCGTCCGAATCGTGGACGGGCAGCTGGTCCCGGCCGACGCAAAGGTGTCCGCGTGATGGTCGCCGTTCCCTTGGAGCAGGCGGTCGTCAAGATCCGGCGCCGGGACCTTGCCACCATGAGCGGCCGCGACCTAGATAGGTGGGTCGCGGCGCTCGTCTACGGCGCACCGGTGCGCATGGTGAACGAGGAGCCGTTCATGTACCGGCACGAGCACTTCGAGCCGCTTCCCCGCTTCTCCTCGTCGCTTGACGCCGTCCACCTCGCGGAGCTGCACGCGATCAACAGAGTCGGCTACCCGCCGTATTGGCAGGCGCTTTCCGACGTCGTGGGCGGCTGCCTCCCCGACTGCCGCATGGTCTGCGCCGATCCCCTGCAGCGCGCTCGCGCGGTGGCCATCGCTTGCCTCGGCGTGGTGGGAGCGAGGCGTTGAAGACGGTGAGCCTCGTCCACGCGATCACGATCGACGGCGTGGACAAGACCCCGATCTTGATCCAGCGCGAGGTCGAGGACGCGGACGTGGACCGCACGATCTGGGAGTACCTCGCGGTCGTGCGCGATTCCCTCAACTCGGCAGTGGGCCCGCTCTTCCTGGCGGAGCGCCTCGTCCAGGCGACCGCGGAGCGGTTCCTGGACAGCGTCATGCAGAACCGCTCGGTCACGGGGGAAATCGTCGCGGAGGTCACGCACGACTTCGGCACCGCGGTCGCGGTTGCCCGACTCCTCCGCGATTACGGCCGGACGGCGTCGGAGGAGATGGAGATCAAGCTCCGGATCCTCTGCGAGAAGTACGACGTCGCGCTCCCTGGAGAGCAGCGAGAGAGCTAATCGCCATGGCGGACCGCAGCCCCAAGTCCCAGCGAATCTTCGTCACGGTGGATCCCCTCGATCGGTGGGTCCGCGTGACGAAGATCGGCGAAGACTACGGCGAGACCTCCTCTTCCCTCTGGGAGTTCATCAACGACCACGGGATCCCAACGCGTTGGCGAGGCGCCATCGCGTACATTAACGAACGCGACTACCAAACCGCGATCGAGAGCCTGCCGCATGCCCGCCAAAAGAAGAGCCGACTACGAGGGGACGCTGGAGCAGCTGAAGAGCGGCAAGTTCCGGTACCGAGCGTGGGTGGACGGAAGCCGCGTCTCCGGCTCAGCTAAGGACACCCAGCGCGAGGCGCTCGCGGACTTCCGACGCAAGCTGAGCGCGGCCCGCAACCCTAAACCGAAGCCGAAGAAGGCAGCGCCGACCGTCGCCGACTACGCGTACTCCGTCATCGACGGGCCCTACCGAGAGCGCGTGGCCACGGGCGACATGAGCGACGGCACGTGGAGTCTCTACGAGCAGATCCAGCGGCTCAACCTCGAGGGCGACCCTCTCGGCGCGATGCCGATCGACGAGGTCACGCACGAGCACGTCGAGGAGTGGATTCGCAACCTCAAGACCCAGCCGCGCATCGACAAGGCCGGCAAGATCACGCACCCGGCGCGGCCGCTGCACCCGAACAGCAAGGCGCGGTACGCCGGCTTCCTCTCGGGCATCTTCACCCGCGCCCGCATGGCGAAGCTCATCGAGAACAACCCCGTGCGCGACGCGGAGAAACCCTCGTTCGAGGAGACCGACTTCCGGATCCTCACGCAAGACGAGATCGAGGAGCTGCTCAAGGTCGTTCGCGCGTGGGAGCTCGCGAGCTACGAGACAGAGGAACGAGAGACGTTCTTCGCCAACGCCGGCCTTCACGAGGCGATCAAGACGCGCCTAACCCTCGCCACCCTTCTCGGGCTGCACGGCTTCGGGCCGGCGGAGATGTGCGGGCTGCGGAAGGAGGACTTCGAGGACGGTGGGCTCGAGCTGCGCTTCCAGGCAAAAAGGGGCAAGATCACCAGCCGGCTCAAGACCCGGCAACGCAAGGGCTGGGTGGCCGTAGACGACGACCTGGCGGCGATGATCGAGGACGCTCCGCCCGGGCTCCTGCTCGCCAACAAGAGCGGCGGCGCCATGCGGACCGAGAACCTCCGGCGCAGCTTCCAGGCCGCGGTCAAGGGCACTGCGTTCGACGGGCTGAACCTCTATGACCTGCGGCACACGTTCGCCATGCGGCTCCTCGAGGAAGGTACCGACGTCCGCACCGTGGCGGAGCTCATGCGCAATTCCCCCGAGGTGGTCCTGAAGAGGTATGCCCGCAGCCGCGACGAGCTCAAGCGAAAGGCCGTTGCCAAGCTACGTAGACGAACAGGTGCACCTACCCACCCAACGACCCACGAAGCCAAATCTGCGTGATTTTGAACCTGATACCTGTTTCGTCCTAAGGAGGGCGTCGGGGGTTCGAGTCCCTCCGAGGCCGCCAGCTAATTGATAGCTGTTCCAGGTTCAAGCCTGTATAAATCCGCCCTGTTCGCAAACGGCAGATTTCCGCGCAGGGCCATTTGCGCTGGCTGACAAGGTTCTTGTGGAGTCAAACTCACCCACGATTAACCCATGGTCGTGGATGAATTCATAGCAACTTGTCGGGTGAGTGATGGGTCAACCTTAGATGCAGCGCGGCAAGAGCCATCGCGATGGGTTTACTCACTTTCAAAGCCTTGGCTCGTAAATTTTAGGTCCCGTCCGTTCTGAGTAACGATACGAACCACTTCCTCCGAAACTCCGTCGGCAACGCGCGCTTCGATCTCCAGCGTGACCTTCACTTCAGCACCGACAAGACCTGCGAGATGCGAGATCACCTCGTCGGCGATTCGTGCTGCGTCCCGTCCGACACGGGTGGGGTCAAGCGGAACACTTCCGTGGAACCTTGTCGGCTTCCCCGGTTTGGCGACAGATTCCCCTCGGGAAAAGAGATCGCCTGTTTCCAGCCCGCCTGAACGGGTGGATTCGCCGGTGGTAAATGGAACGGATCCCCCTACAACGGAGGATTCTTCGGCAAGCTGCTTCAAGGCGATGTCCGCCTTGACCAAAATGCCGGTAGCGGTTCCGAGAGAGTGGACACGTCCCACCACTAGGCCGCGGTATCTGCCAGTTGCTTCATCAAAAGAATCGGCATACGCAAATGCGTCCTGAGCCCAAGTGAGCAGCGAAACTCCGTCCTGAACCGCCTTTAGAAGGAGGCCGGGAACCTTGAGCCTCGGGAGATATAGGTACTTTCCGAAATATCCAATCAGCTCTTCCACCGCGACATGACTCTTCCCGTTCCCATCCCATAAGGATGGCGGACCATCCAAGACCATCCGAAGGCGACTTGGGGCGAATGAGGTCAGGAGAAGTTCGTCGTTTTTAAGCTTTTTGCTCGCCCGCGCTGCGAGGGAGTCCTGACCGGAAAGTCGATACGATTTCCACTCGACGGGCGATTGTGGGTTCTCTTGCTCGGGAACCAACAACCATTGAAAGACCTCGGGCACTCGGGCAACGACGGCGGAGTCGGCGTTTCTAAGCTGAGTTTCCGCCTGACGTTGCTGGTGCGGATCAAGATTTAGCTCGGTCTTTTCTTTGAGGATCGAATCCCAGGCCAGGTATTTGCGGACAGCGTCATCAAGGTCCGGAAGCTTTACCTGGTCAACGGCAAGGAATGTGAGCGCATTCTGATAGAGCCGAGGTGAATTTCCGCGTGAACGCAGAATGTCCTTGGCGGTCGCAACGGCCTGGTTTTCCGCATCCTTGGAGTAAGGATGCTCGATGCCGAGTACAACCAGACGCGCCGGGTAGTCGTCAGGGACGTCGGCTCCGGACTGAGGAAAGGCGTGTACTCCGGCGAAGTCGCCCATGTTGCGCACGTCCGCCCGAACTCGCCTCTCAATCTCCGAAGCGATCCGGTCAGGGTCGCGTCGGTACTGTTCGCTCCGATCATCGGCAAGCTTTGTAACTGTAGGCTGAGTGGCATACCAATAGCGGGCCCCGTCTTGGTAGAGGTAGGTCGCTGTTCCCGCCAGCCTCCGAAGCGCATCGCCAAACGTCGAGGAACTTTCTCCCGGCATCACACAGCCCAGCTTGATCTTGCGATCCTCCAATCCGCGATTTGCGGCGGATGCGAGGGGGGCGGAGCCCAGGAAGATTGTCCTCGCTACTCGTTTGGCCGCCTGATACCGGCCGAGGTTGGCCGCATTGTCGTCAGTCGCTTGAGAGAGCGAATCCCTCCCGTCGATCTCCTTGGCAACGATGGGTTTCCACTCATCTCCAATAAATCGCGTCATTTCTCCGACCACGGCAACACTCGCGAGGGGAAGATTTCCGGGAAGAATTAGGGGATTCCGATCGCCTTGGTCCCAAAGCTCCTTGACGACCAGAGCCATAAGCCGCAGGACACCGCGTGTCCGCTGAAATTTGGCGATTGTGGACCACGTGCCATAGAGCTGGTCAAAGAGCTCCGGGTGGAACGGATAGGCCGTCTTCATCCGAAGCTCATAGTCCGGAAAAGAACTTTCCGGTGGGAACTCGCTCTTCTGATTACGGTACTGATCCGCAAACGCTCGCACAACAACGTCTCGCGACTTGAACTGCTCCGGATCAGCAATTGGCTCGAAGAGCCTGCGGCGCACAATCTCGAAGCCTTCGTCCACCGACGCCGCCTGCCATGGTGTATCCAGTCGACCGACGATGTTGCGTAACCGGTCGAGGGCGGCCCGACCCCTGGCACCCCCTACTTCGATATCTTCGGCCAAACTGGAGCCATCGCTGGCGGGCAGACTGACAACCAATAAGCAGTTTCTCGCGCTCTTGACCGATTCGGTAAGGGTCTGCGCGAAGGAGAACTGGGTCTCAAAGTCCCCTCCCGGCAGGTCGTTGCCTTCATGTAGCTGACGGGCGTAGGCCACCCACTCGTCGATCAGGATAAGCGCCGGGCCGAACTCATTCAATAGCTCTCGCAACTTGTCGCCCGGACTCGTCGCGCGCTCATCGTCGGCTCGAATCTGATCGTAGGCCGCCTTTCCGCCCAATTGGTAGGCAATCTCTCCCCAGAGGGTATGGACCACCGTGCCGTCCGCCTTCACCGAAGGATTGCCGGGCGAAATCTTGTTGCCCACGATAACAATCCGCTTGGCATCGGGAATCTTATCGCCTACCCCCGCTTCGATCAGGATTGACTCCATACCAAGCAGCTCTCCGGGCCTCTTACCGGAGAGCATATGGAATAGCGCCAGCATGGAGTGGGTCTTGCCTCCGCCAAAGTTGGTCTGTAACTGGACCACGGGGTCGCCCTGTCCCATTGAGAGACGCTTTACGGCGTCCACCAAAAGCCGGGTCAGACTTTCGGTCATGTACGTCCGGCGGAAGAACTCAACCGGATCTTGATACTCAGGAGTAGCGTCGCCGCGATGTACCTGCCATAGGTCAGCCGCAAACTCGGCCAGATTAAAGCTCCCGCTCCTCACGTCGGGGTGCGGCACCACCACTTCACGCCAAGGTTTCAGGATTCCGGTGACTCCCTGACTCTCGACCGTGCCTTTCGCTTCTTTCTTCTTCTCGTTTCGAACCTGCTCGTCGAAGCGCAGACGAAGTAGTTCCAACTTCATCTTCTCCACCTCGTCGGCTTGGTGGGCGGAGACGGCGGTCAGGAGCCGCGACATACTGTCTAAAGCGCGGTAGGTGTCGTCCCCAGAGAAAGTTTCGTCGTGGTGGTATTTGTTTCCGACCCCCCGGAGCTCGCTGGCGATGCTTCTTTCACCACGACCCAACGTTGTTTGGAACACATCGTTCCACTGATTCCACAGGATCGCCAAGACTGATCGTGAGTCGTAGTGGGGGTTCGTCTCCGTCCCCAAGTTGGCTGCCTGCGACTCGCTAACTGAGTCGCGCATGGTCAGGAACCAATCGTTTCCATAGCGGGCCTTCATCTCCCGCTCGACAAACGGAACGAGCCCTTCTCGCAGGAGGTCGAGCCCGCGTTTGATTCTTTCTTGGTTCGTGATAGCCATGGTCTATTTCGTCTCACGGGTGAAGATCGTTTCACCGAGAGTGAGTGCGCCATCCTTTAAGTCAACTGTGGTCGTTTCGGATTTCGGCAGGAAGGGAGCTAGGCGAGCCAAAATCCTGGAGTTGATTCTCACACTTCCAGCGAGATCACCCTCAAAGGTGAGTCGACTAGTCAACCGAGCGGTGGAAAACACCAGCTTCCCCTCTTCAACGGTCACCTTGGCGGTTGCATCGTGTCGCACGATGGACTTGAGAGCAAAGCGGGAGAGAACGTCTCGCAGTTCTTCTGTACGGACGGCTGCTGGGCTCATTCGAAGAGTCCCCCCTGCACTTCCTCCATAACCTGCGGAACTTGCCGAGAGAGTTGCAGAATCTCTGGCCAGCTCTGGACCAGAGCGTTGTAGCGCTGGGCGTCCGCGCTCCACTTCTTTCGGTCGCAGAGCGAGTAGAGGCGGTAGGCGAGTTCTCGGGCGATTTCGGCTTTGACTCCCAGCCGTGCCAAAAGCGCAGCGGCTTCGGTTTCGCTATCCAACACGCGAATCAGTTGGTGAACCATGTCCCAGACAGTGAGCCGCTGGTCGCCTTCCGGTGTCCAGTCGGCGGGAAGCTGCTCTGGGCGAAGGAGTCGCACGCGGCCTCTCCCGGAAACGGCGATGCCCGCCTCCACGATGCCGTTGACGCTGGTGTTGCGAGCGGTGGCAAGGGTCTCGGCGACGCCATATTCGCCCTCCGCAAAGCCGTACTGCTCAAACCAAGTCAGGGCCCACCGAGTGTCGCTGTCGAAGTCTCCCTCCTGCTCGGCCAAGACTTCATCGAGAGCTTGGTTAATCATGGCGAGCGCGTCACGTACGGAAAGCGGCTTGCCGTCCGCATCGAGCACCTTTGAGTAGCGGGTGAAGACGGCCATTCCTGGGCCAATGGCGGCCTGCTGCATGTCCACAGGAGCGACATTGCCGCGCTGAAGGTCAGCGATGGCTTTGGGAAGCTCCTTCTGAAGTGAGTTGAGAAAGTCGCGACGAGTCGCGGTAGACGCACTCGCTTCTCTCCGGCGACACACCAGGACGATGCTTGAGGCGAGCGCGTTCGTTCCTGACCCAATCATACGATTGCCAAGTTCGGTTCGGATCGGCCAAGTGCCCGTAAGGGCAAATCCTGATCGGATAACGGCTTCTAAGAAAGTCTCCCAGCCAGTGCTGGCTTGCCCCCCTTCGTCAGTAGTTTCAGACTGTTTGAAGGCGTAGTAAATACTAACGGGGAATGCAGGGTGGGCCTGCTCGCAGATGCGGTGCATCGCTTCGGTCATCCCACCTAAGAAGAACTTTTCGGCGGCACTCTTCCCTCCATGGCGATAGGGAGTAGCAACGAGTTCCTCAGCTTTCGGAACCGCAATTGTCGCGAAGAGATCCGGGTACACGTCTCGAATCGATCTCCGAAGCCAGACGTAAAAGAAATCGGATAGGTCGGCATAACCAATGTTGTCGTAATAAGGTGGATCGGTAGAAACAACCTTGGCAAGTGACAGGGTTTGAGCTGCTGCATCGGCCGGATTGGCGCTACTAAAAGGTTTGGCAGGTACCGTCGCAAGCGCTTTCCAAGTCCAATCCACCATCGCCATCCAATTTCCCGTCGATGCGCAGAATGGGTTGGCTTCAGCATAATCCCAGGTCATGGGTATTGCTTGTCGACCAAACGTGTTTCGCATCTTCTCGCCGGAGTTGTGCCAAGTGCAAATCGTTGACCAATAATCGCTACACTTATCAACCGCAAATGCTAAATATATTCCAACCGCTTCGGCGTAGCTTTGCGGAGTAGTGTGGCCTAATGTTAAAGCGGAAGCCTCAACTTTCTTCCTTGCCTCGGCTATGAGATCGGAGAACGTAGTCAGGGCGGTTAGCTGACGTGGCGAGAAGAGATCGCCGTATCTCGTCAATCCGTAGAGAGTGCACCAGAAATTCGTTCTTCCTCCCCCACCCTCTCTAGGCAATTCCTGCGTGGGACCTTCGCTAGCCTCACACTGGGCAGCTTCTTCGTGGTTCAAGAGTGGCGAGATGTAGACCCGTCCGCGTTGACCTTCAGCAACAATTGCCATCAAGCGTGCGCCGAGACGGCCCGCCTTTCCCTCGCCCTGAATGTAGTCGGCAGTAATCGGCGTGCCCGACATAAGGCAGCGGAAGTTCGCGCCACGGGAAATCTTGGTTCCGTTGTTAACCGCTTCAAAATCTCTGGGCCCTCCACCTCTCACCTTAAAGTGATAGCCTTGTCCCTCGATAATTGGCTCAACGAAGGATTCCTTCCCCTTTTTGGTGGAGAGCATGAATGTAGAAGCTAGGGGGACATCCACGTCGCGAAACGCCGGGTTTGGACTCTTGACGGTTCGCGCCCAGATCCAGGCAATCACCGTCAACTCCTCGCCTTCGTAAGGCTTGAGATCAGGCCGCTCTTCGACCATCTCCACTGTAACCTTCACCTTGGGATATTGGTGCCCGATGCGTTTCTCGGCTTCGTCCCGCATCCATTGGCCGTAGTAGCGGACGTCCTCGGCCAAGCCTTCCGCGCCGTGCCACTCCGACTTTGATTGGCTGACCTGAGGATGCACCGGAGGCATCCCGGCGAACTTTGGCGGGATCTCAATCATGGCCTTGTTGATAAGCACGGCCACGGGGTTCAGGTCGCTGGCAAAGGACTCTAGACCAAGTCTTTGGGCTTCAAGCGGCAGCGCCCCGCCTCCCGCAAAAGGATCGTGAAATCCGGGGAGTTTGTTGCGGTCAAACAGCTCCTTTGCCTGCGGATGATCGGCATTCTCGGCGCAAGTGCGCCTCCAACTACGCCAAATCTCGTCCCTGGCTTGCTGAAGGACGGCTTCGCTCGTGGTGTTTTCCCACTTCACAAGGTCCTCGATGATCTTGAAAAGGCGTTGCCGTTCCTGTTCCTGCTTCTTCTCCGTGGGGAAGAGGTCCGGCCAAGAACTGGGATCATCAACCATCTGGGCAAAGATGACCGCCCTAGCCGCAGCAAGAGGCCTCCTCGCCCACCAAAGGTGAAGGGTGCTAGGATGCCCGTGTCGAATCGACTTCTCCCTGGCGGACGCGATATTTACCGCTTCCAAGGGAAGCGCCACCTCAATTAGTTTCTTGCGATTCCGAAGCACTATCCTGCATACCCCACGCTGGTCAAATAATCTTCAGCCGCTTGCCCTAGTCTCCAGCGTATAAGAGTAAAGAAACGTCGGTAACGCCCATCACTCGTCTTGGACAGCCATTTTGCGGGAATGTGCGATTGAGCAAGATTCCGCACACCCTGCTCCCTTGCGTCTCTGATGTCCTTTTCTAGTTGACTTAATACGTTAGTTCTCGCAGCGCACAGTCTGGTGCAATTGAGGTTTAGTTCCTTGATCGTCCCTCTTGCTCGCCGCCTGGTGAGGGTTGGTATGTTGCCTTTTCTCTCTGCGATTATCTGCACACTTCCCGGCGATTGCTCGTACCGAACGATGCGTGGAAATGGTGGGACTTGATCGGGACGCAAAATCTTTGTGTCAAGTATCCTGTTCTCCTTTGCTTCGTCACAAGATCTGTTAGCAGGCAGTGGAGGTAGATACTCGCCCGGACCGGCAAGCCACGTCTGTGTGCCACCTTTGCAGCAAAGCCATAGGTTTTGCCAATCTAGGTTCCAGTTTGGTGGTCTTGCAGCATCGCTTTTCGGATGGAAATGGCCTACCTGCGTGTTAGTTTGCGACACTACCATTTCGCAATATGCGCAGAGATATGACTGGTCTTGTCGAAGAAGGTCAACCACTTGATCGTACGCCGCACGGTCTGTATCCTTAAACTGGTCCCAATTGTCGTTTGGATTTGCGTTGCGGTAATCGGCAAGGCTCGGTGGCTCGCTTGATTTAGGACAGTGCTTCAATTCTAAGATCCGGCCTCCCATTCCGAATTATCAATTCTCACCTCTGCTTCCAGAATGGCAGGGTCTGTTGCGTGCCCACTATCAATCAGTTCTTGCAAAACTGTTCGAGCTATTTCTAAATGACCACGATCAATCAATCTATAGAGTTCTTCGATCTGAGCAACAGGTTTGACAAATTCGGCAGGAGGCCTGCTTCGCACACCTAGTACTTCCTCAAGGAGCTGCTTACTCTCTGCCCCAAACGTGCCCGAAGGAGCCGTGTGGAGTTGACCCTCACTTAGAATCTGAATACTCCTACTTTCACAACTTGTAAGGACCTGCGGGCTATGGCTAGTCGCGATGACCTGCGTGTTGGGAAATACTTGGCGAAGTCTCGGAATAATTGTCTGCTGCCAACCAGGATGAAGGTGAAGTTCGATCTCGTCAATCAGCAAAATGCCCGGCTCTTCTAATGGATGAGGTGAGTTTGGGTTTGCTATCGCCAGCCTTCTCGCAAAATCTAATCCGATTCCTAGTAAGTTACGGTATCCGTCGCTTAACTGCGTGAGACGCATCGTGTCCCTCCCTTCCTGTCGCTCGGTTGTTACGACTAGCTCAGGTGGGATGCCTTCAAATCCAAGATGGACAACACCGTCGAGCAACTCACACAACGCTGACACTACTGCCGATAGGACTCCATTGTGACCCCTGCCAGATCGTTGGAGTCGAAGATCTTCATTCTCGACTAAGTAGAGCCACTGACACATGGCTTGATAGTTTGATCCAGCGTCCAGAGCTGACTCATATGCTGAAGGGCGATCAAAGTTCGCGGTAAACACATCACCTAACGAATCGATGCCCTTGAGCCTGCGGTCAGATCGGTAGTAGGCAACTGCAGGAAGAGGATCAAGCGCGTTAGGCGATTGGCTTATGGCATCCCAAAGAGAGGCCATATAGCTGAAAACTTGATTCTGCTCCGGCGAGCTAGTCAACGAGTAGCGAAAATTGCTGGGAGGAGTAAAGATTATGTCATTGCTCCACTCAATCCGCAAAGAATCTGGATCGGAAGCAAACGCGCCAAAGTACCTGGTCGGTTGCAACTCGACGGCGGACGCAGAGATGTGAACAAAATCTTTCCGACGCTCCGGAACTTGACCTTCACCCGGAGGCACGAAGATATCGGTCTTCTTGAGAGCCGCATTCTGCTTCTTACGCTGGTTGTCCGTCCGCGAGAGATTGGCCGCAACTACATCAAAAAGTGCTACTGCGATGGCATCTAGAATGGCAGTCTTGCCTGCGCCGTTTTTTCCTACGAAAACTGTGACGTCCGGCTCCAGGTGCAAAGTGAGAGCCTCAAAGCACCTGAAGTTAGTGATTCTGATAGTTTCAAGTTTCATGCTGGCTCTGAGGATCTCTCCAGTAACTCCCTGAGAGAGTAGTTCACGCTCGTCACGCCGAAGTCGGGTTCGGTGCGAAAGGGTTGCCGTATGTAGTGAACCCGATGGTCGTCTCCGTCAAAAGCGACGATGGCCAGAATGTAGTCCTCAGGCTTGTTGAGCGAGGTCAGAATTTCGTTGCGGGTAACGGTCACAGTATCGGCGCCCGCGACTCGACCCTTAACCTCGATGAACCGGAGCCTTCCCGTTCCCGGAACCCGACTTTCGATGTCATAGCCAAGCCTGTCAAACTCGCGATCCACTGGCTCAAAACCCAGGCCCCGCTCGATCTCCATCACAATGGCACGTGCTCGGGCCGCGGCCTCCATCGTGTCAACTGCACTCGTCGTGTTCGGGACCTTGCCAGTCATCTTGGCGATGAGCCCGGCAGGAACGACTAGTAGCCCTCCGACGACCACCGGCGGAAGCGGTGCGAGTTGGCGCTCTCGATGAAGTTCATCGAGACGGTTCCTGAGGCGGGACTGAAGCTCGTCCGCTCGCCGCCTCGCTTGGCCGGAGTTGAGCCGGGCGTTCACCTTTCCGGCCTGTTCCTGATGCTTCAGCTCCTCGGCACGGTGGTCCCAGTAGTTGATCTCTTTGGTAAGCCGGTCCTTGACGGCGGCTTCGGTCTTGGCAATGAGCTCGATCCTTCGTGCCTTGACTTCGTCAAGATGTTCGGGAACGATGTGCTCGATGGCATGGGCTTGAGCCTGATGCTCCAATTCCTTGCTGATCCAGGCAAACTCAGGTCTGCTCAGCAACTCCTTGGCAGTGGTTTCTCCGTCTTTCAGGGGCCGGTAGTCCAGATAGGGAGCGTAATTGAGGTGCCGCTTCCTTCCGTGTTCGTCAATCTCGACGTAGAGCATCCGCTTCGACACCGTTCGGCGCTCTCCGTTCTTGATAGTCCCTCCATCTTGAATGGCATGTTCAAGGTAGAAGAGGATGCGCGGCTCAGTTCCCAGGTCGGACTCGTCAATCAGGACGGCTCCCCGCTTGAGAAGATCGCGGTTCCGTTCTAGTACAAGGTCAAGCGTTGCATCTAGAAGCGGATGACCAGGACAGACGAATGCAGCAGGTGGCTGACCGAGTGGACTGATGAGACTCTTCTCGAAGGCGATCCGCTCGTACCGCCCCAAGACCGGTTCTCCGAATCCGATCACACGATCTCGGCTACGGATTATCGACGGTACGTGGGAAATTTCGAAGCGGCGGCGTTCACGTTGCTTGACCGTACCTCCGAGCAGCTTGAATGCCTCGATGAAGAAGGACTCTACGTAGTGGGGTTGGAGCCGCCGTGCATCGGCACGCTCCATGCTCTCGCGAATCTTGTGGACGCGGCTTGCATCCATTGTCTGAGGGGCAATGGCCCTTTCGTCGATCAGATCCTCAAGGTGGGTTCGGTCGAAGGCATTCTCCACTGTCTCCGTAAGCCGCGCCCGGACCTCCGGCTGCTCTCCGTAGCGAATTGCCTCCACCAGCAGGTCGCGCAATGGTTTTCCATCGAACACGACCTTGCCCAGCACATCAAAGACTTGGCCGCCGAGGGCATGGCGAGCTTCTTCAAGTTTGTCTAGCAGCTTTTGATAGACCTCGCCTTCTCGGGTTTCCGAGGCGATCAGGTTCCACAAGTGACAGACCTCGGTCTGGCCGATGCGGTGGATTCGTCCAAAGCGCTGCTCCAGACGGTTAGGATTCCAGGGAAGGTCGTAGTTCACCATCAGGTGAGCGCGTTGAAGGTTAATCCCCTCGCCCGCGGCGTCGGTCGCCAGGAGAACGCGGACCTCCGGATCGTGCCGAAATGCTTCCTGAACCTTCATCCGGTCTTCCCGACCCATGCCGCCGTGGATGCAGACCACCGAGCCGGGCTTACCCATTCGGGTATTGATTCGCTCGTCCAGGTAGGCGAGCGTGTCACGGTGCTCCGTAAAGATGACCAGCTTCTGCGACGGAGAACCGAGCGATTTGGCGTCGCCGTATGGCTTGAGCTCCTCTCTCACGACATTCTTGAATGCTGCAGGTGTGAATATCTTTTCGAGAAGTTCAGACAGTTCCCGCCACTTCTTGTCGTCCCCGGAACGCCTGAGAGCATGGGCAATGCCGGTGAGTCGGATCAGGGTCGCGATTTCGGTCTTGAGCTCGGCAATAGAGCGTGCCGCCGTCGCCTGATCAAGAACCTTTTCTTCGGTGTCCTCAACCTCACTGTCGGGGGCATCCTCTAGATCGTCTATGTCCTCCGCAGTGAAATCAGGAACCTGGGATGCCAATGCGCCTGCGACATCCGTTCCACGTTGTAGGAGTTCCAACTCGCGGAGCTTGCCTTCCAGCCGCTCCTTTCGTCTTTTCAAGGACTGGTAGATGGCCTCCGGTGATGAGGCGAGCCGTCGCTGCAGGATCGTAAGAGCGAACCCGACGGTTCCTGCTCGCTTGTCGTTTTGGAGCGCCTCCACCCGATTGAACTCTTGGCGAACGTATTCGGTAACCGCTTTGTATAGCTCGGCCTCGGCGTCCGAGAGTTTGTAAGGCACCGTGTAGGCACGTCGCTCCGGAAAGAGCGGGGTCGCGTCGAACTTGAGCAGGTTCTCCTTGACCATCCTTCGCATGAGATCGGACACGTCGGCGGTATGGACCCCATCTCGGAACCGGCCCTCGAACCGATCGCCATCGATGAGGGCCATGAAAAGCTGAAAGTCGTCCTCTTTCCCGTTGTGAGGGGTGGCCGTCATCAAAAGGAAGTGTCGAGTGATGCTGGAGAGAAGCTGCCCGAGCTGGTATCGCTTGGTGTACTTGATTTCGCCGCCGAAGTGGGTGGCGGACATCTTGTGGGCCTCATCGCAAACGACTAGGTCCCAAGACGCGTCGGGATGGGCGAGTTTTTCGCGGATGTCCTCGTTTCGGCTGAGCTTGTCTAGCCGGGCAATGACAAGGTGGTTTTCCAGGAACCAATTTCCAGTTCTTGCTGCCTCCAGCTTATCGTTGGTCAAGATCTCGAACGGAAGATGGAAGCGACGATAAAGCTCGTCTTGCCATTACTCTGCCAGACTTCCG